>Ga0207678_10000039_pt1 | contig 101198 bp, 89 predicted proteins | sample KBSC63metaG_FD_184319 | JGI IMG/M metagenome (GOLD analysis project Ga0207678, IMG submission 184319) | Corn rhizosphere microbial communities from Kellogg Biological Station, Michigan, USA - KBS C6-3 metaG (SPAdes) (version 2) | ecosystem: Host-associated > Plants > Roots > Rhizosphere > Soil... | reverse complement strand
GATTCGAGCTGCAGCGCGTCTACTGGACGCGTTACAAGCAGGATGCCCGCAAGACCCTCAACGCCCACACCGACGTCACCGAGGACCGAAAGAGTGGGGTGATTTCCGTGACCGTGGCCGAGGGCAGCCCACAACGCGCCCGCGACGTCGCCCAGGGATATGTCGAAGAACTGGATCGGCTGGTCTCGCAAGTGAGCACGTCCTCTGCGCGACGGGAGCGGATGTTCATCGAGCAGCGCCTCGCGACGGTCCAAGCCGACCTGGAAGACGCAGAGAAACAGTTCAGTGTCTTTGCGAGTAAGAATGCTGCCTTAGACATCAAAGAGCAAACCCGGGCGATGGTCGAATCGGCGTCTGTACTGCAAGGCCAGATGATCGCGGCACAATCCGAACTGCAAAGCCTGGAACAGATCTATACGGGCAGCAACGTTCGAGTTCGAGCGCTCCGTGCAAGAGTCGACGAGCTCAAGCGGCAACTGCAACAATTGGGCGGCACAGATTCGTCCCTCGTTTCCGATGCAACCTCTTCGACTGAACTCTATCCCTCGATCCGCCAGTTGCCGCTCCTCGGCGTGCGATGGGCCGACCTGTACCGGCGCATGAAAGTGCAGGAAACGGTGTTCGACTTGCTGACCCAGCAGCATGAGCTGGCGCGAATTCAGGAAGCGAAGGAAATCCCAACGGTCAACGTCATCGATCCCGCCAATGTTCCCGAAAAGAAGTCATTTCCGCCGCGTCTTTTGATCATCCTCGCACTGACGACGTTGGCAGTGGTAGCCACCGCGATCTGTGCGATCGCATCTGCTCGTTGGCAAGACGTGGACCCCCTGGATCCCCGGAAGCGATTGGCAATCAGGGTATGGGGCCGCGGTGTACACTCGATGCGATGTGCGGCCAGCTGGCTGCATCTGCAACGCGTTAATGCTTCCTTGAAGCGCTTCCAACCGCAGTCGGACGAGTAGGCCACGACTTTGCGTCGCAACGTAACCAGGCAAATATTGAATAATTCCGTGCTGGGCGGTGCAGCAGCGCCGCGCACTAGCGCGCAACCCGAAGGGTATTTCTCCTGCACGCGGCCGGAACTCCTGCCACATGTGCCGCCGAACGCGACGCGAATCCTGGAAGTAGGGTGTGGAGAAGGCGGTTTCGCCAGGACGTTACGAGCCGCACGCCCCGGCTGCAAGCTGGAGATCGTGGCCGTCGAAGCGTGCGAGTCTGCAGGAGCGAACGCCGCTGATGTTGTTGACCGCCTGCTTATAGGGAATGCCGAGCAAGTCGAGTTGGAATACGAGGATTATTTCGACTGTGTCATCTTTGCCGATGTGCTGGAGCATCTCGTCGACCCTTGGACGATGTTGCGCCGGGTCAGAAAGCTCTTGCGAGATGCTGGGACAGTTGTAGCCAGCATTCCAAACGTTCAGCATTGGAGTGTTCTAGTTAACCTGATAGGTGGGCGCTGGGAGTACGCGCCATACGGGATCATGGACAGGACTCACCTGCGCTTTTTTACAAAGAGCAGCATTCGTGATCTGTTTGTTTCGACCGGGTTCACACCGCACGAGATATCCCCTTTGCTGAGCACAACAGTTCGGGTGCAAATGGCGTGGCTCGCCACCGTCGGCCTGGCAGGTCCCTTTCTCGCCCGACAATATCTGGTCGTCGCCGACCGGAACGGCACGTGACGTGGCCTGCACGTGCGCGACACCATCTAGTTCAGGGCCTATGAATGCCACCACGCTGATCGAACCGAAAGAGACGCCGCGGACAGGCGCCGCCGGGGTGCACAAGATCGCTCGGGACGTTGCTACTCTGGCGATCGGGTCATTTCTGGCGGCCGTTTTCGGGGCGCTTGTGGTCTTCGTGATCCCGAGAATCACCCCGATCGAGGATTTCGGGTACTGGCGCCTGTTCGTTCTCTATGCCAGCTATGTCGGATTCTTCCATCTCGGTTTGGGAGAAGGAGCGTTGCTTGCGTGGGCCGGGAGGCCGCTGGGCCAGTTGCAACAGGAACTTCGCCCTTCCTTGCAGTTTATGATCGGACAACATCTGCTATTGCTCGTTCCTGTCGGCATCATCGCCGCCGCTGTGCTGCCGCCCAGGGTTAGGTTCGTCGCCTTCGCTGTGCTCGCATTCGCACTGTTGCAGAACGTCGCCGTGGTGCTGCAGTGCGCCTTGCAGGCGGCTCGCCACTTTGTGCCGGTCGCCATCGCCACGGCTGCGCCCGCCGGACTGTTTCTCGCGTTCGTATCCCTTGCGGCATGGTGGGCTCAGCCCGATTATCGAGTGCTCATCTGCTGCTATTTCCTGGCGTGGGTCATCGTATTAGGAATCATGTTGGCTAAAACTCATCCCTTCCAGGTTGCCTCTACAACCTCCGCCTGGACGATTGGAAGGCGGTACATTGCGATTGGCTGGCCCGTCACACTAGCGAGCGCCGCCTTCGGTCTGGTGCAATCGTCTGACCGCATCGTCCTCAGCTCGACGGCTTCAATCTACGAATTTGCGCAGTACAGTCTCGCGGCCAGCACGATGATGGTTCCGGTGACCCTCATCGCTGCGATCGCACGTGTCTTCTTTCCTCACCTGGCAGCGGCCGAGAGGAAACGCCACCCGGAGATATACGGAAAAGCATCGGGTTTGATCGTGATGGCCTGGAGCATATTGCTGCCATACTACTTCGTCGTCGACCTATTCGTTCGGCACTTCCTTCCAAACTATGTTGGCATTCTCCCGGTCGCAGGGATACTTCTTTTGGGAGCATTGTTCCTTGCGGTGATTCAAATTCTTCACGGCAGCGTCTTCAACCTATATGGAAAGCAAAAGTACTTCCTCTTGTACGCGATTCTCGCTTTCGCGATCAGCCTGGGCCTGGTAGCAATGGCCGTTCTTGTCTTCCGGTCGCTTCGACTCGTGGCCGCCATGCAGGTCGTGGTTGTGGGAGCCTGGTGGCTGTTAAATGCCGGGAGACTCAGTGCTATCACGGGCGAATCATGGCGTGACTTCGCCGGCGTGTTGTTGATATTCGCTTGGTCAGCCACCTCCCTTCGATTGGCCTTCTCCTTGAGTGCTCACTGCGCGACTCGAACTGTGTGCTACTGGGTACTGACCGCCGGCCCGCTGGCGCTGTTTTATCGCGACCAAGTGCGATGGATTGTCCATTTCATTCAAGTTGTGCCCGCTTCGATCCTCTGCCGCGCCGGGACTAAGGTTCCTTGATTGGAAACCAACGTTGAAATGAGCAGCAGGGTGCAGACTCGTTGGCTGAACACGTTCCTGGTCTCGGGTGAGGTGCTCCTGCTGGGCTGGCTGTTGGCAACCGAGGATCTGAGTCGGGTTGGCCTCTCCCTCCTCGGCGTAATCGGAGCCATTACCCTGCTGACGGTCGCCTCAAGCAGATTTCCGCTCGGAGCGTTGTGGGCCCTAGTGGTCAGCGCTGCGATGCCGCGCTTCGCAGGAACCCTGCTGGGTCTTCACGTGCGCGCTGAGCACGTTGCCATTGGCCTGGTGGCGCTGGTAGTCGCGGTCAGGGCAGGCCGGAATCGCCTCCGGCTGTCGTTTGAAGCGAGGACCTTCGACTATTTTCTGATTGCCTACATTGCTCTGAATTTTGTGGCTTCGGCGGTAACATCTCCGGAGCCGCGAATGACACTGCGTTGGGCTGCGTTGAGCGCGTTCGCTATGGGCCCGTATTTTCTCGTACGGATCCTCGTAAGAAGCGAAGAAATGCTGTTCAAAGCACTCCATATCATGCTATGGGCTGGAGCTGCAGAAGCCGCGTACGGGGTGATTTGCTTCTTGTCAAATCATATTTTAAGTACGACCTTCGGAATCGAAGTCGAGCAATACGGATTCATTCCCGGGGTCTACGGAACGCAGTATGAAACCAATCTCTTCGGCAGCTACACAGCCTGTTGCGCGATCATGTTTCTGGCACTCTTCCTGATGAACGATTCCCGACGGGGCCAGTACAACTGGGGATTCGCGATCACTTCCCTGGGAGCGGTGATCAGTCTGTCGCGTTCAGTATTTGTAGCTTTGCCGATTGCCGGCCTACTGGTGTTGTGGATCGCCCAGAAGAAGGGCCGGCTCCGGCTGCGAGGAGTTGTGCCTCTTTTCGTTGGTCTCAGCGTACTGCTTCTAGCGGTCAGCCCCTTGGTCGTCGACCTGATTCCGGAGCGGTTCAGAACAATCTACCTCAGCGACATCTCGTCCGACAACACGACTTGGGAGCGACTGGCACAAATGGCCGTAGCAGTCGAGGACGTACAAGCGCATCCTCTACTTGGAACCGGGACGGCGAGTTTCCATCTGTTCTACGATCCGGACGATTTTCCGGAAGGCTTTGCAGGAGATGCGGATAAACCTGGCTGGATCAGCAATACACCGCTTCGTATTCTGCACGATACCGGCGTGATTGGCCTAGTTTGCTTTCTGCTATTTCTGGCATTTCTCTTAGTTGCCGTCCGCGCATCAGTAAGAAGAGCTAGCGGACAAACTGCGGGACTCCTGACCGCTCTTCTTGCCGGCAGCGCACTCTACGCGATTACATTTCAGGCTACCGAGGCGACAATGCTGGCGTTCACATGGATTCACGTTGGTCTCCTTGCAGCCGCCGCCTCTATTCTCCAGGAAGAACCGTCAGATCTTGATGCGTGTGCATCCGCATGAGTTCGATGATGAAGCCGCAGTACGATTTGGCGATTGCCTACCGTGTCTATCCCGTGGTTTCCAAACCGGCCCAGAGCCTGCCTCTCGGCGAAGACAAATACCTGCTTTCTGAAGTGTGCTTTAGATCGTTCAAGAAATCCCTCGGTACACTCCGCGCGAAAGTATGGGTGCTGCTGGACAGTTGCCCTCCCCAATATGAAGGGTTGTTTCGCAGGTATCTTGATCCGGAAGATTTGGTCATGGTGCGACTCGAGAAGGCGGGCAACCGCGCCACCTTCGCCCGGCAAATCGATATCTTGCTCGAGCAATGCGATGCGGACGTTGTCTATTTTGCAGAGGATGACTATTTCTATCTCCCCGGTCAATTTCATGAGATGTTGGATTTCCTTATCACTCAGGACGACGTCGACTTTGTCTCGCCGCATGATCACCCGGATTGCTACAGGCTCGACTTGCATCGCGGCCCGAAATGGCTGCGGACGCACGGTTCCCACCACTGGCGGACAGCGGCTTCCACCTGTCTCACATTCCTGGCGCGCAAGGAAGCGTTAGCAGCGCATGAGTCCGTGTTCCGCAGCTATGTACGAGGCAATGATGATTGTGCGTTATGGTTGAGCCTCACAAAGTGCAGGGTGTTCGATCCTATTGTTCTGGTTCGCTATGTTTTCCAAGGCGTCTTTTATTGGAAGGTACTGGTTAAGGCATGGCTGTACGGCTGGCACCAGATATTGTTCGGCCGAAGACTCAAGCTATGGGTTCCGGTTCCGGGCATCGCAACCCACCTAGATGCCAAGGCTTTGTCCCCTAACGTCAATTGGGTCGCTCTAATAGAGCAAGGGATAGAGGTTAAAGTTTAATGGTCACCACTAGTACACCCCGAACAATAAGCGAGTACAACAGCGCCACAAGTTTCACCTGTGAACTGCGCGAGAGTCGGCTGAAGAAATGCGCCCGGATCATAGATCTACTCCCCGTTGGCCGCATGCTCGATATCGGATGCTCCACGGGAGACTGGGCTGCACACTGGCAAAGCAAGGGATGGCAATGTGCGGGTGTTGATATAGACCGTGCGCATGTTGAGGTTGCCTGCGATCGCGGCATTGACGCCAAGTATTGCGACCTCAACCGAGATCCTCTGCCATTTGAAGACCAAAGCTTTGATCTGGTTTTCGCAGGCGAAGTGATCGAACATCTGATAGACACGGATGCCTTTCTCAAGGAGTTAAACCGCTGCCTGCGCTCTGGGGGATCATTGCTAATTACGACCCCCAATCTGACATCTTTCGAGAACCGGCTACGCATCGTTCTAGGCATTTATCCCATATGGGTCAACTACAACCTCGCGGGCAGTGGACATGTACGAGCCTATACGCCTGGCGCTTTGAAGAAACAATTGCGGGGTCACGGGTTTCGAATAGTTTTGCACAAGGGGAATTGGGTGCCTTTCATTCCGCAACACTTTGTCAACGATATCGACGTACCTTGGCTGGCAATCACCGGCGACGTATTTCCAAGCCTGGCAATGGACATCATTATGCTTGCAGAGCGGGAGCGGAGGGTTTGAGGCCAAAGGCTCGCGGCTATGGATTCCAGCGCCATCGGAGCCTTGTTGCTCCGCATAGACCGGAGAGACCAGAGTGGCATGAATTTCTGCAAGACTCAAGGTGTTGTCTGATCATCTCATTTGCGATCTATGCAGCTCCTACCAGCATCTATTCTGCCGGTTCGTAGTTTCTTTCGGGCCAAGCAAGGTACGCCTCTGGAGAAAGTGCGTCTCATGGGCAACATGCGCCGCAACTTGCGGGCAGTAACCTCCGCCAGCGGGTTTCTCGAGCAACTGTTTATCGTGACCCGGTTGCTCAATCTCGAGGTGCCGGGTGTGATGGTGGAGTGCGGAACCTACAAGGGCGGGAGTGCTGTCAATTTTTCGCTGGCCTGCGAACTGGTTAATCGGCGACTCGTGATCTGCGATTCCTTCGCCGGCCTTCCCAGACCGAGCGAGCAAGACCGGACTCATTCCACCATTGACGGCATGACGGATGACTACGAAGCAGGATGGTGGCGCGGCACGCTCGCAGAAGTGCGAGGCAATATCACACGATACGGCGCGATCGACCGCTGCTCGTTTGTACCGGGCTACTTTGAGAAGACACTTCCCCATCTGCATGAACCCGTTGCCCTCGCTTTCTGCGACGTCGATCTGGCCGATTCTCTCCGAACCTGCCTCAAGTGGCTCTGGCCTCGACTTGTGCATGGCGGAATACTGTTTACTCACGAGGCTATCCAGCGGGAGGTTTTCTCGATATTTAACGATCAGGAATGGTGGTATGAAGAGCTGAATTGTGCCCCTCCGGGTTTGGTTGGTGGAGGAAGCGGTATCGGCCTCTATCCAACCGATCGGGGATATTACGGCAGTTGTCTTGGCTACACCGTGAAATCGCCTCTGACTACCTGGGCGCGACGGATTGCCGGTGTCGAATCCTCCAGCCTCGTCTAGCCGCGCAAGACTCGCCAGCTGTATTCAGAGCCAGCCCCGGACCCATCACGCGCGTTTCCGGCGAGAGTGAACCTTGAAGACCTTGATTGTGGTACTTAACTGGAACAGTCGCGAGATGACCGAGCAGTGTATTCATAGCCTGCTGGCGATGGAAGGCGACTCGTTCTCGATCACTGCAGTAGACAATGGTTCCCGGGATGGTTCGGTGGAATACCTTCGCAGCCGTTTTCCCCAGATCCGAGTGATCGCCATTTCCCGGAATGTCGGGTTTGCCGCCGGTTGCAATATTGGGATCAGGCAAGGGCTAACCGACGGCGTGGATTATGTGCTGCTGGTAAACAATGACACCATTGTTGATCCCAGCCTTCTTCGTGAACTGCTGGCGGAAGCGCAGCGAAATCACAAGACCGGTATCGTTTCTCCGAAGATCTATTATTTCGACCCCGCCGACGCGATCTGGTGGGTAGGCGGCACCTACAGCCTCCGGACTGGACTGGCCAGGCACATCGACCTCAAACGCAAAGACACCGGAAAGCACGACGTCCCGCGCGATCTGGACTGGGCTACAGGCTGCGTCATGATGCTGAGCAGTGAGGCCTTGCGAGCGGCAGGGATGTTTGATGAGCAGTTCTTTGGCAATGGCGAGGATCTGGACCTGTCTCTCCGCATGCGTAAGCTGGGATACGTCGTGCGCTACGCGCCGATGGCCAACGTCTGGCACCGGGAGGGGGTCGATTATCAAAAGAATGTGGGAGAGCACGTCCGCAGTTTCACCCTGGTTCGTAACCTGCTCTGGGTAATGCACAAGCATGCGAGAATGCATCATTGGCTGACGTTTTGGCCGATTTTCGCCGGCTACTATCTCCCCAAGATGGCGCTTCGGTTCGCCCTGCGCGGAGATCTCCGTTCTTGCTGGGCCATGTTGCATGGGGTTACGGCTTTTTGGGAGATGCTGTTGCATCCGGAACGGTCGGTTCTGCCTGCTGCCCTGCGAACAGCGACCCAGCCAGCTTCAAACACGGAGTCCGAGCAGCCTCTGGTGTGACGAGACCGAACTTGGCGAGTTTGGGGGCGCAAGAGATTGAAACAGGATTTGCCCGTCACGAGAAAGCGCTACCTGCTGAGGCGCTCGCTTGAGAGGCTGATTAGCAGAATAAAAGGACGTGAATACTCGTTTGATCCGGAGATTCCTCTGGGTCCACTGGTGTCGGTGGCGCTGCGGCGATTGCTGTGGCTTGTACGCGGCAACCTCAAGAGTATGCTCCTGCGGCAACGACTGTGCGGTGTTTTCGTAGCGCCGGGTGTTACATGGCGCAACGCAAGAATGATCCGGTTCGGACACGGAATCACTCTCGAACGCGGGGTCATTGTGGATGGTCTGTCGCGTCAAGGGGTGGAGATTGGCGATGACGTCGTGATCGGACCGTACTCCGTGATCCGGGCCAGCATGCTGACTCGTCTAGGCGAAGGTGTCCGGATCGGGAAGCGCTCGGCAATGGATGCCTACTCTTATATCGGTGCCGGCGGTGGGGTCTTCATCGGCGACTGTGTGATCATGGGGCAGCACGTGAGCTTTCACGCCGAGAATCATCAGTATGACCGACTCGATGTCCCCATCAGGGAACAGGGAATCACGAGAAAAGGCATTGTCATCGAAGATGACTGTTGGGTAGGCTCCAACGTGACCTTCCTGGACGGAGTCCGCGTGGGTCGAGGTTGCGTGATTGCGGCGGGAACGATTGTCAGGGGCGAGATTCCCGCATATTCAGTGGTAGCGGGCGTCCCGGGGCGCGTCATCAAGACTAGAAAAGAGGAGGCAATCACTCCAGTCTCCGTAGCACCGTCGCTGGTGTCGGGCCGATAATGGCGACTCACTCTGTGGGAACACCTGTGTCGGTTACGGATCGTGAGAATCCGCGATCACTCTTTCAGTCAGCATGCCCGAAGGATTCAAGGCTGCGGATTGGAATCGACATCCACAGTGTCGGGAGTCAGCAGGGCGGCAATGAAACCTACTTTCAAGAGCTGACCAGGAATCTGATCGAACTCCCGTGTGCGCACGAGTGGGTCCTGTACTACACAAACATGGCGGCTCGGGAGCGGTTCAGCGGCGACGGCCGCGTCACCCTGAAGCGGCTCCGGCCGCGGTACCCACTGTTGCGAATTCCGTTGACAGTTCCCTGGCGCACCCGGGAAGACCGGCTGGATGTATTCCATGCGCAGCATATCGTTCCACCGTTTCTCAAATGCAAGACCGTCACTACGATTCCAGATATTGCCTACGAACACTTTCCGGAAGCGTTTCCCCGTCGTGAACGCGCCTGGCTGAAAAGTCTCATTCGGGATTCCGCTAACCGGGCCAATCACATCATTACGGTTTCGGAATACTCGAAGCGCGACATCGTTCAAACTTACGGCGTTCCAGAGGACAAGGTTACCGTCACCTATGAAGCCGCCGGCCAGGAGTTCCGACCCGGTGACAAAAGGAAAGCCAGGGAAGAAGTTGCTCGAAGGTATGGGATTGCTGGGCAATTCGTCCTCTATCTTGGAAGATTGCAGGCGCGGAAAAATCTGACAAGAGTTGTCGAGGCATTCGCAAAGGTTCGGCGGGCAGGATTGCCTTACAAGCTTGTTTTGGCTGGAAGGCAGGATTCTCTTTTCGAACCTGTACTGGCTCGCATTTGCGACCTGCAGATGAAGAACGACGTTCTGCTGCCCGGGTTTCTTCCCGCTGAAGACGTACCACTCTTCTACAATGCCGCGGAAGTGTTCCTCTATCCCTCCCTGTACGAGGGATTTGGCCTTCCGGTTGTTGAAGCAATGGCTTGCGGAGTTCCAGTGATCACTTCACAGGGTTCTTCGCTCGAGGAAGTGGCCGGCGATGCCGCATTGTTGGTAGATCCTCTCAGCGAGTCGTCGATCGCTAGCGCCTTACAAAGGATCCTTGAGGATTCCGCCCTGAGGCTCCGGATGTGCGAGGCGGGGCTAATCAGGAGCAGGTTGTTTAACTTCGAGAAAACAGCCCGGCAGACCATGGATGTCTACGAGAGCCTCTAGTTTTCAATTGTGTTTCGGCCTGAGATGCTCGAAGGCTGACTCTGACCCCCGCAAAGTGCGGTCAAGGACGGGCCGGCAATCGATATTTCCTATCTGACTCTGTGGAGGGATCAGCTCTTGCGAATTGCTCTTTTTGGCTCACGCGGCATACCCCATACCTACAGCGGCACTGAGACATTCTTTGGCGAACTAGCGCCACGGTTGGCTGCCCGGGGTCACGACGTGATCGTGTACTGCCGGCGCAGCCTGTTCCGTGAGAAGCCCGCCAGTTACCGTGGTGTGCGACTCATCTATCTTCCCAGCATTGAAACAAAACACTTGGGCACGTTTACACACACTCTGGCTTGTGTCTGCGATGTTGTGTTCCGCGAAGTGGACGTGATGCTGGTCTCGAACGTTTCAAATGCCTTGCTTTGTGCAGTGCCGCGACTGGCTGGCAAGAAGGTTGCGCTCAACGTGGATGGCGTAGAGTGGCAGCGATCGAAGTGGGGACCGCTCGGTCGCCGTTACTTTCGTTGGAACGCGCGCCTTGCAGGCAAGATTTGCTCCGACGGAATCATCACCGACGCCATCCAGATGCAGCGCATTTACCTGGAACAATTCGGGACTCGGTCCGCCTGCATCGCTTACGGCGCGAACATTGAAACTTCGACGAATCCAGAGGCTGTTCGTCAATATGGCCTGGAGCCGTTCGGGTATTACCTGATTGCCAGCCGGCTGGTGCCCGAAAATAACGCCGACCTGATCGTACGAGGCTTCGAGCGCCTTCGCAGTAACCGGGTTTTGGCCATCGCGGGAGGCGCAAACTATCGCAGTTCTTTCGTGGAGGCGTTAAAGAAGACTCGCGATCCGCGAGTTCGCTTCCTCGGTCATGTCAGCGACAGTGAACACGTGAAAGAGCTTCACTGTAACTGCTACGGGTATATTCACGGACACAGTGTCGGAGGCACAAATCCAGCCCTCCTGAAGGCATTGGGATATGGCAATTTGGTCCTGGCGCTGGACACGTCTTTCAACCGGCAAGTCATGGAGAAGCACGGCATCCTTTTCAAGAACGATCCAAACGATCTTGCTTGCAAGCTTCAGTTCGTGGAAGACGAACCACTTGTAGCGGAGAGGTACCGCAGGCACGCCGCGCAAAGAATTCTGGAAGAGTACACGTGGGATCACATTACGGACCAATACGAGGACTATTTCCGCCGCCTAGTTGCGGGAGAAAAACCGGCTCTGGACTGTAAACTCGGCATGTACGTTCCTACGAAAAGCGTAGGCGCAGCTGCTGGCATTCTGACTAGAGCATCGTAATCCGTTCTGGCTTCGAGTGGGTAGTTCCCTTTTCAATCTCACGAACAGACAGGTGAAATCCTATGGGATTCATGGTCGAATCAAGACATCTGGAGGACATCGTTGTCATCGTGCCCAAAGCGCACCGTGATGATCGCGGGTTCTTCATGGAAGTGTATCGCGCGGATCAGTTCAGGGACCTTGGGCTCCCCAGCGAGTTTGTGCAGGATAATCATTCCTTCTCCCGCAAAGGTGTTGTTCGCGGGCTTCACTTTCAATGGGAGCCGCCCATGGGGAAGCTGATGCGGGTGACCCGGGGAACCGCTTTTCTGGTAGCAGTAGATATTCGCAAAGGGTCGCCCACTCTGGGCCAGTGGTTTGGACTGGAAGCCTCTGCTGAAAACATGAAGCAAGTGTGGGCCCCTGCCGGTTTCGCCCGGGGATTTTGCGCTCTCACCGATGAGGTGGAGGTTCAGTACAAGTGCACTGGCATCTACAACGACCGCGCGGAGTCGGCCATCCGCTGGGATGACCCCGACGTTGGCGTCGAATGGCCTCTGAAGGAGGTTCGACTCTCCGACAAGGATCGGAACGCTCACAGTCTGAGGGTCTGGTTGACCTCACCAGATGCAGAGCACATTGCTTATGAACCCCAGGCCGTTCTTAGCCGGTAAACACCCCCTCGCGCCACTCTACCGCGGAAATTCTTCAGACAAGAATCATTCGGAAAGGCCACAGACAATGAAACTACTCATAGCTGGTGGAGCGGGATACCTCGGGTCCGCCCTGATACCGAGGTTGCTCGAACGCCAATACACCGTAGACGTCGTCGACCTGTTCTGGTTTGGAAACCACCTTCCACCCGAAACGGGAGTTCTGAATGCGGATATTTTCTCCCTGCAGGTCTCCGACCTCGCCGGCTACGACCAGGTAGTCTTTCTGGCGGGTCTATCTAACGACCCCATGGCGGAATACTCGCCCAGCAAGAACTTCGTCTTCAACGCTGCGGCTCCCGCGTTCCTGGCATACATGGCCAAGAGGGCCGGCGCCAGGCGCTTCGTGTATGCCAGCTCCTGTTCCGTGTACGGCTACACGGAGAACGAACTCTACGACGAAGCCAAGCCTGTGTCTTCCGTGTATCCGTACGGGATCTCCAAACTTCAGGGAGAACAGGCGGTAATGAACCTGGTCGATGAGAAGTTCTCCGTCATATCGTTGCGCAAGGGAACTGCCTCGGGATACAGCCCGCGCATGCGGTTGGACCTCATTATCAACACGATGTTTACCTGCGCTATGCGTGACGGCCAAATTACTGTGCATAACCCTTCGATTTGGCGGCCGATCATCAGCATCGAGGACGCAGCCTCCGCTTACATAAGGGCGATCGAGGCGAATGACCGAATTTCCGGCATCTTCAACGTAGCCTCGGGCAATTACACCGTGGGAGAAGCGGCCGACCAGGTGAAGACCGAAATCGAAGAACAGCTGGGTCAACACGTCAAACTCGAAATCAATCACCTTAATGACGCCAGGAACTACAAAGTCAGCTTCGAGAAAGCGCGGAATGTCCTCAGCTTTCATCCCCACCACTGTGTTCGGAGCATCGTACGCAACCTGATTCACAACATGGATAAGTTCTCAGATTGGGACAATCCTCTTTATTACAACATCGTCACGTTCAAGGCTTTGGAAGCTCGCGGACTAGAGCAAGCAGTCGCTGCGTGAGGCGAAACCACATGAGGATTGTTGTTATTGGAGCCGAAGGTCAGGCGGGGAGGGATATCTGCGCGGAATTTGGACGGCATGGGGATGAGGTTTACGGCTTGAACCACGCGGAGCTTGAGATTGCGTCGGTGGATTCGGTGCTGGCTGCGCTTTCCCAAATCCAGCCGGAGGTGGTCGTAAACACCGCGGCATTTCACCACGTTGAACAATGCGAGGTACACCCAGCAAAGGCATTTGCGATCAATGCATGTGGTGCCGCCAACGTCGCCAAAGCAAGCGCAAGCCTGAACGCCGTTGTCATTCATATCAGCACTGATTACGTGTTCGATGGCGCCAAGGATGCTCCGTATATCGAGAGTGACTTGCCGCGTCCGCTCAACGCGTATGGCAATTCCAAGCTTGCCGGCGAGTACTTTGTGCGCACCTGGTCGCCTCGGCATTTTGTGCTTCGAACCTCCGCACTTTATGGTAAACACCCTTGTCGAGCCAAGGGTGGTGGGTTGAACTTCGTGGAACTGATGGGCAAGCTCGCCGAGGAGCGGAAGGAAATCAAGGTTGTAGACAGAGAGTTTGTGACGCCCACACCCACGATCGACCTGGCGCGCCTGATCGTCAACCTGAGCCGTTGCGACTCCTTCGGGCTCTATCACGCTACAGCAGAGGGAAGCTGTTCCTGGTATGAGTTTGCACGCGAGATTTTCAACCTGACCGGGACGAAGGCCGATCTTAGAGTTGCAAACGCGTCCGATTTCCCCACCAAGGTGCCACGGCCCCGCTACTCAGTGCTCGAAAATAGAGGACTGAAAGCAATAGGAATGAACGTGTTTCGCCCTTGGCAGGAAGGCTTGAAGGAGTATCTGGCAATAATGAATCGCCAGGTGTTCGCGGCATGATTGAACCAATGACTCGTCAAGGAAACAGGCTGCTGGAAATGAAATACGTTATTTTCGCCTCCAGGATCGTCTGGGGATTGTCATTGCTGGCTTTCATTACTCCTACGGCAGGCGGCCAGTGCGTGGAAGAAGGGCATCCCTGTTCCTCCAAAATACCTCGACTGATGAAATTTAATGGAGTAATACAAAATGCCGGCGGAGAGCTAAGGACCAAAACTGTGGGAATTACCTTTGCCATTTACAACGAGTCCAGTGGTGGAGAGCGCTTGTGGCAAGAAACCCAAAACGTGCATTTGGACCAGCAAGGACACTATGAGGCTATGCTTGGGGCGGCAAGCGAGGGGATGCCATTAGATCTGTTCGTTTCAGGAGAACCACGCTGGCTAGGGGTGCAACCACAGTTGCCAGGCGAAGAGGAACAGCCCAGAGTGCTGTTAGTGAGCGTTCCATATGCTCTTAAAGCGGCGGATGCCGAGACCCTGGGGGGTCTGCCCTCGTCCGCGTTTGTGCGCGTGACTAACACTCCCGCCCCGAACGTTACTGGATCCAGGACCACTACTGTAGCCGTACCAGCCGGAACAAGCGTGGTAGACGCGGACGTGGATCCCCGTGCGCGTGGCAACCAAACCGTGGTCCCGCAGGGAGCAAAAGCCAATTCGATCGCGAAGTTTTCCGCCAGTCTGTCGCTTGTAAGCTCCCAGATCACAGATTCCAACGGGGTCGTCGGCATGAAGAATCTGGCAAATGTTCTGTTCGCCGAGCAATTTTCCGGCGGCGTTCCCTCTGCGATCGAGGCATGTCCCGATGCCGGATGCGTAATCTACGCCGTTTCCCCCAAGGTAAGTCGCAACCTGGGAAGCATTGATCCGGGTAGCAAAGCGATTACCATCTATCTTGGGCCATACACTTACAACGTGAAGCAGGTTACTCTGCGCAAGGCCCTGAAGATCATAGGAATGGGAGCGTCGGGCGGAGAGGTGGGGTCCGCAACCTGCCCGGTACCCTGCAGTGGTACCACACTCCAGTCGGCAAACGGAAACAATCCCGTTTTTGTGATTCCGCAAGCAAACCACGCTCCGGCTTCCAACGTGCTGCTCTCCGGGTTCCGTGTGCTGGGCTCGCCCGGAAACACCAGTCAAGACGGATTCTTCCTGGACACTAGCTCACTGTTCAACTCTGGCTTGTGGTACGCGACGTTAAATGACATTTATCTACAAGGCTTTGCGGGAATCGGCATCCATCTGCGGGGCTCGAATAGCGGCTTTGGGGCGCTGAACCAGTGGCTCGAGTTTAATAAAGTGGTCGTGTTTCGAAACGCCGGCGGCGGGAATGCCCTGCGGATTGAGGGCGCCAACTTTGAGATGCGTTTCACCGATTGCGAATTCGACGGACAGAATGCCGGAGATGGGACCAATATTTACATCGGTGGTCTGGCCGGAGGTACCACCGGGTTTCCCCTCAACATCACGTTTCAGGGGTTGGTGAGCCAGGCGGCCGCGACAGCCGTGCAGATCGACGGCGCCAACTCTATCGTGTTCCACGAGTCTCACCATGAAAAGCTCTGGGGCGTATACCAGATAAGCAATCACATGGGAATCGGGACCAAAGGCGTGACCATTGCCGACACGGCATTCGAGGGCGATGTTGGACTCAACGCCGGTTCCGGCTATCTCCTCAACGTCGCGACCACCGTGGCATCCGGAATTGTGTTTACCCATAACCAGATTTACGGAAGTCCCGACTGGGTGGTAAGCGGGACAAATCTGGCGCAGGTAATTTATCAGGACAATCAGTACTCGGGATCGTTGAATGTTCCGCCCACATCTGGTATTACAACCCAACTTGCTCCCGCCGCTTCGATCAATATCGGCGGCGTCCATTCGGTCGGTCTGAATCCATCTACAACACCCATTGCCACAATTCAGAGTTCGCTTGGACCGGGAGAGATGGTTACTTTCTTCACGTTGGGAGGAACGGTGTCATTCGATGCAGGTGGGAACCTGAACTTGATGGGGCTGAATACGCTGATGATCAAGGGGTCCATAACTTTTATCAGAAGCGATCTGACTGGAACACTGCAATGGACGCCAGTGTCGATATGGAGGGCTCCCTAGGCGCTGCGATTTTGGGGTATGTCACGGTGGGCTTGCCCGGCTCGAGTCTTACGTCCACGGTGAGAGGTGCTGTGCGTAAAAAAGCCGGACCCGCGTGGGTCCGGCCTGAAACGCGCGTATCACAGTGAAGCAATGCGATCGTGAGGGTCCGAACGTCGGTTTCCCGCCACTAACCCATGGCCGCATTGCGGTTCGGAACTGGACACAGAATACCTGCTCTCACCCTGCCTAGTCAGCTAGCAGTTGTGCTAGGTGCCACCTCCGATGTGTTTGGGACATGCCGGGGGCAGGGGGTGCGGCCAATCCATGATTGATGTCAGTAGGCATCGGTGTTGAAAAACTCCTTCTGGGGTGTTTCACCGTCAAAAGTGCACTTGTAAGTTGTTGAATTGTCGTTCGACGCGCACGCTGAAATTCGCTGTGTCATACATTGCCGGTGCGAAGCAGTTTCTCCCGTGACCATTTCGTTATTTGCTTCAACAGGTATGAAACCTGAGCCGCCTCAACGAAAGACTCCCCTTCGACACTCGCCCGTGGACCTGCACGTATTGACAGTTACGGGTCTCTGGCATGTGACCTAACCTTACGAGGGAGAATCAAGCCTGTAGAGTTGAATTTTTGGGATGCGCTGTTCTCGTCGTGCTTGATTGCGCTCCGTTTTGTGTCCGGCCCCCCATGGCAAGGACATGGTCAATTCTCGTTCAGCAACGATTGCCACCTTGGCCTCTGGCCTTCTGGTGGGTCTTGAGCGACCTGCGACGCACGCGATTCTTGCAGCGTCCAGGATCCAGAAAATCTCTGCCAGGAACAACATCAGTACCGAGGGCGATCGGGCTACTCGTTTGTTCGTAGTTCAAAGCGGCCGGGCACGCTTTTACCACCTCACCAAACAAGGCGACATAGTTCTGCTGGCGTGGTTGGTACCGGGAGACGTCATCGGGTTGGTGACCATTCTGAAAAGTCCGCCTCGCTACATGGCAACCGCAGAAGCAACTTCCGACTGTGAGGTCCTGGCCTGGGAGCACTCCGTCATCCGCAAGCTCATTTCCTTGCACCCGCTGCTCGCAGAAAATGCCTTTCGCATCGCTCTTCGCCACCTGCGAAGCTTCATCGGCCGCCATGCTGGACTGGTTACCAAGACTGCACAGGAAAGATTGGCAGAGACCCTAGTTAGGCTCAGTGATCAATCTGGCCAGTTTCGTCCCGAAGGGATCGAAATACGTGCTACCAACGACGAACTCGGCGCGTTGGCCGATATCAGCCCGTTTACCGCCAGCCGCGTGCTAAATAGTTGGGTCCACGCAGGAGTTGTCTCCAAGGGGCGCGGTCGCGTCCTTCTCCGTGCACCCGAAGCGCTCATGATTGGTTAGCAGGAGGCGGTTTATCAGCCTTTCCCCATGTGAACTATTTTCTGTCTTAGTTGCGCTGGCGCAAAGACAGAAGTGTGTTTCATGCATATTCTACCGTCTGGCCTTCCCCCAAGCCTTGTCTTTCGCAACGGACGCTTGTTCGACCATGATGTGCCCCGAAATCCGGGCCACCCAGATGCAGTCGCTCGCCTCCCTCGCGCGCGGAAGGGTGATGTCACGCGGTGGCAAGCGAGCGCACTGCGGACCCACATCGTTCACCGGCGTTATTCGATGAATCATAGGTCGACGCCCACGGCAACCCCTACAGCGGCGATCGAATTTGGGAAATAGCCCTCACTCTGCTGACGACGCGGGACTAGCCAGGAGCGCAAGTTGGAGTCCGGTCCGTCTTGGAATCGCGGACCAGATCTCGAAAGTGCGGAAGCAGTGACCTGCCGGGTTGCAACAAGTATCAGAGATCTATAAATCAACGTGATTCAGGAGCGAATTATGAACCGCACTTTTGTGGCCAGTTTGGCTGCGATGTTACTCGTTGCGTCTTTGACTTCCGGGGCCGCGGACGATGGGGCAGCTCTTTACAAGAAGAAGTGTGCAGGTTGCCACGGGGCGAACGGGGAGGGCAAACCCGCCATAAAGGCCCCAGCGCTGAAGGGAACAAGCCTTGAGGTAAATCAAATCGCGGAGCACCTAACCAAAGGCGAGTCAGGAAGTAAGGCGCCGCATAACAAGGGCATCCCGGGGCTGAATGACGAGCAAGCCAAGGCAGTTGCTGAGTGGATCAAGAGTCTCAAATAGGCGGCGCTGCCTCCCGGGAGGAGACAGCCCAATGTGTCGGGGTCGCACGTGCAAGACTTCCTGAAGTGAACCCATCACCGGGGTTCGGTGCCCTGGGGACACGCCGCCTGCCAACCGGGCAAGGCACCTATCATTCGGCAGTTGCTGCCCCCACTTTGTCCTCCGGGACCAACCTGCCATCTCTAATACGCGACATTGTTCCCTCAAAACGCGACAGCCTGATTTCCCGATCATCTGAAGCCCACCGTTGTTTCGATTAGAATCGCGCAGATTCGGTGGAGTTAGACGCATTCATGGGGGCCCACATGACGGGACAGCTTAGCCTGCTGAATGTGTTCTAGCTCTTTTCTTTAATTCGGCGATATCGCACTCCGCGAGCTCTTGCAGAACGCTCAACGTTTTTAATGCGCTGCGCAGTTCGTCCTGTTCGAATGTGATTGGCCTGGAAACGATATCCTCGATCCTGTCGAGAACCGCACTGCGTGCCTCAACTACACGTTGAAGTAGTGTGACAGGTTCAAGCTCAAAATAGGCAATCTGGCAGAGTTGCCGCCACTGGGTGGCGTCATCACGAATAATGTCGGTCATGAGGTTTTCTTTATCAGCATTGGACACTTTCAAGAGTCTGATGGCGCGTTCGCAATCGTTTATTTGATGGTACTGGCTGGCTGTTTAAATTATCCGCGGTTACTGTCCATACCTTGGCACAGCACTCGTCTGTGCGGCACTGGAGTTCTTGTAGTCGGGCGATAAAAAACATTTGCGCATTCGCCTCGTGGGGCACGCTTACACGTGCGCCGGCCAGGAACCGCAGAGGCACAAGAAGGGAGCAGCAGGCGAGCCTCACAGAAAGACGATTCGTGCAAAGCTCAACAGCAGGGACAGAAAAACCAAGAACAAATATGAGGGACGGCTGTTGTTGCGCTCGAACCAGGAGTGGACTTCGCCTGTGATGCCTTGACGACGGGCCGCGGAGTTCGCATTCTGGCCATCGGCGACTCCCCTGACGAGTTTTGCCGAGACGCCGAGATCCCCAGTTCTACATCGATGAGAACATCGAGGCAGGTCGCCGGTTTCAGCGAACTGCGCGGACTCCTCTGCATTTGAAAACGATTGGCTGTCACTTTTGACGGTATGACGACCTTTCATCCGACCCTACCGTAATCCTTCTTCTGTCGTCACTTCGTCCGGACCCGCTTCATGTTGTGAATAAGTCCGGACCACATCAGTGAAACCACAACAAAGGAGACTCTTCGTGAACAATCTCAGAACGCTAAGCACATTTCTTCTCGTGATGGCCAAAGCCTTGCTGCTGACGTCACTATGGCTTTCTCTTTGTCCACGCCTGGCCGCCGCAACCGGAGACCAAGAGCGTGACCGCCTAAAGGAATCGGGACAGGTCATGAAAGAGATTCTAAGCACTCCGGAGGACATTCCTCAGAATCTACTAAACAAGGCGGAGTGCGTGATTGTGCTTCCTTCCGTAAAAAAAGTTGCCGTGGGTATTGGAGGCAGCTACGGACGTGGAGTCATGACGTGCCGGGGAGGAGCGGACTTCGATGGTCCGTGGAGCACCCCCACGATGATGGAGTCCACGGGCGGGAATTTTGGGCTTCAGATTGGCGGACAGGCGACAGACTTCGTGATCCTGGTGGTGAATCCTCGTGGTGCCCGAAACATGATGCATAGCAAGGTGAAACTGGGTGCTGATGCAAGTGTCGCCGCCGGACCCAAGGGCCGGGACGCATCCGCCGCGACGACCGCATCAATGCAAGCCGAAATGTTGTCTTATTCCCGCTCGCGTGGCGTGTTCGGCGGAGTGTCGCTCGAAGGATCAACCCTCAAGCCCGATGGAGGCGCAAACGAGAATCTCTACGGAAAGGAGGTCAGTGCCGAGGACATCATCGTCAGGGGTGCAGTGCCCACGCCTGCAGAGGCTTCACTCCTGCTCTCCACTCTGACTGAGCACTCGCCGAGGAATGTTTCGGCCAGCAAGTAGGCTTGATGACTTGCCGTCTGTCATCAACTGCCGGGAAACCGCAGTCGGTGGGCTTGCGCCGAAGTCCACCCCAGTCAGACGCTGAGCGCGTCGAGTAGCTTCGGGCTGAGCATAGACATCTCGGACCCGATGACTGCGTTAGTCGACCGGCCCAACTTCCATCGGGATGATGGAACCACAGGTCGATAAACAGAGGGTGCAACGAGGACTCCCCACCCGGCACCGAGCACCGAGCGACGATCGCTTCTCGATGAGTGCGGATGGAAGAGTGGCGACAGGCGCAACTCGGCCAACGAACAAGCAAAAACACCACTTGACTAACCTTTTCATGGGAGACGCCTACAGTCATTGACACGATTGCTGGTTCTGGCGTCTGCCGATGCTACATTATTGAGGTCGACGTTGCGCGGCCAACGGTGGCTGCACCACAGCTGGGGTGTCCGACTGGCCGACATTACCGGGGTGTCTCGCTGCTTTGACGAGGTCGTGTTGCAAACTGTCGTGCAAAGCGCCGAGCACCTCCCGCTGCATTATTGCGATCTGATATCTATCTTGGATCAAATATTCCGCCTCGTCGCGCGTAATCTCATTGGCTCGATTGGCCTGCGAAATGCTCGTCAATTCGGCGGACAATCTCTGGGCAATCAAGGTCATACTTTCTTCGTATCCCTTTAGCACCTCGACTGGCCCTAGCGGGATCGCTGGCTGGAATGTTGACAGGCGTGCGATGATCTCGTCCGGTTGGCTTGCGTTGACGAAGGCGTATGGCCAAGAATGAGGTTCCGCCGTTGTACTTGCTCGACTTTTCCGGCCCGTTTCAGGGAAGGCAACATGTGACAAGAAAACCAGCAAGCATACGGTAAGAACAATCAAGCGGGATTTCATTGTTCACTCCTCTAGCGGTCGTCTTGTTGGCTCGGATGCTTCAAGCGGCCCGACCTTTAGCAACTCGCAGGGGAAGGCGTGACGGAGCCACCTAACGCTGACATCGTGACGAGTGCTGCCGCCCCGCTGGCATAACATTTCTTCGTTCGCACATAGCTGTAACACGGAGCGACGGCTCGCCATGAGTTTACGACCCGCCGGTAAAACCGCCGGAAGGTGGGTGGTTGGGTTACTGCGTCCCAATCTCACACTTCCGAGTAGCGGCTTCGGCCAACCTACTGTAGCGAACTGGCAACAGAAGAGAACGCGTTGTTGGCGTTCGAACCTGCCAGTTTGATCGTTCCCACCACGAAAAGCAGAACTAGAGCCAGCATCACGGCGTACTCGGCGATGTCCTGCCCACGGTCGTCTTTCCAGATTGTGCGCACAACATTGATCATAGAATTCTTGGGGAGAAAACCAAGTACCGTTAGCAAACACTCGTTCCTCGAGCCTGCGTGTCATTTGGTCCGCGAACAGCCATACTACGGGGGATGCGCCGCCGGTAGAACCGGCAGTTCTTACAGGTCAAAAAGAGCTTACTGTTAGATCTGGTCATGAGCCGACACGGTTATGAGTGTACTGATTCCGTAAGAATGTCGGCTCCGACGTCCCGGTAAACCTTGTGGCGCCGACCAATAAAGAGATCCGAGGAAAGGAGCCGAAGAGGGACAGTATTTGGTTGCGACTATCACCCGGCTTTCAACAAATCACATGGCTGGGTACAGATGCTGGGAAGGTGGTGGAGGCTCGGTCACCGCGACGAGGCCAAAGAGTTTTAACCGTGCCGAAAGTACGCGGCAAGACGGTGCGTGTGGGTGTGGAAACCAGTAGGCATGAGGTCTGCCCACTTGGCTCAGCCCCCGTCCGTTTGCATCCAATGCTCCAACCGTCGAACTGTACCTTTTGGTAGTCCCCAAGCTGGAGTCGGCGTCCTAGTCTTCCGTTGAGGCACGAACGACTTCAAAACACAATCGCAGGAGTCGCACCTGAAGAGCGCAATGGCTCAACGGTCTAGGTGGACCAAGTGACCTGTTTCCGTAAGCGGAGAAAGTATGCCATTCAGACTAACTGTGAAGCAGGCAATAGTGGCTTGTTTGGTAGTGGGAGCTTGCGTGGGCCTGATGGCCCGACTCCCGGCACAAGGGAATGGCGCCGCTTCGAACCCTCGATCGAAAATCCAAGAGCCAGTCCATCAAAATGGAGCGAGCATCCGTGTACCACTGGTCAATTACTATGCCCTTGGGGGTGCCGCCAAAACGGAGTTTGAGGCTACAGCCTTGATGCCGAATACGAAAGGCATGGCCCAAGTCGCTATTACAAAAGAAGGAAGTGTTTTGGTCAAAGCTCAGTTTAGCGGCTTAACCGGTCCGACCAAGTTCGGTAACGAATATCTAACGTACATTCTGTGGGCGATTACTCCCAAAGGCCAGCCTCTTAAGATCGGCGAACTCTCCGTCACCGGGGACGCAGTCCGGCTAGTCGCTAGCACCGTGCTGCGTACATTTGGAATGCTTGTCACGGCGGAACCCTACTACGCCGTCACGCGACCAAGTAATATCGTTGTGCTCGTGGGTAAGAGTATGGGCGAAACGCAGCCTCCCTTCGCCTCCTGTGAATTGTCGCACGATGGCTATGCACCTCCTGGCTACAGGTACGAGCCGATCGATACAAGTTCGGGCTATGCGCCAGAGTTACTCCAAGCCATGAATGCCCGTCGAATCGCTACGGTCGCCCAGGCAGAGAAGTATGCCGCGCAAAGCTTTAGTAGTGCTGAGAACCTATATGAATATATGGTGTCTTGGGCAATCCGCGACAAGAAAATGTCCAAGAAACTGTTGCAGGTAGCCAACACCGTGACCGCGAGTTACGAAGACGCCCGCGCCCTGGCAATACGTCAACAGTTCCCCTAAAGAGAGGTTGGCTAGTGTTTCCTTGCAAACAGTGGAGAACTGAGCTCGCCTCGTAGGAATCGCTGATTCCCTTCAACCAGCGTGTACAGTCGTTGGTGCGCCGCTGAATCAAACTTCGAACCGAGTACACACCTTCATTGCGATAGCCATCTCCCGTCCCCGTGCCAATTCAATCCTTGCCGGCTCCAAAACCTGCAGGTGATGGTCGATCTAGGGAACTTTCGCAGCGGAGTGGTGTCCCGAAACCGTCGAATGAGTTCATATCGCGTTACTTTGGTGCGCGGTCGCGACTGGAAGTGATAGGGGTTGCGGGCGTCACGCACGACGCACCACTAGATTGATGAACTTCCGGACGCGCGGACAGTTGGCGACAGCAACGGGTAGAGGCGGCATGCGCTGGAGGTTTGCGTCGGCACTTCGGGTTGAACATCTAAAAGCGCAGTCATAGGAACTGATGAGAGGCGGGCCGACGGATGATTCCCCCCTAGAGCTGCGCAATATCGACAGTCAGGAACTTTGCGGTCTCGAATAGTATTTTCGGCACAGAGACACACGAGTTAACCGTATAAATCCGAGGCGACTCTTAGGAACAGGTCTGCCACTATTACTAGTGGCCTGATCCTTGTTGTCTGGCGTAGGCTTGCTTCACTAATGCAAACGCAGACCCGCCGGTGTGCTAAACGTGATCACCTCCCGCCCCGGCGGGTCGCTTCTCTCTGGCGAGGGACCGGAGTAGTGAGTTCCATCATGAAGTTACGGCTCTTGGCGGTGATCGTCACGTTGTTAGCGTTGAGCTACGCACCGCCCGGGACTTTGGCCGAGGAACAAGGCGAGGGCGGACCAGCAACGAAAGACCAGGATGCTGCCACCAGCGCTCCGTCCAAGAGTATGGCCAGCGTTGAGCCCGCAGACCCCGCCCAAGTAAAACACGAAGGCGGTAAGACGGATGTCGATGCGGTAGGCCACCGGAACGTAGGTTGTAAGACCGGCATGGGCAACTGGTATGGAGTGGAGAAGCAGATCGCCATGGGCAAGCAGTATGCCCAGCAGGTGGAAGCCAGCGTAAAGTTGATCCAGGATCCGGTGGTCACTGAATACGTCAACCGGATTGGACAGAACCTGGTCCGCAACTCCGATGCTCAAGTGCCGTTCACGATCAAGGTGATCGACTCTGCCGACATCAATGCGTTTGCCTTACCGGGCGGTTTTTTTTACGTGAATTCCGGATTGATTCTGGCAGCGGACGAAGAAGCCGAGATGGCTGGTGTAATGGCTCACGAGATCGCACACGTAGCGGCCTGCCACGCGTCTCGCGAGAACACACGCGGAAACCTGATGCAGATGGCCTCCATTCCCCTGATCTTCGTGGGTGGCACGGTGGGGTATGTGGCGTACCAAGCGGCGGGATTGGCCTTGCCGATGGCTTTCCTCCACTTCTCCCGCGGCTTTGAAGGCGAGGCTGACTACCTCGGTTTGCAGTATATGTACAAGTCGGGATACGATCCTCAGGCTTTTCTCAGCTTCTTCGAAAAGGTGCAAGTCCAGGAAAAGAAGAAGCCGGGCACGTTGGCCAAAGCATTTTCTACTCATCCTCAAACACCAGATCGCATCGAGAAATCGCAGCAGGAGATCGAACATATCCTGCCGGCACGGCCCCAGTACGTCGTTTCGACCTCGGAATTTGATGACGTGAAGGCGCGGCTGGCGGCTATTGAGAACCGCCACGAGATCCAGAATAAGAAGGAAGACCCCACCAAACCCACCTTGCGGCGCACGTCTTCCACGGACAAGAACGGCAGAGATGACAAGGAAGATGACGACGATCGTCCGACCCTGAAGCGTCGCGACGACAGCAACTGAAGAAGTCGGGAGTGTAGCCCTTCCTCAGAGGGGTTGATCGCATCGTCCCGACATCGGGTCCCCCTCGGCAGAGTTCGAGCCAATGGGCACTGGTAACGCCGCTCTGAGGGGAAGGCCATTCCTCGCTCCAAGCCACTGGCGCGAAACTGGTCTGTAGGTGTAAGCTGCCCGTCGGAATCGAGATGTTAACCTCGAGTCGCCATCCTGTACAAGTGGTCCCGGCCTGTAAGAATTGCCAGTGACGGACCTCCACGGTGCTAGGGAGACTCTCAAGATGTCATTGCGTCCGGCTGACTTCGGAAACCGGATCCCGCGGCGCCAAGTAGCTAGACTTAGCAGGAAATTTGTGTGTCTCTCTGCTTGTCTAGCCGGAACGCCACTGCCAAAGAACGGCCGGTACAATATAAAATCCCCTGCCCGGGGGCGAGTTGAGCGTTGGAAGTCACCAAAGCTCGTGCTTTTGTTGCTTGGGGCCTTACTTCTTTTCCAAGCCGCTGCCCCAGCCAAGGTTAAGGGAGTCCGCCGAGTTCTCATTCTCAATGTGTTTGGCCCGCTATCCTCGCCCGGCGTGGCCGTGATGGACGAGGCGATAGTGGCAGCCCTGCAAGAGTCGCCTTATCAGATTGAGCTGTACAGCGAGGATCTGGAAGCAACCCTGTTTCCGGATGAAGCCGTTCAGCGGCAATTTCGTGAGTGGTACATCCGCAAATATCGCGATCGCAAACCCGACCTGATTATTGCTGTCGGGCTCGAGCCCCTCAGGTTCATGGTCGCGTCACACGAAACATCTTTTTCGAATATCCCGATTATCTTTTGTGGAAGTACAGAAGAGATGTTGGGCGAACTAAAGCTCGACTCTCACTTCACCGGGGTGTGGGCAGTGGCGCAGCCTGAGGAAACCTTGAGGGCGGCACTGTCGCTCCAACCCGGAACCAAAAGCGTGGTTGTCACGGGTGGCGTTGGAGCGTACGACCGGTACCTTGAGGCTATTGCCAGGGAGAGCTTTCGCAAGTACGAGTCAAGATTCGAGTTCACCTACCTGACCGACCTCGCCATGCCCGCACTGATTGAGCGGCTGAAGCACCTGCCGGATCATACGATCGTCTACCACACATCAGTCATGCAGGATGCCGCGGGAGAGCGCTTCATAGACGCAAGCCAGTCAGTTCCCCTTATTGCCAGCGCCGCACGGGCGCCGGTCTTTGTCGTGGACGATGTGGACCTCGGAAACGGAACCGTCGGTGGTTATCTGGTGAGCTTTGCTGCAATCGGGAAGACGGTTGGCCAAATGGCCGTCAGGGTGCTTAGCGGTGAGAAGCCACAGGATATTCCCATCGTTAAGAGCCCCAATGTCTATATGTACGATTGGCCAGCCCTTCGGCGCTGGGGATTGAAGGAAAGCAACCTCCCGCCCGGAAGTTTGGTGCTGCACCGGCAACCGAAGGTCTGGGAGTTGTATGGGTGGTACATCGTCGGTAGCATTGTTTTGCTGTTGTTCCAAACGCTGCTCATTTTTGGACTGCTGCGGCAGCGGGCGAGACGCATAATGACAGAAAGTGAACTGAAATTGTCTAACGACCGGCTTCATCAGGCGGTGGAAGCTGGGAAATGTGTAGGATGGGACTGGGACGTCAAGACCGGGTGCGACCGTTGGTTCGGCGATCTGCGGACCATGTTCGGAATTCAGTCGGATACCTATTACGGAGACGTAGAGGAATTTCGCCACCGGATTTACCCGGAAGATCAAGCACTGGTCTGGGAAGCGGTTGCTGATGCCAGGCAAAAACGGGAACCGTTCACCGCAGAGTTCCGGGTCTTGCACCTGGACGGAACCGTGCGCTGGGTTACGGAGGGCGGACAGTTCTACTACTCAGCCAACGGTGACGCCGTGCGCATGCTGGGGATGGCGGTGGACATCACCGAGCGCAAGCAAGCTGAACAGGCGCTCCGTGAGGGGGAAGAGCGCTTCCGCTTGGTTGCAAACACAGCACCGGTGCTGATCTGGATGTCCGGCACGGATAAGCTGTGCAACTACGTCAATCAACGCTGGCTGGAGTTCACCGGGAGGCCGCTTGAGGACGAGCTAGGCAACGGCTGGGCAGAAGGTGTGCACCCTGAAGACTTGAAAGGGTGTATGGATACCTACACTCAGGCGTTCGATCGGCGGGAGTACTTCCAGATGGAGTATCGGCTTCGGCGACACGATGGACAGTATCGCTGGCTTTCGGCTATCGGCGTGCCGAGATTCAACCCGGACCATTCTTTTGCAGGGTACATCGGTTCTTGTACAGACGTTACCGAGCACAAGCTTGCGGAGGAATCTCTTGCCGACATGGGGCGGAAGCTGATTGAGGCCCACGAGGAGGAGCGTACCTGGATCGCGCGCGAGCTACACGACGACGTCAACCAACGGATGGCACTGTTGGCAGTCGAGCTGGATCGATGGAACCAACAACTTCCGCCCTCGGCAGTTGAACTTCACGATCACATCCATCACGCCATCCAGCGCCTTTCGAACATCGCCACAGACATCCAGGCCTTGTCGCACCGCCTCCATTCTTCAAAACTCGAATATCTGGGACTTGTGGCGGCAGCCAAGAGCTTCTGCAGAGAGTTGTCCGAGCAACACCAGGCAGAAATCGACTTCAGAGATATGGCCATGCCGCGAAGTGTGCCCAAGGAAATCTCGCTTTGTCTGTTCCGTGTCTTACAGGAAGCTCTGCAGAATGCGATGAAGTACAGTGGCGTGCGTCACATCAAGGTGGAACTGCGCGGTACAGAGGGAGAGATTCAACTGACCGTGAGCGACCTGGGAATTGGCTTTGACCCGCAGGACGCCATCCACCGTCGCGGCCTCGGGCTCATCAGCATGCGGGAGCGAATGCAATTGGTGAGAGGTGAGATTTCCATCAAGTCACAGCCCGGCAGTGGCACCACGATCCACGCTCGTGTGCCTTTCAGTTCAAGCAGCGATTCTGTACGGGCAGCCGGATAGGAGCAGGGATTTCGTGGAGCCCCTTTGTCTTCACAACCCGAGTGGCGTATAACGACCACTGGACGACCTGCATCACACTTCGAAATTTCCTGCCCGTTTCGGAAACCGAGTTTCATCGACCTGCAAACAGTGCTGCGGCGAGCACGACCGGCGGACCGTGAGACACCGTCCACAGAACGACTCGTGACGTGGACGTTCCACGAAGAGAGGGTCAACCGCACAGACCACCCGCAAAGCCGCATTGTGCCTTTTCGAGAAAACAGTCTGGCAACTGTGGCAGTGCTAGAGACCCATTCGGTCAGCACCTGCGTCAAGCATTCCGCGATTGCGCCATTGCTTACCTACCACGATTGGCGATGCTCCCGCACCTGGCGGTACCCGACAGCCACTTTTGTGCCACTCCTTAGCGAGTTCCCCAACCAATCAGAAGGCCCAGTATCGATAGTCCCGAAAATGATTGCATGCTTATCATCGCAGTGGTCTACATACATCCAAATTGACATCGAGCTGCCAGCGACTCCCGAAAGAAGTTCAACCCGCAGGTAGTCGCCCTTTTGGTATTTGGGGATAGCGTTCGTGCCGAGTGCCCCTTTGTCGGATACTCGAGTAGCTTTCTGCCGCTTGTGGCTGCCGGCTCCCTCCATGAAGTGCTCCTGTGTTTGTCTCCTTGACACGCAATTGCCTGCTGTTCTCCCGGCTAGAACCGGAGGGTTACTCCTACAGTAGCGTCGAATTCGTTCAGGTAATGGTTGTCTCCGACGGTCCAGCATCCACCCAATACCGGGTCACACCAATAGCCCGCCTTCGCGGTCCCGATATAAGCGGGCGACCATTTTGCCTGGAGACGTAGTCCAAGACGCCGGCTGAAGTTGTACTTCACACCACCACCCAAATCCCCCACCAATCGGGTGATGCCGTTTAATCCCGCGCGGGCCGGGTGCAGATTAGTAGCTCCCAATCCCATCAATAGGAAAGGTCTAACCGATTTGTCGCGACGGGTAAAATGTGCCAGGAAATTCCCGATGTACTGGTTGGTGTCGAGCGTAAAGATCTTTACCCCCGATCCTCCTCCGCTGGGTCGAGCCACCGTATCAGCCTTGTTGTAGGCCCACATGAATTCCACACCGTAGTGATCACCCCGCAAATAGCCTGCGGCGAGACCATATGTTGTTCCGTTTTGCACATCCATTCGTTGAAAGAACGCGGTCGAGAGGTCAAGTCCACCGTTCATCTGTCGACCGATGAAGCCGGTAAGCTCGACGTTCTGCCCCGTGGCCGTTGCGGCGCCCAGAATCATGCAGACAGCTAGCCATGGTTGTCTCCGGCCCATCTCGTCTTCCTGCTGCCCCAGATTGTGGTTGCTAGATGAGAATTTAGGAAAGCGGGAAGGGTCTACGAACTGGCAAAACTGCCAGCAATCAGTCTATTTCGCTCAGCGGGAGTACAAGGTTGCTATGTTGTAATGAGAATAGAGTTCTGCTCGCTCATCCGTCATCCGCTCTGTTTTCCCTGTCACTGTTGACAGTATTTTCTGACCCGTTCCACCCTTAGGCTGATTTGTAGGTTAGGAATGGGATTCTGGATGTACGTGCACCGGACTTTCTGCAGCCGACTACCAGGAAAGGTGAATATGTTTGGCAGGTTGCTCGCGGCCGTGATCTGCGTGGCGAGTCTTTCGGCTATGGGTCAGACGTCCCCGTCGAACTATCAACGCGGTACGATCACTGCCGTCACCGTTCATCAGAATGCTTCGGGAGAATCCAGCCGTGATGTCGTACGGTATGACGTGTCAGTAAGGGTTGGCAACACAAACTACGTCGTACTCTTCACGCCACCTAACGGTTCAAATACTGTCGAGTATTCGACAGGCATCGACATGTTATTTCTGGTTGGGGACAACACGCTCACTTTTAACAGTATGGTCTCAGGAAAAACCGACATGCCGATTCTGCGCCGAGAAACGCTCCCGGCTCGGGCCAGCCCCGACCTGTCCCGTGCGCCCGGTGAATATTTCAGCTTAAAGCTGCAAACTCTGTCGGAAAAGCTGGGCCTCAGTGACGACCAGCAGGCCAAAATCAGACCGATCTTGGAACAGGAGTCTGGAGAACTGTCTCCTCTTTGGAACAATCCCGTTATCTCACGCAAGGACAAACTGGACACACTCGACAAAGTTGTCCGCGCCTCCGACGAGAAGATAAAACCGATCCTTTCTCAGACGCAGAGGGAAAAGCTTCAAGAAATGCGGAAGCAACAAAAAGACCAACTTAAGAAACTTATAGCGACGAAGCAAGCTGACAATTAGATAGAGCAGCAGGCATCCCCCTTCACGCGGTGCCATCTCCGCCGCCGACGTCCTTCCTTTGGCTACACAGGATGCAAGAAAGAACAGCGAATGTCCCCGGACCCGGCGAAGAAGTTTTACTGACAAGAATGACAGTTTTTCTCCGGCCCCGTATCTGGCACGTTGCCCTGTGACTGTGGAGGTTCCATGAGGCTGCGACATGTGAGCCGATGGCGGCAAGGTGCATGCATCGTAATGGCGATCTTTCTTTTTGCGGCCTGGGCACAAGCGCAACCCCAAGGCTCCCCGCAAGATCTGCAACAGCTTAAGACGAAGCTCCAACAACTGGATCAGGAGATGCAGGAACTGAAGGCGCAAATTGACGCGGTGGAACGAGCGGAGAAGTCACCAACAGTGCCCACAACCACGACACCCTCCGTCCCCGTTGGCGCAACGGGAAGACCGGCGAAGGAAACGAAACAGGCGGAAGAGAAGAACAATATCGACCTGTACGGCTTCATCATGCTCGATACGGGCTACGACTTCAAAACAAATGATCCCGACTGGTTCGATGTTGTTCGCCCAACCAAGTTGCCGTCTTTCAGCGGCGAGTTCGCCCCGGAAGGTAAGGTTTACTACGGGGTCCGCCAGAGCCGGTTCGGCGTCAAGACTTCTACTCTGACCAGATTTGGCAACTTGAAGACACAGTTCGAATTCGAGTTGTTCGGCACAGGGGTGGATGCAGGACAAACGACCTTTCGTTTACGACACGCGTACGGTGAATTGGGTCAGTTTGGCGCCGGTCAAACCTGGAGCCCGTTCATGGACATTGACGTTTACCCCAACTCAGTAGAGTACTGGGGACCCAACGGGATGGTTCTCTTCCGCAACCTGCAGTTTCGCTGGATGCCAATCCGCAATGACAGAACTCAGCTTACCTTTGCCATCGAGCGGCCCGGCGCCAGTGCTGATGGTGGCGTGTATGCAGATCGAATTGAGTTGCAAGGAGTCAAACCCAAATTCGATATGCCCGACTTCTCCTGGAATGCGCGGCTTATCAGGAATTGGGGATACGTTCAATTGGCAGGCATCTTCAGAAAGATCAGTTGGGTCGACCTGAACAAGACCCCAACGCTCGACCTCAGCGGTGATGCGTTTGGTTGGGGTTTGAACCTGACTTCCAACCTCAAGTTCAGCAAGAAGGACACCGGGAAATTCGAGGTTATCTACGGTGAAGGCATTCAGAACTATATGAACGACGCCCCAGTCGACATCGGCGTCAAGAACAATTTGGCGAATCCTGTAACACCGATCAAAGGAGTGGCCTTGCCGGCGTTAGGCGCAGTCGCGTTCCTCGATCACAACTGGAGTGACAGCTTCAGTACCTCGATCGGCTATTCCATCCTGGATATCGAGAACTCCGACGCGCAAAAACCATCGGACTTCCATCAGGGTCACTATGCACTCACGAATCTCTTATACCACCCCGTTCCGAACGTCACGATTGGGAGCGAGTTCGTGTTTGGTCGGCGGATTAACTTCCGCGACGGCTTTAACGTCAATGATTATCGCATCCAGTTTTCGTTCAAGTATGACTGGAGGAAGGTCTTCGAATTCTGACCGAGGCAGGGTCTTGCCTGCCGCAAGAATTGCACATCTACCGAAGAGCCGTGTTGGGCGGTAACTGCAAGTTTTGCCAGTTCTATCCGCGCCGGAGAACTCGTACATTGAAAACGCCGACATCCCGCAAGAGTGCGAGGGTGAGAATCGCTCGCCGAGCCCGCGTACCGTCATGAGGGATGACTGAACCAGACGGGTCCGAGCCATTCGGACACCTTCGAGCCTGTCAATCAACAGGTCTGTCACGTGCCACGATCGAGTGAGCATCCTGCGTGAAAAGGAGAAAGCGCAATGGAGAAGATATTGAATGTCATTGGCAACACGGGAACCGCGTGTGGCACGTGCACGCCAAAGGGATGTGGGTCGTGTGGACCAACACCACGCAAGAATGAGACTCCGGTAGCCCTCAGTCGACGGGAATTCGGGCATGCCGTCATGGCCGCTTCGGCAAGCGCGCTACTCACAGGATGTTCGTCACAAAAGAATAAGAATGCGGAGGCAGGAGACGGGTCGGCTCCCCCACCTCCCGCGCCTCCCACCCTTTCGCCCGATCTCGCCGTGGTCAAGACGTCGAAGGGTCCGATTATGACGACCCTCGACGAGTTCTACAAAATGGGCCCTGGGCCGTCCAGTTCCCACACCATGGGCCCGATGCGAATCACGTACGATTTCTTCCAGAGGGTTTCGAAGCTTCCGGAGGATCAACTCCAGCGCGCCACGGCGCTCAAGGTCCATCTATTTGGCAGCCTGAGTGCGACTGGCAAAGGTCACGGCACAGACAGAGCTTCACTGGCCGGCCTGCTTGGAAAAGCTCCGGCGACGTGCCCGCCCCAATTCCTGGATGGGCTCGCTGCCAACCCTGATGAGGTGCACAAAGTTACGATCGGCCCCAAGACCCTCGACCTGACGCTCAAAGACGTCATCTTCGACGCCCCTAAAGGTGACTTCCCTCACCCGAACACAATGACTGCGAAGCTGCTCGCCGGCAACGAGTCGCTTTACGAGTTGGAATACTACTCAGTCGGAGGCGGATTCATCGAGTGGAAAGGCTATAAGCCGCCTGACAAAGGGCAACCTAAATACCCGTTCGAGCACGCTCGCGAACTGAAGAAATATCTCATCGACGACAAGATCCCTCTGCCGCAACTGCTGCTGGCGAATGAATTGGCAATCTCTGGAAAAAGTGAGAAAGACATCTGGGAGCTTCTCGACCAGGTGGCCGAAGTCATGGTGCGGGGCGTTGATACCGGATTGACCGTGGAGAGTGTCCTTCCCGGTCCCATCAAGCTACACAGCAAGGCTGCCGCGATGCAACGCAGTTTGAAAACCACCACCAAAGGAGCAGCCGGCCGGGTGATCACTCAGGTGGCATCGTACGGGTTTGCCATGGGCGAGGAAAACGCCCGCGGCCATATCATCGTGACCGCTCCCACGGCGGGTTCAGCGGGAATCATACCAGCGGTGGTCAAGTCCCTGCGCGACCTCAAGACACCAACGCAGAAGATCCGGGATGGTTTTCTCGCGGCGGCGGCGATTGGTTACCTATGCAAGCACAACGCCACCCTTTCCGGCGCTGAAGGTGGTTGTCAGGCAGAAGTCGGTGTTGGTTCTTCCATGGGCGCAGCGATGATCGCACAGGCTTTGGGTGAGGGCCCGAAGGTGGTCTCAAATGCGGCCGAGTCGGCTCTCGAATCGCACCTTGGCATGACCTGCGACCCGGTCGCCGGGTACGTCCAGGTTCCCTGCATTGAGCGCTGCGCTTACGGAGCGGTCAAGGCGTGGACTGCTTACTGTATCGCCAGCGAAGAAATCCCGGAGGAGCGCCGCGTTGATCTCGATACAACGGTCGCAGCCATGGCCCTGACCGCAAAGGAAATGAACTCGAAGTACAAGGAAACCTCGGAAGGCGGCTTGGCTGTGTCTGTCGTGCTCTGCTAGAGAGGTGATGCACGACACAATCAGCAGAGTCGGTCTTGAGTGAAGCTATGCAGCAAGTAATCCCGCATCCTCCTGCATGCGACCAGGATACGAGCACGAGTATGAGGACGGCCGTCGTTGCCTGGGTGGTGGCGGCGATCTTTTATTTCTATCAATACGTCTTGCGCTCCGCGCCGTCCGTCATGATGCCGCAGTTGTCAGAGGCTTTCGGGATCAGTTCACTGGGCATGGCCTCGATCCTGGGCCTGTTCTACTACGGATATTCGCCATTCAGCCTTGTTGCTGGCACTGCCATGGACCGCTTGGGACCGAGGAGTGTCCTCCCCATCGCCGCGGCCGTAGTTGGCGTGGGGGCGCTGCTGTTCGCCACGGGTCGCACCGACTTGGGGAGTGTGGGCAGAGTACTTCAGGGAGCTGGGGGAGTATTTGCACTTGTGGGAGCCATTTACATCGCCACCAGGAACTTTCCGGCATCGCGGGCCGCTACTTTGATCGGCGCTACTCAGATGTTCGGAATGGCGGGCGGATCGGCCGGGCAGTTTGCCGTTGGGCCAATGATCGGCGCAGGAATCGCCTGGGACCGTTTCTGGATATGTATGGGCGTTATCGGTTTGGCGATGGGTGCCCTTCTCTTTGCTCTCCTACCAAACGAAAAGAGAACTGAGCAGGCCGTCAGTGGATTGAGAAGCACGACTGACGCGTTCTACACCGTATTCAAGAATCCGCAATCGATATTGTGTGGCGCAATTGCCGGTCTGCTTTTCATTCCAACGACAATCTTCGACATGGTATGGGGCGTACGCTACCTCCAGGAAGCGCATGGCTTCGACTATGCCTCAGCGGTCATGCGCACAGCAGCCGTTCCATTTGGGTGGATCATTGGTTGCCCCTTGCTCGGCTTCATTTCCGACCGGCTCGGACGACGAAAGCCAGTGATCATCGGCGGCGCACTCCTGCTGCTTGCCTGCCTGGCATGGATTCTGTTTGGTCGCCCGGGTGTCCTTCCTCCCTACGCAGTCGCCCTCACGGCCGGAGTGGCGTCGGGTGCGGCAATGCTGCCCTACACCGTGATCAAAGAAATCAACCCTCCGCAATTTGGCGGCACGGCGACAGGTGTAATGAATTTTCTGAATTTTACCTTCAGCGCACTCTTGGGCCCGGTCTTTGGATGGATGCTTCAGCTCCTTTCCGGCGGCGCCGGGACTATGCAGCTTGAACACTACCAGATGGCTTTTGCTCCGCTTCTCCTGGGCGTCGTCATGGCGATTGGCATGGCCTTCTGTCTGAAGGAGACAGGCTCCGCGATTCGAACATCCTTGTCTGAGGCAGTACAGGAGGCATGAGATGAGCCAGGCAACCGGGACCGCAACAACCGGAAGTGGGAAGTACGAACAACTGTTGGTGAGGTGCAAAAGTCTGCAGCCGGTTCCAACCGCAGTGGCTCACCCCTGCGAGCTGACGGCGCTCTCTGCCGCTGTGGAGGCTGCGAACAAGGGACTGATCATCCCGATCCTGGTTGGCCCCCGCGACAAAATAGAATCAACCGCCAAGGCGGCAGGGATCGATCTCAGCAACTTCCAAATCATTGACGTTCCTCACAGCCACGCAGCGGCGGCTAAGGCCGTCGAATTGCTACGTGAGGCACAGGCGGAAGTGTTGATGAAAGGCAGTCTGCACACCGACGAATTGATGGCAGCGGTCGTTGCCCGTGATAAAGGCTTGCGCACCGAACGGCGCATTAGCCACGTGTTCGTCATGGATGTCCCCACTTATCACAAGGTTCTTATCGTTACTGACGGCGCGATCAACATTGCTCCCACCCTGGAAGACAAAGTGGACATTTGCCAGAACGCTATAGATCTGGCTATCTCGCTCGGTCGTGAAAGGCCCAAGGTTGCCATTCTCGCTGCGGTCGAAACGGTTACTTCCAAAATGCCGGCAACCATAGATGCCGCCGCGCTTTGCAAGATGGCCGAGCGCGGACAGATCACGGGTGGCATTCTCGATGGACCCCTGGCCTTTGACAACGCGATCAGCAAGCAAGCCGCCGAAACCAAAGGTATTCACTCAGAGGTCGCCGGTGATCCGGACATCCTTCTTGCTCCAGACCTTGAAGCCGGCAACATCCTCGCCAAGCAACTGACCTTCCTGGCCAATGCCGACAGCGCAGGGCTGGTGCTGGGGGCAAGGGTACCGATCATCCTGACCAGCCGGGCGGATAGTGTCCGCTCTCGAATTGCCAGTTGCGCTGTGGCCATGCAGGTGGCACATGCGCGACGGAAGAAGACCTAGAGGATCCGTATGGATGATTACGCACTCGTACTCAACGCGGGGTCATCGAGCCTGAAATTCTGCGTATACCGGCGGCCAGACTCGGAGAAATGGCGACTGGAGGCCGGAGGTCAGATTCAGGGCATCGGGACGTCGCCTCGATTCTCCGCCAAGGACGCTCACGGCGGAATCCTCGCACAGAACAACTTGGATGATTGGGTGTCTGATGGCCGCGCGGCCCTCGATGTTCTGGCTTCCTGGCTTCGCTCCAAGTACGGTGGCGCACGAGTGCTGGGTGTCGGCCACCGTGTGGTTCATGGTGGGGCACGGTATGCCCAACCAACGATCGTAACCCGCCAAGTCCTGGAAGAGCTATACGAACTGGTTCCGCTGGCTCCATTGCATCAGCCGCACAACCTGTTAGCCATCGAAACGATCTTCGAGCGAATGCCCGGCGTGCCGCAAGTCGCCTGTTTCGACACGAGCTTTCATTCGGGGCACTCGCCGGTCGCGAAGTTGATACCGCTGCCGAGGGAGATTTGTAAATCGGGCCTGCAGCGATATGGCTTTCATGGCCTGTCCTATGAATATGTCGCTTCCGTTCTGCCTGAGGTGGCTCCGGAAATCGCCAGGGGGCGCGTCATCATCGCACATCTTGGAAGTGGTGCCAGTCTGTGTGCTTTGAAAGACGGGAAAAGTGTAGATACCAGTCTAGGCTTCACGGCGCTGGATGGACTCTGTATGGGCACGAGACCAGGTGCGCTTGATCCCGGCATTGTTTTGTACCTCTTTCAGAGCCTCGGGCTGTCTCCTAAAGAAGTGGAGGCCATTCTCTACAAGAAATCAGGTTTGCTGGGGATCTCAGGCATTAGTAATGACATGCGCGACCTGCTTACCAGAAGTGCGCCAGAGGCCCGTCTGGCGGTGGATTACTTCGTTTACCGCGCGGCCAAGGAAATCGGCGCGCTGGCTGCGGTGCTGGGTGGAGTCGATGGACTCGTATTCACCGCCGGTATTGGCGAGAATTCACCGGAAATCCGCCGGAGAATTTGCGAGGCCTCTTCCTGGCTGGGCGTGGAACTAGACGCACGAGCCAACATTAATAGAGATGCGCGGATATCCACTCAGAAAAGCAAAGTCTCGACTTGGGTCGTTCCCACTGACGAGGAATTCATGATCGCACGCCACACCGGCGCGCTTCTTGGATTGACCGAGAGCCACCGGCGCTTGAGGCTGCTGGTTCGTGCATAAACAGAAATAGGGAGAACTACAAATGGCTACCGCTATCGTGCATCCGATCACGTCAGAGGAAGTGATTTCCCCATGGCAGGGATTCAAGACAGGTCTCTGGCAAAAGGAGATTAATGTTCGTGACTTCATCCAGCAGAACTACCAGCCATATGAGGGAGAAGGGTCCTTCCTTGCGCCCGCAACCGAGCGGACCAAGAACTTGTGGAATCGGTTGAACGAACTTTTTGTGGAAGAGCGAAAGAAAGGTGTGCTTGACGTCTCCCAGATTCCAAGTTCCATCACCGCTCATGGCCCAGGCTACATTGATCGCGAGAACGAAATCATCGTCGGTCTTCAGACCGAGGCTCCTCTCAAACGGCCCATTATGCCGAGCGGCGGACTCCGCATGGTTGTGAATGCCCTGAAGACCTACGGATACGAACCCGATCCACATGTGGTCGAAGCGTTTACCAAGTACCGAAAAACTCATAACGAAGGGGTCTTCGATGCCTACACCGCGGATGTGAGACGGTGTCGCAGCTCTCACGTTTTGACCGGACTCCCTGACGCCTATGGGCGCGGCCGCATTATCGGTGACTACCGCCGCGTGGCCCTTTATGGAGTCTCGCGGCTCATTGAGCGGAAGCAGGAGGAGAAGCAAAGCCTCGACTCCGCCATGTCTTCGGACGAAATCATTCGTGACCGGGAAGAGCTGAGTGAACAGCTTCGCGCGCTGAAGGAACTCCAGAAGATGGCCTCCTTCTACGGGTTCGACATCTCAGGCCCAGCCAAAAGCGCGCGGGAAGCCGTGCAGTGGCTCTACTTTGCCTATCTGGCTGCGGTCAAGGAACAGAACGGTGCTGCGATGTCGCTGGGGAGGACTTCGACCTTCCTCGATATCTATTTCGACCGCGATTTAACCGCCGGCGCCATAACGGAAGAGCAGGCGCAGGAGATCATCGATGACTTCGTCATTAAGCTGCGCATCGTTCGTTTTCTGCGCACACCGGAGTACGACGAGCTTTTCGCCGGCGACCCGACCTGGGTCACGGAGTCGATTGGCGGCATGGGAGACGATGGACGGACTCTCGTAACCAAAACCAGTTTTCGCTATCTTCACACGCTCTACAATCTCGGCCCCGCTCCAGAACCAAATCTGACGATCTGGTACTCGCCGCGGCTGCCAGATGGGTTTCGCAGTTTCGCAGCCAAAGTAGCAATAGACACGAGTTCCATTCAATTCGAAAGTGACGAAATTATGCGGCGCGCGTGGGGAGACGACGGGGCCATCGCGTGTTGCGTGTCACCAATGCTGGTGGGAAAGCAGATGCAGTTCTTCGGCGCTCGAGCCAACCTCGCCAAATGCTTCCTCTACGCGATTAACGGGGGCAGGGACGAAATCACTGGCGAGCAGGTGGGTCCGCCAAGCGGCGCCGTCCAGGGCGAGTACCTCGACTTCGACGATGTTATCGACAGGTTCGAAAAGATGATGGACTGGCTTGCCGGCGTCTACGTCAATGCCATGAACATCATTCATTACATGCACGACAAGTACGCCTATGAGCGCATTGAGATGGCGCTACATGACTATGCTCCGTTGCGAACGATGGCCTTCGGCATGGCCGGAATGTCGGTTGTTGCTGACAGCCTGTCCGCGATCCGTTACGCGAAAGTTCGAGTGATCCGTGACGAAACCGGGCTCGTGACCGACTATCAGACCACAGGTGAGTTCCCCAAGTTTGGCAACAACGACAATCGCGTTGACCAGCTCGCTTCATGGCTGGTCAGCACATTCATGAGCAAGCTGCGGAACTATCCCACGTATCGCAATGCCATGCACACCCAATCGATCCTGACGATTACTTCAAACGTGGTGTACGGGAAGAGCACAGGGAACACTCCGGATGGACGACGGCGGGGAGAACCGTTCGCCCCTGGGGCCAATCCGATGCACGGACGTGACTCGCATGGTATCCATGCCTCCGCAGCCTCGGTTGCTAAGATTCCGTATCGTGATGCGGCCGACGGCATTTCTCTGACGGCTACGTTGGTCCCCGAAGGCCTGGGAAGAATTGCTGGAGATCGAATCACCAACCTGCGAAGCATCCTTGACGCCTTCTTCAGCTCAACGGGTTATCACATGAACGTGAACGTGCTGAATCGGGACACCCTTTTGGATGCAGTCGATCATCCGGAGAAGTACCCAAACCTGACCATCCGCGTCTCAGGGTACGCCGTGAACTTCGTGCGGCTGACTCGGGAGCAGCAAATGGATGTGATCAACCGCACTTTCCACGGGAGCCAGAGTCTATGATTGAAACCAAACCTCTGACAAATCCTTCGCTGGAAGCAAAAAGTCCTTTTGAACTGCGCGTGAACCTTGGCCGGGACGTTCCGGAATCCGATGTCCGGACGGCCCTGGCGAGCGGAGACATGGGCTTTCTTCATTCGTTCACCACCGGTTCCACCGTAGATGGGCCCGGCGTTCGCGTGGTTGCGTGGACGACAGGCTGCCATTGGCGATGCAGATACTGCCACAACCCAGACACCTGGACTTTGAGCAATGGCGTCCCGGTAACGCTTGCGAAGGCAACCGAAGAGCTACTCAAGTATCGATACGGACTTAAGGTTATGTCGGGTGGTTTTACGTTGAGCGGCGGCGAACCGCTTATGCAGGATCGGTTCGCCGTGAAGCTCTTTACTGCCGCACAATTGATGGGGATTCATACTGCCGTGGAAACCAACGGCAGCCTTGGCTGCCGCCTCACCGATGCGGAGTTGGAGACGATCGACCTGGTGCTTCTCGGTATCAAGACCTGGGACCCGGAACGCCATCGCCGGCTTACTGGAATGGAGATCGGTCCAACTCTGGAGTTTGCGCGCCGCCTAGCTGCCCTTAGAAAGCCAATATGGGTACGCTTCGTGTTGGTGCCCGGCCTGACAGATGATGCCAAGGACATTGCCCAGATCGCCACGTTTACCGCCAGCCTGGGTAACGTGGAACGAGTCGAGGTCCTACCCTTTCACCAAATGGGGAAGTTTAAGTGGAAGGAGCTCAAACTCAACTACACACTTGATAACGTGCTGCCTCCAACTATCGACCAGGTTGAAAGCGCTTGCGCACAGTTTCGCGCCGAGGGTCTCAACGCCTATTGACAAGGGTCTCTTCTGCCATTCCTTTCAGGGTCGCGGGCCAGAGTCGTCATTTTCATGCCGGTGAGGCTGGCGCTTGGACCTACCCCCCACTGCTTCTACCCTGCTGTCACTCGCGTTCTCGGACGGGTTGAGAGCGGTTCAAGCAGCAGAGAAGCTTCCACCGGCGGTCGTTTTGTTGGATATCGGCCTGCCAGGACTAAACGGAATACAGGCGGGTGGATGGATCCGCAAGGTTGCGCCTTTCGGCAAACTCCGTTGCTTCCTTGATGTTGCCGAGCGTTACGCGGTGCGCCGCCGGCGGGAGTCGGCGTACTTGACGAGCAGAACCTCATTACCCTTTTCGCTGTAGATGACCTCGTCCACCAGACTTCTTGTCAGCAGCACTCCAAAACCACCAGGACGGAGTCCCTGAGCGTCCCGATAGCTGTGATGGCGAATGGGATCGTCGGGTGGATTGGCGATAGCGGCGTGACGAATCTCGTCGAGTGCGAAGCCTTCACCGGGATCTTTCACACGGCAAATTACCATGTGACGTGCTTTTAGATAAGAGACCTCGACGTATTGGCGTGGATCGAATTGGCCTCCGTGCTCGATGGCGTTCAACAGCATTTCACGAAGAGCAGCCGCTACATTACCTTTTTCTGGCTCGGGCAGATCTGCGATTTCGTTGAAGAACTGCAGCAATCTGTCTGCGGTCTTCAGGTCGCACCGTGCGGCCAGCCGAATCCAAGCTGGCGTCGCCGAAAGAACCTCGATGCCATCGTCCCAGCACGGCCCTTCAGCCGCAAGCTTCACCATCCCCGTAATCGAGGTCCAGCAAAGTGGTTTCGAGAAATAGCTGAAGGCGTGTTCGCGCATGGAGGCAATGACATCTGACGGGGTACTTTCATTGGTTAGAATGATCAGTCGCGTATGTGGTCGGACCAACCGAATTCTGCGCAGTAGCTCTACATCGGCCTGCCCCGATGTGTTCTCCCCGGTAAGGACGAGGTCGAACGCTCTCGCGTTGATGAAGGCGAGCGCCGCCACGTTATCGCGCACCCGCTCGATTTTCCAATCGGGAAGGATGGTCGCGACCGTGGCGGCGAAGTCGGGTTCCGGCCCGACGACGAGGGCACTTCGTTGCGGGAACGAGCGAGGTTCGGTGCAGAGGGTAGGTTTCAACTTGGATGCAGAATGCCTGAGTCGACCGTCTCAGCAAACTGTCAATTCTGTCAGTGCGAGCTTCTGCGCAAGGTCACGTAACATCCACTATCGAATTCCACCGTCTCTTGATCCACAGGCGTCTTGAGACCCGCTTCTCCGGCTGGGGTGTCTTTGATGCCAAAGGATGTAAGTGAGTTCTTGGCACAAATGCGACCTCGAGCCACACGGCAGCCCTGTGGAGGATACTTCTCCACGCGCGTCCGCTGGCTCTGATCGGCCCTTTCGCCTGAACGCAGGTTGGCTGGCTGCTGATCCGCTCAGGATACGGTTGTTGGAAGGCCTGTCCCGAGAGGAGCGGCATTCTATCTTGGCGGCTGCCTCCTGTCGGCGACTCTCCCGTCACACGGTGGTGACGAGCCAGGCAGAACAAGCAGATCACATGTTTCTTCTCGTTAAAGGCTCTGCCCGCTATTTCTTCATCACACCTGAGGGCCGGACAATATACCTGCTCTGGCTTACGCCCGGAGAAATATTCGGCGGTGCGACCCTTCTAACTGAACCATCGCTCTTTCTCGTTGGCACAGAAACGGTGAGGGACAGCTGCGTGCTCGCATGGCCACGCAAGACAATCCGAACCCTCGCTGCACGATACCCCAAATTATTGGAAAACGGCTTGGCCATCGCGACTGACTATCTGACATGGTATTTGGCCAGTCACCTGAGTCTAGTGTGTCACACCGCCCGGCAAAGGCTTGCCCATGTGCTGGTAAGTCTAGCCAGTGGTATCGGCAGGAAGGGTCCAGATGGGATCGACCTCGACATCACCAATGAGCAGTTGGCCAATACAGCAAACGTCACGTTATTCACTGCGAGTAGACTGATGAGCGAGTGGCAACGAAGCGGTGCAGTAACCAAAACCCGGGGGAGGGTGCTTCTTCGCCATCCAGAGCAACTGCTTTCTTCTTAGCTTTCGTAAGCTTCCGACTTCCGTTTCGATCACATTTTCCGCCTCTCCGTCGACCAGTTGCTTGCGCTTACGCAACGACGAGCCGCACGTTCCCCTGTAAATTCAAGTTTGAATCTTCTTGCACGCTCAGCGAGCACTGAAACAACTGCAGATTGCAGCAGGGGTAAATGAGACTCAGCGTCGACTCATCATTCTCGAGTACAACCTTGAGGTAAAATGTCAGAACTTCTTCAACCTGGAGACATAGCGCCCAGTTCCGGTTTGTACAAGGTTGTCCATGCCGGGCAGCATGCACGGCCACACTACGTGACCACATTCTGTGGCGACACATTTCCTGCGTGCCTCGAGTGTTCAAATGGAGTCAGGTTCGAGCAGGCCATAGTGGCTGGATATATCGGTGCACACCCATTCTTTGTACGACCCCACAGCAAGTAGGAACCAAAAGAAGATGCCCCCATCATGGCCAGACGACCTCGGAAACCCAGGTCATACCCATCGCCCCATCGGGGGTAACATTAACGACCATGGTTGACTGTCAGTTCTGGCAGTAGCGCGGCAGGATTACTGACCCTAAGTTGATGCCTTAGTACTCGCATTTGTACAAGTAAGAGGACACAAGAAGACTCACGTTTGTGTGATGGGGAGACGGAACGATGAAAAGAATTGTGATCGCTCTTTGTGTAATGACTGGAATCCTGTTCGTATGCCGGCTCTTGCCAGCGCAGCAATCAGCACAGCACCATGAAGCAACTCCCGCGGCGTCCGACCAGTACGTCGAACTCCTCCGGAAGGACTTACGATCTGAAAAGAAACAGATTGTTGCCGCGAACATGCTCCTGACTGAAGCCGAGGCACAGAAGTTTTGGCCGGTTTACGATGAGTACACGGCGGAAGCGGCCAAGGTTAACGATGCGAAGCTTTCCGTTATAAAGGAATATGTTCAGAACTATGAGAGTCTTAACGATGCCCAGGCCGAGCGCCTGGTAAAGAACTGGAGTGCAGCCGACCAGGCGACTGTTCAGTTGAGACTGAAATACCTTCCGATCTTCCAAAAGGCACTGCCGGGAAAGAAGGTCGCGCGATTCTTTCAAGTTGACCGACGGATTGGGTCCATTATCGATCTGCAGCTTGCCTCCGAGATCCCTCTGGTTGAACCCTGAGTAGGCGCTCAGCTCTCAGAACTGAGTCCGCAGCGGCGCTCGAATTGAGAGTGCGAGGAGAACCCAAACCGCTTCGCCGAGGTGGAACCCCGTGCTCCCGTGCAGGCAAGCATGGCACCAAGAAGCAGACGAAGGGTTCACTTCTTCTGCGGCGGGTATAGCTTCAGCAGTTTAGCGATGGCTCTATCGATCAGTTCAAGAGACTTCTTTTTGTTTTCTACCTCGAGCTTTTGCGTCACGGTCCCTGCCCAGATTATCTTATTGGATTGTCGGTCGACGAACTTTAGCACTAGTGTGCCTTCTGGGACATATGCCGACGTGAGGTTGGAAGTCCCGTTCGCTCCGGACCACATGGTGGCGTCGATCGCTGGCGGAGCACCGCCATAGCTGGGCATAATCGGCGTCCCGGCGGCGCCGCTGAGGCCAAACTCCATTCCGCCTGCAGGGATCAGGGTGAGATCGCCACCACTGTCGGTCCTAGTCAGGCCCTTAGCTTTCAGCTCATGATCGATCGAGCCGACAATGCTTGCATAGAGCAGCGGGCGTGATGGGGACACCTCAGGCTCAGCCCATGTGTAGCTGGCATACCTGGAAAAGTTCGCGCTCTTGTCGTATCCGACATTGACCTTCTGGGCGAACCCATTGGTCCCGGGAATTACCGCAATCAGGAGAAACGCCCAAAGTTTAATCAGCTCGAAGTTCATTCAGCCTCCAATTCTCATCGACACTGCGAGGTTCTCGCGAGCCACTTAGATTACTGCAAAAGATATCGGTCCACACCACCTCTACGTCCTGTCCCAAAGTGCCTGTGCCAATCCCAATGTGAGTCCTCGGTTGATTTGTGCGCCTGGCAGCCAACTCGTTCACTCGTTTTCGGAGCGCCGCGTCTGATGCGTGATCCCGGGTCTGTCGGCATAAGTCCGCCGTGGTCAATCATGCCCCGCCTGGCCTCAGGATGGCGATGATCTGCTCTTCGGTGCGTCCCATGCCCTTTGCTTTGCAAGGGCCTGCGTCAGGCCTGAGCCTTGTGCAAGTTCGACACGAAGCTCATCCAGCCAAGCCTTCGCGTTACAACCAAGGGACCGCTATCGTTTGCTAGCTCAATCTCGCATTACGCTGCTTTGGCGCCTATCTTGAGGCCTGGCGTCGAGAGCTCTACGACATCGAAATGAACAGCGAGTCTCGGATCTTTTATTAATTGATGGGTCGCCGCGTAAAGTGTTAGCTCTGCACAGTTGTGAATGCTTAACTTCCGCATAAGATTGGAACGGTGAGTGTTGGCCGTTCGGTAGCTGATGCCGAGAATCTGCCCTACTTCTTTCGATACTTTGCCCTCCGCCAACAATTGCGCTACTTCTTGTTCCCTAAGTGTCAGCCGGTGCTTTCTTGGCTCGTATCCAACGGGAGGAACATCGGAGCACAGGTGCCTGCCGATAATGGCTGCTGCAACAGAGCGGGAAAAGTACAGTCGATCTTGCTGAAATGCCTGGGTTGCGTCAATGAGTTCAGCGGTTGGGTCTGTCTTCAGCACCAGGCCTTTGATCCCGGCACTCACAAGTTGATAGACCATCGCGTCCGGCGCAAGGTCGGCAAAAATGAGTACCTTCTGTCTAGGATGTCGTTTGAGGACTCGCTTTGTTAGGGTTACCCCGTTCGCGCCAGGTAACCAAGGGTCTGCGACGATCATGTCGGGGTTCAATTCGTGCGCCTTCCGAATGGCATCGATGCCATTGGTGGCTTCGCCGCACACGGTTACATCGTCTAGAGATTGAAATACCGCTCTTACTCCGAGCCGAACTAATCCCTGATCATCTGCTAACAATACTCGAAGGCTCATCTGTCACCACGAAGGAGATGGGGCAAGAGACTAACAGCGACACTCACGGAATCTATATCGACCCCCACGACCGTTTAAGTCATGGGGGCCGCGTAGCGGCACTCCCCCCGGAGAGCCCAGCGAGACTAGTCTGGCACAACCTCGGTCCGCAGGGTACTGGAAGTTCTTACAGTCGAGGATAAACATCTCTCGGAGAATTCGTCCGACTTCCCCGACACCACCACTCGCGCACAAGGTAGGCTAGTGGCGATTTACGGGACTTGCAGACGAACAAAGACTAAGACACACAGAGACTCCTGCGCGCCAGGCGCAATTGCTCATCGGAAGCCAGGCTGCCACCCTAGATGCGAAGTCACCAGAGCATTTCTAGTCAATGTTATCTGCTTGTTGGAGAGTCGAGTCCCGACTTCGACCTTCAGTTGCTTCTTTGTCGATCACTTTGTTTACTTGGATGTCCGACTTCGGCAATTCCGGGATATTGATGGCTATCAGGGGCACCCGCATGTCGTCGGCCATCAAAGGGTCATTGCTACGACCAGCACTGATTTCAGGGTCTGGCAAAACTGCCAGTTGTACGCTCCTTGCTTTTGGAGCTAGTCTCGCGCCAACCTTAGGCGAGGAGGTCAATAGCGATGAACATGACACTCATGAACAGGCAACCCACGACGCCACAAGAGGAAATGTATGCCACGCTATGGCGCTGCGATCAGTGCAACTCGTTCGTATCGATTCACTCGGCGCTAAAGGTGAACGATGCCTTTTGTCCAACCTGCGGCGAGCCATCAATGGAGTTTTGCGGAAGTTTCGCTAGTGTTCTGGGGATCAGGGTCGCTGAGACGTGAGGCGCAAGGGCGAAGTCAGACTGGCAGTCGAAATTGCCTGCTCGCTAACTTTCAGTCGAAACCGAGCGAACACATTTCGATGAGAACAGGTGATCATTCCACCGACGCCAAACTATCCGTGGGCCACTGGTCGTCGGTGCGATGCCAGGTTTTGTCCGGATTGTATCGCTCCATGTTCTTGGCAAGGTTGAGCGAGTCAGGACCCAGATCCTTCTCGTAGACGACTCCGTCGTAGCTGACCATGAACGTCTTCACTCCCGTTACACGATATTCTGCCGGGACCGCTACCAGTGCGAACCCGCCGATCATGATTCCCTCGACCACATAGTCGAGTTGCCCCAGCCGCGCCGCGGGACCCTGGCCTTTCAGAATTTTAAAGAAATAGCCATGGTAGGGCTCCGAGCGGCTGGAGTAGCCTTCCTCGATGGCCCGCGCAATGCCCTCGCTGATCGGACCGCCCGGAGTACCATCTTCGTTTTTCCAGTAGAGACCATCGCGCTTTCCAGGGGTGCTGATGATCCTTTGCGCGTACTGATTGACTCCTGAATCGTCGTGAACTTGTGAGGCATATTCGTCCTGCGCCTCCACAAAGCCGCGGCAGACTTGGATTGCATCGAGCTCGTTGGCCCCAATGCGCCGGAAGAGAATTTCGTCTCGCCCTTGTTTGGAGTCGAAATGCCACTTCCCTTTTTGTTTGATAATTGGAACCGGAAGAGGCCAATCTTCATTGCCAACCGAGAGGATAGCTCGATTCTGGTTTTTCGCGTCTATGGTCACCAAATTCTTCTCGTGAGCCTTGGCAGCAAAGGCGGCGGCAATGCTCTTATCACGAACCGGGTCTGCCGAGGCAATGATGTCCTTGCCATCCGGACCTAGGATCTCGAGCAAGGCGGGAACATCGTAGCTTGCCGTTGCTTGGATCAGAGCTTCGGCAGCTTGTTGAGGATTGTCAAACTGCTTCGGAGGAGCTTGTGCGGGCCCTTTCTGGCTCGATTGTGCTTGTGCGTTGAGACGCATCACCAGGGTGCATGCCAGGATGGCCGTCAGCACGACGGGTATGGTCCATCTGATGACGTTAGATGGTTGTGATCTCACGTGTTCCTCCTTCCTGATCAAGACTCACCTCCTCCTCCCGCCGCCACGGGAGCCTCCCATGCTTGATGAGCCGCGTGAACTACTGCTCCGCGCACTACTGCCGCTGTACCCTCCGGCGCCGCCGCCGAGCCCACTGGAGCTGCGGGATCCTCCGCCACTGGGAACGCTGCGGTTGCCGACACGGTCTCCGCCTCCGCCGCCACCGCGATTCGCACTAGTATTGCCGCCTCCCGCGCCCCGGTTGCCGGCGTCTCTCCCACCAGCGCTCCGATCGCCGGCCGATCCCTGCTGGCGGCCTCCCGACGCACTCCGGTTGCTGACGCCGGCCTGTTGCTGGCCGCCTCGTTGCGACTGGTTCTGACGTGCCTGCGACTGCCGGCTGGCCATTGAATCTCCGCGAGCCGTGCCCCCATACTTGTTAGCCGTCGCCTTGTTTGAATAGGGGGCGCCTCCGCGGTGCTGCGGGTTATGCTGCCAGCTGCTATTGCCGCTGGCCGATCGATTGGAGGCATTCTGCCGATTATTGACGTTCTGCCGGTTGGAATTGTTTACAAATGTGTTGTTGTTATTGATGTTGATATTGTTATTCCCTCCGCCCCAGTTGTTGTTGTACCCCCAGCCGCCACCCCAAGCCGCACCCATTGCCATGCCGACACCAAATGAAATCGCCATACCCGCGGCGTAATATCCTACTGGCGGATAAGCAATGGGTGGATACGGATAAACCGGCGCGCCGTACACCACGGTGGGATTGTAACTGGGAACATAAACAACTTGCGGACTGGCCTGCTCGATCACGATCACCTGCTTGCTTTCGACTACTTTGGTTTCCACTTTCTGTTGCTCGGTGGATTTCAAGTTGCCCGAGTCGTTGGCCTTCTTGCGCATGCGTTGCACGGCGTCCATCACATCACCCTGTTGCGCCAGAAAGGCGTTGCCAAGGTCCGTGGTCCACTTGATGTTTTCGGCCATTTGCTTAACTACTTCCGGAAGGGCTGCCATCGCCTGGATGCTTGGATCCCAGTCCTGCTTTTTGACGGCATCTGCAAGAGCCTTGTCCTTTAGGCTCTTGTTTTTTTCCAGCCACTGCTGAAGTTGGATTATTTCAAGAGGATAGGTGGATGCCACCAGCGTCTGACTCAACATGGGGTCAGGATAGAGCGCGATTGGAGCCACCAGAGAATCGAGCTGTTCTGGCGGTACACGGGCCGCTTCTTCCGTGGCTGCGGCCGCTTGCGGTAACATTGGTCTCGCCAGCGAACTCAGGTCGCCCGGCACAAGTATTGCCGCACAGCTGATGGCCACTAGATTTCGCGTGACGCGAATCGGGATTTCTGCCCAGAAAGCGTTCATAAAGGAATGTCCTTCTCTAGTGACCGCAATCGGTCCGGCGCTGGAACGGCCAGGTTTGACGCGCCACCAGTGCAGGATGCTCTTGGTCTTCTCGCGACCAAATAGTTTCCGTTGCCGGACCTGTGGAATGATCACTCGCGGCATAGCGACCCGCGACTGCCAAAATTGACAGTCTCTTGAGTACTGGCGAGACCTTCCAGAATCGGAGCCTACATTTTCGCGCCATAAAACTGCGCTCGATGAGTCTGGTGGGTGGGTTTCGGCGCTTAAGACTGGGATTCTCATAGGATTGCGGATGTCAAAAGCCTTATAAGTCTGCTAAAGCAAAAGCACTAATCTTGCCAGCCTCGACTGGCGACTAATCATTGATTATCGCGTCGCTTTAGTGTTGGTTGCGGATCATCGCCGCTGGAGTCCTCTTGGGCAGACCTGCGTTGAAGAATCGAGCGATTTGCCCGCTCCTCACGTGTCCGCTGGCGATGGTAGAAGATTGCTAGCCGTGATTTCATATCCTCAAACTCGGAGGTCGATAAAACGTAGGTTTCGCGGGCGGGAAGTATCCTATCGATCTCCCGTTGAGTCTTCTTTATGCGGTCGGCAGTCTGTGGATGTGTGGAAAAGGCCTTGGCCACGAATCCTGGTTTTTGCTTTTCTCCCGCCTGAACTCGCTCAAAAAATGAAATGAGCGCCTGAGGGTCATAGCCAGCCTTGTACAGGTATTCTACTCCGAGGTAGTCAGCCTCCGCCTCGAAGCTTCGTGCAAACTTGGTCGTGCCCAACGGTATCGCAAGCTCAACCGCCTCCTGCACTGCGAGACCCACACCGCCACCGACAAAAATGAGAGGAATAGACGCCAAGTTGAACATTTGGGCTCGAGTCATCTGCCTCGTAGCGTGGTGCGCAGCAACATGAGCAATCTCGTGAGCCATGACACTGGCCAATTCCGCCTCGTTGTCTGCCGCGAGAATGACCCCGTAGTTCACGAACAGAAATCCTCCCGGAAAAGCGAAGGCGTTGATCTCCTCCGAATCAATCACTTTGATTGTAAAGGGCACCTTGGCGTCGGAGTTGCGAACCAGATTCTGTGCGACACGGTTCACATAGTCCACAACCACTGGATCTTCTACCAGCTTCCAAGTGCTTTCAATCTCCTGGGAGTACTCGCGGCCCATACTGATCTCAGATTCCAACGAGTACCAGTTCCCTAACCCCCTCCCGCCAATCTTCCGATTGCCAATAGCTTCAATGTCATCTCTTCCGCCATGGTGCGTCGCCTTCTGGACGTGCTGGGGTTCCGTACCGATCGTCTGCGCCACTTGCCCTCTTAACACTGGCGCGTTAGGAGACAACCACCATAGACAAAACAGGAGGACCCACCATAGGCGGCTCATATGCCTACCCCCAACACCCACGTCCTGGTTTGGCGAACTACACCGGCCAACGCCTACCAATACGACACTTTCCACGTTCCTGTTTCACACACCTGCGGGCTCATTCGAACTAGCGCGAGTACTAGTCGCGAGTTGAAGAACGGTGGCTCATTGACTTGGCGTTCATCCAACAATTCAGTGGCACGACGGATCATCCTGAATGCTTCCGCCCGCCAACATCGGCGCCAGGAACCGTCCACAGGCAACGATCTTCTGCGACAGCGGATCATCGCGTAACGCGCTCGCGGACATGGCATATTGCCCTGTGCTCATGGACTTACGGGCCTCCACGAGCTTGTCGCTCCACTGTCGCACGGCATCGAACTCATTGGTGAGCAATTGAAGGGCGCGTCGATCAGCATCAGTGGTGGCTGCCACCGATGCAAGACTGAGAGCATGCGCAGCCTGTTCGCGGTAGCCTGCAACCCAATGTTCTGTCACTGGATATCCATTCTGAATGGCGTATGAAAGCGGACTGGCCCACTCCCTCATCTGCGCTATCGCTTCCATCCCAGCACGCATAAAGTCGCGGGATAGGCTGGAGTCGTCGTCTTGGGTTGGCGGGCCAACAGTTCCGGGAGCGCTTGCGGTGTTTGGCGCCGGACTCAAGACAATTCGATTGGCCTTAAAACTCACGGACCAATTCGCGATTTGCGCCAATGTTGTAAGGTCGACATAGGCGCGGCCATCTACTTCGATGACCGTCGCTTTACCCGTTTGTCCATTTATCACTAATGTCTCAGTCTTCTGCGTAACCTGCTTTGCCCACGTGCTCACCGAAATGATCAGAAGTGTCAGAAATGCGAGCGTCGCGGTCCGCAGCTTGTACCGCATGAATGTATCCGTCCGATCTCCTAAGTCTGGATCTTTCGGGGTGAGCAGAGAAGCGCTGTCCCCAGCCCTTTCCCTTCGGACTCCAACCGGGTGAGGCGAACATAGCTTAAAGACCTGTTGGACATTGTTGAACTGTCAAAACTGATAGTGGCGCTGGCAAATCAGCAAAGTGGCAGTCTGCCTGTCACTTGACGGAATATTTTCGGGCTTCCATACATGCCGAGAACGCCCTCTTGAAAGTATCTATTGCTTCCTGATGTTTGGCGTTGGCTTCCGCCTGGGCCTGATGTTGCGCCTGAGCAGTTTGCTCGGCTGCTTGTTGTTGAGCCCCCTGCTGGGCTTTTTTCTGCTGGCGCCTGCCGCGCACGGCCCCAGCGGTTGCGCCAACGGCTGCGCCGGTGCCAGCATCCCCAGCGATCGCGCCAATGGCCGCGCCTCCAGCGGCGCCTCGAGCGGAACCCTTGACTGCTCCTCCCTTCGGGGTTGCTGCGGCGGCCTGTTGCGCAGCCTGCTTTTGAGCAGCTTGCTGCTCCTCCGCGCTGGGTGCCGCGGGTGGCGGGGCTTGCGCATCCACGCCCGTCTGCTGCTTGGCCGAGCTGTAGCAATCGTTTTCGTCTTTGAGTTGTTGTTCAGGACCCTGTTGGTTCATTGGATAAGCAAATAGTCCAATGCTCTTTGCAGGGGATGATGCGGAAGCTTTAGGCGATGGAGCTTGCACTATTGCAAACAAGGCTCCAAGAGTCACTATCAGCAGTATCGCTAAAGGTTTCATCGGATTCTCTTTCTTGCGCTTAACTTCCCTGCCCACGTGGGCCAATCCCTAATGTTGTATCGCTTGACGTCAACGAAGGTACTGGCAAAAGCAACAGTTCCCAATGATGAACAAGCACGAGCACAATCAATAAGCCGAATACTCACCAGACGACAATCTACAACCGACCAGGGAGATATCCATGAAGTCGAGCGAGAAGACTCCAATTACGTACATCGAAACAAGGGAGCAAAAGCGTCTGAACGAGGCCCGCGAGAACGGCGTCCCATGGAAAAAGTGGGGGCCGTATCTCAGTGAACGTCAGTGGGGGACGGTTCGTGAAGACTACAGTCAGGACGGAAATGCCTGGGACTACTTCAGTCATGACCAGGCCCGCTCCCGCGCCTACCGCTGGGGTGAAGATGGTCTGGCTGGCATCTCCGATGACAGACAACAACTGTGTTTCGCGATCGCTCTGTGGAATGGCCGAGACCCGATCCTGAAAGAGCGATTGTTTGGCCTGACTAACAACGAGGGCAATCACGGCGAAGATGTGAAGGAGTATTACTTCTACCTCGACAGCACGCCGACGCACTCATACATGAAGTATCTATATAAGTACCCGCAGGGAGAGTATCCATATAAAGAGCTCATCAAGACAAACCGGAAGCGATCGCGGGAAGAGTTCGAATATGAATTGCTCGACACCGGGATATTTGATGCCGATCGGTATTTCGACGTGTTTGTCGAATACGCCAAGGGAGATCCTGAAGACATTCTCATCAAGATCTCAGTTCACAACCGGGGTCCCGAACCTACGGAGCTCCATCTGCTTCCGACGGTATGGTTTCGCAACACATGGTCGTGGGAAAAGGACGCAGTCAAGCCCTCCCTACGCCAAGGAAAAAGCGGGTCAGTCTTGGCCTCACACGGCACAATGGGCGAGCGCACGCTTCAGTGCGAAGGGAATCCCGACCTCCTGTTCACGGAAAATGAATCCAACGTCAACCGGCTCTGGGGGCAGCCGAATCCGTCTCCGTATGTGAAGGACGCATTTCACGATTACGTAGTCTCAGGAAAACACGAGGTCGTGAGTCCATACAAGACAGGCACGAAAGCGGCCGCCTACTATCGCCTCGAGGTGCCGGCGGGTGGCAGCAAGGTCATTCGTTTGCGCCTGAGGGCAAAGCCAACAGGCGACGCATTCGACACCTTTGACCAAGTCTTTACCGAGCGCCACGCTGACGCGGACGAGTTTTATGACAGGATCACCCCCGGCTCGTTGAGCGACGACGAACGTCGCATACACCGCCAGGCGCTGGCCGGAATGCTGTGGACCAAGCAGTACTACTACTTCGATCTCGACCGTTGGCTGGAGGAGCACGACGCTCATCCTTTGATGGGATCGGGTAAACGGAATATCCGCAATACCGAGTGGTTCCACATGCTGAACAGCGACGTCATTTCAATGCCCGACAAATGGGAGTACCCCTGGTACGCGGCATGGGATCTCGCGTTTCACACGCTCGCGCTATCCCTGGTGGATTTCGATTTTGCCAAGGATCAACTGCTGCTCATGCTGCGGAATCTCTACGCGCATCCGAATGGGCAGATCCCAGCCTACGAGTGGAACTTCAGTGACGTGAACCCGCCAGTGCATGCCTGGGCAACTCTATTTCTCTACAATATTGAAAAAACGCTGGGCCGGGCAGATTTCCGCTTTCTGGAGCGGTCGTTTCAAGGCCTGATGCAGAATTTCAACTGGTGGGTCAACCGGAAAGATCCACAGGGAAAGAACGTTTTCGCCGGCGGATTTCTCGGGCTAGACAACATTGGCGTGTTTGATCGCAGTTCTCCGCTCCCGACGGGCGGACATCTGGATCAAGCCGACGGCACTGCCTGGATGGCTTTCTACTGCCAGAACATGCTGGAGATCGCCTTGATCCTTACAGACTACGACTCCATGTATGAGGAACTTTCCTACCGGTTCCTGGAGCACTTCCTCTGGATCACCTACGCCATGGATCGGATCGGGGAACACCACGACCAGATGTGGGATAGCGAGGACGGGTTCTTCTATGACGTGCTCCATTTCCCGAATGGCGATGCCAAGCGGCTAAGAGTCCGCTCGATGGTCGGACTGCTGCCGCTATGCGCTTCGACGGTGTTCGAATCCGGAGCCGTGGCGCGCCATCCCCGAATGTTGGAATTGATCGAACTGTTCAGAAAGCGCCATCCGGATCTGCTGAAGCATATCGCTCCTGCGGACAGTAAGTTCGTCGGCTACGCTGACCGTCGACTGATGTCGGTTTGCAACAAGGAGAAGATCGGGCGGATTTTGGCTTACTTGCTTGACGAAAATGAGTTCCTCGCTCCCTATGGTATACGGTCTCTGTCGCGTTACCACCTGGAGCATCCATTCGTATTCAATCTCGACGGACAGGAATTCAAAGTTCAATATCTGCCGGCGGAGTCGAACACGGGAATGTTCGGTGGCAATTCCAACTGGCGAGGGCCTGTCTGGATGCCGGTGAACGTTTTGTTGATCCGGGGTTTGCTGAACCTCTACCAGTTCTACGGCGATGACTTCAAGGTCGAATGTCCCACCGGTTCGGGAACATACATGACCTTGTTCGAAGTAGCAAAAGAGATTGGCCGCAGACTCTCGGCGATTTTTCTTCGCGATGAGAACGGCAAACGGCCGGTCTATGGCGGAACCAACAAGTTCCAGGATGATCCGCACTGGAAAGACTACATCCTCTTCTACGAGTATTTCCACGGGGACAACGGCGCGGGGCTTGGAGCAAGCCACCAGACCGGATGGACGGGGACGATCGCACGCTCGCTCGATTTGTTCGCGCGTATGAAACCGGCCGAGATGCTCAAAACAGCCAAATCAGACCTGATGGCTGAGATCACTCGCCGTCAGGTTGCAGGTTAAGTGGTGCGCGCACACCTGAGGAAGGAAGCAGCGAGTGCAGACGGATGACGAACGCGCCTGGCAGAACCGGATCCGTTCAGCCCTCCCTGTCATTACCTGGTTACCGCAATATCAGAGGAGTTGGCTGCGCTCTGACCTCGTGGCTGGGCTGACCCTTGCCGCCTATGCCGTTCCGGTCTCAGTGGCTTATGCTTCCCTGGCCGGATTGCCCCCGCAAGCTGGTCTTTATTGCTATCTGGTGGGAGGAGTCGCTTACGCAGCTTTTGGAACCTCCCGCCAACTGGCCATAGGGCCAACCTCGGCAATTTCTATTTTGATCGGGTCAGCTGTGGGCACTCTGGCGGCCGGTGATACGGTTCGCCATATCCACTTGGCGGCAACGGTAGCGGTACTAGCGGGGTTTGTCGGCATCATTGCCTGGACGCTACGTTTGGGCACCATAGCTAACTTTGTCTCCGAGACCGTGCTTAGCGGGTTCAAGCTCGGAGCAGGTCTGGTAATTGCTTCGACCCAATTACCGAAGTTATTCGGCATCAGCAGCGGAGGCAGCAATTTCTTCACCCGCACGATCGGAGTGCTCCGGCATCTCCCGGAGACCAATCTGGCGAGCCTGGGCGTGGGGCTAGGTGCTCTCGCACTTATTGTCTTGGGGGAGCGACTGTTGCCCCGGCGCCCAATCACGCTGTTTGTGGTTGCACTCTCAATCATGGTGATGTCGTACTCCTCTCTAGGTGGACAGGGCGTAAAAACCGTGGGTGTGATCCCCCGGGGGTTTCCTGATTTCGGATGGCCAGTAGGACAGTGGAGAGAAGTGGATAATCTGCTTGCGGTGGCGCTGGCCTGTTTTCTGTTGTCGTACGTGGAGAGCATCTCAGTGGCTCGGACGTTTTCTCTCAAGCATCGCTATCCCATCAGCGCGGACCAGGAGTTGCTGGCCCTGGGCCTTGCGAACCTTGCGGCGGGAATGGGACAGGGGTATCCACTCGCGGGAGGCATGTCGCAGTCGGCGGTGAACGAAACTGGCGGTGCCAGGACCCCGATGGCTTTGGTCGTTGCCTCAGCTGGTATAGGCATAGTCCTGTTGTTCTTGACCGGATTAATGAACAATCTGCCCGAGCCTCTTTTGGCTGCGGTTGTGCTGATAGCAGTCGGGGGACTGATCCGGCCCCGCGAACTCAGGCATTTGTACAGGGTAAGTAGGATGGAATTTCGTGTAGCCATGGTGGCCACAGTTGGGGTGTTGGCGTTTGGGATCCTGAAGGGTGTGCTGCTGGCTGCTATTTTTTCTATTCTGCTTCTGCTCCGACGAGCTTCCCATCCCAAAATCGCCGTCTTGGGAAAGCTGCGCGGAAGCGACGGATTTGCCGATTCTGCACGCTATGCCGACAGTGAAACGATTCCACACGTGTTGGTGCTGCGTGTGGAGGCGGGACTGTTTTATTTCAACGCCCAGAACGTCAAGAACGAGGTGCTGGAACAAGCGCGTCGACAAGGCGATGTGGAACTGGTGATTATCGACCTCTCTACGTCGGCGAACATCGACCTGGCGGGAGTACGGATGCTCAGGGAACTTGACGAACAAGTGGCGCAAGGCGGAGCGTCCCTCATGCTGGCTGAGGTTCACGGGGACGTGCGCGATCTGTTGCATGCGGAAGGACTCGAAACTCGGATTCCAGGCATCGCACAGAGAATGTGTATTGCAGCCCTGATCGAGCAAAGAAAGCGAGCACTCCGAGCGGCAAGTTGAGTCGCGTCATTGAAGGACGATTACCGGCCGCCAAAGCCGGGTGCCAGCGCCGGCCGCGCGTAACGTGTGCTGATTCAGGAACAAACACCATGTTCGAACTCGTCTATCGCTTCGATCCCGCGAAGGCCGAGTCGTACAGTATGCCCCAGACTCCGGAAGAGGCTTGCCGGCTCCTGGTAGAGGGGAATCGTGACTTTGCGGAAATGACGGACACCCGTCACACGGCCAAGAACAGCCGTATCATCGCGTTCGATCCGCGGGCCTTTGGGTGGGGCGTTGGGAATGGGGACGTGGCCGGACAAGCCCCTTTTGCTGCCGTTCTGGGATGCGCCGACGCTCGCGTTCCAATTGAAACGGTATTCAGCAGGGGCTGCAACGAACTCTTCGTTGTCCGGGTTGCCGGCAATGTGCTCGGTCAGGAGTGCGTGGGCAGCCTACGGTATGCAGTCGCTCACTTTCCAACCACGCTCAAGCTTGTGGTTGTGTTGTCCCATGCTCAGTGCGGTGCGGTCACCGAGGCCGTACGCCTGTATCTCGAACCGCGCCGTTATCTGGAGATTGCAACCGATTATGCCGTCCGGTCTATTGAGGACCAGATCCTGGTCGCGGTGCGCGTTGCTGCAATGAGCATGGAAATGGTATTTGGCCTTGAGGTCATCCGCGAACCAGGATATCAAGCCGCGTTGCTTGAAGCAGCTATAACCTTGAACGCTGCCTGGAGTGCCTACTGCCTTTGCCAGGAATTTCGCGCCCACTTTCCTGATCTGGGCGTGGTATTCGGCAACTATGACCTCGTCAGCCGTCGCGTGCGGCTGCCCCTCTCACCCCGCGATGAGATCATCGACGAAGAACAAGGTCTGTTCGCGCCGCCCGAGAATGCAGAGCAATTTCGTCAGCTCGCGCACCGGATATGCAGCGGCAGACTCGTGCAGAGCCTTCTCGGCTGAGGATAGCGACCGCATCTGATCTTGTTATTGACGGAGTTTTGTGCCCTAAATGGCTTCTATCTCTCGCAGGTCGGTCTTGACCGTAGTCGTCATTGCGGTACTTCTCGCTGCACTGCCGAGCGCAGTCTGGAGGATCATACAAACCGGCAACCCGTACCTGTTCACCCATGACTTCTTTGCCGACCTTTTCGCACGTCTCTCTGGCCCTGGAAGAATGCGGTTTGTCCTGCAGCCCATAGTGGCGATCATACTCGGGGCACGCGACGGGGTTAAGGACGCCCGCGCAGGGCTACCTCCTTTTGTTCGGGCGGTAGTTTTGCATGGCGCCCACCGGCCGAGATTGTTGCGAAATATGCTGGCATCCATCCGCAACCTGGTAGGGATAGCCATTCTTGCCGATGTCGGATCGCAATATCTCATCTTTCGCGAGATCCACCCCGGGGCGGCGCTGTTGCTCGGTCCGGTCCTCATCACAATCCCCTATGCTCTGTCCCGGTCATTTACAAATAGGATGGTGCGCCGACGGATTAGCCAAATGCCGGCCACGCGCTCCAGCTGACCTCACCAGCAGACTGTCATTGTTGCCAGTTCCCTTCTATGCTGCAACTCTCGATCATAAGAAAAGAAGAGGCTTGCCTGTCGGCATTTGTTTGCGACGCACAACGCTCTGTGCCTTGGAGTCTTCAGAGTATCCCCTGGAACAACGAAACAACTCGTGCAACTGCAGGGCTGACGCTTGTTCCACTCGACTATTAGATTGAAAGGGGTAGCGCTATGAAGTCACCCAATAGACAGGCGACAACCTTTGCCGTCCTGCTGTGCTGGTTATCGGGATTCTCAGGCAGCACGGCAGCTCAAGCAGATCAAGAAGTCGCTCCCTCCAGCGTCATCACTAAGACTGTCAGGGCCGTCGGCTACGAGGTTGGCGGCGGTAGCACGAAAGTCGATCTGAAGGGCACGGAGCTGATGCCTCGGGCCAATGGTGTGGCCAAAGTCGAGGCCAAATCCAAGGCCGGGAGAACGAACGTTGAGGTCGAGTTGAAAGACATGACGCCGCCGTCGCAGCTCGGCGCGGAATTTCTGACCTATGTGCTCTGGGTAGTTACCCCAGAAGGACGCACCGGTAATACTGGCGAGATTCTTCTCTCCAAGAATGGAGAGGGCAAACTGAGTGCGACAACGCCGGGACAAACATTCTCGTTGATTGTCACAGCCGAGCCATATTTTGCCGTCCGCGTGCCGAGTGAAATGGTTGTTCTTCAGAGCGAGACTCGGAAGGATACGAAAGGAAAGATTTTCCCTGTTAGCCAGTACAAGCTCATGAAGCGGGGACAGTACGAGAAGATAGGGAACCCGCTGGCTCTGACGCTGGATCCGAAGGTTCCACTGGAGGTGTACGAAGCGCGCAACGCCGTGGATATCGCCAAGTCGCGGGGAGCGGACAAGTACGCCCCGGAAATCTATTCCAAGGCGGAGGCCAGCTTGAAGATCGTGGAGAATTCCCTGGCAGCCAAGGCCGATAAGAACGCGGTCATTTCGACCGCTCGGCAGACTGCACAATTCTCAGAGGATGCACGGGCGTTGGCGGCGCAGCGCCAGGAAGAAGAGCGCATTGCGAAGGAGCGTGAGGATGCAGCAGCGAAGGCCAAGGCCGAAGCCGAAGCCAGGGCAGCAGTGGAAGCAACTGAGGCCAAGCGCAAAGCCGATGCCGAAGCGCAGCGCCAGGCTGAGCTATCTGCGGCCAAGGAAGGGCTCATGCAGGCCAAGGAACAAGCTGCGAAGGCCGAAGCCGAGCGAGTTCGCAAGGCAGCGGAAGCACTGCGTGCCCAGTTGCTGGAACAGTTCAACCGTATTCTGGAGACCCGCGACACGCCTCGTGGACTGGTGGTCAATATGGGGGATGTGTTGTTCGACACCGGCAAGTTCGACCTGCGTTCCGAAGCACGCGAGAAACTGGCTAAACTTTCAGGTATTGTCCTGGCACATCCGGGATTAAAGCTCGCCATCGAGGGCTACACCGACAGCACTGGAAGCGACGAACTGAACCGAAAGCTCTCCCAGGACCGTGCCGATGCGGTGCGCAGCTACCTGACTGAACAAGGTTTGCCCCAGGATAGTGTAACCGCGCAAGGTTTTGGGAAGTCCGAGCCGGTTGCTGATAACAACACCGCCGCAGGCAGACAAAAGAACCGCCGGGTTGAAATCGTCGTGTCGGGTGAAGTCATCGGTGAGAAGATCGGCATCTAGGAGAAACATAGGGATCGAGAAGCGGTGTGTCCCTCACGACTAAAGTCGAGGCTCTGCTTGAACCGAACAATTCTGACCATTGTCATCGTTCTCCTGGCAGTCTCTCTGGCTACCGCCAAGTCCAGCAAGCTGGTTATGAGCTGGAAGAACCCCAACTACGTCGCCAGGAAATTTCACCGGGTGCTGGCGCTGGGCCTGAGCGACAAAACAGGAGTTCGGGCCAACTTCGAAGACGCGCTCGCGGAACAGCTTGCGGCCACCGGCTTGGAGACGATTCCCGGTAACAGCATCCTGCTGAGACCCGAGGGAACGCAGTTCGACCTGAATTACCTCAAGACGCAGGTCCGGGAGAACCAGATTGACGCGGTCGTAGTGTCGCGCCTGATCAAGGTTGACAATACTGTCACATATATCCCAGGCAGCGCCTACGTTGCTCCCTTCCCCTACTACAACACCTTTTACGGATACTACGGCGCGGTATACCCCGTAGTCTACTCGCCCGACTACCTGCGGGAAGAAAAGAAGGTACGCATCGAGACTAACCTCTATGTGATCTCTTCGCAGGAGGGAGAACTCGTATGGACCGGCGTCACTGACACCTTCAATCCGTCCAATATACAAAAAGCGATCAACGGACTGGTAAAACTCGTGGTGAAGCAGATGCAGATTGACCAGGCGCTGCGGCCGCCGCAGTGAGCACAGTCGAAGCTCTGCCAGGGCATAATCCAGAGCTTCCGTGTTTGCTCAAGTCACTTCATGCCATCGCGGAGGTCGACCAGGAGTTGATTGGCAGCCTCCAGGCGGATCAAACCAGCGCGCGGGTACTCAACGTCGAGCATCACGTACACGATGATGACCGTTATGACCGTGAAACCCAGGATGTGCAGCCAACTACGGTGTTGGGCGCTTGACATCCGATAACCAGCCAGCAGGGAGCAGATCAGACCCAGACCGAACAAAAGCGCATAGATGATTCTGGGGGGGTGGGTTTGTAGTGCCATCGAGCGGGTAGTAGTGATGTCGATCATGTCGTTGAGCGCTGGAAGCAATAGCTTGCCCGCGTCGGGATGAGACTTTGGGAGTAGTGTAGCGGCCACTGCCTCCATCCAAATCTCTTCCTGGAGCTTCTTGGATTTGGCCATTTCCGGCTTGGCTGCCTCCATATTTGGCAGCTTGCGATAAGTTTCCAATCGAGAGTCCAAGTACTGACGAAACAACTCTTGCAATGCGGACTGTGCCTCCTGGGGCACCAGATGCAACCGCAGATACGCAGTTTCGATAGTGTTGACTTCCTCGGCGATCAACATCCGCTTCTCGTTGAACCGCGTTGCCGCTCCCGAAAAGGTGAACGCCACCATCAAGCCAAACAGAGCGAACACGGCACCTTCGACCGTGCCCACGCTGCCCCGCTCACCTTCCGACTCTTTGGGTCGGCGCCAGACACCCAGACGACGACCGACTTCCAGCAGAGTCAACATGCCGAGGAACAGCAACACCGCATAGAGCAGAGGGGAAATGGGAGGTTCCATGATTGATTCCTTTCGTCGACTTGTTTGTGTCTTTCTGAACGGGTCTAGAAAACGATCCTGCTCATTTGCCGGCCGTTGCGCGTGTCGCCAAGCATCCATGGTGTGCCTGTTAGTTCGGCCGGCCCACCCACGAGTACTGCCAACCCACGGACACATTCTGGTAGTTCCCGCCATATAGGATGTAGGCACCACGGTTGTAGCTGAACTTCAGAGACTGATGCCGGCTCACGGGAATAGCGATTGTGCCTCCGATGCGTGAGTTTCTCTGCAACGTGCCGGAGTTTTCAACACCGTTCAAGGTCGTACGGCCTCCAGTCCAGAAATTGCCGTCCAACGAAGCCCAAAGGCGGGCCTTCACGTCGTAGCTCAGGTGTCCTTCGAACGCAAACATAGGGTTTTGCTTTTGGGTATTGGTGGCCGGAGAAAACTGATTGCGAGAGAAGAAGTCATGGTTCGTGGTGAAAAACCACACGGCTCCGTAGGCGTCGAGGACCCAGTGGGTCCATCGTCGAGAAAGGCCGAATTCTGGTTTGAAGGCCCAGCGGTTTGCACCATAGTTGATCAATTTCGTTGGGTCGTATTGTCCGGTTGGAGCCACCACCTTGAAGCTCACCCCCAAGAGGGTCCGCTGCCGCCACTTAAGAAAATCGCGCACATCCATCGCGGGCCCGCCCTTCAGGTTGACTGCCAAGCGGAACGAGGAATCCAGCATGCCCGAGCGGTAGGCTCGAGTCTCAGCGCCAGTCACCGTGCCCCGAAAGTCCCCGACGCCGTAAGGCAGCGATGCTGTGACGTTTGCCGAGCGTCCGAAAAAGCTAAGGGAGTGGGTCAGGCTAAGGATCGGCACATTCACTCTCGCCGTGGCGCCGGTGATCGGGACCGCCCCATCGAAGATGATATTGCCGGTGAAGAATGAATAGCTGAGGGTAACCGCGTTGGAGTGGACGGGGGTGATGAGATAGGCTCGCGGAGCCAGGTCCTGAGCCAGGCTATGAGCCCAGGAAAGGACGACACAGGAGAGCAAAGACCATCGACAAAACGTCGTCGAACGGCATCGCTTTCCGCCGCCTTGCGTCAAGCATCGCCTCGTCTATAAACCTTTGATGACCACCGCGGTCAAATCATCCTGCTGCTTGGTCCCATTGGAGAACCTGATGACGGCGTCATACAGGTGCGAAATGATCTCTGAGGCAGGCAAGTCTCGTGAGGCTCGGATTTCTCCTTGCATTCGCTCTACCCCGAATTGTTCGCCCCGATCGTTCTCCCATTCAAAAAAACCGTCCGTGGCCAGGAGTATCAGATTGCCGGTGTGAAGCTGGAGGCGGGCCGGGGGATCGGATTTTGAAAAGGGGAACAGACCCAATGGGAGCGCGTGCGCATTCATCGTCATAAACTGGTCCTCCGGACGCGAATAGAAAAAGAGTGGACCGTGGCCGGCAGAGAGCATTTCCACCTCCGCACACCCAGGACAGCAGACGGCAGCCACGAAAGTCACGAAGCGGCCGGTCCCAAGATCAGCCGCAAGCTCATGATTGATGTGTTCAAAAGCTGTCGGTAAGTTCTGTGCGATGCTAAAGTTGGAGCGCGCATAGGCGTGGCACACGGCGGCGAGTAGCGCAGGGCCAATCCCGTGTCCAGTAACATCCGCGAGACTGACAATCACCTTTCCATCGGGAAGGATTGTCCAGTCAAAGTAGTCGCCCCCGGTGTCATCGGCGGGTTGGTTCCAACCGGCAATATCGAAGCCCGGAATTTGGGGACGTTCCCGCGGAAGAAGTGACTGCTGGATGGAGCGCGCTACTTGCAGGTCGTGTTGGACGGCCTCCAGCTTCTGCTTGGTTTCTGCCTCGCGAAGAGCAGATTGGACATGCTTGCGGATCTGCCCCGCAACCGCACCAGCAACCAGTCCACCAAAAAGAAGGGTTACGGCATAAAGGCTGACGCTGGTTTGAGTGACCGGAGCTGGCGCACCGGGAAAAGGCGGTCGCCAGCCGAGGTACAAAGCGGCGCAAATGTAAGAAACGGCTGCGACAATGCCGGAAAGAGCGCTGATCCAGGGGCTCAATCGCAGCGTGGACAATATAATAAAGATAAAGAAAACGAGCACTGCGGGACTGGCCAGAGGGCGATACACGGTCTCAACCTGTGCGCTGGTGAGGAAGGCAATTGCGAATGCCGGGATTGAGGTCTCCAGGATCGTGCTCAGGACCCAGAACTGCGGCCCAAGACAGATGTTTGACTTCAAGGCGAGACCAACCTTGCGCAGCATCCACAATTCATAGGCCATAACGACCGCAACCAGGAACAAAGTCCACGCCCAGGACGTAGCCGCGGCCGTGTGAATAACAAATACCCGGACAACCGTCACGATGACGACGATGGTCATGAAACCCAGCACGCCAAAAATGCGGAGGCGTTCGCTGTGCAACTCGGCGTTCTGGAAGGCGGGCGACTTGATGTGCTCTTGGTTCATGTCTAATTCGGAACAATCAGGTACCGAGGTTGCGGAAGAGCATGACTACAGATCGCGCCTCCACCCGGTATTTGTCGTCTGAAATAGCAGGTGCCTTTTGCCATTCGACGATGTCCAGAGGCGATTTGAGAGCGGTATTGATCCAACAGTGCCATGGATCTCCACCCCGATCATCTGTTGGCGGTAATTCGAAGTCGAGAGCTTTCCAATAAGCATTCGTCATTAGATGAAAAAGCAATCTCTGCTTCCTAAGCTCAGCTCCAAGCGCCAGGCTGTGCGACCAATCACTCCAGTCCGGTTGCTCGACTCTCACACCGTGCCAGGCCTTGCGTGCCTCCCGGAGTAGCTGATCTAAGCTTTTACGCTGCTGTTCCGCCTCTGCGTCGCGCAGCAGGCGCCGCGCAATGAGCAGTTTTACGAAGCGATGTACATCGGCGTGTTTCTCCAGCAGGCCCCAGTCCATCCAGTTGTTGGCGTTGTCATAGCAATAGGCGTTGTTATTGCCACCCTGGGTACGCCGCATCTCGTCTCCCATAAGAATCATCGGCATGCCCAGCGAAAGCATGGTTATCGTGAAGAAGTTCTTCACCTGTTGATTCCGCAGGCGCTCGACTGCTGAATCTTCGGTTGGTCCCTCCACCCCGCAGTTCCAGCTTCGGTTGTCGTTGCTGCCGTCGCGGTTGTCCTCGAGGTTCGCCTGGTTGTGTTTCTGATCGTAGGAGACAAGGTCGTTCAGCGTGAAGCCGTCATGGCAGGTCACGAAGTTAACGCTCTGTTCCATCTCACGCTGCTTGTGAGCGTAAATCTCGGCGCTTCCGAGTATCCGGTCGGCAAAGCGTGTGACCGCCCCCTGCTCGCCACGGATGAAGCTTCGGACATCGTCGCGAAATCGTCCGTTCCATTCTTTCCAACTGTCGCCGATGAAACTGCCCACCTGGTAAAGGCCGGCCGCATCCCAAGCTTCTGCGATGAGCTTTGTGCCGGCGAGAGTAGGGTCCGACTCGATGTCCCAGAGCACGGGCGGTGTCGCCATGGTGTGGCCGGACGAATCGCGCGAGAGAATCGAGGCGAGATCGAACCGGAAGCCGTCAACATGCATTTCGCCGACCCAATAGCGCAGGCTATCCACAATCATCCTGCGAACAACGGGATGATTGGCGTTGAGCGTGTTGCCACACCCGCTGTAATTGGCATAGACGGAGAGGTCTCGCTCCAGCATGTAGTACGCGCCGTTGTCGAAACCGCGGAAGCACAGAGTCGGGCCATCTTGACCGCCTTCCGCAGTGTGGTTGTACACAACGTCGAGAATCACCTCTATGCCAGCACGATGTAGTGCTTTGACCATATCGCGAAACTCGTTGATCGGGCCCAGGGGATCCTGCTCTGAACTGTAGGCCTGATGTGGCGCAAAGAACGAGACCGGCGCGTAGCCCCAGTAATTGACGAGACCGACTGGGCAGTCCTGGGGGTCGAACTGGAAAACAGGGAGCAATTCGACAGCCGTGATACCGAGATCACGAAGATATGGGATCTTCTCGATCAACCCCGCGTACGTGCCGCGCCGGTTTTCTTCCACACCGGAACTGGGGTGTCGGGTGAAACCGCGAACATGCATCTCGTACACAACCGTCCGTGATGACGGATTCGCCAGAGGGGTGTCACCTTCCCAGTCATAGGTGTGTGGATCGACAACCACGCTCTTCATGGCTGTGGCTGCATTGTCGCCTTTTTGTCGAGCCGTACCACGAGTGTAGTTTCTGGGAACGACAACGCCGCGGCCGTAGGGGTCCAGCAGAAGCTTCTCGGGATCGAATCGTATTCCCTTGGCTGGATCGAAGGCTCCATGGACGCGATAGGCATAGATTTGCCCCGCCTGAGCCTCTGGAACGAATACGTGCCAATAGTGGTACGTTCGGTTAGTGACGGAATCGATATCGATGACTCGCGCCGGCTTAGCGTCATCTTCCCGCTCAAAAAACAACAACTCGATGCTTGAAGCGTTGCGGGAGTAAACGCTGAAGTTGACGCCATCGGCTCTCACTGTGGCGCCAAGGGGAGAGCTTTGACCGTTCGTTTTACCAACGGCTTCCCTTTCTGCCCCGGGCGATCTGGTGAGCTCGAGAGTCTCGGTTTCGTTCTCAAAAGCGACGCGCATAACTCCCCTCCTGCTCAATTGCTTTAAGTGAACATCCTGGCACGTGATTTTTCGTTCTGGCGCACTTTCGAGTTGCCTCTTCACTCCAAATTGCTCCGAAGGGAGCTGAGTTGGCCAGATGCGCAGGATGCGGAGAGGCTGGTTACGATATCAAGAGCTGGGGTGCTTCTCCCTTACTCGCCGACAACGGCGGATTAGCGCATTGGTGGAGCTGTCATGCTCGAGGGAAGGTTCTTCTATACTCTCCAGCTCGGGGACGATCTGTTGAGCCAGCGCCTTACCCAGCTCGACGCCCCACTGGTCGAATGAATTAATGTTCCAAATCACCCCCTGAGTGAAAACTCCATGTTCGTATAGGGCCACGAGTTTGCCGAGCGTAGTCGGCGTCAGCCGCTCAGCGAGGATGGTGTTCGACGGTCTGTTACCTTCGAAGACACGATGCGGCACAAGCCACTCCGGGATGCCTTCGGCCTTGACTTGCTCCTGGGTCTTGCCGAAGGCGAGCGCCTCAGCCTGCGCGAACACATTGGCCAGAAGGATGTCGTGTTGATGCCCCAGCGGATTCAGCGGCTGTTCGAAGGCGATAAAGTCACAAGGTATGAGCCTCGTTCCCTGATGAATCAGCTGGTAAAACGAGTGCTGACCGTTCGTACCTGGCTCCCCCCAGTAAACGGGGCTGGTTGCATGCGTGACCTCGGTTCCAATAAGTGTGACGTGTTTACCATTGCTCTCCATCGTTAACTGTTGCAGGTACGCCGTGAATCGGTTCAGATACCTGTCGTATGGCAAAATCGCAACCGTCTGGGCACCAAAATAGTTGTTGTACCAGACGGCGAGCAGCCCCATTAGCACCGGCAGGTTGCGCTCGAAAGGAGTGGCCATGAAGTGTGTATCCATCTGGCGGAAACCATCCAGCATGGCGCGGAAATTCTCCGGACCTATGGCAAGCATTGTTGAGAGGCCAACCGCTGAAGCCATGGAGTAGCGTCCGCCCACCCAGTCCCACAACTCGAACATGCTTGTGGTATCAATGCCAAACTTCGCCACTTCTGCCGCATTGGCTGAGACTGCCACAAAGTGCTTGGATACCGACTTCTCGTCGCCACCCAAACCGCCAACCAGCCAGGCGCGGGCGGCGCGGGCATTCGTCATCGTTTCCAGCGTGGTGAACGTTTTCGAGGAAACGATGAACAGAGTTTCGGACGCCACCAGATCGCGAACCGCTTCCACAAAGTCGGTGCCGTCAACGTTGGAAACGAAACGGAAGTTGATTGACCGGTCGCTGTAGTACTTTAGCGCCTCATATGCCATCACAGGTCCCAGATCGGAGCCGCCGATACCGATGTTGACGACGTTACGAATCGGTTTGCCGGTGTGGCCTTTCCATTCACCGCTGCGGACACGCGCACAGAAGTGACTCATCTTGTCGAGTACCGCGTGCACCCGTGGAACCACGTTTTCGGAATCAACGAAGATGGATGCGCCTCGTGGAGCACGCAGCGCCACGTGCAGGACTGCCCGCTTTTCAGTGTTGTTGATCTTCGCTCCCCGAAACATGGCATCGATCCGCGCCTGCAAACCCGATTCCTCTGCAAGTTGTGTAAGGAGCTTGAGGGTGTGGTCGGTGATCCGATTCTTTGAATAGTCCAGGTAGATGCCTGCTCCGTGGGCGACCATGCGTTCACCACGGGTCGGATCATTGGCAAAGAGATCTCGGAGATGTAGATCTCGGACTCTCTTGTAATGGGTTTCGAGAGCTTTCCATACCGGCCGCTTGATGTGCGGCTCGTTGTTGACTCTCTGTAAATGTGCCGACATATGCGTTTCCTCTTCGTCTTTTCAACTCTTAAGGTTCAAACAGCTGGCTAATTGATTGGTAACTGACTCTCCCCATTGACGATCACCGTCATGGCCGAGTGTCTACTCCACCGGACATGGTTTCGCCTTCCATATTTCGGCTGCATATTCAGCGATCGTTCGGTCACTGGAAAATTTGCCGGACGCTGCCACATTCAGGATGGCGGTTCGCGCCCAGGCATCGGCATCGGAATACAGCTCCATGGCTCGTTGATGCGCCTGGAGATAGGAGGTCAGATCCGCCAAATGCATGTACTGATCGCCATGGGTCAAAAGTGTTTCGCGTAAGGGTTCAAACACGCCGGATTCTTGACGACTAAAGTGGTTGGAGAAGATCAGGTCCAGGGCGGCACGGGTCTCAGGTTCGTTCTCGTAGTGCCAGTAAGGGCTGTACCATCCGCGGCTGTTGGCGACTTGATCTGCCGTCAAACCGAAGAGAAACAGGTTCTCCTCGCCAGCCTCTTCTGCCATCTCGATGGTCGCACCATCCCGGGTACCGACGGTGAGTGCGCCATTCATCATGAACTTCATGTTGCTGGTGCCGCTCGCCTCATAACCGGCGGTCGATACTTGGTTGGATACATCGCAAGCCGGAATCAGCTTTTCCGCCAACGAAACACAGTACTCGGGCAGAAACAGAACCTTGATCCGCCCTCTCACAGCCGTATCTTCGTCGAGCGTGCGGGCCAGGTTGTTGATGAATTTAATCACTAGCTTGGCAAAGCGATAGGCCGGCGCAGCCTTGCCGGCGAATAGAAAGGTAACAGGCGCCATATCGGTATTCGGGCTGTCACGCAAACGGTTATAAAGCACAATAATGCGCAGTGCATTTAGCAATTGCCGCTTGTATTCGTGAATGCGTTTCACTTGCGAATCGAAAATGGTGTCCGGGTCAACTTTCAGTCCCGAGTTTGTCTTAAGCCACTTTGCAAACTGCACCTTGGCTTCACGTTTGACCTTGCGAAACGTCTCACGAAAGGTCTTGTCATTTGCAAGCGCACTAAGTCTACGGAGTTGGCTGAGTTCGGTGATCCAATCTTCCCCGATTGCATCTGTGATCGCGGATGCGAGGCCGGGGTTCGCAAGCAGTAGCCAGCGTCGTGGGGTCACCCCGTTGGTCTTGTTGTTAAAGCGCTCCGGAAACATCTCGGCGAGATCTTTGACCGTGTTTGTACGCAGCAACTGAGAGTGGATGGCGGCCACCCCATTAGTGCTGTGCGACCCAACAATCGCAAGATTTGCCATTCGGATTTGGCGGTGATCTCCTTCCTCTACCAGCGCCATGTTCGTAGCCCGTCTCCCGTCGCCGGAAAAGCGACTGCGAATATCCTCGAGAAGACGTCGATCAATCTCCAGAATTATCTCCAGATGTCTTCGCAGCATGACTTCAAACCAGGCCAGTGGCCACTTCTCCAGGGCTTCTGGTAGGAGAGTATGGTTCGTATAGGCCAAGGTTTCTGTAGTGAGTTGCCAAGCTTCCTCCCAGCCGAGATGCGCTTCATCGAGCAGAATTCGCATTAACTCTGGGACCGCCAGTGCTGGGTGCGTGTCATTGAGTTGAATAGCGGCCTTGTCTGGGAGTGCGCGCCAATCGTTGTTCGCGCGCCGGAAACGTCGCACCAGGTCGGCCAGCGAGGCGGCAACCAAGAAGTATTCCTGCACGAAGCGAAGTGCCTGTCCCCTGCTGGTAGAGTCATCTGGATAGAGAACCCGGGTGATGGACTCGGCGGTGAGTCTCTCAGCCAGTGCGGCGACGAAATCGCCACTACTGAATTCCTGGAAATCAAAGCAACCAGGAGCGGCCGCGGCCCAGAGGCGCAGCGTATTAATGGTCTTGCCACCGTAACCGACAACGGGCCGATCATAAGGGATAGCAGTCAAACTTGAGGGGATGTGCGGAATGGCACGCAAGCTCCCGCCTTGTATCTCAAACGAGCAGTTCAGGTTGATCTCGACGCTTTCTTGTGGGCGAGCCACCTCCCACGGATCGGCGCGACGAAGCCAATTGTCTGCGTCCTCGTGTTGCCATCCGTCCTTAATGGTTTGCTTGAAGATGCCGTATTCATAGCGCAAACCATAGCCCATGGCTGGCAACTGCATGGTCGCCAATGAGTCGAGGAAACAGGCCGCCAGGCGTCCAAGCCCCCCGTTCCCCAAACCTGCGTCGGGTTCCTCTTCCAACAAAGCGAGCCAGTCAATTTGCTTCTGCTGAATGGCATGCCTCGTGACCGGATCGAGCAACAAATTGGTAACGTTGTTGGCTAGCGAGCGCCCAATGAGGAATTCCATCGAGAGATAGTAGACTCGCTTTGGGTTTTCTCGTTCGTAGGTGCTTTCAGTATGTATCCAGCGTTGCGAAAGGATGTCGCGAACCGAACGAGCAAATGCTTCAAACCGTGCCCGAACGTCGACTGCGCCAAGATCCACAACATTGTCAAAAACAAGGTGGCGTTCATACAGGGAGTTATCTGTTCCAGACAACTGAACCGGGCCACAGCCATATTGCTGAAGGAGTTTCGAAGTATTCTCGGCCGCGGTTGGAATTGGCGCCATCGCGGTTCGTGCGCTCTGGGGACTCTTCGGATTAACCACAGTTCTTGTGCTCATCAGATGGACCTTGTTAAGAGGCTCTGTCTCTCTTGCTGTTAGTTGGCTTTCTTCCACGCTGCCACGAAGGGTGCCATTCCATAATCGAATCACAGGCCGTGACAGGTCGTTCTTGTAGCCCACTGCACTCAAACTTGCTTGCTTAGCATGCAACGCCTAGCGTTGGAGAACGGTTCAACCAGCGGCTCACCGACATGCGGATGAAGCGACCGCTGGAACAATCAAGACATCTGCGTTGACCGAGCGCACGCGACCTATAACGCGATCAGAGCGTGCGCCACTACCTGCAGTGGTGATTCGCCTCCCGGGCATCCATCGCGGAACAGTTGCCAGTCTGGGCGCTCGGCGCGGATGTCAGAGACAACAGTCCGACGTAAACCGACAAGGCGATTTGGAGGATGGTAGGCCTCATCTCCCCTCACCAAGCACGTTAGGATCAGAACACTGCAGCCGGTACTGACAGAACTGACAGTTCTCCACTGAAACTCCGCAGCTACAGCGGGTGAGAATGCGTGGACACGGTAAGGGCTCTTACGACCGGCATTGCCTTGCGAGTGGGAGCCGGATAGCCACGATTGGGCAGGAATCTCCCTGCCAAATGTTTCCTAAGAAGCGTGCTAAGGTACGAACCTCACGGTATCGCAAGTGGAAGTTCCAGGTAGATTCAGGTCCGGCGAAACAGAAGGCACCCCCTCAAAACCTGAGCCCGAGAGACAAGACCACGGTCGGATCAGTCCAGCCGGCATTGAATATGTAGGTCGTGAAGTCTACCCTCTTGTGGGAAACTCCGATCAACAGTCCGCGCTGGATGTCGAGGTCTGTGTGGTATGCCTTAGTCCGCTGCGCTGCGAGACCAACGCGACACCATTCCAGCGGAGAATAGCTCAGCTCCATCCAACTGTAAAAGAAATTGCTGGTGGAATTGTTGGTATCGAACACATATTCGCCCTCCGTCGAGAGTTCCACCTGCCTCCACACCAGGGATGCCTGATATCCGGGAGCAACCCCGGTCGTATTGCCGAAAACAGCGCCGATCATTGGAGTAACTTCCAGCGCCACTTTGTGGCCAGCGCTGAAGTTGTATCCCACCCACAGCGAGCCAGTCTCTTCACCTTCGTAGTTGTAGCGCGCTCCAAAGTGAACCCGCCCACGATCCGCTGAAAATGTAGGCGAAGCATAAGATCGGTCGTGGGGCACGATGTACCCAGAGACGTTAAGGAACAACGACCACGGGCCGGGAGAGGACTCTGTGGAGGTGGCCGGCGTGCTATTCGTGACCTGGGCCCACACCGGCGCAGCCAGGAGAATCGCCACGGCGAGAATCGCCAGAACTTGCGTGGCTGTCATCCTCCAAGGGAAATTGTGATCGCGACCAGGACGACTCCGAGAGTCACCATCGCCAGGCCCATGCCGAGTGGACGATGGCCGGCTTGGCGGCCAAACGCATATCCAGCCAGAAACAGCATCACAATGGCAATTCCATTCGAGACTCGCAACGCAAGTCGTGCGTCGCGGATCAAAGCGAACGGGATCGCCACTGGGAAGGTAGTCAGTACAACGATCAGGAACACGCCGATTGCGCCAAGCCAATCGTCTTTCCGAAGTCGTGGGCGTGACGGCAGATCAGGCACTCGATTCAATTCCTGACGCATATGTTCAAGATCTGCTGAAGACAAGACAGACACTAGTAAGGGAGGCAATGCGTCGGCAATGATCCTGTGTGCCTCGGCAGGGCTGGCCACCTGTCGCAACGCGCTTACCTTCAGGATACCCTGGCCGAGCACGCTGAAGTTGCCCATCAGATAGAAGACCGCATCAATTAAGCCCCACGCCAGATTACAACCCAAAGCACCAATTAGCATCGTGCGGACTTCTTCACGACCGGCTCCGGCGACACTGAATGAGCATGTGTAGGTGAGAACCATGATCAACCCGAACAGAACCTCGGAGATCCTTTCCATCGGTTCGAGCGGGTGTCTAAACGACTTCGCCGGGACCCCGGGCATGGTGGTCACGCGCTTCCCTACTGCTGCCACCCACCACCCAGCGCATTGTAGAGTTGGACGAGAGCCAATCGTTCATTAAGTTCTGCTTGCGCCAGGCCCAGTTGGGCATCGAAATAGCGGGTATCGCTGTCCAAGACTTCGAGGTAACTCGTGACCCCACCCTGGTAACGAACATTCGCGAGCCGCGTGGCATCCTGGGCTGCTGCACTAAGCAACTCCTGCTGCGTCCGGAATTCCTGATTCTTGCGGTATGCGACCAGCGAGTCCGAAACTTCGCGGAAGGCCTGCTGGATAGACTGCTGGTAGATCAGAACGGCTTCCTCTTTCTGTGCTTCCGTCAGCCTTACGTTGGAGCGGATCTTTCCGGCGGTGAAAATGGGTTGAGCCAACTGACCACCAAAACTCCACAAACCAGCTGGGCCGGTGAACAAGTCCGTGAGAGCAGAACTCTGGTAGCCGGCGAGACCGGTGAGCGTGATCTGGGGAAAATAGGCTGCCTTTGCCACACCGATCTGGGCGTTGGCGGCGACTAATTGTTGCTCCACTGACTGAATATCGGGACGCCGGGCCAGCAGGGACGAGGGTAGCCCGGCGGGTACCGTCGGCAGGACCGCATTTTCCACCAGCGGTTTGCCGCGGGTCACGGGTGCGGGGTTTCTGCCGAGCAGAATGCTTATCAGGTTTTCCTGTTGCTCGATCCGCCGCTCCAGGTCGGGGATGGACGCAGCAGCGGTGTAAACCAGTTGCTCAGATTGGCGAACGTCCAGCAAGGAGGTCGTGCCTCCCTTTGCGCGTATTTCAACCAGCCGCAATGAGTCTTTTCGAGACGCGAGTGTGTTCCGGGAAATGTTCAGCTCCAAGTCCAACTCCAGGAGCTGGAAATATGCTGAAGCCACATTGCTGACGAGGCTCGATATCACAGCCTTCTGGCCCCACTCCGTCGCCAGCAGACTTGCTCGCGCCGCCTCAGTGGCCCTGCGGAACTTTCCCCAGAAGTCCAACTCCCAGAACAGCGAGAGGTTGACTCCGATGGGACTTGTCTCGTACGCAGACGTCGTTGGCGTTTTCGGAAAGCGCTGGTTGCTGGCCGATACGCCCCCGGCGATCGTGGGGAACTGGTCGGCGCGAATGATGCCGAGTGCGGCCTGTGCCTGAAGCACGCGCGTTGCGGCTATGCGCACATCGTAATTCTGGGCGAGTGCCTCCCGGATCAGTTCCTGCAATTGCTGGTCCTGAAAGACTGTCCACCATTTTTCATCCCCGAGCGAGGCGAGAGGCTGCTGGCCAGCTTCTGGGGCGAGGCCCCGGTAGCCATCAGGAACCGTCACTGGCGGACGCTTGTACTTGGGGCCTACAGTGCATCCAGTCAGCAGGAGAAACGCGAGTGCAATGGGCCAATGCCTGTGCATCATGGCCAGTCCCCTCCCGTTGTCAGAGTGGTTGCTGCTGGCAATGGGGAGACTTCTTCTTTCCCCGGTACGCTGGCCGGTCCACGACATCCGGCCACAAAGCCGCGAAGGGCCGCCTTCTTAGTCATCGGCGGCTCCTTGAAGCGGCGGTCTGTCGACCACCTCTTGAGGATGTATCTTCTTTCCGGATGCCCATATTCCGAAACGCTCTACGACGTCGTAGCTGACCGGGATGAAGAAGATGGCCAGCACCGAGGCTGCCATCATTCCCCCGATGACCACGGTTCCCAGAACCTGACGCGAGATGGCACCTGCGCCGGAAGCCGTCCACAGGGGTACGCAACCGAGAATGAAAGCGAATGCGGTCATTAGAATGGGTCGCAATCGCAGTTTGGCTCCGATCAGTGCGGCATCCATCGGGGATTTGCCTTTCTCGTACTCTGCCTTGGCAAATTCGACGATCAAAATGGCATTTTTGGCCGACAATCCAATCAGCATCACCAGGCCAATCTGGGCATACACATCGTTGTCGAGCCGACGAAGGTACAGTGTCGCGAAGGCGCCGAAAACGGCAATGGGAACTCCCAGGAGTACGCTGAACGGTAGCGTCCAGCTCTCATACTGCGCTGCCATGATGAGGAAAACCACGAAGAAGGCCAGCCCAAAGATGGTTCCGGCTGAAACACCCTGCGCGGCTTTTTGCTCCTGGTACGACATGCCCATGTAGTCGAAGCCCATCTGGCTCGGCATCGACTTGTGAAAGACGTCTTCCAGAGCCGCCATTGCTTGCGCTGAGCTGTAGCCGGGCGCCGCGGCGGCATTAATCTGCACACAGTTGAACAGGTTGTAGCGCATCATGAACTCGGCGCCGTTGCGAGGATAGGTGGTAGTCAGCGTACTCAACGGAACCATTCCGCCCGCAGCGTTCCTGACGTAGAACTTGCCTACATTTTCGGCCCTGTTCCGGAAGTCACCATCGGCCTGGACATATACCTGCCATTGCAGGCCGAAGCGATTGAAATAGTTAACCAGCGCACCGCCCATAAACGTCTGCACCGTCTCGTACAGGCTGCTCAGCTGGATCTGCTGGGTCATTGCCTTGGCGTTGTCCACTTTTACCCCGACCTGGGGGACGCCGAACAGAGCCGTGGTCATGACCCCTGCTAACTCCGGTCGCTTGCGGGCCTCGGCCACAAACAGTTGCGCGTTCTTCGCAAGAAAATCAACGCCTCCACCCGACCGGTCTTCCAGAATGAAAGTGGCTCCCCCAGAAGTCCCTACGCCCGGAATCGCGGGTGGTGAAAATGAGAATGCAATTCCCGATGAGACCTTTGAGAGCGTCCGTTGCAGATGGGCCTTGATTCCCTCATAGCTCGTTTCGGGAGTCTTGCGTTCTTCCCAAGGCTTCAACGAAACGAAGAAAAATGAACTATAGGTAGCGTTGACACCGCTCAGCATGCTGAAGCCCATGACCGAGCTGACATACTGCACGCCCGGAGTCTCCAACAAGGCCTTCTCGACTTCCCGGGCCGCTTCAGAGGATCGTTGAAGCGAGGACGCATTCGGCAGTTGCAGGCCGGCGTAGATGTATCCCTGGTCTTCATCCGGGAGAAAGCTCTTGGCGACTCCCTTGCCGAAGAGTCCGGCACCTATAGTCATCAAGAGGAGCAGGACAAACGCGAAGCCGGCTTTGTGTATGAGGTATCGGCACCAACTCACATACCCGTCGGTGGCGCGGCCAAAGACACGGTTGAACCAGCGGAAGAAAGCTCCCAGCGGTCCCCGAGCCGGCTTCCTTGGGCGCAGCAGCATGGCGGAAAGCGCAGGACTGAGGGTGAGTGCGTTGAAAGCCGAGAAGAGCACCGAAACGGCGATCGTAACCGCAAACTGTTTGTAGAGCTGGCCGGTGATACCGGGAACGAACGCCGTGGGAACGAACACGGCCGCAAGAATCAGTGCGATAGCAATTACCGGTCCGGAGACTTCCTCCATCGCTCTGACGGTCGCGTCATGAGGCGTCATTCCGTGCTCAATATGGTGTTCCACGGCTTCCACGACAACAATGGCATCATCGACGACCAGTCCAATCGCCAACACCAACCCAAAGAGCGACAGGGTGTTGATGGAGAATCCCAGCAGGGGAAAAACGGCGAAGGTTCCAATCAGAGAGACAGGAACGGCAAGCAGCGGAATCAGGGTGGCTCTGAAGCCTTGGAGGAAAATGTAGACCACCAAGATGACCAGGATCAAAGCCTCGCCCAGTGTCTTGTAGATTTCGTGGATGCCTTCACTGACCGCGAGCGTGGTATCCAGTGCCACAATGTAGGCAAGCCCCTGGGGAAACCTCCCCTTCGCCTCATCCATCATCTTCAGCACGGCGTCTCGCGTCTGCAGGGCATTGCTGCCTGGGGTGAGGTAGAGCGCGATGAGAGCAGCGGGCTGAGCGGGTTTACCTTCTCCGGAAGTTCCCAACCGCGCCAGATAGGAATAGTATTGCGACCCCAATTCCACCCGCGCCACGTCCTTCAGGCGGAGGATTGAGCCATCGGGCTGTGCCCGCACGACGATCTCATTAAACTCCTCAACCGTAGGCAGGCGCCCGGGAGCCCGCACGTTATAGGTGAATTGCTGACCGGAAGGAACGGGCTCCCCACCAATCTGGCCCCCTGGATTGACCTTATTTTGGGACTTGACCGCGTTCGTAATGTCGGAGACCGTGATCCCGAGTCTCGCCAGCCGATCAGGATTCACCCAGATGCGCATGGCATAAGGGCCAGCACCGAAAATCTGAACCTGCGAAACACCCGAGATGCGTGTCAGGGCATACTGCAGATTGATAATGGCGTAGTTCGCCAGGAAAATGTTGTCGTATACGCCACCGGGTGAGTACAGGTCGAGCAGCATGAAGGGCGCTGTTGTACCCGGCTGGACGAGCACCCCCTGCTGCACGACTTCGCTCGGCAATTGCGAGTTAGCCTGCCCGCTCCGCATCTGCGCCAGAATCTGGTCCGTGTTGACGTCAGTCCCGAGCTGGAAATCTATGTATACCGTACCCCCTCCGCCCGAGCTGGCACTCAACGAATACATATAGTTCATGCCGCTGACGCCGGACATCTGTTGTTCAATCGGAGTCGCCACTGACTCGGCAATCGTTTGGGCGTCCGCCCCAGGGTAGATGGCTTTCACCTGGATCATCGGGTCGGCGATATTGGGAAACTGCGCCGTGGGCAGGCTGAGCATCGAGACCAGGCCGATCACGACCATCAGTATGGCAATGACGATCGCGACGATGGGTCGATTGATAAAGAATTTCGCCATGGTCAATCGCCCCCGCCGGCAGGGGCCGCGTACACTTTGGGACTGACCGGGATACCTTCCTTAGCCAAATCCGGCGCTTGCGCTGCAAACGTCTGCATCTTCTGGATGCCTTCGACCACCACTCTCTCGCCCGGTTTCAATCCTTCAGTGATGATCCAGTTCGGACCGACACGATCTCCTACTTTTACCGGCCGAACCGTGGCCTTGTTGTCAGACCCGACCACAAAGAGTTGGTACTGCGACTGCACTTCGATAACGGCTGCCTGCGGAACCAGCAACGCATTCTTGCTGGTGTTGGTCTGCACGCGCACGCGCCCAAATCCTCCAGGGCGGAGGATTGCATCTCTGTTCGGGAATGCAGCAGCCAACTGAATGGTACCCGTGCCGGCGGTAATCTCGCGGTTTAGGAAGATGATGTTCCCCTTGAAAGGGTAGGGAACGTCGTTGGCCTGAATGTACTCAACCGGAACATGGCTCTTAGTCGCGGACCTTTGTAAGGCTCTTGAGATCTGCGAGGCGAAGCTGAGATACAGGCTCTCGCTAACGTTGAAGTACGCCCAAATGGGATCAATCTGCGATACTGTGGTCATTTTGGAGGTCGTACCGACCAAATCACCGACTTGAGAGGTCGCGACGCCGGCGATGCCATCCACCGGTGAATAGACGTTGGTCCATCCGAGATTCAGTTCATCCTGCTGTTGCGCCGCTTTCTTGGCTGTCAATTCCGACTGGGCCGCGGCCTGATTAGCGATGTCATCATCAAGCTGCTTTTGCGGAATGGCGTTCTGCTTCGCCAGCGGGGTGTCGCGTTGCACATCGTTTGTCGCCTTTGACAACGATGACACGGTCCTCTCCACTTCTGCCTTCGCTTGATCCAGGGCTGCTTGGAACGGCCGAGGATCAATCTGAAAGAGCAGCTGCCCCTTCTTCACCAACGATCCATTGACATAGTTCTGGCTGAGCAGGTACCCCTGCACTTTGGGTGTAATGTCGGCGTTCACGGGACCGTTCAGTTGTGCTACCCACTCTCCGTACACGGGAACGTCCTGCTGCATGACCGACGCAACCACCACTTCCGGCGGCGCCGCCGCCGCAGGAGCAGCCTTCTCTGAGCATCCAGTCAGAAAAACTGCGAGGAGGAGCAAGGCCGTCCTGGCCATGCATCTGCGAGCGCACCGATAACGCAGCCTTGATGATGGCCAGGAGATTGCACTTTCGACATGTCGTTTGAAACGACGCAACTCAGGTTCAATTCGCATGGCAAACTCCTCGCACCGGAACTAGTAGAACCACGAGGCTCATTCCAGAACAATGGGATTCAGTTGCATCACAAAGAACAGCCCTGGCAGCTGGTTTGAGGACATGTTTTTGTGGACATGTTCACAAGAAAGCAGTCTTGCCTCTGATGTTCATGCAAGCCACGAGTAGCCATGGGTTCGACCCGGATCAAGCGAAGAGTAGAAGGCGCGCGGTGTACGGAAAACTGGCAGAAGTTACAGTGAGCACGGGCGGATACGGAGCCAAACGGAGCTTTAGCGAGCAGGATCTAAGACGGACGGAACGTTGGACTGGCTGTCGGCGCTATCCTGTGACTGGTCCTTCAGGCTGCATGTTTGCCAGAGACGACCCTAGGAACAAGGAAACAAAAGACTGCTTATCTTCGTAGCAGACGCGGATGTCGCTGTCTGCTAGATTTCGATGATGTCATGTGCCTCTCAAGTCGATCTGGAGCATTCAGCGGCCCAAGATCAGAAGCCGCTTCCTCGCATCTTTTTGGCTGAGGACCAGGAGGAAATGCGCCACACTATCGTTCAAATTCTCTGCGAAGACTTTCAGATCGTGGGCACCGCTGAAACTGGGGCAGGAGTACTGGATCTTCCCCCCAACCTTGCTCCAGATGTCTTCGTACTCGACATTTCCATGCCAGTGGTGACTGGAATCGAAGCTGCTCTACGGCTACGGGAAAAAGATTCGCAGGCAAAGATTATTTTCCTGACTGTCCACGAAGATCCCGATTTTGTGACGAATGCGATGGCTGTGGGAGCGGCTGGGTACGTTTTCAAGCCCTGCATGGCAACAGATTTGGGTCCAGCCATCCGGAAGGCCATGGAAGGTAGCACCTTCATTTCCTCTTCCATACACTCGCCGCTATAAGCGGCTCACGATAACAACATCTGAACTGCTAATGCCAGACCGCCCTGTTTGTCCAGTTCCCCTTCATCTGCTGCGCAGACGTCTTCTTGAGCCTGGATGATTCGGTTCCTTCTTTGCGTGGCGCGAGCACGGTCGCGACCGAATCATTAGAGCTCTTTAGTAGGATTCCCAGACAAAATACATGAATGACCAGGATATTACGAGGACAAGTAGGGGAATCGCCCAAGCCAATACGCTCCGGAAATCTGATCGCAGTGAAGATGTCGAAGAACACAACGTAATGAATTCGTTGGAACGAAATGGCGCCCTCTTTTGCGGAAGGTACTCACGGTAGTCCGTCTGCGAATCCAGATAGTAGATCTCCACCCACACCTGACAATCACCAATGTGAGTCGCTTCTCCGCCAATTTGGTTGTGCTCTGCAGGTTTGGCCATAAGAGGCTAATCGGTTGCTGGTTGCATACTGCTTTTTATATTCGAGCACGCCAGAGCCTAACAACTGGCAGTGTTGACAGGAACGCCGTGCCTCCGCGTCGAGTGAGAATGATCTTTGCAAGAAGGCGGTCATCTGTGATTCCGGGCTAAGCGAGCCTAATTACCGCTGAACCCTCGGAGCTGCGGAAGAATACATCCCATGTGATAGACAGGAATGGCTGGGAACCGATCCGACCGACTGTCACTACTGACAGTTACAACAACTAAGCGTTCCTATCTAGACTCCTCATGCTGGCGTCGGAGATCGAACAGCACAAGCCTGCTTAGATCGATGTACCGTTGCGTTGGGATGCGTTGTTCGTTCACCGACTAGGCTTTAGGAAATGAGTTTCTCACGGAACACAGAGCGTCTGCTGCTAATCATTGGAGTGCTGCTGATCGTTACATGTGCGGCAGCATACGTCCATAGAACGATCCTGTTCCGCGCCGAGTTGAGACGATTCCAGGACAGTCAAAGACATCAACCTGGCGGAATGCCCGCCGGTTTCCGTCCAGCCGCCGAAGGCCACTTCGATCTTAGCACCTGGTCGAAGACGCGGATCGCGGCGTACGAACACACCCTGGCGGAGCACATTGATCCACCCTTGGCCATGTTGCGCATCTCTAAGCTGCATCTTGAGGTACCTGTGTTGGAAGGAACGGACGATCTTATTCTAAACCGGGGTGTGGGCCACATCCTCGGCACAGTCCGCCCGGGAGAAAACGGGAACATCGGAATTGCCGGCCATCGGGATGGATTTTTTAGAGTGCTCAAAGATGTCCGCCCAGGAGACGTCGTTGAGCTAGCGACCTCAAGCCGCACAGATACATACATCGTGGATCAGATCGTGATTGTACCCCCGGACGATGCTTCGGTCCTGCAACCACGCTCGATTTCGTCACTCACTCTAGTAACGTGTTACCCGTTTTATTTCGTGGGCAGCGCACCCGAGCGCTACATCGTTCAGGCCTCGATGAGCGATCGCGATTGGCTCAGTCGGCAAGAGAAATCTGAACGCGGGCACGTTGCAACGACTGGGCACAGATGAACTCATCTGAAACATCACTGACAGGACTCAAATTCATGGCTGCGAGAGCTAACAAGGAGAACAAACGATGAACTCAATAAAGGTATGGACACAATCGCGGGTGCTTTTGGCGGGGTCGGTATGCTTGGCCTTTGCCTTGAGCATGAGCGCACAAGTGAGAACAGAAACCAACACCACCGCCGCACAGCCCTCACACAACGTGACGATCGAACGCGGCGAGGTCGCTTACGTTTCGGGTAATGAGTTGGTGGTAAAGATGGAAGACGGTACGATCCGCCACTTTGCCAACGTGCCGGAGAGCGCTCGGGTCACCGTGGACGGCCAAGAACTCGGGATTCACTCTCTGAAGCCTGGCATGAAGCTGGAGCGTACGACCATCGTGACCACAACCCCCAAAACCATCACAACGGTAAAAAGTGTGACCGGAAAAGTGTGGCACATCTCTCCTCCCAATACTGTGATTTTGACCCTGGAAGACGGGACCAACCAGGAATTTAAGATCCCAAAGGGCCAAAAATTCATGGTTGAGGGCCAAGAAACGGACGCCTTTGGATTGAAGAAAGGGATGATCGTCGCAGCCACCAAGGTGGTGGAGGAACCGATCAGTGTGGTTGAACAGCAGAGAAAATTGACCGGCACAATGCCCCCGCCGCCCCCAGCCCCACCCGCCGATGTTCCGATCCTGATCGCCACGGCGGAACCTACACCTTTACCGGCCGCTCCGGCGGAGCTGCCCAAGACTGCGAGTCCGCTGCCCCTCATCGGATTGCTTGGCACTCTTGCTCTCTTGCTTTCGTTCGGCCTGAAAGCAATTCGCAATGCCTTTTGATCCATAACGGGTTCGAGAAAACCACGCATCCGCCATCACTCGAGCCCGTTTTCATTGTTCGACCTGAGATCATTGGGATAGACCAGCCGCAGAACCTAGTGGAGACGGATGGGTGGGAGTCCTCCGTTCGCACTCCGCCCGACTTAGGGACACTGGGAGCGTTCAGTGTAGAAGGGTCGTCAACCTCACAATCTCTGTTGGTGATGGCTGACCAGCTCAAGCGGCGATCAAGTGATTCCGGATGGCGTACTGAACCAGCTCGGCGCTGCTCTTGGCGTTTAGAACTTCCATAATGCGGTACTTGTGGAAGGCAACCGTCCGGGTCGTAATGTTCAGTACACCGGCCACTTCCTTCATACATTTTCCTTCGGCCAGAAGTTGCAGCACTTCCCGTTGCCTTTCCGTCAACCGTTCCCCCTCCTCAATCAATTTCGTGCCCTGGCGCAACAAGAAGTCGACCGTGTCTTTTGCGATCGTTGGCGAGAGGTAGGACTTGCCTCTGAGGACCTCCCGAACCGCAGTCGTCAGTTCAGAGGCGGCACAGGTCTTGAGCAGATATCCCGACGCTCCTCGACGGAACGCTTCGGCTGCAAGGTCGGCATCATGATTCATCGTCAGGTACACCAACTTCACTGCGGGCAGGAATTCCTTCACTTGCTGTCCCGCATCCAGGCCGTTCAGTATTGGCATCGCAACGTCAACGATGATTACCTGTGGCCTTAGTTCGGTGGCGGCTCGGACCAGAGCTCGGCCATCACTCACAGTGGCAACGATTTCGTATTCCGATTCGAGCAACTTCCGACACGCCTCGGCCACAAGAATGTGATCATCGGCGATCACAACTCTGGGAAGATTTCGTCGCATGGTCACGCTCATAGTTTATGCTCCTTCGCGAACGACTGGCTAGTGCTACGCTGACCGCCCGGGGGAGTTAGTCTCCCTTGACCTGCGCACCCCTCGTCTCGACAAGCCTGATGCCATGCAAGGGTAGGGTCGCGTATTGCTCTTGGCCACTAGCATTTTTACCAGTTGGTTCCTAGCAGGAGTAGTAGTGGGTTCAACCTTCAGGTTTTGACAGCTGGCTGCCGCACGTGTTCTAACAACATCCGCAGTGGGAAAAAGCACTTGTGCCTCCAATCAATCGGGCTCAGGCTTATGTCGCGTATCCACCAACGGAATATCACACGGGCTATAACGAGTGGCCTCTATCGTCGCCGGGGGGTGTACTTTCTACTCGCTTTGGCAGAGGGCTCACTTCTCGGATTTCAAATACTGGGGTTTTGTAGTCGCTGGGCAAGTAGCTCTCTGGAATAGTGACCTGATTGCCGTCGCGCAGACATCGGTAATGCGGTGAATTTATTTCTACCCCAGCTTCGTTGAACCTGTCCTGAATGTTCTGGTGCAACAGCGAGTACGTATGTAGCATCTCGCTCGGCTTGGCGGTGTAGGCATTCAGCTCGTACGCAACGTAGAAATCATTCAGCGCCGTTTGCAGGACAAACGGCGGTGGGTCGTGCAATACATCGTCTGTAACAAGAGCAGCTGCCAAGAGCAGGTCATGAACCTTTCGCCACGGAGCGCTGTATCCAATCGTCACAGTGGTGTGGAAGATTACGCCCTTTTGTTTAGCCTCAGCACTGTAGTTGACCACTACGCCACCCAACACCGTGCCGTTGGGAATGGTGACCACCTCTTTTTTTTGTGTGCAGATGCGCGTCACCAGCAATGTCTTCTCCACTACCTCTCCTACGTCGTTCCCAATCCTCACGAAATCCCCCACTTGAAACGCCCGCATATAGGTCAGAATAGTTCCCGCAACCCCATGTGCGACCGCCGATGTGGAACCGAGTGACAGCAGGACACCCAGGAATACAGAGATCCCCTTAAACGCAGGGCTGTCCGACCCTGGCAAATAGGGGAAGGCGACGATGGCAGCCGCGACAATAATCAAACACCTCATCAACTTGGCCGTAGGTTCTGCCCAATCCGGATAAAAGCCGCGAACCGTGAGATTGCCGTCGCGAACCTCGTTAAAAAGGTAATGATTCACCTTCAAGAGATAGGATGTCGCCAGGCAAATGATTAAAATCAGGATCAAATTTGGAAAGTAACCGATCAGCATTTTCGCAAAGACTGCCAGTTCATAAAATAGCCAGTTTGCAATCTGGTCTGAAGTGTACTTGGTGGAGGGGAAAAAACTCAGCACGACTGTTCCGTACCCTTGAATGAGAGCTAGGACCACAATCCAGAAACCTGCATGACCCACGGTAACTAATGGCTGGCCGAGATAGCGTCTAAGCCATACTCTCGTTGATGGAGCTGGACGTAGAATTTCCGAGCTGCCCAGCCAATCCTCTACCCTGGAGCGCATGCGGCGCCGGATCCAGAACAAAATGACAATCGACCCAACGACCACTGCCGTTGCCAGGATACTGTAAAGCATGGCCCAGAAAAAGCGAGGCCAGGTGTGGTCCAAACGATATTGCTTCACTACCAGGCGAATGATTTCTGCGTCCTCTGAAGCAAGGTCTGCTCGCCTTCGCTCTGCCGCCATGGCATCGGCTTCGGTAACCCCCATGATGCGTTCGTCGCCCGCCATGATCTCGGTCCATGTACCGCGCTCTACCGCCCGAATTGCCTCGGGTGCAATGTCTCTTCTCTTGGCCAGAGCAATGATGCGCTGCTGTATCGCCGCAGCGCGATCCTGCGGAGTAAAACCGGCGATGTGGGCATAAACGATCAGGATCGGCCTGCCGTCTATCTCCACCGGAACGCCAGTATCTTCGCTGGCGATGGAGTCGGAGGCATGCTCGCCGCTGGCTTGGGCGAGAACCGCTGGACCAAGAATTCCAACTAAGGCGCAAATAGCGATGATGCGTCTCACGGCGGATAACCACCCGACAACGTGTTTACGGGCAGCCGGTCGCAGAAGGCGATGAAGAGGGAAAAAGGCCGATACTGAAGTGGTAATCTTCATGGCGTACCACTTTCATTTTCCATCTTTGTTATGGTGGGCACTGTTAGTAGTTCGACAGCCCGGCGACGGACCATTATGCAAGCCCCTAGAAGTGCTCTCAAGCTCTCGGTTTCGCCTGTATGGTGGAGATCTGGGCGTCCTGAAGGGGACGTCCATGAACACTGTTGTCGGGTGGAGACTTTGATGCCTTGGGGGCAGATCGGTCGATGTCTCGATATAGACCAGATACAAGGTGTATCCCAGCGCGAGAAGCGTCGCTAGTGCCAGCATCACCAGAGTAATTGTCATTTCTTGTCATCAGACGCAATTGCACGTTCAGATCACCGTCGTCGATTTCGAGCCAAGGCTTCGTTGATCCAAAGCTTCGTGTCTGATTGCTTGTCATTCTGGACGGTCTTGGCCACGGTGGACGACTGGCAGAATTACCAGCTTTTGGTCCGGTAGCAATCCAGACACTGATGCCGCCCTTAGCTCCAACCAAAACCGGTTAGTGTGGTATCAAAGTCTCAAGCGACCAAGTGATGCTGGATGGCGTACTGAAGTAGTTCCGCATTGCTTTTCAGACCCAAAGTCTGCATGATTCGGTACTTGTGGAAGGCGACGGTTCCAGGTTTTAGGTTCAAAATATTGGCAACTTCCTTCATCGACATTCCCTCGGCAAGCAGTTGCAGAATCTCGCTCTGACGGTGCGTAATCCTCTTCTCCTTCGCATAGGGGGTTCCGCTTCTTAAAAGGTAGTCAACTGTTTCTTTTGTAATGTTAGGTGACAGATACGATTCCGATCTTATGGCTCGTCGGACGGCTGTTATCAACTCTGAGGCAGCAGCGTGCTTCACGACGTACGCGGATGCGCCCCGGCGAAACGCTTCGGCCGCGACCTCTGGTGACACGTTCATGGTCAAGTACACCAGTTTTGTAGCGGGAAGCAAGCGCTTGATCTGATCGCCTGCATCAAGCCCGTTGAGTTGAGGCATGGCGATGTCGAGGATCACCACCTCAGGTTTCAGCTCGCGAACCTGTTGAAGAAGAGCGCGTCCGTTATCGACGATTCCCACAACCTCGAACTCCGGCTCGAGTAGGTTCTTACAGGCTTCAGCCACCAGTGTATGGTCATCGGCAATAAGCAGTCTTGTTCTGTGACGATTGCTCATGCGAGTTCCAGTCAGAACAGCTAGCGTGACTGCCATCTGGACCGCGCTCTACTTGGACCTGATCCATCCTAGCCACGGCCGCCATTGGCCATAACTGTCAGTTCTCTCAGTGAATGTGAGAACAAGTCATTGTAGACGACAGCATGGCACGTTCATTGGGGTTCGGTTTCGTGAGTTCTCGTGGTGAGCGCAACTCCCTTCCTCTGTTCACCCTGCCTTTAAACGATGCTTCTCTTGCCGCCCCACTGGCACTCGAGCGTAAATCGCAGTACCCCGACCGGGTTCCGATACGATGGAAAGTTCACCGTTCACCAAATGCAGTCGCTGTCGCATGCTGATGAGCCCTACTCCTAGACGGTTGACCGCATCTTGCGTGTCAAAGCCACTTCCGGCGTCAATCACCGATAAGAGAATCTCCCCGGTTTTGCCACGGAGTTCCACCTTGAAGTCCTTAGCGCCGCTATGTTTAACAGCATTTTGCAACGCTTCCTGCAAGACTCGGAACAAGCAAAGCGCGATTTCCTTCGACAGGTCCCGCTGAACCTCGGAATGGCTGAAGGAGATCTGTACATTATGCAGCTCGGATAATTCCCTACAGAAGCTCTGGGCCGCGACCGCAATACCCAAGTACTCGAGCTTGGAGGAGTGGAGCCGGTGCGACAGAGCCTGAATGTCTTCTCCGATTTCTATAAGACGCTGGCTAATTCGTCTAATGTGATCATGAGTCTGCGAACTCGATCCAGCAGACTGGTTCCATCGATCCAATTCGATCGACAACAGTGCAATCCGTTGATTGATATCATCGTGAAGTTCTCTCCCGATCCACGTTCGCTCTTCCTCGTGGGCTTCAATCAACTTCCGCCCCATGTTGGTCAGCGATTCCTCGGCGATCTTGCGCTCCGTCACGTCCATGCAAGAGCCTATGTAGCCAGCAAAAGAACCATCCGGATTGAATCTTGGGACGCCAATGTCGGACACCCAGCGATATTCTCCATCATGCCGCCGCAGCCGATACTCCATTTCGAAACGGCCCCGCCGATCGAAAGCCTGCGTATAAGTGTCCAGGGCCCTACTCCGGTCATCGGGGTGCACTACCTCCGTCCAGCCATTGCCAAGGTCTGCCTCAAGAGGTCGGCCTGTAAATTCCAGCCAGGGTTGATTGAGGTAGGTGCACAGCTTATCGGCGCCAGCCATCCAGATCAGTACTGGTGCGGTATTCGCAACCAGGCGAAAGCGCTCTTCACTCTCGCGAAGTGCCTGCTCTATCTGTCTGCGCTGGGTGATGTCCGCGACCACAACCATGAGGCAGAGTTCGCCCTCGATTTCGATCAATTCCGCCGAGCCCAAGCCTTCGCGCTGGCCCCCGTCCTTGCGACGAAAGCGGAACTCCAGGTTCCGAAGGGTGCCTTTGGTTTGAATCTCTTTTGCCATCTTCGTCCTTTGGGTAGGATCCACCCAAATGTTAAGGTCGAGCGGTGTCCGTCCGATTATTTCGTCACGTCGCCAGCCGGTCATTTGTTCGTAAGTATCGTTGATATCAAGGTAGAGATCGTCTTTCACTCTGGTTACGGCGAGAGCCATCGGGCTTTCCCGAAAGGCCTTGGAAAACTTCTCCTCCGACTTCTGCAGCGCATCCTCCGCCAGCTTGCGCTCGGTAATGTCCACCGACATTCCGAGCATGCGCTCGGCCTCGCCACTGGCGTCATAGTAGAACTGCCCCCTGCCCGTAATCCAGCGCACGTTTCCGTCGGGGCGTACCACCCGGAATTCTGCCGCGTAGGGTTTCCGGTTTCGCCTGGCATCGGCAACCGCGTTCGCGACGAGGGCTTTGTCTTCCGGGTGTACCAGGCGGTGAAAGTCCTCGACGCGTCCGGAATAGCTGTCTGATTGGATTCCGAAAATAGTCTGAAGATCGCCGAACCAACGGTCGCGTCCGGTCTTGACGTCCCAGTCCCATCCGATGCATTTCCCAGCTTCCACCGCCATACGGAGCCGGTCGTAGGTCTCCACCAGCGTGCTTTCCGCTGTTCTTCGTCTCGCCCGCTGCCGCAGCAGTCCAAAAATGAGCAGCGTTTGGAACAACAGCAAAACGATGCTACCGATGATGTACCGCCAATACAGCTCCCAGACAGTCGGCTGCCGGTTCAGCACGACACTGCCAGGCGGAAGGCGGCTTTCCTTTAACCCCCAGCGCCGCAGGGCTCGCCAATCGAAGGTATAGACGTTGCCACTCTTAACGATCGGAATGTCCTGCGGCTTCTCACCGTTCAGAATCCTGACAGTCATTTCGGCAACAAGCTGACCTATCGCGGCAAAGCTCACCAGAGAACCACCTACGGTTCCCTTGCCAAGGTCCACATCATCCACGATAAATACCGGCGCACGTGCGGCGTTCGCAATCATGGGAACGGACTGGCTGGCATCGATGAAACGCGTTCCGTCGGCATCCTGCATGATGGATGTGTGGTAGACGATCGTATGTTCCGGCAGGTGCTTGAGGCGCTCGACTAGCGTGGGCATACCGAGGTCAGTGAGATATGTGAACTCAAGTCTCGACTCGTATTTGCGAAAACTCTCCCTGGCAATGGCTTCCAGGTACCGGTCGTACACTCCCGTCCCACCTACCACGACCACGTGCTTGGTTCCGGGTTGGAGCGACAGTGCCGCCCTCAAGGTTTCCTCGGGCTGCGCCACCGTCCACACCCCGGTGAAGTGAGAGTCGAGCTTTAGTTCGCCCAACATCTCCTCTGTAAGTCCACAAAAGACAATCGGGGTATCCGGGAAGAACCGCTCGTGCGATTCGACCATGAACCTGAGGGGCTCGAGGCCGACGGCAATGATTACGTCGGGCTTGCGATCGCGATACTTGCGGATGTACCACTCACGGAATTGCCGCTGGGTAGCTTCATCCGGAAACAGGGTGGCCTCCAGATCCTCGCTATAGAGCTCAATCTGATAAGGTGACTTTTGGAGATCCGCCACTATCGCATCATCCATCAGAGCGACGCCGGGCGACGACAGCGGCCCCATCACATTGAGAATAAGAACGCGCCGAACTTGCTTCACAGGTGCAGAGACTGCCGACTGGGGCAGCAGACATCCCGCAGTCAGCACCAGGACGAGGCTCACCAACTTCCAGTTGACACTTCGTCCTGGAATACGTAGTTGGAGGCGAGATAGTCGGCCGCCTTGAGTCCTCCAAACGGGTCTCATTGGCGCATGAAGCGAGGGCATAGGAAGACTGACAGCGTAATTACAGCGCAGGAACCCCACCCCGCTTTACCATTCACGTCGAAGGTTGTCAAGCGGACTCGCGCGGCGTAGTATTCGCTGGACAAGCTGTCTTCATCCGCTTAGCAGCCCGTCCCAGTGGGGGTCCTGGGCAGGACATGGAGTTTTTGTGCCCCGGAGTTCCAACCGAGATGAGCCACTTGCAACCTCGCGGTCTTGCTTCCTCAGTGTTATTGCCGTCACATCGGTCTTGATCAGTCAGCTCGCCAGCCAGACCGCCTCAACCGGCACTCTGACAGGTGTGGCGCTGGATCCCTCGGGGGCCGCACTTCCAGGAGTCGCAATCCACCTGGTTAACCAGGCGACCTCTGAGACAAACTCCGTCACAGCGGACCGGGAGGGAAGGTTCGCATTCCCCTCGCTTCCACCCGGTGACTACGCTCTGGAAGCCAGGAAAACGGATTTCCAATTGCTGCGTCAGACGGACCTGCATATCTTCGTTGCGGAAACACTACGACTTGAACTTCATCTCCAGCTTGCTGCAGTCATAGGGAACGTGCAGGTGTCTGCTGAGGCGACAACGATTCAGGGCGACAATTCCGCCCTGGGCCGGGTGACCAACGAAACCGCGGTGAGCGGTCTTCCGCTGGTGACGAGGAACTTCACTCAATTGGCCAGTCTCTCACCTGGGGTGATCACCGGCGTCTATAACGCAGGGGAGCTCGGGTTAGGGGGCACGGCGTTGTCCCAGATCGCCAGCTCAAATGACGGGATATTCGTGCACGGGGCGCGCTCCTATGACAATAACTTCCAGTTAGACGGCATCAGCGTAAACGACGTCCAGGGCAGTGCGGCAGGAAGTGGCGGAATCCCAACCCCTAGCCCCGACAGCATACTGGAGTTCAAGGTCCAGACCGGGCTGTATGATGCGGCGTATGGACGTTATGGCGGCGCCAACGTCAGCCTGATTACGAAAACCGGCAGCAACTCCTTTCATGGCGCGATTTTTGAGTTCCTGAGAAATGAGGCCCTTAACGCCAACGATTTTTTCTTGAACCGAGCCGGCCAACCGCGCCCCGTCCTTAATCAGAACCAGTTTGGTTTTGCCTTTGGCGGGCCCATAAAGAAGGACAAGCTCCTCTTCTTTGGTTCGTATCAAGGAACGCGCCAGATTAACGCCGTCGCTGCAGGTCAGTCGAGGACGGCTTGTGCAGCCAGCCTTACTGAGCCGCCGTTAACCAGTGACCGGACGCCCGCCGCGCTCGGCAAAATGTTTGGCGGCATGAGCGGCGCCCAGGGGGGCGCTACTGTCAACTCAGATGGTTCCAACATCAATCCAGTGGCCCTGTCTCTCCTGAACCTAAAGCTCTCCACCGGAACGTTCCTGATCCCGACGCCACAAACTGTTGACCCGGCAAAACCACTTGTCGAACAGGGCTTCTCAGTGTTCACGGAACCATGCCATTTCAGCGAAGACCAGTTTTCCACTAACATTGACTATCTCGCCCAGCAGAACAGCAGAATCGCAGTCCGGTTCTTCCTGGCAAATGATGATCAGAGCGTCACGTTTCCCGGGAATGGTCTGAATCCGTCAGGCAACATTCCTGGCTTTCCGAGTCCCGGCAATTCTGGCTTTAGAGTGTTCTCTCTTGCCCACTCGTATACGTTCCGCAGCACGTGGCTTAACGAAGCGCGAATTGGGTATGTCCGCACGAGGGCCAGCACGGAAGCCAGAGTTCCATTCAGCTGGTCGGACGTTGGTGTTGCCGAAGGCGAAATGAGCAGAAACAACGACCTCCCCAGTTTGGATATTCTTGGTTCCATCAGCTTCGCCTCTGGCTTTCCTCGGTCCATCACACAAAACAGTTTTGTTTTCAGCGATGGCCTCAGCTTCGTCCGTGGAGCTCACTCCGTCCGATTGGGAGGATCCGTCACCAGATTGCAGGACAATGTCAATCTCGTGGGTCTGGGATCATTCGTACGGTTTCTGAGCTGGCCGGATTTTCTGCTTGGCCTTAGCGCAAGCGGCAACGGTACCGGTTTCAGCAACGTTTTTGCCTCGTTCGATGATTTTGGTCTGACAACCCGTGAGTACCGGGTGTGGGAAGGTGGAGGTTTCGCTCAGGATGACTGGAGAATCAGAAAGTCACTGACATTGAATATGGGCGTGCGCTACGAGCGCCTCGGCCAATTTGGGGACAGGCTGGGCAGGAACGCAAGCTTCGATATTGGCAAGGCTGATCCCAATCCTCCGCCCGGCGGGAGTGTGGCAGGTTATATGGTGGCTTCCAACTTTCCAGGTATAACCCCGCCGGGTGTCGTGCGGTCGAATAACACGTTCGGGAACGATGGCGCGGGACAGAACACAATTGCACCGCGAATCGGCTTTGCCTGGCAGGTCCTGCCCAGAACAGGTCGGTTGGTGCTCCGAGGGGGGTACGGCACGTATTATTCCCGGCCGACGGGCCAGGCCTTTTATCAGAACGTACTCGGCGCTCCGTTTTCCGTGTTTCGACTGAATGCCGGAGCGGCAAATGCAAATGCGACTTTTCAGGCGCCTTTCCCGCAGCCATTCCCAACGGAAGACTCCTTTCCTTCCTTTCCTGCGTACTCTCCCACCACCACCACCACTATCTACTCCGTCGCACCCAGCTTCCGGCCTGCCATGATTCAACAGTACTCTTTGAACGTTCAGGCTGAGTTGCATGAGGGTTGGCTGTTGGAAGTTGGTTACGTGGGCACTCGCGGCACGCACCTGGTACGTCAACGTTCCCTAAATCAGGCCCTGCCGGCCTCTGCGAGCAATCCAATAAGAGGGGTCACCGAAAACACGGTCGCAAATATTGCGCGGCGCGTTCCCGTTCCCGGAGTACCTCCAGACTCCCTTGTGCTGATGGAGTCCGAGGGAAGCTCCTGGTACAACGGGCTGGAAGCGAGCCTGACGAAGCGGTTGAGCCACGGCCTGCAATTCCTCGCTTCCTACACTTTCTCCAAGACCTTGGACACGGACGGCGCCAGCGTCAACCAAACATCATCAGGAAACGCATTGACGCTGGGAGACCAAAACTCTCCCCGACAGCGGTGGGGGCGGGCCAGTTTCGATCGCCCGCATCGACTCATCTTCAGCACAACATGGACACTTCCCAGTCCGCCCCACGGCCTGCCGCGAACCCTGCTGGGCGACTGGTCGCTGGCCGCGATCGCGACCATCCAGTCCGGTAGCGCCCTTACCATCGCCGAGACAAATTCCACTAATGTTTTTGGAATCAGCGAAGATCGGGCACAACTAAGCGGTCAATGCACGAAAAGCCAGTTGGTCAGGGGAGGGGCAGTCGAGTCGAAACTGAACGGCTATTTCAACGCATCGTGCTTCACAACTCCGCCCGTCATCGGCGCAGATGGCATTGGGACAGCATTCGGGAACAGCGCGACCGGGATCGTAAACGGCCCCGGACAGGCCAACCTCGATCTCGCGTTTTCAAAAACTGTGGCGGTCAACTGGCCCGTTGAGAAAAGTACCCTTCAATTTCGAGTCGAATTTTATAACGCGCTGAACCATCCGCAATTTGCCGATCCTGATTCCGACTTCGCATCGCCGACTTTCGGTGTCATCAGCGGCACAGCCGTAAGTCCGCGAGTCGGACAGTTGGCATTGAGGTTTGATTTCTAGTGAGTTGTGCTGATTGTTCGTGGAAAAGCACCTGGGTACGCTATGAATGGCTGGCAAGGCCTCTGGCTTGGGACTCTAATGTAGGAGTTAGAGCCTGTTGGACTACTTGTGCCCATTTAAGCTGCTACTGACAAAACGCTGGCCTCGCATGACCTTCTCCACGGCATCCAGCAATTCCCTGCCGGCCTGTACTTTGGCCACGTAACCCCACGCACCCAGACTGAGTGCTTCGCCTACCACATCAGGCGAGGATTCCTGAGTCAGGAAGATAATTCTTGCGTTGGGCGCAAGGTTACTGATTTGCCGTGCCGCGTCGAGTCCATTCAGTTCCGGCATGCCGATATCGAGGAGGATCAAGTCGGGCTGCAGCGCCTCGGCTTGTTGGACAGCTTTTAATCCGTCGCAAGCCTCTCCGATGACGTTGAAATTCTTCCGATCACGGAGCGTGGAAGCTATAAATCGCCGAAACGGCTCATTATCGTCCACCACGAGGATACGAACTTTTCCATCTGAGGTCTTTGTTTTCAATCGGAACCCGCTCTCTGTCTCGCTGCATCGGACAAAGGAAAATCCGCACCCAATGGGCCGTCGAGGGATTTTTAAATGACGATGGTCAACCGTATATCGAATGGCAGCGACTTGTCCATGGCACGAAAGAGGGGCGGTTCTGTACTCTAGCGAATACAGAGGCCGGGCGGGTGAGCGGTGAACCATCGACGAGGAGGATCTGAGAAGAGACCCGTTGATACGCTTAGTTCCGCGGCGTCAGTACTTCTCGGGAATCCAACGGTAGTTCCAGTCAGGGGCTTTGTAACCCTTTGGCTTCTGTCGGTTCGGCAATTTGAACTTTTCTTGTGGAATTTTCTTCCATGGCACCACACTAATCAAATGGGAAATGCAGTTTAATCGGGCCCGTGCCTTGTCGTCGGTTTGAACCACGTTCCACGGAGACTGTGGCGTGTCAGTAGCGGCAAACATTGCGTCTCGGGCCCGCGAATAGTCATACCAGCGACGATGCGACTCCAGGTCCATGGGGCTGAGTTTCCATGTTCGCATTGGATCATCAATACGTTTGAGGAAGCGCCGGTGCTGCTCCTTCTCGCTAACCTCGAACCAGTACTTGACGAGAATAATTCCGTTGTTATTGATGAGAGACTCGAACCCCGGGCAAAGACGCAGGAAATCTGAGTACTGCTTGTCTGTGCAAAACCCCATCACGTGTTCCACCAGAGCACGGTTGTACCAACTGCGATCAAAGAGAATTATCTCGCCCGCAGCCGGCATATGGACAATGTAGCGCTGGGCATACATTTGTGATTTTTCGCGCTCTGTCGGGGCGGGCAGCGCAACGTGGCGAAAGATGCGCGGGCTTACGCGCTCCATGATGCGGTGAATTACACCCCCTTTGCCCGCTGCGTCTCGGCCCTCAAACACAACTACGATTTTGGCGCCAGTGGCTTTCACCCATTCCTGCATTTGGACCAGGTTGGTCTGCAGTTTGCGCAGTTCCCGCTCATACTCTTTTCTCTTCAGAGGAACTTTTCCTTGGTCGTTGCCATTCTTCTTTTTTTTGTTTTTGCCGGGCACAGCGCCTCCGGTGCAAATGGTGGCTCCTACAAATCCACAGCCATGCTCGTAGTTTGCAAGGTAGCTACAGTTGGAGGAACTGGCAGTTCTATCAGCTATTGGAACCGCGACGTTGCGCGCATTTCTGCGTCCTGTACTTTGGCAGATTGTCTGTCAGTTCTGACAGTTTCTGTGTCCGGCGCCTTGCTCTTAGCATCGTTCAGTACCTGATGTTGGCACATATACTCGCTACGAACGGGAAACCCGAGTCAGGTTTGATTGGCTCGCGAGTACGTGATGTTAACCGGAGGACATCGTGAAACGAATCTCACTGCTAATAGCAACAATCCTGCTTGTGGCGAATGCGGCGATCGCCCAGGACACGCGATACAACTTCGACAAGAACGCCGATTTCTCTAAGTTCAAGACTTATAAATGGGTAGCCCTCAAGGACGCCGCGAAGCCGAACGAACTGATTGACAAGCAGATCATTGCAGCCGTGGATTCTGAGCTGGCGGCAAAAGGACTTTCCAAAGTCGATGGAGACAACGCTGACCTCTACGTCGGATACCAGGCAGGCATTGGCCAGGAGAAGCAATTCACCTCCTACAATTCGGACTGGGGCTATGGCGGAGGATGGTATGGCGGAGGCTGGTACGGCGGCGCAGGTGGAATGAGTACGACCACCGGACAGACCTCCACCATCTATGTAGGCCAGTTGGCATTGGACATGTACGATTCGGCAAACCGCGATTTGGCGTGGCGCGGCGTAGTAAGCAAGACCCTCGATCAGAAGGCCAAACCCGAGAAGCAAGAGAAAAACCTGAAAAAAGCCATTGCCAAACTCCTGAAGAACTATCCTCCACCGGTGAAGAAGTAGGTGTAGTTGCAAAAAGACGGATGTGTGTCATCTCAGTTATTCCGCCTCTCCTAACCGCGTACATCAACAAGGCACCTGCTGCGAAATTGCACTGGAGGTGCCTTGCGCGAGGAATGCAGCAACCGCAATATTAGCTTCAGGCAAGAGGCCTTATCACTCTTACCTCCGTCAGACACCTTAACCATCGGATCGAAATGGCTGGTGGTAAACCGGCTGCGGCACGCACGACATCCATTGCATATCTGGTTGGCGCAGGCGGCTGTCAATCTGTGCCAATGGAGCGCTCGACATCCTGTTGATTTTGACAGTATGCAGTTTTCGGTACGGCACGCTAGTCTTTGCCCTCAGGCGAACCCACCGCGCGCCCACCCGGTCGGACTCATAAGGAGAGCGAATGCGTGCCCCCAGGCTAGTTCAACACATGAAAGCCAATGCGGATCGCATGTCAGAGGGTTTGGTCGAGAAGATCAGAGGCGCCGACCGGTGCCGGGAACTGCTCTTGAGGGTGCCAATCCCGGACCACAAACAACGTGCGTTGGGAATCTACCGAGACCTCACGGACTGGCTGGCGGGTGAAACCACCCCTGTCATCGAATCCCGCTACTCCGATTTGGGAATTGAACTCGCGAATCAGGGTGTCCCCTTCAGCAACGTGTTCTGGGCTGTGTGTATTGCTCGAGAGTACCTCTGGGAATACATGCAGCAGGAGTGTCTCCTGGAAGAGCCGGTTGAATTCTGGGGCGGCGTGATGTTACTGCATTCGCTTAATCACTTTTTTGACCGTGTTCTGTACTTCACCCTGGTTGGTTATCAGAAGGCCGGCAAAAACGAGTTCGCTACATCAATGGCGTTGGCGCACAGGTAGGTTTATGAGAATAGCGGTTCAACAACACGGCGTGGTGTTGGGGCTGCTTCTCATATCGTTCCTGTGTCTGAGCACGAACTTCAGCTTAGGAGTCGATACGGCATCGCGCCTTGGCGCAATGACGATGATATCGACGCCATCGCCTGGACCAGCTGATGTCGCCACAATCGAGGAACATGGCCTTTCTGCTAAAGCCGTGGAGCTCGCCCGTCCCTTCAACTTTCCCATCACGAATTCCATGGTGGTCAGTTGGATCGTGGCATTAGGTTTGATCACATTCGCTCAGTTCGCCACTCGGAACATGCAGCCTGTTCCCTCAGGGGCACAAAATTTTATGGAGTGGCTGGTTGGCGGCCTCTACAAGTTTCTGGCCGATATTATCGGGCCCCATTTAGCCGACCGGACGTTCTGGTACTTTGCAACGGTTTTCATTTTCATTCTTTCCGCCAATTGGGTGGGGTTGATTCCGGGAGTCGGCTCGATGGGCTGGGGTTATCAGACGGCTCACGGGTTCAAGATCGACCAACCCCTGTTCCGCGGCGCTAACGCTGACGTGAACATGACCCTGGCCATGGCCCTGGTGTTTTTTGCCTGCTGGATTGTGTGGGCCTTTCGGGAGGTTGGTCCAGTGGGATTTTTCAAGGAGTTGTTCGCGCCCAAGGGCGAGAGCGAAGGCATGATGAGGCTGCTGATGGTCATCGTGTTTTTCGCAGCCGGTTGTCTGGAGGTCGTTTCCATTTTATTTCGGCCGGTCTCGCTGAGTTTTCGTCTCTACGGCAACATCTTTGCGGGGGAGAATTTGCTGGAGGCTATGGCCAAGCTGGTCCCTGGTTTTGGATGGCTGGTATCGATCCCCTTTTATTTCTTGGAATTGCTGATGGGTTTGGTTCAGGCAATGGTCTTCATGTTGCTGACCGCTGTGTTCACGATGCTGATTTGCCAGCACGAAACCGAGGGACCCGCGCCTGCGAGTGTTTGACGGATTAATAACGACGACTCGACCGTGTTCAATCGCGGGAGCCGGCGAGAAAACAGAGGAAAAGACGCTATGAACGGAAGCATCCATGTAGGTCTGGCGGCATTAGGGGCAGCTCTTGGCGTGGGTCTGATTGGCATGAAGGCTTCAGAAGCGGTGGGACGCAATCCCGTGGCCGCCACAAAGATTCTAGTTCAGTCGATCCTGTCGATTGCGTTCGCTGAAGCGATCGTGTTCTACGCCCTGTTCCTGGTCAAGTAGGAGAGAACTGCTGGGCACGATGCTGAAAAGTATCCGGCGCCTAAGCAACGTGAGAGACGAGTATGAATGCTCTGGTTTTGTTGGCCGAGGCGGAGAGTGGGGGGCAAGTCGAACAGATTGCGAGGACGTTTGGTGTGGATTGGTCTCATCTGGTTGCCCAGATCATCAGCTTCTCCATTGTCTGTCTTCTTCTTCATCGATATGCCTACAAGCCAATTCTCAAAATGCTGGAGGAGCGGCGTCAACAGATCACTGCGGGAATTGCAGGCTCGGAAAAAATAAAGGCCGAACTCGCCCAGACCGAAACCCAGCGTCGGGAAACCATGCTGAAGGCCGACGCGCAGGCGGCTAAATTAATCGAAGAAGCGCACACCGCGGCCGCGCGCGTGAAGGAGCAGGAGACCCAGAAGGCCATCGCTGTCGCCGAACAGATCATCGTCAAGTCGCGTGAGGCCGCCATCCAGGAACACGCCCGCATGCTCACAGAACTGAAGCATGAAGTGGGCCGATTAGTTGTGCAAGCCACCGCCAACATCACCGGCAAGGTCCTCACTGCAGATGATCAGCGGCGCCTGGCAGAGGAAACCAGCAGGCGGTTGGCCGCTTAGCGAAAGACGGGGTATCGAGGTCCACATGATCACTGCCAAGCAGACCCGGCGCGAGGCCAAGCAACTGTTCCGCTTGTGTATCGTCAACGGAAGGGTAGATGAAGGCCGCGTCCGCAAGGTCGTCCAGAGTGTCCTGCAATTAAGGCGCCGCGGTTACTTGGCCTTACTGGAATATTTTCAGCGCTTGTTGAAGCTGGACCACGCCCAATATACAGCCGAGATACAAAGCGCTGTTCCGTTGCCCGCAGACTTGGAGATCAGGCTCCAGGTTGGACTACAAGATGTGTACGGTTCGCAGATAAATGCATCGTTCGTACACAATCCGGCGTTGATCGGGGGGATCCGCATCCACGTTGGTAGTGATGTCTACGACGGGAGCGTGCGGTCTGGGTTATCTGCACTGGAGAAAAGCTTTGGAATTACCAGCACCAACGGAAGGAACGTATTGTCCTGATGCCAATGGAAACTTCGCATTTTTGTGAGCTAGGGTGAAGACCGTATGCCTGACCTACTTAAGGAAATTGAAGCTCAAATCGCAGGCGCCAAAGTGGCAACCGACCGGCAGAATGTCGGTGTCATCCGCGAAGTAGGGGACGGCGTGGCTAAGGTCGAGGGTCTTAGCGATGCGATGCTTAACGAGATGCTCGATCTGGGCCACGGCGTCACCGGGCTGGCGTTGAACCTGGAAGAGACAGAAGTTGGAGTAATCATTCTAGGCGACTACACCCGGCTTAAGGAGGGCGACGAGGTCCGGACTACGGGCAAGCTGTTGCAGGTACCGGTGGGCAAGGGCCTCTTGGGGCGGGTTGTAAACACTCTGGGAGAGCCCTTGGATGGGGGAGGACCGGTCGAGAGTAATGTCTACTATCCGGTTGAACAAATCGCTCCTGGCATTATTCGGCGCAGTCCCGTCAGACAGCCAGTGCAAACCGGCATTATGGCAATTGACGCGATGATTCCGATCGGACGTGGCCAGCGCGAATTAATCATCGGCGACCGGTCCACCGGTAAAACGACAATTTGCATCGACACCATTATCAGTCAAGCTCGCCTAAATCGGGCGGCAGAGACTGCAGGCGACAGGAACTATCGCCCGCTTTATTGCATCTATGTTGCGATCGGTCAAAAGCAATCGAACGTCGCGCGGATCATAACTGCTCTCGAGCAGGCCGGAGCCATGCCCTACAGCATCATCGTTGCTTCCCCGGCTTCTGACTCTGCGACCAATCAATATCTGGCGCCCTTCGCAGGGGCGGCGATGGGCGAGTGGTTCATGGACAACGGCATGGATGCGTTGATTATCTTCGACGATCTGTCGAAGCACGCCGTGGCCTACCGCCAGGTTTCCCTGGTGCTGAAACGGCCGTCAGGCCGGGAAGCCTATCCTGGTGATGTGTTTTATCTCCATAGTCGATTGCTCGAACGGGCGGCGCGGGTCGGAGAAAAGTATGGTGACGGTTCTCTGACTGCGCTGCCCATTATTGAGACCCAGGCGGGCGACGTTTCGGCTTACATCCCCACCAATGTCATCTCGATCACTGATGGACAGATTTACCTGGAGACGGATTTGTTTTACCAGGGCGTACGCCCCGCGATTTCCGTGGGTCTGTCGGTCTCCCGGGTTGGTTCAGCGGCTCAGCTCAAAGCCATGAAACAGGTCGCCGGGCAGCTCAAGGGAGACCTCGCGCAGTTCCGGGAACTCGCCGCATTCGCTCAATTCGGTTCCGAACTGGACGCCAAGACGCAGGCACAGATCGATCGCGGCAAACGCATTACCGAAATCTTCAAACAGCCACAGTACAACCCCATTCCCATCGAGTTGCAGATAGCGGTGATCTGGGCGGTGCAAAACGGATATATGGACGACGTACCAGTGAATCGGGTCAAGGAGTTCCAGTCCAAGTTGACAGAGTTCCTGAGCACAAGGAAGGCCGAACTGCTGGGGAAGATTGCACAGGAAAAGGCGATGAGCCCCGCGTTGACCACCGAGTTAAGGACTACCGTTGATCAGTTCAAAGAGACCTGGAGATGATGGATCACGCATCATCTTCTCCGCAAGCGGGTTGCTGGCTTTAGATATTTTCAATTGTGATCCCTGCGAATTCCAGGGTCTGTACCGATTAGTCTTATGCATAGTCCACGCGATTTGCGACGTCGAATCCGCTCCATCAGCAGCACCGCTCAGATCACCAAAGCGATGCAGATGGTGGCGGCATCAAAGATGCGCAAGGCGCAACAAGCCGCTCTTGCCGGACGCCCGTTCGTCCAGGCGCTGTACCGTATCCAGCGTGAAGCGGCGACACGAATAGGCGACTTCAGCCATCCTTTGCTCCAAGTACGCGAAGTCCACAGGCGCGCCATCATCCTGGTCGGCGCGGATAAAGGCTTATGCGGAGCGCTCAACAGCAATCTCTTCCGGCTGGCGGCCGAGTTTGATCCCCAGTCCACGGTCTTCATCACGGCCGGGCGTAGAGCCGCGCAGTTCATCGCCCGCACTCGCCGGCAGCTGATTGCCGAGTTCGCCTACGCGGACACGCCGCAGTTCGCGGAGGCCAGGGCGATTGCCGCCTTTGCCCGCAACCTCTTCTTGAAACGGGAGGTGGACGAAGTGCGAATCATCGCCACGCGTTTCGTCAACACACTGACCCAGAATGCACTCTGCCTGGACTTTCTTCCGGTGGGAGAGCTTAAGGCAATGAAGATACCGGGCGTCAGGTCCGAAGAAGAACTCGCTGCCGATACTACTGAGTCCTTATTCGAGCCCAATCCGGAATTCGTTCTGAGCTACCTCCTTTCGCACTATCTCGACATCGGCATTTATCAGGTCCTATTGAATGCCAAGGCCAGTGAGCAAAGCGCCCGCATGGTTTCTATGAAGAACGCCACAGAGAACGCGGAGGGCCTGATCAAGGACTTAACTCTCGAATACAACAAGCTGCGGCAGGGCAATATCACCAAGGAATTGCTGGAGATTGCCGGCGGGCAGTCCGAATGAGGCAGATCAATGGTAAGCACACCTCTGCAAGTCGGTAACAAGGGAAAGATTGTAAAGGTTCTTGGTCCGGTGGTTGACGTCGAATTTCCGGAGGCGCTGCCGGGGATTTATAACGCCCTGACCGTCGAGTACACGGTTCAGAACCAGCCCGCCAAAGTCACGCTCGAAGTGCAACAGCACCTCGGCGACAAGTGGGTCAGGGCGATCTCCATGTCTGGCACCGAGGGCCTCAAACGGGGCTTCGAGGTTACTGATTGCGGCGGTCCTATAT
>Ga0207678_10000035_pt1 | contig 104807 bp, 87 predicted proteins | sample KBSC63metaG_FD_184319 | JGI IMG/M metagenome (GOLD analysis project Ga0207678, IMG submission 184319) | Corn rhizosphere microbial communities from Kellogg Biological Station, Michigan, USA - KBS C6-3 metaG (SPAdes) (version 2) | ecosystem: Host-associated > Plants > Roots > Rhizosphere > Soil... | reverse complement strand
GAAGGATTCGCGCTGCAATCCCGACTTGCTCCCTCGTCGCAGGACCGGGCTGTTCCTGCCTCGCCTCGAAGGCCTGCGCTGTTCCTGCCCCCGTGCAGCGGGGGAAGGTGCCCGAAGGGCGGAAGGGGGCGCCCTCCCAATCGCAGCAGTCGACCCGTCCTTCAAGTCGCAGCAAAAATCGCCCCCCTCACTCCGACGGCTTGACCACGGCCGCGCGCCGATCGGACGCCGCGCGCAACCGGTTGATCGACGCCAGCGCGTTGCGCCGCCACGCGTCGGACAGTCCGCGCTCGATGTAGCGGTACGACAGCGCGGCGACGCCGATCGAAGCGGCGATCGCCACGACCATCAGCACGGCGCGCGCATCGCTGCCCGCCGGCGCCACGTCGCCGAGCAGTCCGAACACGGCGCCGAGCACGAGCGGATGCCACAGGTACAGCGAGAACGACACGTCGCCGAGACGGCACAGCGCGCCCGGAACCGGCAGCGCGATGCGCTGGCTCGCCAGGCCCGTGACCAGCACCAGCGGAATCAGGCTGAGCCCCCACTGCAGCACGCCGTGATAGGGACGAAACGCGGTCAGGAACTGCGCGATCACCAACGCCGCGGCAACGGCGAGCAGCCCCTTCCACAACCAGGGGCTGCGCGGCAGCGGCAGCGGTGCATGACTCAGCCGTCCGATCACGACGCCGGCACCGAACAGCAGCACCAGCGGATTCGTGGCGAGGTTCAGGTACTGGATCGGATAGGCGTAGTGACGATCGCAAGCGAACAGGTCGAGCCAGCCGTTCAAGTCCGCCAGCCCGCCCGTCAGCCACGGGACGACGACCACGGTGACGAAGATGATCGCGCTGAGCGCCACCCAGCGCCAGCGCCGGAACAGCAGCGCCGAACCGAAGATCGTATAGAAATAGACCTCGTAGTTGAGCGTCCAGCCGACGCCGAGCACCGGCGCTCCGTACAGCGGCGCGACGTCGGAGACGCCGCCGGCCGTCGGCATGAACAGCAGGGACCGCAGCGCCCAGTCGCGCTTGAACGGATCGGTGAGAAAGCCCGCGTCGAACTGCAGCAGCACCGCCGCCGTCAGCGCGATCGCCCACAGCGGCCAGATGCGCGTCGCACGCTTGGCGAAGAAAAGGGCTACGTAGCCCTTCGATCCGTCGCCGCCGCGCGTCGTGTGCACCATGATGAAGCCGCTGATCAGGAAGAACAGGTCGACCCCGAGCGTCGCGCCCGGCTGGAAGAACTGCGCGATGGGTCCACCGCCGTTCGCCGCGAGGTAGCGGCTCGCGTGCCACAGCACCACCATCAGCGCGGCGATGCCGCGCAGCGCCTGGATCGGCTCGATCACCTTCTTGCTGGCCATGGCTCTCCCCGCCTTGTCGCTCCCTGTCCGCCCATCATACGGCGTGGCGGCCTCCGACCGCGAAAAGCCGGCGCCGCGCCATTCGACCAAAGGCTAATGCAGTGCGTCTTGACCGCCTATCGCCAGCGGCACAGGCTCGCGCATCTGGCAGCGCGTGGCAACGGAGGCGGTATGGATTCGGTGGCGGCAAAATTCGGCTGGCTGGTGGTGGCCGTGATCGGCGCGATATGCCTCGGCGTGATCGCCCTGCATCGCGGCGAAAGCATCAACGCGATCTGGCTGGTGGCCGCGGCGCTCTCGGTGTTCACGATCGGCTACCGGTTCTACGGCCGCATGATCGCGACCCAGGTGCTCAAGCTCGATCCGACGCGCGCGACGCCCGCACAGCTGCGCAACGACGGCCTCGACTACGTACCGACCGACAAGTGGATCGTGTTCGGCCATCACTTCGCCGCGATCGCCGGCGCCGGCCCGCTCGTCGGCCCGGTGCTCGCCGCGCAGATGGGCTACCTGCCCGGCACGCTGTGGATCCTGTTCGGCGTCGTGTTCGCCGGCGCCGTGCAGGACTTCATGATCCTCGGCCTCTCGCTGCGCCGCGACGGCCGCTCGCTCGGCCACATGCTGCGCGCCGAACTCGGCAACGTCGCCGGCGTGATCTGCATGATCGGCGTGCTGGTCCTGATGATGATCGTGCTGGCGGTGCTCGCGCTGGTCGTCGTCAAGGCGCTCGCGATCAGCCCCTGGGGCACGTTCACGGTGGCCTGCACGATTCCGATCGCGATCCTGATGGGCGTGTACCTGCGCTACTTCCGTCCGGGACGCGTGCTCGAAGTGTCGATCATCGGCCTCGTCCTGCTGCTGCTGTCGATCTGGGGCGGCGGACACGTCGCGGCCGATCCGGCCTGGGCGCCGTACTTCACCTTCAGCGCCGCGCAGCTCGCCTGGCTGGTGATCGGCTACGGCTTCTTCGCCTCGGTGTTGCCGGTGTGGCTGCTGCTGGCGCCGCGCGACTACCTCAGCACCTTCCTCAAGATCGGCACGATCGCGCTGCTCGCGATCGCGATCCTGTTCGCGGCACCGAACCTGCAGATGCCGGCGATCACCAAGTTCGTCGACGGCAGCGGCCCGGTGTTCGCCGGCAACCTGTTCCCGTTCCTGTTCATCACGATCGCCTGCGGCGCGGTATCGGGCTGGCATTCGATCATCGCCTCGGGCACGACGCCGAAGCTGCTGGCGAACGAGCGCGAGGCGCTGATGGTCGGCTACGGCGGCATGCTGGTCGAAGCCTTCGTCGCGATCATGGCGCTGATTGCCGCGACCGCGCTGCACCCGGGCATCTACTTCGCGATGAACTCGCCGGCCGCCGCGATCGGCGCCGACGTGCAGTCGGCCGCCGCAGCGATCAGCCAGTGGGGTTTCGTGGTGACGCCGCAGGACCTGCTCGACACCGCCAAGAACATCGGCGAGACGACCATCCTCTCGCGCGCGGGCGGCGCACCGACGCTGGCCGTCGGCATGGCGCAGCTGCTGCACAACATCATGCCGGGCGAAGGCATGATGGCGTTCTGGTACCACTACGCGATCCTGTTCGAAGCGCTGTTCATCCTGACCACGGTCGATGCCGGCACGCGCGTCGGCCGCTTCATGATCCAGGAACTCGTCGGCCTTGCGGTACCCACCTTGCAGAAGACCGAATCGTGGATCGGCAACCTCGTCGCGACGGTCTTCTGCGTGGCGATCTGGGGCTACTTCCTCTACCAGGGCGCGGTCGATCCGCTCGGCGGCATCAACACGCTGTGGCCGCTGTTCGGCATCGCCAACCAGATGCTCGCCGCGATCGCGCTGATCCTCGCCTGCGTCGTCGTGGTCAAGCTCAAGCGCGAGCGGTATCTCTGGGTGCCTGCGGTGCCGGCCTGCTGGCTGGTCATCTGCACGCTGACGGCCGGCTGGCAGAAGCTGTTCGACCCGAGCCCGAAACTCGGCTTCCCGGCCGCGGCGAAGAAGTTCGCCGACGCGATCGCCGAAGGCAAGGTGACCGCGCCGGCGAAGTCGATCGACGAGATGCAGCGCATCGTCTTCAACAACTATCTCGACGCCGCGCTGACCGCCCTCTTCATGCTGCTGGTCGTCGCCGCGGTCGCCTTCGGCGTGCGCACGATGCTCGCGGCGCGCCGCGCGGCGCGCCCGACCGCGAACGAGGAACCCTACGTCGCCCTCGGAGCGTCGGCATGAACACGATCGCGAACGACCTGCGCTCGTTCTGGCAGCGTGCGGTACGCATCGGCCGCCAGATCATCGGCGTGCCCGACTACGAGAACTACCTCGCGCACCTGCGCGCGCATCATCCCGAGCGCGCGCTGCCGACCTACGCGGAGTTCTTCAACGAACGCCAGGAAGCGCGCTACAAGGGCGGTGGCGGGCGTTGCTGCTGAGGCGCGAACGGCAGCGCGGGCGCGACGTCCTCGCGCGCCGCACCGCGCATTGCGCGTGGTCCTGAGCCGGCGCGGTCGCATCCTGCCCGCGCCATGATCCTCTACCTGCTCGACCTCGCCGGTGTCGCCGTGTTCGCGATCAGCGGCGCGCTGGCGGCCGGCCGCAGCGGTCTGGATCTCCTCGGCGTCGTCGTCATCGCCGCCGTCACCGCGATCGGCGGCGGCACCCTACGCGACCTGCTGCTCGACCGCCATCCGATCTTCTGGATCCGCGATCCACGCTATCTGTACGTGATCGGCGCGGCCGCGCTGCTGACCGTGCTGTGCGCGCGGCTGTCGCCGATGCCGCACGGCGACCTCCTGCTGATCGCCGACGCGCTCGGCCTCGCGCTGTTCGCGCTGACCGGCGCGGAACTCGCCGAGGAGGCGAAGCTGCCGGCCATCATCGTCGTGCTGACGGGAACGATCACCGGCGTCGCCGGCGGCATCGTGCGCGACGTGCTGACCGCGCAGGTGCCGCTGATCCTGCGCCACGACATCTACGCGAGCGCAGCGATCGCCGGCATCGTCTCGTATCTGGTGCTGCAGAAGCTCGGCACGCCGCGACGCTGGGCGTTCGCGCTCGGCCTCGTCACGGTCGCGGGCCTGCGCCTCGCGGCCATCGCGTGGGGGCTCCAGCTGCCGGTCTTCAGCCTGCCGGCGCAGGCGGGTTGACGGCGTCTTCCGGCAGCGGCGTTCCCGCCTGCCAGCGGCAAGCCATCAGCTTTTCGAGCAGGTCGGCCACGCGCGATTTCACATCGGTGCCGTGCACCGGCAGCACCAGCGTGTCGCCGGCGCGCGCCCAGGCGAGCGCGGCGCGCACGGCCTCGAACTCGTCGAGCTGAAGGACGACGCGACCGCCATCGATGCCGTGTGCGAGCAAGGCTTCGCGCAAGATTGCCGGCACGTCGCCGGCGCCGCGGCCGCGCAGCATGCCGCCGATGTCCTTCAGCACGATGCCATCCGGCGCGAACTGCGCGGCGACCGCGGCGAGCTCGCGGATCTCGGCGTCTTCGCGATTGCCGGCCTGGCCGAGCACGAGGCCGAGGCGAGCGCCGCCCAATCGCGTCGCGACCTCGAGCAGCCCGCGCAGGCCGTCGGGGTTGTGCGCGTAGTCGACGAGCACCTCGACGCCGCCGACCGACCAGCGCTGCAGGCGGCCGGGATTGTCGACGCGCGCGGCACCGAAGCTCGCGAGGACCCGGCGCTGCGTATCCGCGCCGACGCCGAGCGCGTGCGCCGCGAGCGCCGCCGCCGCGATGTTGGCGATGTTGTAGCGCGCCGAGCCGCCGAACGTGAGCGGCATCGCCTCGACGACGCCGAGGTCGCGCTCGACCGCATCGGCATGCAGCCACAGGCGGCCGTCGCGCATGCCGCAGGTCGCGCCACCGCGCTCGCGATGCGCGACCAGCAGCGGCGCGTCGGCATCGAAGGCGAACCATGCGACGCGCCGGCCCAGTGCGGGCACGTGGCGCGCGAGCGAAGCATCGTCCGCGTTTGCGACCAGCACGCCGCGCGGGCCGAGCGTGCGCGCGACGGCAAGTTTCACGGCAGCCAGATCATCGAGATCGTGCACGCCGTACTCGCCGAAATGATCGTCGCTGACGTTCGTGACGATCGCGACGTCGGCGTGCTGCACGGCGATGCCGCGGCGCAGGATGCCGCCGCGCGCAGTTTCCAGGATCGCCGCGTCGACACCTTGCTCGCGCAACGCGACGCGCGCGCCGGCCGGCCCGGAATAGTCGCCGGCCGCGAGCGCCGTGGAGCCGACAAACACGCCGTCGGTGCAGGTATATGCGGTCAGCCAGCCGTGCGCGCGCGCGAGCGCGGCGAGCAGCCGCGTCGTCGTCGTCTTGCCGTTCGAGCCGGTCACCAGCGCGATCGGCGCGTCGTGCAGGCCGCTCCAGTCGATCTCGTGCAGTGCGGGCAAGGACGACAGCGGCCACGTGCGCGAACCGGCGCCGACACCGAACGAGAGCGTCTCGTCGTCGATCAGCACGGTGAGGCCGCGCGACTGCGCCGCTATCGCCAGCGCGACCAGATCCGGCTGCCGTTCGCCGCGCGCGAACGCGCTCAGCGTGTGCAGCGCCTGTGCATCGTCCCAGGCGGCCGGGTGCCCGGGCGCGTGGAACGAACTCGACGGCTTCGCGACCGGGCTGCCCCCGCTCGACGAACCGAACAACGTGGACAGCAGCGCCCATTCGTTGACTTCGGTGGCCGTGAGCAACTGGTCGAGCGGCGCCGCGAGCGCGAGCGAAGCGCCGCTCGCATGCCTGCGCACGACCGACGCGCCGTCCGGCCAGCCGAGCACGGCACGCATGCGCTGCACGCGCGCGCGCCATGCGTCGAGCACGGCTTCGTCGATGTCGACGCCGACGGTTTCGAGTACCGCGCCGACATCGGCGAAGTAGAGGTTGTAACCGGTGAGGCGGCGCGAATCGTCGAACGGCAGTGAAACGGGCGGCGCGCTCAGTCTTCGCCCTCCCGCGACAGATGGATGCCGCGCTCGTCGCGCACGACGCCGCCGAGCGCGGCGAAGCTCGCTTCGTCGAACACCGGTTCGGCGGCAGCCGCCGATACCGCGACGGGCGCCGCGGCGGCCGGCGTTTCCGGCGCGCCCTCGGGGCGGAACTTGATGATCTGCTTCCACGAGCGCACCAGTGCGTCGGCGAACACCAGCAGCAGGTCGCCGCTGCGCCCCATCTGCAGCGCGGCGTCGATCGCTTCCTGTTCGTCGGGGATGATCGACACGGCCTCTTTCGGCGCGCCGGCCGCGAACAGCGCCTTCGACATGATCGCCGGCACTTCGTCGCCGTCGCGGCCGCGCAGCGCATCGTCGCGGCGGCAGATGTAGTGGTCGAAGCGACCGGCGACCGCGTCGGCGATCGCGACGAGGTCTTCGTCGCGGCGGTCGCCGGGGCCGGCCAGCACGACGATGCGCCGGCCCGTGACGTCCAGGCGCTGCGCGAGGTCGGCCATCACCGAAACGGCATGCGCGTTGTGGCCGTAGTCGAACAACACCTTGAACGGGTGCTCGCCGTACACGTTCATGCGGCCCGGCGCCTGGAAGAACGTGGTGTCGAACGTGCGCAGACCCTGGCGGATCGCATCGAGCTTGATGCCGAGCGCGAACGCGGTCGCCGCGGCGAACATCGCGTTCTGCACGTTGTGCAGCGCGCGGCCTTCGAGCGTCGCCGGGATCAGGTGCGTCCACAGCAGCGGAATGTGGCTGCCCTTGTCGTACAGCGTGATCATCGATCCATTGACGCCGGCTTCGAGCGCGCATGCGCGCCCGCCCGCGCGCACGTGCTCGCGCACCAGCGCATGCGACGGATTCATCGTCACGTAGCAGATGACCTTCGCGTCGGTGTAGCCGGACATCTTCAGCACGTTCGGATCGTCGGCATTGAGTACCGCGCAATCCTGCGCGACTTCGATGACGATACGTTTGACCTCGGCGAGCTGGTCGAGCGTGTCGATGCCCTTCATGCCGAGATGATCGGACTGGATGTTCAGCACCGCGCCGACGTTGACCTCGCGCACGCCCATGCCGGCGCGCAGCAGGCCGCCGCGCGCGGTCTCGAGCACGGCGATGTCGATGTGCGGGTCGGACAGCACCATGCGTGCCGAGACCGGCCCGGTCATGTCGCCTTCGACTGTGCGCTGGCCGTCGATGTAGACACCGTCGGTGGTGGTGAGGCCCGGCGTGTAGCCGGCCATCTTGGTGATGTGCGCGAGCATGCGCGCCGTCGTCGTCTTGCCGTTGGTGCCGGTGATCGCGGCGATCGGCACGCGCGAGGGCGTGCCGACCGGGAACAGCATGTCGATCACGGGACCGGCCGCGTCGCGCGGCGTGCCTTCGCTCGGCGCCACATGCATGCGGAACCCGGGCGCCGCGTTGACCTCGCAGATGCCGCCGCCGACGGTCTTGTAGCTTTCGGCGATGTTCGGCGAGAGGAAATCGACGCCGCCGACATCGAGCCCGATCGCGCGGATCGCGCGCACCGCCATGTCGCGGTTGTCCGGATGGATGATGTCGGTGACGTCGGTCGCGGTGCCGCCGGTCGACAGGTTCGCGGTCGAACGCAGGTAGACGATCTCGTCGGGCTTCGGCACCGAAGCGGCCGTGTAGCCGACGCGGTCCATCATCATGCCGGCCTGCGCGTCGAGTTCGATCCGCGTCAGCACCTTCTCGTGGCCGACGCCGCGGCGGGGGTCCTGGTTCACGACCTCGACGAGTTCGGCGATCGTATGCGTGCCGTCGCCGACGACGTGACCCGGCGTGCGCTTGGTCGCCGCGACGAGTTCGCCGTTGACCACGAGCAGGCGATGATCGTCGCCGCTGACGAAGTTCTCGACGATGACCGAGCGCGAATGCTCGCGCGCCGCGGCGAACCCGGCGACGACTTCCTCATCGTTCATCAGGCGGATCGAGATGCCGCGGCCGTGGTTGCCGTTGTACGGCTTGGTCACGACCGGAAAACCGAGCCGGCGCGCCGCGCGCAGCGCACCCTCCTCGGTTTGCACGAGTTCCTGCTTGGGCACCGGCAGACCGAGCGAGGCGAGGATCTTGTTGGTCTCTTCCTTGTCGCTGGCCAGCTCCACCGCGATGTGCGGCGTGCGGCCGGTCACCGTCGCCTGGATGCGCTGCTGGTACTTGCCGTGGCCGAGCTGCACCAGCGATTGCTCGTTGAGGCGCAGCCAGGGAATGCCGCGTTCGTCGGCGGCGCGCACCAGCGACGCCGTCGACGGACCGAGCGCGCGCCGCTGCGCGTAGCGGATGAATTCGTCGCGCGCGACCGGCCACTGCCAGTCCGTGGGCACGCTGCCGCGCGAACGCAGCTCCGGCGGCAGCAGGGAGTTCAGCAGGCGCAGGCCGAGTTCGCCCGCGGCGATGCCTTCCTCGCGCTGCGCGTATTCGTAGACGACCGAGTAGACGCCCGGCCTGTCGACGCTGCGCGTCTTGCCGAAGGTGACGTCCTCGCCGGCGACATTCTGCAGCTCGATCGCGACGTGCTCGAGCACGTGACCGAGCCAGGTGCCCTCGCCTTCGCGCATGCGCCGGATGAAGCCGCCGGGTTCGCGGTACGAGCAGCCGTGTTCGGCCAAGCCCGGCAGCGCGGCAACCAGGCCGTCGATGAAGCCGGCGCCGAGGCGCGCCGTCGGCCACTGCTCGAGCTCGCCGAGGTCGAGTTCGAGCCGGATGACCGGGAAATGCGCATACAGCGAGGGGCCGACGAAGACCGAACGATCGAGGATGCGCATGCTGGAATCTCCTGAAGATCGCTTAAGGGTTTATTGCGGGACTTTCGGCTTCCATTTCGTCGATGCCGCGAGAACGGAAAAGCATCTTGCCACTCGGCACATTCGCAATGCCGAGAAACTTGTTTGCTCGGTCTGTTTCCAAAGCCGGCAAACTCCTTCGGTCGTCATTCCCGCGAACGCGGGAATCCATGTGCTTTGTCGAAATCAAAATGGATTCCCGCGTCCGCGGGAATGACGTCGTTGGAGTCTGCCATGGTTGCGCAAACTTCCGGACGGACCTCGCTGCAACTTTTCAATGGGTTTGCTTCGACGTCGCCAGCGTCCCCGCGCTCGCATGCCGCGTCTGCAGGTTGAACGTCGCCCCGGCAACGAGGATATGCACCTTGAGCCCCAGCAGACACACCGGCTGGTCCTCGCCGGCCTGGTCCATCGACGAGAACTGCAGCTCGCCGGCATCGACGACCGTGACCGCGCCGCTGCCTTCGACTTCGAGCACGTTGTCGGGACGGATGAACGCGGCCGTGTCCTCGTCGAGCCCGATGCCGATCGCGAACGGGTTGTAGGCGAGCGCGGCGAGCAGGCGGCCGAGACGGTCGCGCTGGCGAAAGTGCTGGTCGATGACGAAGCGGTTGGTCAGGCCGAGGCCGGGCGCGAGCCGCACGCTGCCGTTGGTCGGCGAGGAGCCTTCCTTGCCGGACGCGATCATGTGCTCGCTGAGGATACTGGCGCCGGCGCTGGTGCCGCCGACGTGCACACCGCTGGCGTTGCGCGCGCGGATCAGCTGCGCGATCGGCGTGCCGCCGAGCATCGTCGCGATGCGCAGCTGGTTGCCGCCGGTGAAGAAGATGCCGCTGGCCTGCTCGATGCGCTGCAGGCGGTTGCGTTCCTCGGTGTCGCGGCGCGTGTCGAAGTCGAGCGCGGTCACGCGGCCGGCACCGAGTTCGGAAAAGATGTGCTCGTAGCGCGAACCGGTATCGGCGAGCTGGCTCGCGGTCGGGATCACGACGATGTCGGCGTCGGCGCCGCCGCACAGGTCGACGAAGCGTTCGAGGATGCGCGCGTCGTTCTGTTTTTCCTCGGCGCCGCCGATCGGAACGATCCAGCCGCGCTCGCTGCCGTCGCGGACCTTGCTGGGACTCATGCTGCCGAAACCCTCGTTTGCCTTTGAAATATGACGATATCTGTACACGGACGCCGGGTCGCCTGCAACACGAGCCCCGCGGAACAGGCTGCGTCACCGCCGCAGGGCGACCGTTTCCCAGACCGCGACCAGCATCAGGATGGCCGTCGTCAGCGTCGCCAGCGCCAATGCGGACAGCGCGTGCGCGAACGGGATCGCGGCCAGCAGCAGCGCCAGGCCGATCAAATGCGACAGCGGCGGCCTCCAGCGGTCGTTGGTGACCCATTTGAACAGCGCATTGCCGGCCAGGTACAGCGCCGGGCCGCCGAGGATGACCGCGATGGCCGCATCGTCCGCATGCCCCGGATGCACCAGCGAGATCTCGTCGGCGACCGCGCAGACGATGATGCCGCCGACGATCAGCACGTGGATGTAGGTATAGGCCAATCGTGCGATGCGGCCGGGATCGTCCGAATGCGCGATGCGATGGCTCGCACGCTCGGCACCGCTGTCGAAGTAGACCCACCACATCGCCACGCTGCCGAGGAAGGCGACGACGAACGAGGCGATCGTGGTCGTGTTCCATCCGGCCTCGGCGAACGTCGCGCCGGTGACCAGCAGCGATTCGCCGAGCGCGATGATGACGAACGCCGCGCAGCGTTCGGCCAGATGGCCGCCGTCGACATCCCAGTCGGCCGTGGTCGAACGGCCGAGGCCGGGCACGCGGAAATACATCGCGGGCCCGACGACCTCGATCAGCAAGCCGACCGCCCAGCAGGCGAAGCGCGCCTGGCCTTCGAGAAACGCGCCGATGACCCAGAGCGAGCCCGACGTCGTCAGCCAGATCAGGATGCGCTGGAAATTGCGCCGCATCGGCAGCGATTCGTGGCGCACGGCCCACAGGAAGAACAGCGTGCGGCCGACCTGCATGCTGACGTAGGCGCCGATGTAGGCGAACCGGCGCTCGGTGAACGCCTCCGGGATCGACACCGACAGCACGAGTCCGGCCAGCATCAGCGCGAACAGGCACAGGCGCACCGGCGTGCGCTCCGGATCGAGCCAGTTGGTCACCCACGAGGTGTAGACCCACACCCACCACACGCTGAAGAGCAGCAGCGCGGTCTGCGCCGCGCCGAGCCAATCCAGATGTCCGAGCAGATGGTGCGAGAGCTGCGTGACCGCGAAGGCGAAGACGAGATCGAAGAACAGCTCGACCATCGTCACGCGGCCGCTGTCGCGGTTCTGGCGCGGGCGCAGGAGGCTCTTGGCGGTCATGGGCGCCCGGCTCCGGATGCGGGCCGGCGCCGGCCGGGCGCGGCCGGCGCAGGGAGGCGGACGTTGCGGATCGGCGGCGTATTCATCCGGCCGAGACTGGACATCGGCTGCGGCGGCGTCAAGTCGTCGCCGCCCGCATCACCTGGCGGCCGCGCCGAGCTCGAACCCATCCGCAAAAATCGTGTCGTCGCCGGCCGGCGGCGTGAAGTCGCCTTCCATCACCAGGTCGATCGCGTTGTTGGTCCCCGCGATCGCCTGGTTGATCTGGTCGCCGTAGCCGCCGCAGGCGCTCGGCGCGACCTCGGGGATCGAGAAGCCGGTGTCGGCGAGATCGAGTTCCGTCGCGGAAGCGGTGCCGGCCAGCGCGATGTCGATCGGCTGGAACACGCAGGTGCCGACGTTGATCGGGATGCCGCTGATCGTGACGTGCGTGACGTTCAAGCTGAGCGAGGCGTTCGTCAGCGCTGCCATGCCGTCGGCGTCGACCAATCCGGTCGACGTGTCGGTCTGGGTCAGCCGGTAGGTGACGACGACGGTGCCGAGGTCGGACGGAAAGCTCGTCGTCGTCTGCGGAAACGAGAACGCGCCTGCCGAGAGAACGCCGGTCGCCGCGTCGTAGGTCGAATCGCCGAACGTACCGCCGTCCGGCAACGCGCCCGAGTTGCCGTTGACGCTCAATGTGCCCGAGACCGGGAAATCCGCCGCCGCGGCGGCCTGGCACGCGAGCGCGAGCAGAGCGGCCAGCGCGGACGACGCATGCGCACCACGCCGGCCCTTGCTCACTTGGAACCCTCCGCGGTCCATTGCTTCAGCCAGGCGTTGACCGTGTCGTGCCACAGCACGCTGTTGTGCGGCTTCAGCACCCAGTGGTTCTCGTCCGGGAAGCGCAGGAACTGGCTCGGGATGCCGCGGCGCTGCGCGGCGGTGAACGCGGCCAGGCCCTGCTCCAGCGGAATGCGGAAATCCTGATCGCTGTGCACGACGAGGATCGGCGCGCGCCAGTCCTTCACGTGGTCGACCGGGTTGAACTTCTCGTAGGCGGCCGGATCCTCGTACTGCGTCTTGCCGGCGTGCTCCCACTCGTCGAACCACAGTTCCTCGGTCGAGTAGCTCATCATGCGGCTGTCGAACACGCCGTCGTGCGCGACGATGCACTTCCACGGATCGGCCCAGTTGCCGGCGATCCAGTAGGCCATGTAGCCGCCGTACGAGGCGCCGAGCGCGCAGGCGCGGTTGCGGTCGAGGAAGTGGAAATCCTCCAGCGCCGCGGCCCAGCCGAGCTTCAGGTCTTCGAGCGGCGCGCCGCCCCAGTCGCCCGAGATCGCGTCGGTGAACTTCTGGCCGTAGCCGGTCGAGCCGTGGAAGTTGATCGTGACGACCGCGAAGCCCTGGCCGGCATAGGTCTGCGGATTCCAGCGATAGTGGAAATCGTTGGTCATCGCGCCCTGCGGACCGCCGTGGATGATGAAGGCGACCGGATACTTCTTGCCGGCCTTGTAACCGACCGGCTTGACCACGTAGCCCTGCACCGAATCGCCGCCGGCACCCTTGAACGTGAAGAACTCGGCGTCGCCGAAGCGGATGTTCTTCAGCCGGTCGGCATTGAAGCGCGTGACCTGCTTCAGGCCCTTGCCGCGCAAGTCGGCCGTATAGACGTCCGTCGGATGCTTGAAGTCCTGGCGCCCGACGACGATGCCCTTCTTGCCGACGTCGAAGCCCATCACCGAGCCGCCGTCGACCACGCGCGCGACCTTGCCGGTGGCGACGTCGACGGCGAACAGCGGATGCTCGCCCTTGTCGTCGCTGGTCGTGTAGAGCGTCTTGCCGTCGGCCGATTCCTTCAACGCGGACGCCGAACGGTCCCATTGCGGATCGATCTCGCGCTTCGTGCCGGTGGCGAGGTCGATGGCCCAGATGCCGAAGCGGTCGGCCTCGAAGCCGGCGCGCTTCATCGCCAGGTAGTACAGCGTCTTGCCGTTCGCCGACGCGAGCGGATAACCGTCCCAGGCCGGGTTGTCGGCGGTCAGGTTCTTCGGCGCCGCGGAGCCATCGACCGGTACCGAGTAGATGTCGAAGTTGGTCGACCACGGCTCGCTCTTGCCGGCGATGCGCGCATCGAAATACACGGTCGCGCCGTCGGGCGAGAACGCGTACTCGCTGTCGTCGCCGAACGGCTTGGACGGCACGTCGCCGTCGATGCCCTTGGTGAGCAGGCGCGGCTCGCCCTCGATGCGTCCGTCGCCGCCGAGGTCGGTGATGAACAGCTGCGAGCGGCGTCCGTCGGCCCAGGTGTCCCAGTGACGCACGAACAGCTTGTCGTAGACCGTGCCGCTGGCCTTGTCGGCCTTGGTGGCGTCGAGCTTCTTCTTGGTGCAGGCGAGCGTGTCGCAGTCGGCGAACACGCCGATCGACAGCAGCACGCGCTTGCCGTCGGGAGCGAACTTGAAGTTGTCGACGTCGATCGGCGACCAGGTGATCTGGCGCGCGGCGCCGCCCTTGGCCGGTACCTGCCAGAGCTGGCTGGTGCCGTCCTTCGGCGCGAGGAAGTAGATGCCGCTGCCGTCGGCCGACCAGCGCGGGCCGCTGGCGTTGAGCGTCTTCTCGGTCAGCCGCTGCGGCTTGCCGCCGCCGGCCGGAGCGGTCCAGATCCCATTCAGGCCCTTGTTCGCGTCGTAGTCGGTCTCGCGAACCTGGAAGGCGACCGTCTTGCCGTCCGGCGACAGCACCGGGTCGCTGACGCGGTCCATCATCACCAAATCGTGTGCATCGAACGGATGCGTCGTATCGGCGAACGCCGGCAGCGCAACCGCCAGCGCGGCGGCGACGAGGATCGTTTTCATGACAGCCCCCGAGAGTGAAAGGCGCGATGGTAAAGCCTGCCCGTCCGTCCACCAAGCGACTTCGGTCCGGTTTCGCGCACGCCGGCGGCGCGTCCTTTACATTCCTTGTCGCCGTGCGCGCCCCCCGCGGGTAGTTTTTCGCGGCCGATGCGTGTAGACAGAACATCGATCGACTGAACAAGGATGAGTGTCATGAAACGTTACGCATGGCTGGCTTGGGCACTGCTGCTCCTGCCGGCGTTCGCGCAGGCCTACGACGGCTTCGTGACCGCCAACGTGAACCTGCGCGCCGGTCCCGACGTCGGCTACCCGGCCGTGACGATGCTGCCGAGCGGCGCGCCCGTCGCGATCCAGGGCTGCATCGACGGCTGGACCTGGTGCGACGTGATCGCCGGTCCGAACCGCGGCTGGGTCGCTGGTACGTTCGTGCAGAACACGTACGGCGGCCAGCGCGTCGTCGTAACCGACTACGGCGCGCGCATCGGCATCCCGATCGTCGCCTTCGCGCTCGGCGCGTACTGGGACAGCTACTACCGCGGACGGCCGTGGTACGGGCAGCGCTCCAGCTGGGAACACCGCCGCTTCGCTTATCGAGCGCCGCCGCGTCCGCCCGGCTATCACGGCCCACGCGGACCCCGCGGCCCGATTCACGCCGGCCCGGCGCACGGTTATCCCCATGGCGGCCCGCGGCCGAACTACGCACACGGCCCGGCACGCACGGGACATGCGGCACCCGTGCACAGTCGACCGGTGGTCCATCGCGCGGCGCCGGCCCGCAACAACAACCACGGCAACAATCGCGGCGGCAACCACGGCAACGATCATCACCGCGATTGATCCGTCGCCGACCCCTTCCCTACCCCGGCTTCGGCCGGGGTATTTTTTTGAATCCGTAGCACGGCCCTGAGCGGCCCGCGTGGAGACCCGCATGGCAAGCGCGAGCGCCGACCTCGGCGCAGGAACCCAGGAATTCCTCGGTCATCCGAAGGGCCTCTACATCTGCTTCCTCACGGAAATGTGGGAGCGCTTCTCGTTCTACGGCATGAAGGCGCTGCTGCTGCTGTACCTGACCAAGTACCACCTGTTCAGCGACGACAACGGCTACAACCTCGTCGGCGCGTACGGCGGCCTGGTCTACGCGATGCCGGTGATCGGCGGCCTGCTCGCCGACCGCTGGCTCGGCATGCGCAAGGCCGTCGTGTTCGGCGGCATCCTGCTCGTGCTCGGCCATCTCGGCATGGCGATCGAAGGTCATCCGGCGACGAGCACGAACGGCGTGATCGTGCGCGACGCGCATGCGCTGCAGATCTTCTATTTCTCGCTGGCGCTGATCATCATGGGCGTCGGTTTCCTGAAACCGAACATCTCCACGATCGTCGGCAAGCTCTACGCGGAGAACGATCCGCGCCGCGATGCCGGCTTCAGCCTCTTCTACGCCGGCATCAATCTCGGCGCGACGGTCTCGGGCCTGCTCTGCGGCTGGCTCGGCGAAACGTACGGCTGGGGCTGGGGATTCGGCGCCGCAGGCATCGGCATGCTCGCGGGCCTGGCGAATTTCCTCTACGGCCAGAAATACCTGCAAGGGCACGCCGAACCGCGCGATCCGGCGGCCCTGCGCGAGCGCGTGTTCGGATTCGTCACGCGCGAGCAGGCGATCTACCTCGGCGCGATTGCCGGCCTGTTCGTGATCTGGATGCTGATCCAGGCGCATTCGCTGTTCCTGAAGATCGTTCCCGGCCTCTTCGAGCCGAGCCCGGTGCTGCTCGGCATGCACCTGGTCACCGCCTGCCTGCTCGGTGGCATCCTGTGGTTCATGTATGCGCGGTGCACGAAGGTGCAGCGCGAGCAGATGTACGTGGTGCTCGCCTTCATCGTGCTGTGCCTGATCTTCTTCACGCTGTACGAGCAGACCTACGGCTCGTGGGTGCTGTTCTCCGACCGCGTCATGAACCATCGCGCGCTCGGGCTGGAATGGACGGCCAGCGAGCTGACTTCGCTCGGCGCGTTCTTCATCCTCGTGCTCGCGCCGATCTTCGCCTGGCTGTGGCCGCGCCTGGAGAAGCGCGGCTGGAACCCGAGCAAGCCGGCGAAATCGGCCTACGGCCTGCTGCTCGCCGGCGTGGCGTTTCTCGTGCTGGTGTGGAGTGCGCGCAATCCGCAGGCGAACGGCCTGACCAACATCTGGTGGTTCGTGCTCGCCTACTTCGTGCTGGAGGCCGGCGAGATGCTGCTCTCGCCGATCGGTCTCTCCGCGGTCACGCAGCTGTCGGTGCCGCAGGTGACCAGCTTGATGATGGGCGGCTGGTTCCTCGGCACGTCGTACTCCGAAGTGCTGGCCGCCGAGCTCGGCAAGCTGTCGGCGATCGAGATTCCCGAAGGCGCGACCTTGAACATCGCCGACGCGCTGGCGAAGTACGACCAGTTGTTCGTGTTCTCGGCCAAGATCGGCATCGTCTGCGGTATCGCCGTGTTGATCGTGACGCCGCTGATCAAGCGCTGGATGCACGGCGTGCGCTGAGCGACGCTCCGCGCTCGCGCGGAGCAGCGTGCCGCGCGCACGCGAGCGTCAATGCGCCGACGCGCCGATGTTGCCGTCGAGAAACGCGAGCAGGCGCTCGAGCAGGTCCGCGCGGTTCGCCTCGTCGTAGAACCCGTGGCCCTCGGTGCGCCGGTACAGCCATTCGTGCTCGACGTGCGCCTTCTCCAGCGCGTAGTGCAGGTTCTCGCCGTGGATCGGCGGCACGCGCGTGTCGGCGCCGCCGACGACCAGCATGACCTTGGCGCGCAGCCGGTCCAGGTGCGCGATCGGCGAGCGGTCCCACAATGTGGCTTCGTCTTCCCCGAGCACGCGCTTCAAATAGTTCTCGCCGTACTTCGACTGCGGGACATCGCCGCGCTTGTACATCAGCGACAGGTCGTACACGCCGACGTAGCCGATCGTGCAGCGATACAGATCGGGTTCCTTGACCGCGCCTTCGAGCGCGGCGTATCCGCCGTAGCTGGCGCCGAAGATGCAGACGCGCTTCGGGTCGGCGACGCCTTGCTGGATCGCCCAGCGCGTGGCGTCGGTGACGTCGTCCTGCATCTTGCCGCCCCATTCGCGGTAGCCGGCGCGCTCGAACGCGACGCCATAACCGCCGGAACCACGGAAGTTGACCTGCAGCACGGCGTAGCCGCGGCTCGTCAGCGCCTGCAAGGTCGGATCGAACTCCCACAGGTCGCGCACGCCGAACGGACCGCCATGCACGTACACCACGAGCGGCAATTCCTTCGCCTGCTCGCGCCCCTGCGGACGCGCCAGGTAGCCGTGCAAGGGCGTGCCGTCGCGCGCCTTCAGCGCTATCGGCTCGACCTTGCCCATCGTCTCGGGCTTGATCCAGGGCATGCGCCCGAACAGGAACGACGCCTTGCGCGCGTCGGCATCGTACAAATAGAAGCTGCCCGGATCGTCGGCCGCCTCGACCTGGACGACGATCTTGCGCCCGTCGCGCGTGTGGCTGGTGAAGCGCACGTCCTCGCCGGGGAATTGCGCCGACATCGCCGCCAGCAGCTTCGCCTCGGGCGCGGCGGAGTCGATCAAGCTGGTCTGCGGCCGGCCCGGCGTCGAGCGGATCGCGAAGGCGTCCTTGCGGTCGAACGTCGAAAGCAGCTCGTCCGGCTCGACTTCGCCGTCGCTCCACAGCTTGGCGAACGTGCGCGCGGCAACGTTCCAGCGGCAGACCCCTGCGATGCCGTGGCTGCCGGCGCACTTGAAATAGACCTCGCCGCCGCTGCGCCCGAAGCGGATCGGGAAGCCGCCGAAATCGTGCTTCGACTCGTCGAACAGAAGCTCCCAGTCGCCTTTCTTTTCGCGGTAGTAGACGCGCCACGCCTGATCGGTGCCCTGCGCGGTGGCGAAGCGCACGTCGCCGTCGTTGTCGGCGACGAACTGCGCGTTGCGCATCGGCGCCGTCACGATGCGGGTGACGCTGCCGCTGTCCAGATCGAGCCAGGCCGCGGACGGATAAGCACCATCGAGGCTGCCGTTCCAGCGCGTGGCCGAGACCAGCACGCGGCGATCGTCGCTGAACAGCGGCAGGATCGGCGTCACGATGACCGGATCGCCCTTGACGCGAAATCCGGCCAGCATCTTCTGGTTGCTGCCGTCGGCGTTCACCGCGAACAGCTCGCCGGTCGCGACGGGCTGCTCCAGGCCGCCGGTCTTCTGGCTGACGCTGTAGAGCAGCCGATGCGGCCCCGCCCACCAGAAATCGGCAATCTCGTCGAGGTCGCGCGGGCGCAGGTTGACGCCCTTCATGCCGTCGAGGCGGATCAGCGACAGCACCGCCTTGCCGTCGACGACGGCGCTCGCCGCGAGATAGTCGCCCTCGGGCGAAATCTTGATGTCGCGAAACTGGGGTGCTCGCGCGAAGTCGACCAGCGGCACCTGTGCGCGCGCCGCCGCTGCCGAGAGCAGCGCCGCGAGAAGCATTCCGAAAGCCTTGCCGACACTGCGCATGTTCGCTCCCTGCGTTGGACGAAGCCTGATGTACGAGGCTTCCATCCTAACGAGGACACGCTGCGCCTTTGCAAAGTTCCGTGTCGTCAGCGCCGCGTGGCGCCCGGAATTCGCGCCGCCTCAGCGCGCCGCCGCCACGCGCCCGTAGCGATCCTCGAGGCGAACGATGTCGTCCTCGCCGAAATAGTCGCCGCACTGGACTTCGATCAGATGGATATCGGTCGCGGTCGGATTCTCCAGCCGGTGCACGGTATTCATCGGAATGTACGTGGACTCGTTGCGATTCAGCAGGAACTCGCGCTCGCCGACGCGCACCTTGGCGACGCCGTCGACGACCGTCCAGTGCTCGCTGCGGCGATGATGCAACTGCAGCGACAGCACGTGGCCGGGCTTGACCGTCAGGCGCTTGACCTTGCAGTCGTCGGCGTCCTCGAGCACGGTGTAGCTGCCCCACGGCCGATGCACGGTCTGGTGCACGCTGGCCGCCGCGTGGTTGGTCGCGCGCAGGCGCTCGACGACGAGCTTGACCTGCTGCGCACGCTCGCGATGGGAGACCAGCACCGCATCGCCGGTGTCGACGATGACGAGGTCCTTGACGCCGACCGCCGCGACGATGCGCGCGTCGGACTGGATGTAGCAGTTCTCGCTCTCGACGATGATCGCCTGGCCGCGCACGCGGTTGCCGTCGCCATCGGCCTCGTCGAGGTCGCTGATCGCCTTCCACGAACCGATGTCGCTCCAGTCGAACGTCGCCGGTACGACGGCGACCTTCGGCGCGCGCTCCATGATCGCGTAGTCGATCGAGATGTCCGGCTGGGCGAGGAACGAGTCGCGCGCGAACTCGATCGGGCTCTCGTGCGTGATCGCTTCGGCATGGCAGGCCTGCGCCGCGGCGAGCACGTCGGGGCACGCCTTCGCGGCGACGTCGAGCAGCGCGTCGGCGCGAAAGCAGAACATGCCGGAATTCCACACGTAGTCGCCGGAGGCGACGTAGCTCTCGGCGACTTCGCGGCTCGGCTTCTCGACGAAGGCGCCGACGGCGCGGCCGTCGCGCTGCGCGATCGCCTCGCCCATGCGGATGTAGCCGAAGCCGGTTTCCGGATGCGTCGGGCGGATGCCGAACGTGACCAGCCAGCCGTCGTTCGCCAGCGCCGCCGCGCGCGCCGCATCGGCCGCGAAGGCGGAAAGATCGCGGATCAGGTGGTCGGCCGGCAGGATCAGCAGCACCGCGTCGGGACCGACATGGTCGCGCGCATGCAGCGCGGCGAGCACGACCGCCGGTGCGGTATTGCGGCCGGCCGGCTCGAGCAGGAACGGCAGGCGGTCGAGATCGGCGTCCGGGTGCTGCGCGTATTCGTCGCGCGTCAGGAAGTAGTAGTCGCGGCCGGTCACGGTCAGCACCGGAGCGCCGTCGGCGACGCGCAGCGCGCGATCCAGCGTCTTCTTCAGCAACGATTCGCCGTCGCCCATGCGCATGAAGGGCTTGGGATAGGCGCTGCGCGAGACCGGCCACAGGCGCGTGCCGGCACCGCCGGAAAGGATTACGGGTACGAGCACTTTCGAAAACCTCCAGCAGCCGCCTGGCCGGCGGTAGAAGCCCTTCCCGTCAAGGGGAGGGCCGGGTGGGGACCGGCTGCGCCGCGAGCTCGTCCAGCACCGCGCGCAGCCCATCGTGCCAATCCGGGCATTGTAATCCGAACGCGGCGTCCAGCCGGCCGGTATCGAGGACGGAATACGCCGGGCGCGCCGCCTTCGTCGGGTAGTCGGCCGTCGCGATCGGCACCATGCGTGACACGCGCGCCAGCAGGCCGCGCGCCTGCGCCTCGCGCAGGATGGTGCCGGCGAAGTCGAACCAGCTGGCGGTGCCGCCGGCGACGAGGTGATAGGTGCCCTGCAGGCCGCGCCGGGCCGCGCCGTCCTGCGCCGGCCAGGCGGCGACTGCGGCGGCCGTCGTCTGCGCGATCCAGCGCGCCGGCGTCGGTGCGCCGATCTGGTCGGCCACGACCCGCAGTTCGTCGCGCTCGGCGGCCAGGCGCAGCATCGTACGCAGGAAATTGCCGCCGCGCGCCGCATAGACCCAGGCCGTGCGGAAAATCAGGTGCGCCGCACCGCTCGCCCGCAGCGCCTCCTCGCCGGCGAGCTTGCTTCGGCCGTAGACGCCGAGCGGCGCGGTCGCGTCGTCCTCGCGATACGGACGCGTGCCGCGGCCGTCGAACACGTAGTCCGTCGAGTAGTGCACGACGCCGGCTCCGTGCCGCGCCGCCCAGGCGCCGATGTCCGCGACCGCGCGATGGTTGATGCGATCGGCAAGCTCCGGCTCGTCTTCGGCACGATCGACGGCGGTATAGGCGGCGGCGTTGACGATGAGGTCGGGCGTGGCGGCATCGAGCGCCTCGTGCAGCGAAACGGCGTCGGCAAGGTCGGCGCGAAGACAAGGCGAGCCGTCTACGAGGCGGCCGTCGCGCGTCGCGGCAGCGATCTCGCCGAGCGGGGCGAGCGCGCTCAGCAATTCGAAACCGACCTGGCCGGTCGCGCCGGTCAACAGGATCTTCATGCCGTCATTTCCTTGGAGGCGGATGCGCATTTTTTAACGACGAAGCGAGCCCATCGATCGCGCCTCTGCACGCACGACAACAAAGGCACGATGGATTCCCGCTTTCGCGGGAATGACGGAGCGGAGGACCGGAATGCGTCCGATGTCATACGGCACAGATCATCGGCGTCGTGTGCCGCGCATCGCACTGGACGGGCAGCAGACCCTTCATGCCGTCATTCCCGCGAAAGCGGGAATCCATTGCGCTTCTTGCATGCGTACGCTCAAGTGCACGGCGGATCGACTCGCTTCGCTCTCACAGAGCGTTTCGCCTTTCGCGGAAGTGACGATACGCGAAACAGGAACACGCTCGATGTCATTCCGGATAGGTCGGCAGCTTCTCGCGCGGCACATCGGCCAGGAACGGTGCGCGCGCATCCTTGTCGGACAGCAGCGGCTGCGCGAGCGGCCAGTCGATCGCGATCGCGGCATCGTTCCAGCGCACCGCGGCGTCGGCGGCGTGGTCGTACAGCGCGGTGCACTGGTAGCTGAAGGTCGCGTAGTCGGACAGCACGGCGAAGCCGTGCGCGAAGCCTTCCGGAATCCAGAAATGCCGCTTGTTCTCGGCCGAAAGGATCGCCGCCGCCCAGCGGCCGAACGTCGGCGAGCCGGCGCGGATGTCGACCGCGACGTCGTAGACCTCGCCTTCGGTCACGCTGACCAGCTTGCCTTGCGGATTGGGCCACTGGTAATGCAGGCCGCGCAGCACGCCGTGCGCCGAGCGCGAGACGTTGGTCTGCACGAAATGCAGATCGAGACCTGCGTCGGCGAACTTCTTCGCGTGAAAACTCTCGTAGAAGAAGCCTCGCGCATCGCCGTGCACGGCCGGTTCGATGACGAGGCATTCCGGCAATGCGGTCTTGATCAGTTTCACGAAACCTTGCCCTGCTTGACCAGTTGCATCAGGTAGCGGCCGTAACCGTTCTTCGACAGCGGCGCGGCCAGGCGCAGCACCTGCTCCGAATCGATCCAGCCGTTTTCCCAGGCGATCTCTTCGGGACAGCAGACCTTGAGGCCCTGCCGGTTCTCGATCGTCTCGATGTAGTTCGACGCCTCGGTCAGCGACTCGTGCGTGCCGGTGTCGAGCCAGGCGTAGCCGCGGCCGAACTTCTCCAGCATCAGCGAACCGTCGTCGAGATAGCAGCGGTTGAGATCGGTGATCTCCAGTTCGCCGCGCGGCGAGGGCTTCAGCGCAGCCGCGTAGTCGCACACGCGTTCGTCGTAGAAATAAAGACCCGTGACGGCCCAGTGCGAGCGCGGCTCGGCGGGCTTTTCCTCGAGGCCGATCACCTTGCCGCGCGCGTCGAACTCGGCGACGCCGTAGCGCTCCGGATCGCGCACCCAATAGCCGAACACGGTCGCCCCGCGCGTGCGTGCTGCAGCGCTGGCCAGCTGATCGGTGAGGCCGTGTCCGTAGAAGATGTTGTCGCCGAGGATCAGGCAGCTCGGCTGCCCGCCGACGAAGTCGCGGCCGATCACGAACGCCTGCGCGAGGCCGTCGGGCGACGGCTGCACCGCATAGCGGATCGACATTCCCCACTGCGAGCCGTCGCCGAGCAAGCGCTGGAACAGCGCCTGCTCGTGCGGCGTATTGATCACCAGCACCTCGCGCAAGCCGGCCAGCATCAGCGTCGACAGCGGGTAGTAGATCATCGGCTTGTCGTACACCGGCAGCAGCTGCTTGCTCACCGCCTGCGTCAGCGGATACAGCCGCGTGCCGGAACCTCCGGCGAGAATGATGCCGCGTCTGGAAGACACATCAGTTCCTAAAGTCGCCAAACAAGTTGAAAGTGTATTGCCCATCCATTTTCAAGAGCGCGGCCACCGATGGCCGCTTCTTGACCCTGGCGATCACGGACGATCGCACGAGCCACATCCGTGGATGGCCTCTTCCCGCCTTTCGCGATCACCGACGATCGCAAAAATCACGCCGCGCTGCCGAGCCGCTCCATGCGATAGCTGCCATCGAGTACGCGGCGCACCCAGGTCTGGTTGGCCAGGTACCAGTCCACCGTGCGCGCGATGCCGGATTCGAACGACTCGCTCGGGCGCCAGCCGAGGTCGCGCTTGATCTTCGAAGCATCGATCGCGTAGCGGCGATCGTGGCCGGGCCGATCCTTGACGTGGCTGATCAGCGATTCGCGCTTGCGACCGTCGGCCAGCGGCTGGCGTTCGTCGAGCAGCGCGCAGATCGTCTTCACGACATGGATGTTTTCGCGCTCGGCGTCGCCGCCGACGTTGTAGACCTCGCCGACACGGCCGATCTCCAGCACGCGGCGGATCGCCGAACAGTGATCGCCGACGTACAGCCAGTCGCGCACGTTGCGGCCGTCGCCGTAGACCGGCAGCGGCTCGCCGGCGAGCGCCTTCTGGATCATCAGCGGAATGAGCTTTTCCGGAAACTGGTACGGACCGTAGTTGTTCGAGCAGTTCGTCGTCAGCGTCGGCAAGCCGTAGGTGTGATGGAACGCGCGCACGAAGTGATCCGATGCGGCCTTCGACGCCGAATACGGCGAGTTCGGCTGGTACGGCGACGCTTCGCTGAAGCGCCCGACCGGCCCGAGCGAACCGTATACCTCGTCGGTCGACACGTGCAGGAAGCGGAACGCGTCCTGCCGATCGAGCGCCAGGCCGCGCCAGTATCCGAGCGCGCATTCGAGCAGGTTCAAGGTGCCGACGACGTTCGTCTGCGCGAACGCGGCAGGTCCGTCGATCGAGCGGTCGACATGCGACTCCGCCGCGAAATTGACGATCGCGGTCGGCTGGTGCGCGGCGAGCACGCGCTTGACGAACGCCGCATCGCCGATGTCGCCGTGTTCGAACGCGTAGTCCGGGCGGCCGCTCACCGAAGCCAGCGTGTCGAGATTGCCCGCGTAGGTCAGCGCATCGAGATTGACGATGCGCCAGCCGCCCGAGGCGAGCATGTCGAGCACGAAGTTGCCGCCGATGAAACCGGCGCCGCCGGTGACGAGTAGGGTTTTCATGATGCTAGGGTCCGCCAATGCAAAGGGCCGGTAAACCGGCCCCTGCCTATCGTAGCCTGAGCCAGCCGCTAACGCGAATCCGCCGGCCGGCGGCGCAGCTTGGTGAAGTCGGAAAATTCCCAGCGACGCAGAGCCAGCAGGGCGCTGCATCCGTCGCGCTCCGACAGCGGCAATCGAGCGTCGTGATGCGCCATTTCCTCGAAGTCGCGCACGAGCTTGGCGATCGCGGCATTCATTCGCGCCCGCGAAACCGGCGACAAGGTGCCCCCGAGAAAATGAAGCTCGTCGCTGGCCGCGTCGAACTTGCCGTCGAGGAATTCCGGGGCGACGCGCTCGACGAAGAACGTCTGTACCGGGCCATCCTTGCGCCACGAGAAGTTGCGGGCGGTCAATCTGCGCACCCGCCGCGGCGGCCGGAAATCGACGATGCGCAGTTCGTCGAGGCGCAGCAGTACTTTGACCAGGTCGTTTTCGTCGAACGCGAACGTCGCGACGATCTCCGCGAATGTCCAGGCATTGACCAGCAGATACGTGACCAGCAGCAGGCGCCGGTCACGGATCAGCGCGCGCTCCTGCTTTTCGCTGAGCTCGGTCAGCGCCGCCGAATCGTGGGCGGCCCCTTGGACCAGTTCGGTGAGGGATACGTCGAGCACGTCGCAGATGCGATCGAGGCGGCCGAGCGAGAAATCGCCCCTCGACAAGTCGCGCTTGATCGTCGGTTCGCTCAGGCCCAACAGCTGCGCAAGCTGCCGGTAGGTCATCCCGCGTGCGCGCAGGATCGCGCGGATGGAGCGTACGAGAACCGTGGATCTGCTCATCGGCGTTTCCGTAACCGGTATCACCTGATGATACCTGAAGGTTAGCGTCGTATTACCGCTGAATGGGGATTTGCGTGTACTCGCAAGCGCGGGCAGCCTGCTTCCGGTATGCCTTCCCAACCTCGGCGAGAGACCGATGTATCGCGTGGCTGTCGCTATCGTGCTGGGGTCGACGCTCGCGATCGGCGGCTGCGGCTATTTCGGCGAGCCCTGCGTCGAGCTGGCGCCGCAATCGCGACTGCCGAAATGGTTTGCTCTGCCACCAAGTTCGGCGCGGGAGACCCTTCACGTCGCGATGTGCTACTACGTGACGCGCGGCGGGAGCATCGCCAAGTTCGAGTTCACCGCCGCGGACGGAAAGCGCGCGCGGGTCACCGGCAGGGTCTGCGATCTTCATCCGCAAAAGCCGAGGGACCTTCGGCCTGGGTATCCGTCCGGTTATCCACGCTACGAGATCGTCACCGTCGGCGACGTCACCGATATCGTCGAGCATCGCCGGGCAGAACCCATTTTCTACCTGACCGACGATCCGGCCGTGTGGAGCGAACTGAATGTGGCTCGTTCGCGATGAGGCCATACCGAATGCCCGCACATCGAAAAGGACACCGTTCGTGAAACTACGTGCTTTCGTGCTCCCGTTGCTGCTGTACCCGGTCTACGCAGGCGTCATGTACGCCAAGCAGGCGTCGATCCTCTTTCCGGCAGCCTCGTCGGCACATCACGCATTCGTCGGCGAACTGCCTGCGGGCGCCGAACTCGTGGAAGTGCCCGTTTCATTTGGCAGCGCGCGAGCGATCTACTGGCCAGCGCGCAACGCGGCGGACCCGGCGGCAGCCGTCTGGTACGCACACGGCAATTACGAGACGGTCGAAAACTCGTTCGAACTCGTGCAGCCCCTCGTCGAGCAGGGCATTGCCGTCATGCAGTTTGAATTTCCCGGTTATGGCGGTGCCGACGGAGAGCCTACCGCCAGTGCCATTGCAGAGGCGGCCACGGCGACTTGGGACTGGCTCGCGCGCAAACCCGCCATCGACCCTGCTCGAATCGTCGCGATGGGCTATTCGATCGGAGGGGGACCCGCCGCCGAACTGACGGCTCGCCGGCCTGCGCGCGCGCTCGTATTGCTGTCCACGTATTCTTCGCTCGCCGATTTGGCGCACCGCTATCTGCTGCCGGCGTTCCTGCTCAGATTCGGCTACGACAACGTCGCCCGCGTGCGCGCCTTCGACGGCCCGGTCTTCGTCGAACATGGTCGCCGCGACGAAGTGATTCCGTATCGCTTCGGCGCACGGCTGGCCGCTGCCCGGCCAGGTATCGAGTTCCTGGCGCAGGACTGCGGTCACGCCGATTGCCGGTTCGATCGCAGCGTCTTCGCCGCGCGCCTGCCCGACTGGCTGGCGGCGAACGGCGTCATCGCACGGACGCGCGCTGCGCCATCGCCCTAGAACGGGATGTCGTCATCCTCGAAATTGTCCGTCGGCGGGGCTTGGCGCGAAGGCGCCTGCGACTGCGGCGCGCGCGAAGAACCCGAACGGTCGCCGCCCCGATCACCACCGCGATCGCCGCCACGGTCGCGGCTGTAGCCGCCACCGCCGCCGCCACCACCGCCACCACCGCCACCGGAATAACCGCCGCCTTCGCCTCCGCCGCCGGGGCCGCCGAGCATCTGCATCTCGTTGGCGACGATGTCGGTCGTGTAGCGCTCGACGCCTTCCTTGTCGGTGTACTTGTTCGTGCGCAGCGAGCCTTCGATGTAGACCTGGCGGCCCTTCTTCAGGTATTCGCCGGCGATTTCGCCGAGCTTGCCGAACAGCACGACGCGGTGCCATTCGGTGCGTTCCTGGTTCTCGCCGGTCTGCTTGTCCTTCCAGGCTTCGGAGGTCGCCAGACGGATGTTCGTGATGGCGCCGCCGTTCGCGGTGTAGCGCGTTTCGGGATCGGCGCCGAGATTGCCGACCAGAATGACCTTGTTGATACCGCGTGCCATGGATGGCTCCTCTGCCGAAAACGATGCACCTTGGCTGGCGATTATCGCCTGCGCGCGCGCCCTCCGCACGTCCCCTCGCGACGAAATCCGTCGGTGCCTGCCGCGACGAAGCGTCGGATTTCGCCGACGGCGCGGCGTCGCACCCGCCTCGGCCGGCGCATGTGCAGCATGGCGGGCCGCTATACTTGCGGCCTTCGCGACCACAAAGCTCCCTTGATGTCCGCCGTTCCCCAGCCCGCCGCCCGTTCCCGCATCGAACGATTCGCCGACGCCCAGGCCCTCGCCGCCGCCGACATGGCCGCGGTCGATGCGCTGATCCGCCGCCGGCTTGCTTCCGATGTCGTGCTGATCAATCAAGTGGCGGAGCACATCATCGGCGGCGGCGGCAAGCGCCTGCGGCCGATGCTGCACCTGCTCGCGGCACGCACGGCCGGCTACGCGGGGGACCATCACATCCAGCTCGCCGCGCTGATCGAGTTCATCCATACCTCGACCCTGCTGCACGACGACGTCGTCGACGAGTCGGACCTGCGCCGCGGACGCCAGACCGCCAACGCCGTCTGGGGCAATGCCGCCAGCGTGCTGGTCGGCGACTTCCTCTACTCGCGCTCGTTCCAGATGATGGTCGAGCTCGACAGCATGCGCGTGATGCGGATCCTTGCCGACACGACCAACCGCATCGCCGAAGGCGAGGTGCTGCAACTGCTCAACATCGGCAATCCGGACACGCGCGAGCGCGCCTACCTCGACGTGATCGAGCGCAAGACCGCCGTGCTGTTCGCCGCGGCGACGCGCCTGGGCGCCGTGTTGGCCGGTTTGCCGCCGGAGCAGGAAGACGCGCTCGCGCGCTACGGCCTCGATCTCGGCTACGCATTCCAGATCGCCGACGACGTGCTCGACTACGTCTCCGACGCCGGCACGCTGGGCAAGAACATCGGCGACGACCTCGCCGAGGGCAAGCCGACGCTGCCGCTGATCATCGCCATCGAACGCAGCGGCGCCGCGCAGGCCGGCATGCTGAAACGCGCGATCCAGACCGGCGGCCTCGATGCGCTCGACGACGTGCTCGCCGCGATCCGAGGCACCGGTGCGCTGGACGCTTCGCGCGAGCATGCGCGCGCCTACGCGCAGTCGGCGCGCGCCGCCCTCGCTGCGCTGCCGGAGTCCGACGCGCGCGACGCGCTCGGCGTCCTGGCCGACTACGCGATCGACCGCACGCGCTGAGTGCGCGCTTCCACGACGTACCCGCTGCGCACGGCGGCGGTGAAATCCGCCGTGCGCGAGCCGCACGCGGCGCCCGCTCGCGCCGGCGCCGCGTCGATCCATGCCGCCTTACTTGGCGGCGAACGTCTCACCGAAGAACGCATGCATCTGCGCGAACGCGCGCGTCGCGGTGCGCTCGTCGTACTTGCAGCCCGGCACTTCTCCGTGGGCGCTCGGGATTGCGAAGCAATGCACCGCACCGCCGTAGCTGAGGAACTGCCAGTCCAGGTTGGCGTCGCGCATTTCCTGCTGGAAACCGGCGATCTGCTCGGGCGATTCGAACTTGTCGTCGGCGCCGTGCAACACCAGCACCTTGGCCTTGATATTCTTCGCCAGAGCCGGATCGTCGGTCGACAGATTGCCGTGGAACGACACGACGCCCTGCACGTCGGCGCCACTGCGCGCCAGGTCCAGCGTGGTGGCGCCGCCGAAGCAGAAGCCGATCGCGCCGTAGTGCTTGCCGTCGAGCGGCGCCTTGCCGGCCTGCGCCTTCAGCTGCGCCAGCGCCGCACCGATGCGCGCGCGCAGATCGCCGCGATGGTCGTACATCGCCTTCGTCGCCGCACCGGCTTCCTGCGGATTCTTCGGCCGCACGTCGACGCCGTAGACGTCGGCGAGCAGGATCACGTAGTCCTTGCCGGCAATCTGCTTGGCCAGCGCGATGTTGTCGGCATTGATGCCGAGCCAGTCGGGCGTCATCACGATGCCCGGACGCGGCGTCTTCACCGCATCGTCGTAAACCAGCACGCTCTGCATCTTCTTGCCACCGACGTCGTAGTCGAGATTGCGGGCGACCACGGCCGCCTCGGCCGACGACAGCCCGAACAAGGAAAACGCCAATGCGGCAAGCGCGCGCGAAAAGGCCATGACACGACTCCAGGGTGGTTGGGGGCCGCATGATAGGCCGACCGCATGCCGTTCAGTCACCCGAGCGCCTATTCAGGTATGTAGTGGCGTGCGCGGCGTTTCGCCGCCCCCGGCGGGCGGCACGGATGGTGCAAGTAGCGAAGTGCCCAAAAAGCAGCTTAAGAACTTTTTACAAATGTCGCGAGAGATTTGCGCAATGCTCGCGGCAAGGGGTGCAGACCGGCAGCCGATGAACATGTCCAAATTTCCATTTCTCGCCTGCGCCGCGACGCTCTCGGCTGCGATCGCCACCGTCGCGCACGCGGCCGCCGCGCCGAACCCCGCCGCGCCGCCCAGCCGAACCGTCTCGGTTCGCGGCGCTGCCGTTCAGCCGTCCGCAGGCACGTGTGCGGCCGGCCAGTTGTGCCTCGCGGTCACGCTGTCGACCTCGCCCCCGCCCGCCTGCGGCAGCGTGACCAGCATCGACGCGCAAGTCGGCGAGGTGATCTACGCCTGCTACACCGTGACCAACGGAACCGCCGGCGAACTCGACTATCACACCTTGAGCGACGACGTCGACGGCACGCTGTTCCAGCTGCTCGAACAGTCGCTGCCGCCGGCTGCGAGCTATCAGTATTTCCGGCGCTTCACGGTCGGCGACGAGGAGTCGATCGTGTCGACGTGGGCCGCGCAGGCGGCGCTGCCCGACTACTCGCCGACCGTCACCGGCGGCAGCGGCTTCATCGACATCACCGCGTTCGGTACGCCGCTCGGCATCGGCAGCGAAGGTATCGTCGGTGTCACGATGCCGTTCGATTTCAACTTCTACGGCCTGCCGTCGAACCAGCTTTGCGTATCGAGCGACGGTTTCGTGCTGCTCGACTACGCGCCGTGTCCCGGCTACGCGTTCTACGCGAGCCAGTCGCTGCCGAGCGACTACCTGCCCGCGCCGGCGATCCTGCCGATGTGGGAGGAACTGATCGGCGAGAACGGCGAAGTCTATGCGGCGACGCTCGGCACGGCGCCGAACCGGCGCTTCGTCGTGGAGTGGTACGACCGGATTCCCTACGGTGCGAGCGACGGCTTCACGTTCGAACTGATTCTCGACGAAGCCGACGGCGGCGTCGCGTTCGAGTACGAAGACGTCGACACGATCCCGGCGACGTCGAGCGGCGGCGCGCTCGCCGCAATCGGCCTGCAGGCGAACGGCGATCTGGCCGACCAGTTCTCCGTGTTCCAGTCGTCGGTGACCAGCGGCTCCGGCATCGCATGGGCGTTGACCGCGCCGACGGTGTACACGTCCTCCGCTGCCATCCAGATCGCCACGCCGAGCCCGGCGATGACGGTCAATCCGACCACGATCACCGCCAATGCCGTGGTCGGCCGGACGATGGGCGTACCGCTGACGATCGGCAACGAAGGCACGCAGCCGCTGAACTGGAACGCGGCGCAGGCCGTCTCCTCGCAGGACGAAGCGCTCCCCGTGCCGACCCGCACGCTCGGCAGCCGTCCGCTGACCGCGTTTGCCGAAGACATCGACAACCAGCGCTTCATCACGCTCGACGCGTCCGCGCCCGGAAACATCCAGGTCGTTGCGGCGACCGACTACACGCTTGCCGGCGGCGATTTCGCCGACACCGACGGAACGCGGCTGTACGGCATCGACGGCTCCAGCGCGAACCATCGCAACGCCTTCGTCAGCGTCGATACGGCCACCGGCGTGGTGACCGACATCGGCCAGGCGGTTCCTCCGGGCAATGCGCAATGGAGCGGACTGGCCTGGGATCCCGTGTCGAGAACGTTCTACGCGACCGCGACCGAATGCGGGCTCGCCAGCTCGATGCTGTTCACGATCCACCGCAGCACCGGCGACGCACGCCGCGTCGGCGCGATCGACACCGGCCGCCAGAACTGCGTGGTCGACATCGCCTTCGATACCGACGGGCAGCTCTACGGCATCGACACGTACGATTCGGGAAACGGCGGCGGACTGATCCGCATCGACAAGACCAGCGGCGCCGCGCAGCGCATCGGTTCGCTCGGCATCAACGTCGGCTCGACCAGCCAGGGCATGGGCTTCGACCACGAAACGCATACGCTGTACTGGACGCGCAGCGCCGACGACGGCAGCAGCCGGATGTACACGATCGACCTCGCCAGTGGCGTGGCGACGGCGGTCGGCACGATCGGCAGCACGCAGGTCCATCTCGACGCCTTCGCGATCCTGCCGGACAACGACTGCTTGAACACGCCGCCGGCGGACTGGCTCGGCATCAATCCGTCCAGCGGCACCACGCCGATGAACGGCACTTCGCTGGTGACGCTGACGCTCGACGCGAGCGGACTCGGCGCAGGCCGCTACGATGCGACCGTCTGCGTCAGCGGCAACGATCCCTACCTTCGCGCGCAGGCCGTGCCGATCGAGTTCGTCGTCATGCCGGCGGACGACTCCATCTTCTTCGACGGATTCGAGAATCCGTAGCCGCAGCGCTCGCATCGCCGCGCGTCGTCGCGGCGATGCGGAGTCAGCCGATGCCGAGCCCTTCGATGACGTCGGTGCCCGCGCCTTCGAATCCGGCCAGCGCGGCGAATGCGCGGCCGCGCGCGGCGTAGTCGGCGAACTGGTCGAAACTCGGCGCGCCCGGCGACAGCAGCACGACACCGCCCGGTGGCGTCAGGCGGCGTGCGGCACGCACCGCGGAAGCCAGATCCGTTTCCGCGTGCAGCGACAAGCCGGTGGCCGATCCGCCGAGCAGCGCGTGGATGCGCGCGCCGTTCGCCCCCATCGTGACGATCGCGTGCGCCGGCTCGCTCCGCATGCGTTCGGCAAACTCATGCCAATCCAGGCCGCGATCGAAGCCGCCGACGAGCACGGTCACGGCACGGCCCGCGAGGCTGGCGAGCGCTTCGAGCGTCGCCTGCGGCGTGGTCGCGATGCTGTCGTCGATCCAGGTCACGCCGGCGCGTTCGCCGAGCGTCTGCAGCCGATGCGGCAGCGGACGGAACGTCGCGATCGCCGGCGCCGCAGCGGCGGCATCCTCGCCGGCGGCATCGATAGCAGCGAGCGCAGCGCATAGGTTCAGCGCGTTGTGCGGCCCCGGCAACGGCGTCTGCGCAAGATCGAAAACGCGTTGCGCGTCGCGCGCGATCGTGCCGTCGGCGACGTGCCAGCCGTCGGCGCCGCCGAAGAGGATGCGGCGCGGATGCGCGCCGAGGCGCGCCGCCAGTTCGTTCTGGCGCGCGTTGACGACGAGCGTCTTCGCGGCCGCGGCGAGCGCGAGCTTGTCGGCCGCGTAGCGCTCGCGCGAGCCGTGCCAATCCAGGTGCTCTTCGTAGAGGTTGTTGATCACGCCAACCTCGACCGCGGTCGCATCGCGTGTCTGGAAGCTCGACAGCTCCACCACCCACCAGTCCGGCGGTACCCGCGGATCGAGCAGTTCGAGCAGCGGCAATCCGATATTGCCGGCCAGCGCGACGCGACGGCCGAGGCGGCGCAAGAGATGCGCGACCAGCGCACTGACCGTGCTCTTGCCCTTGGTGCCGGTGACCGCGATCACGCGCGCCTCGGGATGCTCGGCGAACCACAGCGCCGTGCCCGACGTGAAATGCGTGCCGGCGTGCTCGGCGATCAGCACCTCGGGCTTGTAGCGGCTGATGCCGGGCGACTTGACGACGACATCGAACGCCGACAACGCGGCGCCGTCGGGCGCTGCCGTCACGACATCGACCTGCGGCCCGCTTCCTGCTTCATCGATCGCACGACGCTCCGCTTCCGCATCGCTGCAGAACAGCGTCGGCCGCAGCTGCGGCACTCGCGCGTGCAGCGCCGCCAGAGCGGCGCTGCCCTCGCGGCCGTAGCCCCAGACCGCGACGCGCTTGCCGGCGAGATCAGCGAGGCGCATCGAAGACGGCATCGCGCAGGCGCGCAGGAATGCGATGCTCGCCTTCGGGCTTCAGCAGCGCGTCGAGATCGAGATCGGCGCGATCGAGCTGCGGCAGGATCTCCTCGGCGAAACGCGCGACCAACGCATCCTCGCGCCACTCCGCCCGCTCGGCGAGCGCCGCGAGCGCCGCGCGCGATTCGATGCCTTCGCCGACGCATTCGAACGGCTTGTGCTCCTGGTATTCGAGCAGGGCGTCGAAACCCGCGGCGAGCGACGCATCGTCGAGCAGGTTGCGGCCGAAGATCGAAAGCAGCCGCGGCTTGGGCATGAACGGCGCCAGCGCAAGGAAGACGAAATGGCATTTCGGACACTGCCCGCACCAGCGATCGATCGGTTGCGGCCCGAGAATGCGGAAATTGCGGTTGCAGCTGGAGAACACGTCGTCGTAGCGCATGCTGCGCGTGAAACGTGCAGCAACGGCGAGTTCCGACAGCGGCCGCAGCAGCGAGAAGTAGTCGAGGTCGGCTGCGACGCGCGCATGCAGCAGGTCACCGAACGCCTGCTCGAACGCCCAGCCCTTGCTCCACTGATGATTGACCGGCTGGCCGTCGTATTCGAGCGTGGCGCTCGAGGCCGAGCGCTCGTTGGAGAACGCGATCGCGTCGTAGCCGTACAGGATCGCCGCGACCGCGATGATCGCCGAGTTGATCGCCGTCACCGGAACGTGGCCGTTGTAGGCGCCGGCCTTGTTGTACTCGAACAGCAGCGGCGAGAGGCCGCGTCGAAGGTTCAGCAGCGGCAGTCCGGTGCGCGCCGCGCACGCCGCGATCAGCGGCGAATTGCCCACCCACACGGCGGTCGCGTCCTCGTTGGCCGCAGCGAGCAGGCCGACGCTGACCAGGGAATCCTTGCCGCCGCCGATCGGCACCAGCGTGCGGCGCGGCAGCGACAGGCGCGGTGCCGCCGTGGCTGCGGCGGCAGTCGCAGGAAATCGGATGCGTCCGCGCAGGTCCAGCTTGTTCTGGTAGGCGAATTCGCCGAGGCCGTGCCGATACAGCTCGTCGAGGAACGCTGCCGTCGCGACGTCGAGCGCCATCGACTCGACGCGGATCTGCGGCGGCATGCCCGCCTTGTAGTAGCTGATGCCGGCGATCAGGTGCAGCAGGTCGAGTGCCGCTTCGAACGCGGCCGTGCGCTCGGGCGGCAGCGCCGGTGCGTCGAGGAAGACGACGCTCTCGACCAGTTCGGGGCCGTCGTCGAACGCATAGACCAGCGAAGCGACGCCGTTGGCGTAGTCGCGCCGGACGAAACGGAACGCCTGCGCGGCGCGCGGGTCAGCGAGCGTCATGGGCGAGTTCCTTGCGGCGCAGGGCGGCAATGGCGTGGGCGAGCCACGCGGTGAACGGAAATGTGACCGCGCCGACTGTCGTCAGCGATGCCAGGCTGAAGAAAACCGCCTGCAGCAGCAGATCGTTCGCGCTGCCGGCATCGCCCGCGTCGAGGAAACGGATCGACGCCGCGAACGCGGTCGTCAGCAGCGCGCCGAACAGCAGATGCGTCAATGCGGCCATGCCGAGCCCGGTCTTCCACGCGCCGCGGCCTTCGCGCGCATGCCGATCGAGCGAGCGCCAGCACACGGCGGCGGCGATCTGCGCGGCGAGCGCGCCGATGCCGCCGAGAACGCCGGCCTGGCGCCAGCCGGCGGCCATCTCCGAGCGGAACAGCAGCGCGGAGAATGCGCCGGCCGCGACGAACGGCGCGATCAGCGCGACTGCATGCAACACGAGGCGTGCGCGCATCACAGCACCAGCTCCGCCGCCGGTTCGCGCAGGTTGTAGCGCGACGCCATCACGGCCCCGTAGGCGCCGGCTTGCGCGATCAGGATCACGTCGCCTTCGCGGCATGCCGGCAGGCGCCGGTTGGTGCCGAGCACGTCGCCGCTCTCGCAGATCGGGCCGACGATCTGCACCAGCGTGTCGGCCGGCTCGTCCAGTCGCGAAAGATTGACGATCTCGTGCCAGGCCTCGTACAGCGCCGGGCGGATCAGCGAATTCATGCCGGCGTCGATGCCGACGTAGTGAATGCTGCCCTTGCGCTTGACCTGGGTCACGCGCGCGAGCAGCACGCCGGCGTCGGCGACGAGGAAGCGGCCCGGCTCCAGCCACAACTGGAATTGTGGATAAGCGCTCTTGACCTCGGTCAGCGCGCCGGAGAGCGCGGCGAGGTCGAGCGGCGCCTCGTCCGGCCGCGACGGCACGCCGAGGCCGCCGCCGATGTCGAGCGACTCGATGCGGCTGAACCTTTCGGCGAGGCTGGCGAGCTGGGCATACACCGAACGCCAGTGCGCCGCGTCGAGGATGCCGGAGCCCAGATGCGCGTGCAGGCCGACGATGCGCGCCTCGTGCCGGCGCGCGAGGGCGCGGAACTCCTCGACCTGATCGAGCGCGAGGCCGAACTTCGACGCGGCGCCGCCGGTCTTGACCTTGTCATGGTGGCCGCGACCGACGCCGAGGTCGACGCGCAGGTGCAAGGCGTGTCCACGGAACAGCTCGCCCCACTCGAGCAACGGATGCAGCGCGTCGAGCGTGACGTGCACGCCGGCGTCGAGCGCGCGCGCATATTCCTCGCGCGGCGCGAAGTTCGGCGTGAACAGGATTCGCTGCGCCGGCAGCAACGGCAGCGCGGCACGCACCGCGTCGACCTCGGCCATCGACACGCACTCGAACGCGAAACCTTCTTCGTGCAGCGCGCGCAGGATCGCCGGATGCGGATTGGCCTTCAACGCGTAGTGCCAGCGGTCGACCGCACCGAAGGCGCGCAGCGCACGCGCCTGCGCGCGCACGGCGTCGATCGAATAGACATAGCGCGGCGAGGCTTCGGCGGCCACGCTCAGCAGGTCGCCGCGGCGGCCGTGCCACCAGCTTTCGCGCGGCTTGGCGGCGAAGTCCTCGCCGAGCTGGCGCCAACTCGGTCCGAACACGGCGCCGTCCTCGACGCGCAAGGCGTCGGCGCGGATCAACAGCGCGTGCAGGCGCGGAATCAGGTCGTCGACGAGCGCCTCGTCGACGACGAAGGTCAGGTTGAGATTGTTCGAGGACTGGCTGATCAGGTGCACCGCGAGCGCGCCGAACTCGGCCAGCACGGTCGAGAGCTTGTGCAGCATCGAGCGCATGCCGCGGCCGACCAGCGTGATCGCCGCGCACGGGGCGATCACCTTGACCCGGCAGATCTTCGCGAGATCCGCGGCGAGTGCCGACAGCACATCGGAATTGACCAGGTTCTCGCTCGGGTCGAGCGACACCGTCACGTTCGTCTCGGCCGAGCCGATCAGGTCGACCGACAAGCCGTGCCGCTTGAACGCATCGAACACGTCGGCGAGAAAGCCGACCTGCTGCCACATGCCGACCGTTTCCATCGAGACCAGGGTGACGCCCTTGCGCGCGCTGATCGCCTTGATGCACGGCGCCGCGTCGGCCGGCGCCGAGCGGATTTCGGTGCCGGCCAGGTGCGGCCGGTTGGTGTCCTTGATGACCAGCGGCACCTGCGTGCGGCGCAGGGGACCGAGCGAGCGAGGATGCAGCACCTTGGCGCCGGTGGTGGCGATTTCCTGCGCTTCTTCGTAGTCGAGCCGCGACAGCAGCCGCGCATCCGGCACGACGCGCGGGTTCGCGCTGAACATGCCGGGCACGTCGGTCCAGATCTCCACGAGCTCGGCCTTGAGCAAAGCGCCGAAGTATCCCGCCGAGGTATCCGAACCGCCGCGTCCGAGCAGCACGGTCTCGCCGTCCGCGTTGCGCGCGATGAAGCCCTGCGTGATGAACACTTCGCCCTGCGCCGCGAGCGCGGCAGCGACGTTCGCATCGTGCGCTACCGGCACGGTCGCCGACAGATAGCGGCCCCACGCAGTCTGGTTCGGCAGCGCCTCGGCGCGCAGGAATTGGCGCGCATCGAGCCACGTGGCAGGCAAGCCGTCGGCGCCGCTGGCGAGGAACTGCGCACCGAGTGCGCTCGACATCAACTCGCCGAGCGCGAACACTTCGGCCTGCCAGGCGACGGCCGCCTGGCTGCGGCGCGGATCGGCGATCAGCCGGCCGAGATCGTCGAGGCGTTCGGCCAGGCGCGCGCAGGCGTCGAGGTCGAGTTCAGCACGCATCGACGCGTGGCGCTCGACGATCGCCTGCTGCACCTCGCGGCAACGCGCTTCGTCGGCGCGCGCCTCGGCGATCGCCTTGAGCTGGTCGGTGATGCCGGACAACGCCGACACGACGATCAGCACGTGCCGGCCGCGCGCGCGATGCGCCGCGGCGATGCGGCGGATGTTCTCCCAGCGCTCGCGCCGAGACACGCTGGTCCCGCCGAACTTGATGACCACCCACGGCGCCGGACTGGCCGGCGCCGCATTGATGACTGCACTCACGGAATCTTCCACGGGCAATGAAGCGGAGCATTCTTTCGTGCGCCGCAGCAGAACGCAATCGCTGACCTGCGGTCACCCGTCGGAAAAGCGGAAGCCTGAAACACGGAGCACACGGAGCACACGGAGTCAAAATACAGATAGGGCTGTTTCTCCGTGTTCTCCGTGTGCTCCGTGGTTCAATCTTCCGGCTTGCTTCTGGCTCGCTTGTGACCAACATCGGCCGACATCGGGGCGGTGGCGCGAAAACCCACTCGACACGTGCGGCGCGAGCAGCGATGCTGCGCTGCCCTCGCCCGCCGGAAATCGCCTTGGACCAGCCAGCCGTCAGCTACGCGCGCCGACTCGGCGCCTGGGACGCCGCGATGATCGTGGTCGGCGGCGTGATCGGTTCGGGCATCTTCCTGACGCCGGCAGCGATCGCGCGCCAGACCGGCTCGGGCAGCGAGCAGCTGCTGGCCTGGGCGATCGGCGGCGCGCTCGCGCTGATCGGTGCGCTCTGCTACGCCGAACTCGGCGCGCGGCGGCCGGCGGCCGGCGGCGGCTACGTGAACCTGCGCGAAGCGTTCGGCCTCGTCGTCGCCTTCGTCTACGGCTGGAACCTGCTCGTCGTCAATCACTCCGGCAGCATCGCCGCCGTCGCGACGGTGTTCGTGCAGTACGCGGCCGCGGCGCTCGGCCTGGAGGTCGCCGATGCGCGGCCGTACGCCGTCGGCGCGATCGTCTTCCTGACCGGCATCAACTGGTTCGGCATCCGCGCCGGATCCTTGACGCAGAACATCCTGACCGTGCTCAAGCTCGCTGCGGTCGCCGCGCTCGTCGTGGTCGGCCTGCTCGCGCGCGGCGCGCCGCCGCCGAGCGCGCCGCCGGCCCCGATCAATCCGCTCGCGCTCGGCGGGGTGCTGCTGCCGGTGCTGTTCGCCTACGGCGGCTGGACCTACGCGAACGACATCGCCGGCGAGATCCGCGAGCCGCAGCGCAACATTCCGCGCGCGCTGTTCTTCGGCATGCTGCTGGTCGCGGCCTGCTACCTGCTGGTCAACCTCGCCTACCTCGCCGTCCTCGGCCACGACGGCCTCGCCGCGAGCAAGGCGCCCGCGGCGGACCTGATGCGCAACGTGCTCGGCGAGCCCGGCGCGCGTTTGATCGCGGCGGGCATCGCGATCTCCACGCTGGGTTTCTGCAACATCTCGCTGATCGGCGCGGCGCGCGTGTTCCAGGCGATGGGCGCCGACGGCGTGTTCTTCCGCAGCGCCGGCCGCCTGCATCCACGCTGGCGCACGCCGAACATCGCGCTGGTGGTGCTGGCGGGCTGGTCGTGTCTGCTCGCGTTGACCGGCACCTTCGACCAGCTGCTGAACTATTCGACGACCGGCGATTGGCTCGGTTATGCCGCCGTCGTCGCCACGCTGTTCTGGTATCGCCGCCAAGGCGAGAGCGCGCCGTTCCGTGCGCCGTGGTATCCGCTGCTGCCGCTGCTGTTCCTCGCCACGGTGCTGTGGGTCGTCGCGGTGACGGCGTGGCAGCATCCGGGCGACGCCGGCATGGGCGCTCTGATCACGCTGGCGGGGCTGCCGCTGTACTTCATCTGGCGACGTCTGCCGGCAGGCAAGTTCGGCACGCGCTGAAGGCGTCGGGCTCGCGCAATGGCCCGCACCCTTGCCGGCACACGATTTCACGCGCACTTCACCTGTCGATCGTCCGGCCACTTTAGAGCGGCAAACATCGCGCCTGCGTGAAGATCCGGCGCGTTCGTTCCTGTAAGGACCGACAGGTTCCGCGGCACTCGCCGCTGCCGTATTCCTGGCGGCGCAGGCGTAGCTTCAGGGGAACCTCTCATGTCCATCACGACCCGTCGCTCATTCGCGCGTCGCTCGCTCGCATGCTTCGTTGCCGGCGCATTCGGTATCGCCGGCCATTCCGCTTTCGCCCAGGTGGCCGGTGCCAACGCCTACGATGTCCAGGCGCACATCAGCGTGGCCGGCCTGCTCAATCTCGACATCGCGCCGATCAAGCAATCGCAGATGACGCCGCAGCTCGACGCCTTCGACTTGCAGGACCAACTGCAGGACTGGTCCGAAGGCAATGGCCTGGCGAGCGTGTCCGCCGCCACGCTGCAGTCGGCGGTGCAATGGGAACCGAGCGCGTCGCAATTCATCGCTGGCGCCGAGTCGACCGCGGCCAACGTCGCCGTCAGCGCGGTCAGCCTGCTCGGCGCGCCCCTCATCGCGATCAGCGCGGACCAGGTGCATGCGCTGACGCTGATCCAGGGCCAGTGTCCGAGCCAGCCGCAAAGAACGCCGCCGCACGGCCCGCAGACGAACGATCTCGGCGACGTGATCTCGAACCTGCTCTACAGCAACGGCTTCGACACGCCGAGCCTGCAACCGGTCAACAACGTCGACCTTCCGGGCTTGCAGATTTCGATCCTCGGCATCCAGGTGCCCGATCTGCCGCTCAATCCGCCACCGAACACCGGCATCGACCTGCATGCGCTCGGCATCGTCGGCGCCACCCTGGTACTGAACGAGCAGACCACCGGTGGCGACGGCGTCAACGCGCTGGCGCTGTCGTCCAATGCGCTGCACCTCAATCTCGATGTCGCCGGCCTGGTCACCGCGGACGTCACGCTCGGCCATGCCGACACGAGCGTGACCTGCGCGAACTGACGCGGTTCGTTGTGCGCGGCCGAGGGAGCGGTCGCAGGATCCGGTTCCCGCCCGATCCGGATCCTCCGGGGAGTTCACCCCCTCCCCGGACCGGGGCGCCGCATCGCCGGGACCGGCGATGCGGCGCCCCCTCTTCGCGCCTGTGCCGTCGCGGCGACTGATGCGACAATGGGCACATGCCCAATCAAGCCGAACATGCCGCGGACGCCAGCACGAAGCCGGCCGCCGCCCATCCGCCCGAAGCGCTGGCGATCTCGATCAACGGCAAGCCGTACTACCACGACGGCGACCCGGCGATGCCGCTGCTGTGGTTCCTGCGCGACACGCTGCGCCTGACCGGCACCAAGTTCGGTTGCGGCATCGGCGCCTGCGGCGCGTGCACGGTACTGCTCGACGGCAAGGCCACGCGCGCGTGCGTCACGCCGATGCAGGTCGCGGCGACGCACAAGATCACGACGATCGAAGGCCTGGAAACCGATGCGCTGCACCCGGTCCAGCAAGCCTGGATCGAACAGGACGTCGCGCAGTGCGGCTACTGCCAGGCCGGCCAGATCATGGCCGCGGTGGACCTGCTGCAGCGCAAGCCGAAGCCGGGCGAAGAAGACATCGCGATGATCGGCAACATCTGCCGCTGCGGCACCTATCCGCGCGTGCGCAAGGCGATCCTGCGCGCCGCGGAGCTGATCCAGGGCGAGAAGAAATGAGCACGCCCGTGGACGCCGGCCGGCGTCGTTTCCTCGCCGTTTCGCTCGGCGCCGGCGGCGCACTGCTGATCGGCATGCGCGTCGCGCTGGCCGATCCGTCGCCGGCCGACCTGCCGATGGAACTGCTCGGCGACGATCTCACCGAGCTGGGTCCTTTCATCCGCATCGAACGCGACAACCGCATCGTGATCGGCGCGCGCGGCTGCGAGATCGGCCAGGGCGTGATGACCTCGTTGCCGATGCTGATCGCCGAGGAGCTCGACGTCGACTGGTCGCAGGTGCGCGTCGTGCAGCTGCCGTTCGGCTACATCGAGACCGACAAGGGGCCGCCGAACAAGTACGGCGACCAGGGCGCCGGCGGCAGCACCAGCATTCCGGATGCGTGGAAGGAGCTGCGCGAAGCCGGCGCGACTGCGCGTTGGCTGCTGCTGCAAGCCGCTTCGCGCGAATGGAACCTGCCGGTCGAACAGCTGCGCAGCGAGGCCGGCCAAGTGGTCGCGCCGGACGGACGCAAGCTCAGCTACGGCGCGCTCGCGCGCAGCGCCGCATCGATCGCGCTGCCGGACCAGCCGGTGCCGTTGAAGGCGCCGGACGCGTTCCGCATCATCGGCAAGCCGACGCGCGTCGTCGACGCGCGCGACATCGTCACCGGCCGCAGTCACTACGGCATCGATGCCTATGCCGCGAACGCGCTGGTCGCGGTGATCGCGCGCTGCCCGTACCTCGACGGCACGATGGAGAGCTTCGACGACAGCGAAACGCGCCGCGTGGCCGGCGTGCGCGATGTCATCGCGATTCCGGGACCCGCACCCGACACGCCGTTCAGCGGCGTGCTCGCGGCCGGCGTCGCCGTGCTCGCCGACAACACCTGGGCCGCACTGAAAGGCCGCGACGCGCTGAAGGTCACGTGGAAGGAAGGGCCGTGGACGAAGGAGTCCACGGCAGCGCTCGCCGCCAGCGCGAACGAGCTGCTCGACAAGAACGAAGGCGGCGTCACCGTCCGCAGCGACGGCGACCTCGCCAAGGCGCGCAAGCAGGCGCGCCAGCAGATCGAGGCGCGCTACGAAATGCCGTTCCTGGCGCACGCGACGATGGAACCGCCCGGCGCGCTGATCGAGATCAAGCAGGACAGCGCGCGCCTGGTCGCTTCGCTGCAGACCCCAGACGAGGCCTCGAAGCTGATCTCGGACATGACCGGCCTCGCGCAGAAGGACATCGCGGTGCGCATGACGCGTGCCGGCGGCGGTTTCGGCCGGCGATTGAAGAACGATTTCGTCGCCGAAGCCGTGATCGTCGCGAAGGCCGCCGGCAAGCCGGTCAAGTTGATGTGGACGCGCGACGACGACCTGCAGCACGACTTCTACCGCCCGTTCGGCGTGCACGCATTGTCGGCGACGATCGATCGCAAGAAGCGCGTGACCGGCTGGTCGCACCGTTGCGCGGCGACGCCGCGCAACTACCGCGACGCCGGCATGAAGGAGCGGCCGATCTACACCGGCTGCCTCGAACCGGACGACTTCCCGGCCGGCCTCGTCGCCAATCTCGACAAGACGTTTTTCAGCGTGTCTTCCGGCATGCCGCGCGGCTGGTGGCGCGCGCCGCTGCACACGTTCCATGCGTTCGCGGTGCAGAGCTTCATCGACGAGATCGCGGTGATCACGCGGCAGGACGCGGTGAAGCTGCGCCTGGACCTGCTCGGCGAATCGCGGCAGATCCCGTATCGAGGCCACGGCGGGCCGATGTTCGACACCGGCCGCCTCGCCAACGTGCTGAAGCTGTGCGCCGAGAAGATCGGCTGGGGCACGCGGCGCGACGACGGCCACGGCATCGGCATCGCCTGCCATTTCACGTTCGGTGGCTACGCCGCGCACGCGTTCGAGGTGTCGATCGACGGCAGCGACCTGCGCATCCATCGCGCGGTCTGCGTCGTCGACGTCGGCCGCGTGGTCAATCCGCTCGGCGTCGAAGCGCAGATGATGGGCGGAACGATCGACGCGGTGTCGACCGCGATGCACCTGGCGATCACGCTGAAGGACGGCCAGGTGCAGCAGAAGAATTTCCCGGACTATCCGCTGCTGCGCATGGCGCAGGCGCCGCAGGATGTCGAGGTCACGATCGTCGAATCGCAGGCGGAGCCGAGCGGCGCCGGCGAAATGGGCGTACCGAGCGCCGCGCCCGCGCTCGCGAACGCGGTCTACGCGGCGACCACCGTGCGCGTGCGCAAGCTGCCGCTGATGCCGGAGCTGATGCGGATGCTGTAGGGCGGGACCTCGATCGCGAAATCCAAGAGCCATGCACCCAACGGCGGGCCGTCCGGGAGTCTGGCCGCCTGAAAGATGGGCCGTCCGACATCAGACCCCGATGGCCATCCAATGCATTCGAACGGCGACCGCACCGGGATTCGGCCTGACGACGAAGACGAGTTCCGCGGCGGTGCTGGCGGGCTGATCGACGACGAAGCACGACGCGGCGCTCGACGCCGGATCGCCGTCGGTTCCCATTCCCATCAGGATTCGCGCCTTGAACGGCGGCGACAGCGGCACCTTGCCCTTACCGGTTTCATCCAGCCGGACCGTGCTGCTGCCCCACTTCGTTTCGATGCCGTCGTCGTCGCGGCGATATCCCGGCGATTCGACACTGAACCCCGCGGCCACGTTGGCACCGGAGAGGTCCAGCACGGCACGTTGGTTGCTCCTGAAACGATTCGAGGCGGCGACGCCGATACCCGAGGTACCGGTGCCGAGGATCACGGCGGTATCCCAACCGACGAACTCGTTGCCGTCGATGGTCAGGCTGAACTCGGATTTCTCTCCGTCGACGTAGATGCCGTTCTTCGGAATTTCGATCGGCAGCGTGCCGATGACCGTGTTGCAGGAGATGCGGCTGGTCAGTCCGATGTTCTCGTGCATCGCGACGGAAATCGCGACGAATCCGAGCTTGGCCTGTTCGCCCGGCAGCGGCGCGATCGGCTTGGCCGCGTACAGCAGATTGTGGGACAGGTCGAACTGCACGAAATTGCTGATGTCGATGCAGGATCGAAACGCATTGATGTGGCAGTTGTGGACGAACAGCAGCGGATTGACGTGCGGCAAGCGCGCATACACGCCATGGTCGACCGCGACGAAGACCGACTGGGAAAGATAGACGCCTTCGACGGTTCCGCCGATGTTGACCGCCCGCTGCAGGAAATAGCCGCTGATCTTCGCCAGGAAGATGTCGACGGGCGACGCGTCGCCGCCGATGTCGATGCCGATCGACCTTCCCCGATCGTGTCGGTTCCCTCGAATTCTCGCCCCGTCGATCTTGAGGTTGCGCGCATTGTTGAACCGCAGTGCGCAATCGAAGCCGACGCTCTCGTCGACCCCGGTGACCTCGATGTCTTCGATGATCGCCGTCTTCGCGGTTCCTCCCCTGCCTCCGGAAAAGCTGACGTCGAGGACCGCACCGACGCCATCGCGCTTTCGGGTGGCGAGGCAGCGCAGCCCGACGGAGCGGATCGTCAGTTGGTTCCTGTCGGTATCGGCCGCACCGCCGCCGTCGTATTCGAGCGCGCCCGCAGCGTCGAGCATCAGCTCGGAGGTTTCCGCTCCGAAACCGAAGAGGTTGACGAGGCCGCGCGCGCGAAGCGGCTTGAGCACGCGAAACTTGCCTTGCGGGACGATGAGAAGCTTGCCGCCCGAGGCGGCATCGAGCGCGGCCTGGACGGCGGCGGTGTCGTCCGTGACGCCATCGCCGACTGCGCCGAAATCGCGCAGGCTGATCCAGTCATGAGGACCTCGCGACCCCGCACCGGCAGAAGCGTCGACGTCCTGCGCTCGCGCTGTCGCCGCGGAATTGAGGAGCGGTGCGACGACTGCTCCCGCCAGTAGCTGACGCCTCGGTATCCTCGCTTGTCCCTTTTGGTGGATCGAACGTTCTTGGCGACGGCGCCCATGCGCCTGCGCCGCTGCATCGCGTTCCTGTCTGCCGTCGGCACCGGCCAGTGCGTGGAGTATCCGTTCGGTGTCAGGCCGGCGGCATCGGATGCGCATCCCGGGCATCCAGCGCATCGCCGACCGCGCTGGTGATCAACGCCGCCAGCTCGGCCGCGCCCGATTCGCGCTGAAGCTCGATTTCGACGCGGCCGCACGGCGGCGTGTCGGCCTGCCGCGTGCGGATGTCGAACTCGACCCAGGCGCCGTTATGCGCGCTGGCGACGCCGACGGCGCCGTCGCGCCGTTGCATCGTGCGCACGCTCGATGACGCGATCCGGTCCACCAACCCTTCGATGGCGACGCCGTCGATGCGCAAGGCGCGCAGCATGAAAGCGCCCGGCTGGCCGAACTCGACACGCACCAAGTCCGCCTGCGTCCCGGCCGGCAGATCCCACTGCAAATGGGTGGCCGCTCCGTGCAAGTCGCCATGCTGCGCGGCCTGGGCTTCGTCCCGATACGCCTCGCCGGCGCGGCGACAGCGGATCGCGACGATGTCGTACTGCAGCGACTGCGCGATCTGGGCGCGCTGCTGTTCCATCGCCAGCCGGGTCAGGGTCAGGTCGATGATGTCCTGGTCCAGGCACGGCCCGAAGACCGCCTCGCCGCGCCGGTAGATGTCGCCGAGCGCCTCCACACGGCCCCACAGATCGGGACTTGCAGCATGGTCGCGGAACGCGTCGTGCAGGTCGGTGACGAGGGCGGGCAGCGCCGCTTCCGTTTCGGGATGGGTGCCGGCCGATTCCACGTGGTGACGTTCGCGCGCATCGAGGAACGCCTCGATCTCGGCGACGCGTTCGTCGTCGACGGCCGGCCATTCGATCTGCAGCTCGCTGCCGATGCGCGCAATCTGCGCGCGCCAGTCGGCGAGCAGGTCCGCGTAGTTCACGCACGAACGCAGGACGCCGCGCGTGCCGCGCTCGGCGTCGAACATGTATTGGAGCCAGCACAGGTTCACGCGCGCCGTCGAGTCGGACCAGCCGATCGCCCGGGTCGAACGGGCGATCTCGGCCGGGTGCCGCGCGACCAGCACCACGCGCGGACGGATTCCGAGCGAGGCCAACGCCTCCAGCCACACCGGCACGAACTTGCACAGGCGCGGATCCTTGACGACCCAGCGCGCCGTCGCCGCGAAATCGCGCTCGATCAAGGCGCGGACCTCGCTGACCGCCGTCTGGAATTCGGGATGGTCGCGCCAGCCGGCGGGCATCTCGCGCGGGTCGAGAATCGAGCGGCCGAATGCTGCGAACAGGCGTTCGTGGATGCGATAGACGTCGAGGTGCTCCCAGAAGCCCTTGCGATTGACGCCGTCGACGGCGGGCATCAGCGAGGGGCCGGCGTCGAAGCCGAGCAGGTGCAACAGGCCCGCCATTGCGGACGTGCCGCCGCGGTGCATGCCGAGGACGAGCAGGGCTGTCGGATCCGACGTGGGCGTGTTTGCTTGCATCGAGGCTAGCGCCGAGGTGTCGAGGGGATGTCGCGTTCGGCGATCTTGACCGCCAAATCGACGTTCGGTTCAAAATCGAGATCGACCAGGCCGGTCGCCAACCGCTCCGGGTCGGGCAGCACGCGGAACATGGCCGCATCGACGAGGCGCTCGAGGAACACCTCTTCGTTGTCCGACCGGCCGAGCACGCCGGCGTTCAAGAAGTAGGTACCCGCGGCGAGCAGGCAGCGGAAGCCGAAGGCGACGTCGACCTCGGTGCCGGCATCGACGAGGTCCAGTCCGCGCGTGTGCACGGCGGTCGAGCAGCCGCCGAGTTCGAGTCCGGTCACGGTGCGGATCATCATGCCGAAGCGCACGAGCGCCGCCGCTTCCTCGAAGCGCACGCGATAGCGATAGACGTAGCGGTCGCCCGCGCGCAGCACGTTGACGCGGCGGCCGTCCACCGTTTCGATGCGCACGGCGTCGACCCCGACGCCGCGGCCGCCGTATTGCACCGTCTGCGGCACCAGTCCGGGATCGAAATAGCCGTCGGCGAGGTCGCCATCGACGTCGTTGGCCGCTCGCTCGCCGATCGGCAGCAGCATCTCGCCGACACCGCGCGCGGACTCCTCGCGAATGGCCGCGCGGATCGCCGGCGCGTCCGCCGCCGACGCATAGAGCAGCTTGTGATAGCGCGAGATGACGGGCTTCGGCGGCCCCGTCATGAGCGCCTCCCCGGCGTCGATCAACACGACGCGATCGCACAGCTGCGCCACGGTGCTGACGCCGTGCGAGACGAACAGCACCGTGGCGCCGCTCGCGCGGATGTGCTCGATGCGCGCGAAGCACTTGCGCTGGAACGCCTCGTCGCCGACGGACAGCGCCTCGTCGATCACGAGGATGTCCGGATCGACATGGATCGCCACGGCGAAGGCGAGCCGGATGTACATGCCGCTCGAATAGGTCTTGACCGGCTGGTCGATGAAATCGCCGATGTCGGCGAAGGCGGCGATCGTGTCGAAGCGCGCCTCGATCTGCGCGCGGGTCAGTCCGAGCACCGTGCCGTTGAGGAATACGTTCTCGCGGCCGCTGAACTCGGCATTGAAGCCGGCGCCGAGTTCGAGCAGTGCGGCGATGCGTCCGCGCACGTCGACCACGCCGCGCGTCGGCGTGAGGATGCCGCAGATGATCTGCAGCAGCGTCGACTTGCCGGCGCCGTTGCGCCCGATCAGCCCGACCGTCTCGCCGTGGCGGACGTCGAGGTCGATGCCGTGCAAGGCATGGAATTCGCGATGCCAGGTGCGCCGGCGCGTTCCCAGCAGCGACTCGAGCAAGCGATGGTGCGGACGGTCGTAGATCGAGAATGTCTTCTCGACGCCGCGAAGATGGATCGCGAGCTCGTCAGAGGACATCGGCGAATCCGTTGCGCGTCGCGCGGAACCAGGCGTGGCACAGGTACATGAAAACTGCCGCTTTCAGCGTGTAGAACGCGAGGCCGCTCCAATCCGGCAGATTGCCCCACAGCGCGACCTCGCGCGCCTGGTCGATGATGAAGGTCAGCGGATTGAAGCGGAAGATCGCCTGGTAGCGCTCCGGCACCGACTCCAGCGGAACGATCGCCGACGACAGGAACAGCGCGGCGGTGACGAAGACGCCGGTGACCTGGCTGATGTCGCGCAGATACACGCCGAGCGAGGCGAGCAGCCACGCGAGGCCGTTGACGACGAGCACGAAAGGCAACAGCACGAGCGGGAACAGCACCACGGTCCACGGCGGAGTGCCCGACGTGATCGCGTACAGCACCACGAAGACGAGCATGCTCATCAATGCATGGAACACGGCCGAGAGGATCATTGCCCACGGCAGCACGTCGAGCGGAAAGATCACGCGCTTGACGTAGTTCGGATGGTCGACGATGAGGCGCGGCGAGCGCGAGACGCATTCGGCGAAGAACCCGTGCACGATCAGTCCGACATACAGGATCAGCGCGAAGTTCGCCCTGCCCTCCACGGCATGCGGCCATTTGCTCTTGATCACGAAGCCGAATGCGACGGCGTAGACGCACAGCATCAGAAACGGGCTCAGCAGCGACCACAGCAGGCCGAAACTCGCCCCGCGGTAGCGGCCGAGCACTTCCCGCTTGGTCAACTCGAGCAGCAGCGAACGCTGCTCGAGGAAGGGAAGGAACGGTCCGGCCAGCATGTCCTGAAGATCTCGCTCTGTTGCACGTGCGACGTGTCGGGCAGCAGCCAAGAAGGCGTGCCGACCCGGTCTGGCATCATAGCCGACCCGGCTTGCGCATCCACCGATTCGCAGGTTCGTGCGCCGTGCCGCTTCATGACCGGCTGCAACTTCCTCTAGACTCCATGGTCCGAGGCGGTCCCGCAGTGCCGTCATCCGCTGCAAATTGCACGCAGCGCGACGTTGCAAGGCCTTGCGGCGGCAACGTCACGAAGAGAGAGATCGGCTCACATGCGATCGCAAGCACAGCCCTCGCCCCCATCACGACGCCGCATCGGCATCTATCTTTTCTATGACGAAGCCGGCTTCGTCGACGGCTACGTGCCGATCGCCCTGCGCGCCTTCCGCGAACACGTCGACAGGCTCGTCGTCGTATGCAACGGCAAGCCCAGCCCCGAAGGCCTGGACCTGCTGCGCGCCGAATCGGACGAAGTCCTCGTCCGCGCCAACACCGGCTACGACGTGTGGGGCTACAAGGAGGCCATCGAGCGCATCAGCCGCGCCGACCTCGCCGCCTACGACGAACTGCTGCTGCTGAACTACACGTTCTACGCGCCGATCTTCCCGCTCGGCGAGATGTTCGGCGCCATGGACGCGCAGACCTGCGATTTCTGGGGCATCACCGCGCACAAGGAATGCCGGCCCAACCCGCTGACTGGCGGCGAAGTGCTGCCGCTGCACATCCAGTCGCACTTCATCGCGATCCGCCAGCCGATGCTCGACTCGGAGGCGTTCTGGTCGTACTGGCGCGAGATGCCGATGATCCGATCGTACACCGACTCGATCCAGCACCACGAAATGCGCTTCACCGAGCACTTCTCGTCGCTCGGCTTCGGCTATCGCGTCTACATGGACCCGGACGACTTCACCACGGTGCACCCGCTGTGCCTCGAAGTGGATCGCATGATCGACCTGCGCTGCCCGATCCTGAAGCGGCGACCGTTCTTCCACGATCCTTTGTACATGGCGTCCGAAGCGATCAATCTGCGCCGCGCGCTCGACCTGATCGCCGAACGTTCCGATTACGACATCGACCTGATCGAGCGCAACACGCTGCGCACTTCCGAGCTGCGCACGCTCTATACGAACCTGGAGCTGCTCGACATCTTCCCCGACGTGCGCTGCGACCCCGCGCCTGCGGCGTGGTCGTTCGGCCCTGTCGGCGTTCTCGCACACGTCTACTGGACCGATCTGCTCGGCGAGATGCTCGAGTACACGCAGCATATTCCCGGCGCCTACGATCTTTTCATCACGACCGACAGCGACGAGAAGAAGGCGTTCATCGAAGCGCAGCTGTCCGGCTTCGACCGCGGCACGCTGCGCGTGGACGTGGTCGATTCCAACCTGGGACGCGACACGTCGGCGCTGCTGATCACCCAGCGCGACGTCGTGCTGTCCGGCCGCTACGGCCTGCTCTGTCGGATCCACAGCAAGAAGTCGCTGCAGGACGGCTCCAATCGCGGCAACGGCTTCAAGCATCACCTGCTCGACAACCTGCTCGGATCGCGCGGCTACGTCGAAAACATCTTCGACATGCTCGAGCGCGAACCACGCGTCGGCATCGTCGTGCCGCCGACCGTGCACATCGGCTATCCGACGCTCGGCCATGCCTGGTTCCTCAACAAACCGCGCGTCGAAGCGCTCGCGCAGCTGCTCGGCATCCGCGTGCCGCTGGATATCCACACGCCGATAGCGACCTACGGGTCGATGTTCTGGTTCCGGCCGGCCGCACTGAAGCGGCTGTTCGAACACAACTGGACCTGGGCGCAATTCGACGAGGAAGTCTACGGCGACAGCGACCTGCCGCACGCGATCGAGCGCCTGGTCACCTATTGCGCGCAGGCCGCCGGCTACGCGACGCGCAGCGTCTTCACGACGCGCCAGGCCGCGAAGAACTACACCAAGCTCGAATACAAGCACCAGTTGCTGGCGAGCTGTTTCCGCAGCGGCGACATCCGCGACCAGGTGATGCAGATGATGTTCGGCCAGCCTCCGGCTGCCGTCGCCGAGCCGCTGCCGGCGAACGCGTCGGTCGAATGGTCGGCGCCGCCCCGCGTGCGCATCGCGCTGGCCGGGCTCGCGTTCGCGATGAAGCGCTCGCTGCTGCATCGGTCGCATCGCCTGGCCAAGGCCCTGCGCTCGAAATCGAACGGCACCAAGGTGCATTCCGGGCGCGCCAACCGCTCCGACAGCTGAAGCGGCGCCCTCCACGCCCGCACGGAACGCCCATGGTTTTCAGCTCGTACCTGTTCATTTTCCTGTTCCTGCCGATTTTCCTGTCGCTCTATCAGGTCACTCCGGCGCCTTGGAAAAATGCGCTCATCCTGGTCGCGAGCCTCGCGTTCTACTACTACGGTGACCCCGCGGGCACGTGGGTCCTGCTCTGTTCGGTCGTCGGCAATTTCGCGTTCGGACGCTGCATCGCCGCCACGCGCGACCGCGGCGACGGCGATCCCGCACCGTCGCTCGCCTCCAGGCGATGGCTGGCCGGCGGCATCGTCTTCAACCTCGGCGTGCTCGCCTATTTCAAGTACGTCGGCTTCCTGACCCGCAACATCGACGCCTTCGGCGCATGGTTGGGCCGGCCCGAGCTGGTGCCCGTGATCAACGCCGCCCTGCCGCTCGGCGTCAGCTTCTTCGCGTTCCAGGGCATCAGCTATCTGATCGACGTCTACCGCGGCACGATCGGCGCCAGCCGCAGCCTGCTGCAATTCGCGACCTACAAGACGCTGTTCCCGCAACTGATCGCCGGCCCGATCGTGCGCTACAAGGACGTGGCCGACGAGTTGCAGCGGCGCAGCGTCAGCGAGACCCAGCGCTACGAGGGCACGCTGCGCTTCGTGATCGGCTTCTGCAAGAAGGTGCTGATCGCCGACACCGTCGCGATGACCGCCGACGCGATCTTCCGGCTGCCGGCGGACCAGCTCACCATCGGCACGGCGTGGCTCGGTGTCGTCGCCTATTCGCTGCAGATCTACTTCGACTTCTCCGCCTATTCGGACATGGCGATCGGCCTCGGCATGCTGATGGGCTTCCGCTTCCCGGAGAACTTCAACTACCCCTACGTTTCCACGTCGGTACGCGAGTTCTGGCGCCGCTGGCACATGACGCTGTCGTCGTGGTTCCGCGACTACGTCTACATCTCGCTCGGCGGCAATCGCGCAGGACCCGTGCGCACGTATGCGAACCTGCTGATCGTCTTCGCCCTGACCGGCCTCTGGCACGGCGCGGCGTGGACGTTCGTCGCGTGGGGCCTGTGGCATGGCCTGTTCCTGGTCATCGAACGCGCGGTCGATTTCGAGCGACGGCGCATTCCCACGGTCGTGCGTCATGCCTACGTGCTTCTCGTGGTGGTGTTCGGCTGGGCGCTGTTCCGCGCCGACGGCTTCGGCCATGCGCTGGCTTTCGCGCGCGCGATGGCGGGTATCGGCGCGCATGCCTCGCAGCATCCCGTCGCGGAGTTCCTCGATCCGCTACAGGCGATGTCGATCGCTGCGGGACTGGTCTTCTCCTTGCCGCTCTATCCGTGGCTGCGCGCGCGTCTTGCGCCTCGCGCCGCCGGCTGGGTCGGCGCACCGGCGTTCGCCTCGCTGTTCGCGATCGCCAGCGCGAAGGTTCTCTCGGGAGCCTACAGCCCGTTCCTCTACTTCCGGTTCTGACATGCGCAACGGACTCCCGCGCCTGTTGTTTCCGCTTTTTCTCGCCACACTGTGGCTGCCGCTGATCGCCGTGTTCGCATCGCCCCAGTTCTTGCCGTTCCTGCGCGCGGTGCGCCACGATCCGCAGTCATTCGAAGCCGAACGCAATCGGCTGAGGCAAGCGACTCCGCTGTGGAACGAAGCAGTGGCCGGCTACAACGATGCGCTCTACACCCTAGGCGTCTCCGGGCGTCCCGGTGTCGCCGAGGCCGGCCGCGACGGTTGGCTGTTCCTGGGCGACATCTTCAGCAACAATTTCTCGCAGGCTCTCGGCCGGCGCGTGCTCGACGACGCCGAGGTCGCTCGCTGGGTAGCAGTGCTCGCGCAGCAGCAGAAGTCGCTTGCCGCACGCGGCATCCCGTTCGCATTCGTCGTCGCGCCGGCAAAATGGTCGATCTATCCGGAGTACCTGCCGGCGTGGACCGACGACGTGCATCCGGTCCATTCGCTCGATCGCCTCGTGGCCGCCGCGGGCGCACTGCCGCTGATCGACTTGCGCGCGGCGCTGCGCGCCGCCAAAGCGCAGGCGGCGACGTATTCGGCGCTCGACTCGCACTGGACCGACTACGGCGCGTGGGTCGCCTGGAAGCAGATCGCGGCCGATCTGAATCGCACGAACGCAGCGTTGCCGCCGCTGCACGTACCGGCGCTGCACGGCGTCGCCACCGTCGACGGGCCCGGCGAGTTCGAGGGCATGCTGGGCATCGCGGCACGCAACCGCGTCACGAAGATCGAGCTGGAGCAGCCGCTTTCCGGCTACTTCGTCGTCGCAGCCGACGGCAGCACGCGGCCCATGCCCGGCGGCAGCCGCACCGATCTGCTCGATCTGCCGAGAACGACGCGCAACGATGCGGCGTCGAACCGGCTGCGCGTGCTGATCCTGCGCGACTCGACCGGCAACGCGCTGTCGCCGTTCCTGCAGGACGCGTTCTACACGACGTATCAGTTCGATCACAGCCTCGCCTTTCCGAACCGCCGGCCGAACGTCGCCGCCTTGGTCGAGCAACTGCACCCCGACCTTGTGCTGTGGATCATGACCGAGCGCTATCTGAACGAACGGCCCGGCGATCCGAACGGTTGATGCACGGCCCGCGCATCGTCGCCGCCTAGATCGCGCAGACCGCCGCGACCGCGCAGGCGGCGAGCACGCTCAAGCTGATCGGATCGGTCAACGCGAATACGACCGGGTCGTCATGCATCTCGTCGCGGTGGGAAACGAGCCATGCCCGGCTGATCCAATAGAACACCATCGGGCACCAGAGCCACAGCACCAGCGGATGCCGATAGAGCACCTCGCTGGCCGTGCTGTTGATGTAGAGCGCCAGCACCAGCACGCTGAGATAGCCGCTGGCCGGCCCCAGCGCGCGGATCAGCGGAAGATCGCCGACGACGTAGCCGCGCCCGTGCGCGCGAATGCCTCCGTTCGCCACGATGCCGCGCAGTTCCGTATAGCGCTTCATCATGGCAAGGCTCAGAAACAGGAACATCGAGAACGCGAGCAGCCAGAACGACGCCGGTACCGGAATCGCCACGGCGCCGGCGATGATGCGGATCGTGTACAGCACCGCGAGCGACACCACGTCGAGTATCGCCACGCGCTTGAGCGCCATCGAATAGACCAGCGTCGTCACGCAGTAGAGCAGCAGCACCAGCGCGAACAGCGGCGAGAGCAGGTAGCCCAGCACGAGCGCAGCGAGGCTGAGCAGCGGAGCGGCGAGCAGGCCGTATTCGATCGGCAGCGCACCGGCGGCGAACGCGCGCAGGCGCTTGCGCGGGTGCTGCCGGTCCGCTTCCAAGTCGAGCAGGTCGTTGAGCAGATAAGCGCTCGATGCGCACAATCCGAAGCAGACGAAGGCAACGGTCGAGCGCAGCACCGCCACCGGCTGCAGCGCCAGATGCGCGGCGAGCAGCGGCACGAACACCAGGACGTTCTTCATCCACTGGTGCAGGCGCAGCGCCGACAGCCAGACGCGCCATCCCGCCCGCGGGCGTTCGAATACGCGCTCGACCTCGTTCGTGCGCCGTACCCGACGCAGCAGGCGCTCGGGCGCGTTGACGATCACGGCGCGCCGCGCATGCGCCCATACGTGCAGATCGGGCCATGCGTCGCCGGCGTAGTCGAATCCTCGCTCGCCGAAACGATCGACCAGCAGCGCGGCCTTGCCGGCGCCACCGAGATTGCGCCGGCCGTCGCTGCCGTAGACGGCATCGAACCCGCCGACATGCGCGGCCACGGCGTCGGCCAGGGCTTGATCGGAGGCGGTGCAGAGAATCTTCGAACGCCCTTCCGCATCGTCGCGCAGCCAGCCGACGACACGTTCGTCGTAGGGCAACGCGGCCACGTCGACCGACGTGCGCTGTGCGATCTGCCGCTTCAGGTGCGCGCGCCCCTTGCAGAGCCACGCGAAGAACTGAAACAAATGTAAAGGGTTTTTGCGTACGAGCGCGAGCGCGGACTCCAGCAGAAGATCGGAACGGACCAAGGTCCCGTCAAGATCAACGCAAAGAGGGATATTGCGGTCTTGCATGGCTGGAGTTCTTCCGTGACGGACCGCGGGTCCGCGCTTGTGTGGCAACGGCAGCATGCAGCGCGGCAGCATGGCGGGCGCCGTCGTCGCGCAGGAAATAGGCGGCCGCGATCATAGCGTACCGATCCCGCGTGCGACCAAAGTCGCCCGCCCTCCGTCTTAGCAATCTCCGACGAAATTTGAACTTTTTGTTCATACAGCCCTTCCCATACTCGTCTGGGGTTAACTATCCGTGCCCGCAAGAACGACAAGGGCTTACATGTCGAGTCGAGCAGGACAGCCGTCGGCTGCCTTGCACGAGCAAACGATCGAGGAAGATCTCTTGAACAGGAACCAGAACGCGCAAAGGGGCACCTGCCTCGTCACCGGCGGAGCCGGCTTCATCGGCTGCTCCGCGTCCCGCATGCTCGCGGACCGCTTCGATCGCGTGATCGCGCTCGACAGCCTGCATCCGCAAGTGCATCCGCGCCGGCGCAGGCCGCAGGCGCTCGATCGCAGGGTCGAACTCGTCGTCGGCGACGTGACGCAACCGGCCGTATGGGACACCTTGCTCGGCGACATCGCACCCGACGTCGTTCTTCATCTCGCCGCGGAAACCGGCACCGGGCAGTCGCTGCTCGAAGCGACGCGCCATGCGCACGTGAACGTCACCGGCACCACGCAGATGCTCGACGCCTTCGCGCGCCACCAGAAGCTTCCGCGGCGCATCGTGCTGACTTCGAGCCGCGCGGTCTACGGCGAAGGCGCCTGGCGCGATCCACAGACGGCCGAACTGGTCTACCCCGGCCAGCGCACGCGCGAGCAGCTGGAGTCGGGCCAATGGGATTTCGCCGGTCTCGATCCGGTGCCCTTCGATGCGGCGTCCACCGACGCGCGCCCGATCAGCGTGTACGGCGCCACCAAGCTCGCGCAGGAACAAGTGCTGCGCGCATGGGCCTGCGCGTTCGGCATCGAAGCGACCGTATTGCGCCTGCAGAACGTCTATGGCCCGGGGCAATCGCTGCACAACCCCTACACCGGCATCTGCACGCTGTTCGCGCGGCTCGCGCGTGCCGGAAAGAGCCTGCCGGTGTACGAAGACGGCCTCATCGTGCGCGATTTCGTCTTCATCGACGACGTCGTCAGCGCGCTCGCCGCGAGTCTGCGCTGCGACGGCTCGGCACTCGCCTACGACATCGGATCCGGCAGCGCCACGACCGTTGCGCACCTGGCCGACGTGATCGCGCGGCTCTACGGCGCACCGTCCCCGCACGTCAACGGCGCATTCCGCCACGGCGACGTGAGGCATGCCGCGTGCGACATCGAGCTGGCGAAGAACGAGCTGGCGTGGCAACCCAGGGTCGCTCTCGCCGACGGTATCCGCAAGCTTTGCGCCTGGATCGATGCGGAAATCGAACCGGCGCAGCAGAACGCGACGGCCGCTTGAATGTTGCGGCGCGCGTTTTTCTTCGAACGGAATTTACCCATGCGGGCATCGTCGATACGGCGCCCGGCGATGTTCGCGATGCTGGCCGTCGTCATGGCTACGGCGGCCTGCCGAGAAGAAGTCCACTCGGCCGAGTGGTACATGGCGCACAGCGCGGAACACCAGGCCAAGCTCGGCGAATGCAAGAAATATCCTTCGCTGAACGAGAGCGATCAGAACTGCAAGAACGCGAATGCCGCGTTCGCCGCGTTGATCTCCGCGCGCCCGGGCCAGGAGGCCGATCATGCCTCCCAGAAATGAAGCGAAATCGTATTGGCCATCGCTACCCTTCACGTTCGGGCGCACATTTCGCATCCTGCGCACCGTCTCGGTTTGCGCTCTGACGTCGCTGGCCGGATGCAAGCAAGGCCACAGCGCACATTGGTACATGGCGCACGGCGACGAGATGGCAAAAAAAGTGAAGGAGTGCCAGGCGGATGCCCAGCGCGCCGCAGGCGACCGCGACTGCGCGAACGCGATGGAGGCGTTCGTCACATGGGCGCGCGCCTCCGGCCAAAAGTAGTATCAGCGCTGCTCGCCGAGATTGCGCACTGCCGGCTTCGAGAGGGCGGAGCCGCGCAGACGCCTGTTCAGCCATTCCAAAGCCGGTCGCTCGATCCCGTGGTAGCTGAGGAAGCCGAACCCGATGACGATGAACGTCCCCATCGCCAGGAGCAGCACGGCCGGCACTCGATAGAACAAATCGAATTCGTCCGCGACCAGGGCGAGAACTGCCAGCAAGAGTTGGTGCCAGATGTAGATCGAATAGGACGGATCGCCGAGCCGGCACAGCCATTTCGGCAGCGTGAATCCCTGCGCCTCCTCCAAGGCGACGAGCCCGTAGACGATGAATGCCGCCGCGACGCCGAACGTCGGCGCGCGCCACCACGGGTCCCAGTTGCCGTGCAGACGGTGTACTACCGCACCGCCGCCGAACCAGATCAATCCGAGCGCAAGACTGAACCATCCTGCGCGAGTGACTCCCTGGCTGATCAGGCAACCGATCCCGCAGCCGAGCGCGAATTCGAGCAGCAGCGGGCTCAACACGACGTTTCGCATCCACTCGGCGTTGAATGCCCCGGCGATCGCGATGGAGGCGGCCTCGATCAAGGCCCACACCGCGAGCATGGGAAACACGCGCTTCGGTGCGAACAGCAAGATGACCGTGACCACCAGGTAGAAATACATCTCGTAGCAGAGCGTCCAGGCCGCCATCACCTTGTCGTTCTCGGTCGTCGCGAGCAACGCGAGGCGCAGCGGCCCGTGACCGAAACTGGCGACGACCCAGGCAGGCGCCAGTTCCACGTAGGGCGCCACGACGAACGCCAAAGCCAGGACGACCCAGTAGACCGGATAGATCCGAAAGACGCGCTTCAGTGCGAACGGCACGGCGGCTTCGCGGCCCGTCACGGCGTGCGCACCGGCTTTGGCCGCCGTCGTGCTCACGATGAACCCGGAAATGACGAAGAAGATGTCGACGCCAGCCGGGCCGATCCACCAATAGTGATAGCGAAGCCAGTCCAGCCCGATGTCCGTGCGCGTCGACAACAGATGGATCAGAAACACCATGCACGCCGCAATCCCTCGCAAGGCCTGGATATTTCGAATCATCAAGCCCGTCCTCGGCAGCGCAAGCGCGGAATTATCGTCGAAACGCAGGCGTCGTGGTCCTGCGAAGCGCTCACGGCGACGGACCGTAATTGGGAGTGTCGACAACGGGCGGCGATTTCGGCATCGGCGGATCGGCGCGCATCTGCTTGAGTTCCTCCGCGGTCGCGCGCGGCTCCGGCCCCCAGCCGCAGCCGCCGAAGAACAGCATCCACGCACATTCGACCTGGGTTCCCCACGGTGTGCGCCAAGCTTTCTTCACAGTGGCCTTGCGTACGAGTTCGCCGCCGAGGGTCTCGCGCACGGACGGCCAATACTTGTCGAGGCGGGTCGGCGTATACGGCAACGGACTGCGATGCACGAACGGATTGCCTTCCTGCGCGACGCGCGGACGATCGGGAAACGCCATCGCCGCGCCGTCGGCCTTTTGCATGTCGGGCACCAGCACGCTGCCGGTACGATCGTACAGACGGAGCTCGGCCGGCTCCTCGGCGGCGGCTCGGTCCTCGGTGTTTTCGGAACGCTGCGCATCGGCGGCAACACCCGCCTTCGCGCCCACCGCACGGCTGCCGTCAGTAACGCTGCGACGCGGCCTGGGCGCTACCGCCGGCGGGGACACTGCGGATGATGGCGCTTCGATCGGAACGAGCTCGGCCGGCTGCAGCTCGATCAGGCGGACCAGCAGAACGTCGGCCGCTTCGGGCCTGGCGCCGGCGGAGCGCCGCGTCGCGCCGGGTTGCATCAAGTGGTCGAGCACGACGAGAAACACGACGTTGAGCAACACCGCGGCGGCGAGGGCCACTTGCCGACGAAGACGCGCGTCGGCATCGGGCTCGGCCCGCGACGGCGTCATTGCGCGGGCTCGCAGCCTTCCGCCGCGCGCTGGGCGCGCCGTTGCGTATCGTGCGGATCGTACAGGCCGGCCCACGAGAGGTATTTGCGCGCGATGCCGCTGCCGACCGATTCGTCCGGCGCGAACGCCTGCGCGAAACGCGTCTTCTTGCAGTCGAGCGGGTTCTCGCCCTTCTTCTGGATTTGTGCCCAGCGCGCCTTCGCCGCTTCCTGCGGATTCTTCGGCGCGCTCGGCGCCGTAACGGCGGTACTGCCGGCGCCGAGGCGGATCGAGCCGTCCGCGTTGAACAACTGAGGCGGCGGCGCCGAGGTCCCTGCATTGCCGATGCGCGCAGTCATCGCGTCGCTGGTTTCGGCCGGCGCGGTCGGCGGCGGCGTGGTGCGCACTTTCGGCGCCGCGATCGCGATGCGGCTCGGCCGGCGCACGAACTCCGGCGGCTCGGGTTCCGGCGGGGGCGGCGGTATTTCGGGTTCCGGCTCGATCAGCACGACCTGGATCACCGAACGCTGCGATACCGCGCGGCGATACGGATGCATGCCGGCGGCGAAACCGAGCAACTCCAGCACGGTGATCAGGACCGCCAGCACGATGCCGAGTGCCAGGAGCCGGCGATCGCGTGCCGGACCGGTCCAGCGCAGGCTGCGCTGCCACGGCAGCGCGTCCGTCGCGAAGCGGAGATCCGCTGGGCGATCGGGCGACGGCGAGCCTGGAGACGTTGGCGTGAGCGGCATCGGCGGGAATCGGGTAGGTGCGAGCGCACGAATCACGCGCGCACAGAGGCCCGGAGAATAATCAACTTCGGCTAAAGCGCCGCTAAATTCTCGTGCGCCGCATGCCGGCCAGGAGCAGCCCGTACGATCCAGTCCGCCACGCGCTCGGCCGTCGCGGCGGCGCTGCGGCCGAGCAGCGGACCGACGTGCGTCGCCGCGGTCAGCTGTTCGAAATCGGCCGCCAGCGCCGTCGCGAGCGCACGGCTGCGTGCCGGAGGCACGTCGTCGTCGTATTCGCTGGCCAGCACGAGCACGGGGCAGCTCTGCCGCTCGATCGCGAAGCCGGCGCAGGCTTCATCCAGCGCAGCCCCGGATTCGTCGCGCCAGCGCCGGAACGCGTACAGGCGCGCGGCCGCGTCGGCGTCCGCCAGCGCGCGGCGCGTACGCGCGAGCGAGCGTTCGCGCCCCCACGGAACCCGCGGCGGCCGCGGCGCGGCGGCGGGGCCGAGTCCGTCGGGAGGCAGCGGATTGACCAGCACGAGGGCAGCGGCTCCGGCGACGCGCGCGACCGCCAGGGCGAGCAGGCCGCCGAGGCTGGCGCCGACCAGGACGAGCGGCACATCGGCACCGCGGCACCACTGCAGCACCTGCGCACGATAGTCGGCCAGCTGCGTCGCCTCGATCCCGGCCGCGGCAGGCTGCAAGTCCGGCGCCATCACGGCGAAGCCGCGCGCCGCGAGCACACGCGCCCAGATCGCCCATTCCCAGCCGCCGCCGCCTGCGCCATGCACGCAGACCACCGTCGCGGACTCGTTCGGGCGTTTATCACGCATTGCGTCTTGACCCTCCGGCTCGATCGGACAAGTCTATGTCGGCCGGTGCGCCTGCTGCACGGACACGACGCGCCGGTTCCGCCATGACCGTCCCGCGTGGCGCAATGCCCGTCCGGCCACGACCCGCCGCACGGACGACCATGACGGCCTCGCCCACACATCACGCTGGGAGGCTTCAGTCATGTCGTATAGCACCGATGGCATTCGCAACATCGCACTCGCAGGCCATGCGGGCGCCGGCAAAACCACCCTGTTCGAAGTCCTGCTGCATGCCGGCGGCGCAACCCAGACGGCAGGTACGGTCGAACGCGGCACGACGGTGTCCGATCACGATCCGATGGAACGCGAGCGAAAACATTCGATGGGCAGCGCGATCGCCTCGATCGATCTCGGCGACGTCCACATCAACCTGATCGACACGGCCGGCTTCCAGGAATTCCGCGGCCAGACCCTGTCGGCGCTCGCGGCGGTCGAGACCTGCGCGATCGTCGTCGACGCCGCCACCGGTATCGCGCATTCGACGCGGCGGCTGATGGATCGCGCCAAGCAGCGCAATCTCTGCCGCCTGCTGGTCGTCAACAAGATCGACCAGGCCGGCATCGACCTCCCCGGCATCGTCGAATCGCTGCGCGACGAATTCGGCAGCGAGTGCCTGCCGATCAATCTTCCGGCCAAGGGCGCCAGCGCCGTCGTCGACTGCTTTTTCCAACCGAACGGCGAGGCGGATTTTTCCAGCGTGGCGGCGGCGCACCAGCACATCATCGACCAAGTCGTCGAGATCAACGAGACGGTCATGGGCCACTACCTCGACGACGGCGAATCGGGCCTGTCCGGACAGGAGCTGCACGACGCCTTCGAGGAATGCCTGCGCCAAGGCCACCTGGTGCCGATCTGCTTCGTTTCGGCGCGCACCGGCGCCGGCGTCAAGGAACTGCTGAATCTGATCGCCAGGCTGCTGCCGAATCCGAAGGAAGGCAATCCGCCGAGCTTCATCAAGGGCAGCGGCGCGAGCGCGCAACCGATCACGCCGGAGCCCGATCCGTCCAAGCACGTGATCGCCGACGTGTTCAAGATCGTCAACGATCCGTTCGTCGGCAAGCTGTGCGTATTCCGCGTCTACCAGGGCACCGTGCGCAAGGATACGCAGCTGTTCGTCGACGACGGCAAGAAGCCGTTCAAGGTCGGCCATCTGTTCAAACTGCGCGGCAAGGATCATCTCGAGATCGAGCAGGCGATCCCGGGCGACATCGCCGCCATCGCCAAGGTCGAGGAAGTCCATTTCGACGCCGTGCTGCACGATTCGCACGATGAGGACCAGATTCATCTCAAGCCGCTCGATTTCCCGCTGCCGATGTTCGGCCTCGCGGTCACGCCGGCGCACAAGGGGCAGGAGCAGAAGCTCGCGACCGCGCTCGCCCGGCTCGGCGAGGAAGATCCGTGCTTCCGCATCGAGCACAACAAGGAGCTCAACGAAACGATCATCCGCGGCTTGTCCGACCTGCACTTGAAGCTGATGCTCGAGCGCATGAAGGAGCGCTACGGCGTCGAAGTGACGACGCGGCCGCCGCGCATCGCCTATCGCGAGACGATCGGCGCGAAGGCCGAGGGCCATCATCGCCACAAGAAGCAGACCGGCGGCGCCGGCCAGTTCGGCGAAGTGTTCCTGCGCATCGAACCCTTGCCGCGCGGCGGCGGCTTCGAGTTCGCCGACGAGGTCAAGGGCGGCACGATCCCGGGACAGTTCATACCCGCCGTCGAGAAAGGCGTGCGGCAGGTGCTCGAACACGGCGCGGTCGCCGGCTACCAGCTGCAGGACGTGCGCGTGATCGTCTACGACGGCAAGTACCATCCGGTCGACTCGAAGGAAGTCGCCTTCGTCAGCGCCGGCAAGAAAGCGTTCCTCGACGCGATCGTCAAGGCGCGCCCGCAAGTGCTCGAGCCGATCGTCAATCTCGACGTGTTCGTACCCGATGCGCACATCGGCGACGTCACCGGCGGTCTCTCGTCCAAGCGCGCGCGCATCAACGGCACCGACTCGCTGCGCGGCGGCGAGATCATCATCAAGGCGCAGGTGCCGCTGGCGGAAGTGGCGGACTACCAGACCGAGCTGAAGGCCATGACCGGCGGCCAGGGCCGCTACGCGATCGAGTTCAGCCACTACGAACCGGTGCCGGCGCAGGTGCAGAAGCAGCTGACCGACGCCTACAAGCCGAAGGTGGAAGAGGACTGAACCGCCACCGCCCCTGCACCGGCGCGGCGCCCGCCGCGCCGGTGCAGGATCGATGCGGACAGTGACGCAAGTCTCGATTGGCCCGCCGCATACGACACATCCGCCTCGCCCGCCAAGTGCGATCGTGCCCGCATCGAGCACGAGGAAGAGCGCGATGCACCGTTTTCTGCTGCCGGCATCCCTGCTGTTGATCGCCGCCTTCGCCGCGGCCTGGTTCTATTTCCGTGGCGAGGACTACGTCGTCCGCTTGCGCGAAGAAGACATCCGCCAACAGCTCGACCGGCAGCTTCCGCTCAAGCGCACGTTCCTGCGAATCTTCGAAGTCGAACTCGCGCATGCGCGCGTACAGCTGCACGACGGCAGCGATCGCATCGACGTCGGCGTCGACGTGCAATTGAACTTGCACATCGGCCATGAAACCAGACCGCTCGGCGGCAGCGTCGACCTCGAAACGGGCATCCGCTACGAGCCGGCCAACGGTGGGTTCTATCTGACCGACCCGCTGGTGAAGCGGCTGGACCTGCAGGGCGTACCGGCCGAGTACGAGGCGCGCGCGCAACGCGTCGTCGGCGAAGTGCTGCGCGAGTTCCTGCGGCTGCGACCGGTCTATACGCTGCGCGCCGTCGACGCGAAACGGGCGGCCGCGCGCCTGCTGCTCAAGCGCGTCGTCGTGGAGAACCGCGAACTGGTCGTCACGCTCGGCATCTGAAGCGGCGATTTCGTCATGCGAGGGCGGCGAGACAGCCGGAGGAAAGCATCGCGACTGAAGTCGCTCGCACCAACAACCGTCGTCGGCTTTTGACGCAGGTGGTCCGTCGAACCCGCGCTCGGCATGCCGGCATACGTGAACGGGCGAGTCCGGCGAGACGCCCTTCCGCCGCCAAATTGTAAGCATGTGTGACGCGGAACACGGTCCGGGATACGCCAACCTGGCATTGAAACGGCTCTGTCATGCGGATTTCCAGAAAGCCTCGAATGATTCCTCCCGCGGGGAGGACGAGGGTCCGGCGTCCATGTCACGTTTTTTGCATTGAATCACGGTGCAGGCGGCAGTAAAGCTGGCACGAGTTCCCAGGACGCGATGCCGGCGAGACCCCAGTGAAGCCCATGAAAAGCGAAAAACACCTGGCCATGGCCGGCGTCTGCGACGCCGACAAGGCGCATCTCACAGCCTTGCTGCACAAGGCGGGTGCGCGGCTGGAGAACGACTGGCACATGGCGACCGAGGCGGCCGTCGATCTGGTCGTCGTGGATCTGGAGCAATTCGGCGGCCGCGTCGCGCGCGTTCGCGCGCTCGACGAGCGCAAGCCCTTCGTCGTGCTGGCCGATGCGCAGGCCGACACGCTCGGCGCACAGTGGGTGTTGCGCCGGCCGGTGGCGGCCGATCAACTGGCCGAAGTACTGAACCGTTCCGTGGTGGAACCGGTCGAAGGGCTCGATCTGCCGTACGGCGGCGCCCTGCTCGGCCGCGCGGCGCCGATCGTGCTGACCGCACAGCCGGAGGCCGCAGCGGAAACGGAAGCGGACGACGACGGACGCGCCTCGTTCGACCCTGAACGCCGCGCGCGCACCGTCACCGATGTCGACAAGCTGCTGGCGCGCAGCCGCGGTGCCGTCCTGATCGAGCGAGCCGGGCTGCCGCCGCTGGTGCTCGATCCGGAAAGCGACACCTATATTTCGAACGCCGATCTTTCCGAACTCGAGCCGTATCTGTTGCAGCCGGTGAAGGGCCGCGAATGCCGGCCGATCAGCGGCGTGCGCTTCGCCGACCTGCGCGACAGCACGCCGGCGCACCCGCTGACGCGGCTGCGCTGGCTGGCCGCCCTGCTCGGTTCGAACGGCTGGCTCGCCCCGCACCTCGACCCCGGCGGCAGCTATCGCGTGACCAGCTGGATGTCGGTCGACGGCAGCTACCGCCGCCAGTACCGCATCGGCATGAACATGCTGCGCTCCAAGCCGCTGCATCGCATCGCGGCCGCCGCGGGAGCGACGATGACCGAGGTGTTCGACGTGGTGAACGCCTATGACGCGATCGGTCTGCTCGAATGGACGCCGCGGCGCTCGCGCTACGCGCCCCCGGAAGGAACGGCCGACGCGCTCGCCGACGCGCGGAACGCACGCGATGCGGCGGCCTCCAAGAAGAAAATGAAGCGGCTGCTCGCCGCGTCGGTGTTCCCGCGCTGAATCCACGCACTCCGCGCGCGGGGTGCGTTCCTCGCGTGCTGCTGCTAACTTGCGTGATCGAAACCGACCGCAAGGAACACCCATGCACATCCATGTCGCCCTGCAGCCGCTGATCGCCTTGATTGCCGGCATCCTGATCCTGCTCGTGCCGCGTCTGCTGAACTACGTCGTCGCGATCTATCTCATCGTCGTCGGCATCATCGGCCTGCTGCCGATCCTTCACCTGTAAAGACCTGCGACGCGCCTGCCGCGTTTGCCGTCCATGCGAGCGCGAACCACGACGCCGCGACGACCGACACTCCCGTACCGCGCCCTGCATGCCCGGCCACTGCTACCGATTCGGCGCCTTCACGCTGAGCACGCGCGCGCGCGAGCTCAAGCGCGACGGCGTGCCCGTGCCCCTGTCCCCGCGTGCGTTCGACTGCCTGGTGTATCTGATCGAGCAGCGCGAGCGCGCGGTCAACAAGGACGAACTCGTCGAGGCGATCTGGGGCCGGCCGAACGTCTCGGACACCCAGCTCGGCCAGACGGTCCTGCGCGCGCGGCGGGCGGTCGGCGACGACGGCCAGGTACAACACTTCATCCGCACGGTTTCGCGGTTCGGCTATCGCTGGATCGCCGAGGTCGAGAGCACCGATGCCGACGAGGCCGCATCTGCGGGCGAGGCCACGGGCGAAGTGCCGCCCGATCCTGCACGGCACCGGGCCGATGCCGCACAGGGCAATGCCGCGCGGGTGCGGCCGCCGCGCGGCTGGCGCCCGCTCGTCGCGGCCACGTTGGCCGTGCTCGTCGTGACCGCCGGCGTGGCGTTCGCCCTGCGCCGCCACTTCATGCCGCAGGAGAACGCCGACGCGAACGCGGCGAACGCGATCGTGCTGCCGCTGCACGTCGACGCAAGTCCCGATCAGGCGTGGCTGCGGCTCGGTGCGATGGACCTGATCGCCGATCGCCTGCGCGAAGGCGGCATGACCGTCCTGCCGAGCGACAACGTCGTTGCCCTGCTGCGGACCGCGCACGGCGCCGACCCGGCCGCGCTGCGGCACAACGCCCCCAACGCCTGGCTGGTCGACGGATCGTTCCGGGTCCATGACGGCACGTGGGCCGTCGAGCTGCACGCGAACGCCGCCGACGGCAGCCGCATCGGCGTCGAGTCGGCGCAACCGCAGCCGCTGGATGCGGCGCGCGAAGCGGCCGATCGCCTGCTCGGGCGACTCGGCCGCGCGCATCCGGCGGCGCCGGCCGGCGGCACGCCCGTGCAGGAACGGCTGCAGCGCGCGCAGGCGGCGATGCTCGCCAACGACCTCGACGAAGCGCGCGCGATCCTGGTCAGCGATCCGGAACTGGCGCACGCCGAACCGCAGCTCGGCTACCGGCTCGCCCAGGTCGATTTTCGTGCCGGCGAGTACAAGCGCGCCGAAACATCCTTGAATGCGTTGCTGGCCGAGCCGGCCGCGAACGATCCGCTGTTCCACGCGCGCCTGCTCAATGCCCGTGGCGGAGTACACATCCGCATGGACGACTTCGCCGACGCCGAGCACGACTACGACGACGCCGTCGCGCTGCTGCGCGGCAGCAGCCACGCCCCCGAGCTCGGTCTCGCGCTGACCGGTCGCGGCGTCTCGCGCGGCATGCGGCATGCGTTCGCCGACGCGCTGGCCGATCTCGGCGAGGCGCGCGTGCAGCTGCAGGCAGCCGGCGACGTGCTCGCGGTCGCGCGCGTGGACAGCAACCTCGGCGGACTCGAAATGGTTCGCGACCGCCCCGAACAGGCGCTGCGCTATCTCGAAGGCGCGGCGGCGCGCTTCGAGGAATACGGCGCGATCAACGAGCTGATGGAGACCCTGGAAAGCCTGGTATCGGCCAACCTCGCGCTGTTGCGGCCAGCCGATGCCTTGGCGGCGAGCGACCGCAGCTGGACCCTCAGGCCGCGCGTGACCGATCCCAACCAGCGCCTCAACCTCATTCTCGATCGTGCCGATGCCTTGCTGGCGACGGGCGGGTTGAATGAAGCATCGCGTCTGCTCTCCGGCTTGCCCGAAGCGGTCCCCGATGCAAACCCGTTCCTGGCGCGCCGGCTGCCGGCGCTGCGCGCGCGCCTGGCGTTCGCCGAAGGCCGCTACGATGACGCGGCGAGCGCCGCACAGCGTGCGCTCGCGCTGCCGCCGCCGTCCGACGACAAAGGCGAAGGCGTCGCCGAGATCGCCCTGGTCGGACAGCGCGCCCGCTTGGCCGCCGCGCCGGCGCTGGCGCACGAGTCCGCGCCGCAAGAGGCCGCAGCCACCTATCCGGTGCAGGCCGTGCTCGCCGCTGAACGTGAGGCGGCAGCAGGCAACGGCGCCGCCGCGGAACGCGACTACCGCACCGCCCTCGACCTTGCCGAGAAGCGCGGCGTGCCGAGCGATGTCGCCCTGGCGACAAGCTCCTACGGCCCCTGGCTGCTGCAGCAGGGCCGGCTCGAACAGGCCACCGAGATCATCGGCCGCGTGTCGCCGTGGGCCGATCGCGATTACGGCTGCGCCCTGCTGCAAGTACGCCTGTTCCATGCGCTCGGCAAGACCGAGGCCTGGGCCGCCGCGTTGCGCCAGGCGCGAGCACTGGCAGGCGAGCGGGCCATTCCCGAGGCGCTGCTGAAGGCGCCGCAGCGATCGGCGTAGCGCCTCGCCTTTGCGTCTGCGTGGGCCGGCGTTGACGCGCGCGCAATCGAACTGGAAGGGTTGTGGAAAGACTCGCCGGGCCATTGGCGACATCTTCTTAGGCGGACCGCAATCCAGCCATGGGAGATGATCGAATGCGAAAGCTGATAGGGGTCGCCCTGCTCGCCGCGACGGCCACTGCCGGCGCCCAGCAGGTCGTCGACGACTTCGAGTCGGACACGAACCCGAACTACTGGGGCTGGACCGCAAGCACCCCCAGCACGGCGAGCATCGTCATGGACGGCGGCAACCCCGGCGCCTGGGACGACAGCGGGGTGCCCTACTTCGCGCAGTACCCGAATTTCACCGCAGTGCCGCCGGCCGGCTCGCCTCTGCAGATAGCGCTCGCCAGCGGCAGCCTGCACACGGCATCGATCGACGTCGAACGACTCGATGCCAGCGATGTCCAAGGCTGCCTGCCGGCCCACATCGAGTCGAGCTTCGTCGCGATCGAGCTGATGGATCTGCACACCGCGGCTTCGGTCGTCGAAGCCCATACGACGTTTGGCCCGACGTTTCCCGAAGGCCCGTTCCCCTGGCAGACGGCCAGCTTCACGGTCCCGAGCGACGCGACCGACACGCCGCCCGGCTGGGTGCTCAACGCCGACCCCGACCTCCACTACACGTGGGTCGAACTGATGCACAACGTCGACGGCATCCGCTTCTTCGTCGGCGATCCGGACGCTTTGACCTTCAGCGCCTGTGCGCACCTCGGTGCCGACAACGTGGTGATCACGTACGGAACCGACGGCGACACGATCTTCATCGACGGCTTCGACGGCGCCGCAGCGCCTTGACCTGCGTAGCAACGGCCTGTCCGGGCTGCGGAAAACGCGAGACGAATCGAACTGGAGGGGTTCTGGAAAGACTCCCCGGGCCATTCGCGACATCTTCGATGGATCGCGATCCAACCATGGAGATGATCGAATGCGAAAGCTGATGGGACTCGCCCTGCTCGCCGCGACGGCCAACGCCGGCGCCCAGCAGGTCGTCGACGATTTCGAGTCGGGCACGAACCCGAACGACTGGGGCTGGGCCGTCAGCACCTCCAGCACGGCGAGCATCGTCATGACCGGCGGCAACCCGGGCGCCTGGGACGACAGCGGCGTGCCCTTCATGTCCGATCACCCGAATTTCACCGCGGTGCCGCCGGCCGGCTCGCCCCTGCAGGCGGCGCTCGCCAGCGGCAGCCTGCACACGGTGTCGATCGATATGCAGCGCATCGACGGCAGCGGCGTCGAAGGCTGCTTTCCGATCAATACCGCGTCGGGCTTCTTTTCGATCGAACTGATGGACCTGCACAGCGCGGCCTCTCTCGTGGAAGCGCACATGACCTCGGGCCCGACCTTCCCAGACGGCCCCTTCCCTTGGCTGACCGCCCACTTCTCGATCCCGAGCGATGCGACCGATACCCCTGAAGGATGGAAGCTCAACGCCGACCCCGACCTCCACTACACCTGGGCCGAACTGATGCACAACATCGACGGTATCCGCGTCTTCCTCGGCGATCCGAGCGCGCGGACGATCCCCTACTGCTCGCACCTCGGCGTCGACAATGTCGTCGTCACGTACGGAACCGACGGCGATACGATCTTTGCGGACGGTTTCGACGGCGCCGCGACACCTTGACCCGCATCGCAACTGCCTGTCCGGACTGCGGAAAACGCGAGACGAATCGAACTGGAGGGGTTCTGGAAAGACTCCCCGCGCCCTTCGCGGCATCGTTGCCGGACTGCGATCCGGCCATGGGAGATGATCGAATGCGAAAGCTGATGGGGTTCGCCCTGCTCGCCGTCACGGCCACCGCCGGCGCCGAACAGGTCGTCGACGATTTCGAATCCGGCACCAACCCGAACCAGTGGGGCTGGAGCAACAGCACCGACAGCGTCGCGAACATCGTCATGGACGGCGGCGATCCGGGCGCCTGGGCCGAAAGTCCCGATGCCTATTTCGTGGACCATCCGAATTTCACCGCGCTGCCGCCGGCCGGCTCGCCCCTGCGCGCCGCGCTCGACAGCGGAACGCTGCATGCGGCATCGGTCAATCTGCAGCGGCTCGATACCGACGGCTGCCTGCCGGTGTACACGCTGCCGAGCACGCTGACGCTCTCGCTGATCGACACGCACACGGCGGACTACGTGATCGAAGCGCACACCACGGACGGCAAGACCTCGCCCACTACCGGACCTTTCGGGTGGCTGTCGGCGAAGTTCACCATTCCGAGCGAGGCGACCGACACGCCGCCGGGCTGGGTGCTCAACGTCGCACCGGACCTGAACTACACCTGGGCCGACCTGATGCACAACATTGACGGCATCCGCTTCTTCGTGGTCAGCCCGGACGACATCACGTTCAGTTCGTGCTGGGACCTCGGCGCCGACAACGCCGTGGTCACGTACGGAACGACCGACGACGACACGGTCTTCGCCGACGACTTCGACGGCGCCGCGCCACCCTGATCGACGTCGCGGCTACACTCGGCGCACCGTCCCCTCGAAGTGCGCCGATGACCGATCCGTCCGCATCCGCCCCGTCGCGCCTGCGCGAGCGCCTGCGCGAGAAACTGCCCGAGATCGTCATCGAGGCCGGCTCGGTCGTGCTCGCGCTGCTGCTCGCGCTCGGCGTCAACCAGTGGAACGAGCGCCAGCAGGAAAAAGAGCGCGCCGAGATCGCGCGCAACGCGATCCTGGCCGAACTGCGCTCGAACCGGCAGGAGATCGAGGGCGCGCATGCCAAACTGCAGGAAATCGTCACGCAGCTGCGCGACGCGCTCGACAAGAGCAAGCCGCCGCCGCACGAACTGCAGGTCCAGCTCGGCATCTCGCTGCTGTCCGCGGCCGCCTGGCATGCGACGCTGGCGACGCAGGCGAGCCAGCGCATCGACTTCGCCTGGCTGACGCGCATCGCCAAGCTCTACGAACTGCAGGATCATTTCCTGCGCGTGCAGAACGCGGCAGTCGATCAGCTGAGCGCAGTGCCGCCCGACGACAGCGTCAACGGCAAGCAGGTCGCGGCGATGCTGCTGCCGCGCTTCAACGCGCTCGATCAGCTCGCTCAGAGTCTGACCCTCGGCTACGCCGAGGCGCTCGACGAGGCGGCATCGAAAACGCCCGTCACGAAAAAGTAGCACAAACCATACATGTGAAAAAAAGCGTGTCGCCGGGGCGCCCCAATCACGAGATCGCGACGCTGTTCCTGTTATAACTATGTGATGCGCACGCCCGACGGTTGTCTACGCCAACGCCGCATCCTTTTTTTCGTGCTCGTCGCCTTGCTGCTGGCCGCCGGCACAGCTCATGCCGGGCGCGTGACGGTGCAGCTCGACGGCGTCGACGGGCCGTTGCGCGATGCCGTGCTGGCCGCACTCGAGATCAACCAGTACGGCGACCGCGACGTCACCGCGGCGCAGGCGCGGCGTCTGTACGAGCATGCCGACGAGCAGGCGCAGTCCGCGCTGCAGCCGTACGGCTACTACGGCGCCAAGGTCGACGGCGAACTGAAGGAGAACGCCGGCAACTACGTCGCCGTGCTGCACGTCGCTCCCGGCGAACCGGTCAAGGTCGGCGTGCTCGACATCAAGCTCGACGGCGATGCCGACGGCCAGCGTGCCGTGCAGAAGGCACTCGCCGCGTTCGCGCCGGCCAAGGGCCAGCCGCTCGACGACACCGCCTATGAAAAGAGCAAGGCGACGATCCAGGCAGCGCTGTTCGGCAGCGGCTATCTCGATGCGCAGCTGATCACGCATCGGGTCGACGTGCAGCGCAGCGCGAACACCGCCGAGATCCATCTCGCCTGGACGGTCGGCGCGCGCTACCGTCTCGGCGAGACGACGTTCGAAGGCGGCCAGTTCCCCGACGAGTTCCTCGACCGCTACGTCCCGTGGAAGGAAGGCGACTTCTACACGCAGGAGCAAGTGCTGTCGCTGCAGCAGCGCCTGGTCGACGCCGACTATTTCGCGATCGCGCAAGTGCAGCCGGATACCGAACACGCGCACGACGGCATCGTGCCGATCAAGGTCGTACTGGCCCCGGCCAAGCGCACGATCTACACCGGCGGCGTGTTCTACGGCACCGACACCGGACCCGGCGTGCGTGGCGGCGTGGAGCGGCGCTGGGTCAATCGCCGCGGCCACAAGCTGAAGTTCGAGACGCTGATCGCGCAGCAGTTGAAGACGATGTCCGCGCTCTACACGATTCCGCTGGCCGGACCGAACAACCACAGCCTCAATTTCGGCGCGACGTTCCGCGACGAGAACACCGACACCAGCGTGTCGCGTACCTGGGGACTGGCCGCCAGCGACTCGGCGGTCTGGCGCGGCTGGACGCGCACGCTCGGGCTGAAGTTCCTGACCGGCAATTTCGAAGTCGCCAACCTGCAGGGCGACACGACCTTGCTGTATCCGGAAGTCTCGCTCTCGCGCAAGCAGGCCGACGATCCGATGTTCGTGCGCCGCGGCTATTCGCTGACGGTGGCCGCACGCGCCGGCGACAGCAGCCTGTTGTCCGACACGACCTTCGCGCAGATCACCGCGGATGCGAAATGGATCCGGGGCATCGGCGAGAACTCGCGCTTCATCGCGCGCGGCTCGTTCGGCGCGACCAAGGTCGACGATTTCGACAAGCTGCCGCCGGAGCTGCGCTTCTTCGCCGGCGGCGACCGCTCGATCCGCGGCTACTCGTTTCAATCGGTCGGGCCGCCGCTGGCCGAGGACCTCATTCCGATCGCGCGCGCGCGCTGCGCGGCGAATCCGAACATGGACTGCAAGGACTTCATCGTCGGCGGCAAGAACCTGATCGTGGCGAGCGCCGAGTACGAGTACTACTTCAAGCCGAACTGGGGCATCGCGACCTTCGTGGACACCGGCGACGCGTTCTCCAGTTTCAACTCGTACGAGCAGAAGACCGGCGTCGGCTTCGGCGTGCGCTGGCGCTCGCCGGTCGGCATGGTGCGCGCCGACCTCGGCTTCCCGATCAACCGCAGCGAAACCGACAGCGTGGTCGAATTGCACGTCGTGATCGGGCCTGACCTATGAGCACGCCGAACGACAAGGGGTTCGCGCTGCCGCGCCTGCTGAAGTGGATCGGCATCGTCCTGCTCGCCGTGCTGCTGCTCCTCGCGCTGTTCGCGTGGTGGCTGCTCGGCAGCGAATCGGGCGCGCAGTTCGCACTCGCGCGCGCGGTCGGCGCGATGGAAGGCAAGCTCAGCGTGGAGAAGTCCGGCGGCCGGCTGGTCGGCCCGCTGGTGCTCGAAGGCGTGCGCTATCGCGACGCCGCGGCCGGCGTCGACGCCAGGCTCGGCCGCGTGCTCGTCGACCTGAAACCGTTCGAGCTACTGTCCAAGCGCGTGCACCTGACGAATGTCGAACTCGAGAAGATCGACGTCGCGCTGACGACCCTGCCGCCCAAACCCGAGCCGCCTTCGTCCGAGCCCTTCTCGCTGGCCGCGCCGATCGACATCGTGCTCGATCGCCTCGCGCTGAAGCAGGCGGCGATCAGCCAGGACGGCAAGCCCGTATTCGCGCTCGACAGTGTCGACCTCGGCGCGCTGTGGACCAAGGACGGCGCGGCCGTGAAGAAGCTGGTCCTGCGCGCGCCGGACGGCAGCGTCGATCTTTCCGGCACCGTCTCGGCGCTCGCCGGCTACCCGGGCAACGGCGAGACGACGTTCCGCTGGAAGGCCGCCGACCAGACCATCGCCGGCACGTTGAAGGCGATCGGCGACGGCAAGCAGGCCAAGCTCGATCTCAGCCTCAGCGAGCCGACGCCGGCGACGGTCACGGCCGTACTGACGCAGACGGCCGACTTGCCGTGGACCGCGAAAATCGAAGTGCCGCGCTTCGATCCGAAGCACCTGCAGAAGGACTCGCCGCTGGCCTCGCTCGCGCTGTCGCTGCAGGGTTCGGGCGACAAGCAGCGCGGCGACGTCAACGCGACCGTCGACGTCGACGATCACCGCGTGAAGCTGGAGCCGCTGCGCTATGCGCTGCAGGGCCAGACGCTGAAGATCGAAGCGCTGACGCTGAAGACACCCGAAGCAGCCGGACGCCTCAATGCGAACGGCGCGGTCCAGCTCGACGCGAAGCCGGTGTCGGCCACGCTCGCGCTCGACTGGGCCGACGTCGAGCTGCCGGCCGACCTGGTCGGGCAGGCGCTGGCGACGCACGGCAAGCTCGACGCGAACGGCAGCGCGGAAAAATTCCATGCCGAAGGCGCGCTCTCGATCGGACCGCCCGGCAAGCTGTCCGATCTCGCCGTGAACGTCGACGGCACGCCCGAGCTGATCACGCTCAAGCAGCTCGCACTCAAGCAAGCCAAGGGCGGTCTCGATGCGCAGGGCACGGTCACGCTGAAGCCGGCGATCGGCTGGCAGCTGACCGCGAAAGCGAACCAGCTCGATCCCGGCGCGTTCGCGGCCGAGTGGCCGGGCGCGTTGAACTTCGACCTCGTCACCGACGGCACGCTGACCGACAAGGGGCCGGACGCGACGATCAAGCTCAAGCAGCTCGGCGGTACGTTGCGGCAACGGCCGCTGTCGGGCCAGGCCGACCTGAAGATCAAGCCGGACTACATCGTCGACGGCAGCGCGAACATCGCTTCGGGCAAGAGCCGCGTCGACGTCAGCGGCAGCGGCAGCAGCGGGCAGACCGACGCGACGATCAAGCTCGCCGTCGCCTCGCTAGGCGACTGGCTGCCCGATGCCGGCGGCAGCGTGAACGGGCAATTCCACGTGCAGGGCCGCTGGCCGAAGCTCGCGATCAGCGGCAGCGCCAGCGGCAATGCGATCGCCTCCGGCACGACGCGCATCGGCTCGCTGCAGCTGACGACGAACATCGCCGACATCCAGCCGCCGCAGGGCGCGCTGAGCGTGAAGCTCGCCAAGCTCAGCGCCGGCAGCCTCGAGTTCGACACGCTCACGCTCGACGGCAGCGGCAACCAGCAGGCGCACGAACTCAAGCTCGCCGCCGTCGGCTCGCCGCTCTCGACGTCGCTGGACTTGAGCGGCAGCGCGAAGGACGACGGGCGCTGGAACGGCAGCCTGAAGACGCTCGACGTCGCGATCAAGGACGTGCCCAAGCTCGCGCTCGAGCAGCCCGCGCAACTGGCCTGGGACGGCAAGCAGTTCAGCGCGACCGACATCTGCCTCGCCGGCGGCGGCCCGAAGCTGTGCGTGGCCGGCAGCGGCGGCAGCGACGGCGCCGTCCTCGCGCGCTATCGTATCGAACAGCTGCCGCTGACCTTGATCACCAAGCTCGCCGCGCCGGACGCACCGTTCAAGGCCGAAGGCATCATCGCCGGTAGCGGCGAAATCCGCCGCGATGCGAACGGCGCGTTGAACGGCCACGCGGCGATCACCTCGGACAAGGGCAGCGTCGCCTATCCGGACAACGCGACGCAGCCGCTGCTCGCCTACACCGGCTTCGCGCTCGATGCGCAACTGTCGCCGCAGTCCACGCACGCGACCGTGCGCGCCGCGCTCGATCACGACGGCAAGCTCGACGGCGACGTCACGCTGAGCGGCGCGCCCGGCAGTGCGCAGGCGCTGACCGGCCGCGTCGACATGGCGCTCAACTCGCTCGCGTTCGTCGAACTGCTGACGCCCGAAGTCGCCAACATCAGCGGCAAGCTGGCGGCCAACTACACGATTGGCGGCACCACGGCCGCTCCGCAGCTGGTCGGCGCGCTGACGCTGAAGGGCTTCGCCACCGAGATCCCGTCGGCAGGGCTGAAGCTGCATGACGGCGACATCACGGTGAAAGCCGTCGATGCCGAACATTTCGCGCTCGACGGCACGCTGAAATCCGGCGACGGCACGCTGACGCTTTCCGGCAACGGCGGCGTCGGCGCGACCGCGCCGCTGCACGCGACGATCAAGGGCGACAATTTCCTCGCCGCCGACATCCCTGCCGCGAAGGTCGTCATTTCGCCGGACCTGACGATCGACCGCAGCGCCGAGAACATCACCGTCGGCGGCAGCGTCACGATTCCGAAGACCGACGTCAACCTGGCCAAGCTGCCCGGCGGCGGCGTCAGCAAGAAGTCGCCCGACGTCGTCATCACCGATGCCGAGCAGCCGGCGCCGGGTCAACCGTTGCCGGTGATCGTGGCGGTCAGCGTCAAGCTCGGCGACGACGTCAAGCTGGCCGGATTCGGCCTCGACGGCAAGATCGGCGGCGACCTCAAGGTCGACCAGCGGCCCGGCCGTCTCGCCACCGGCACCGGTACGCTGAACGTCAGCGGCACGTACAAGGCGTACGGCCAGGATCTCAGCATCCAGACCGGCCGCATCCTGTTCGCCGGCACGTCGCTCGACAATCCCGGCCTCGACATCCGCGCGGTGCGCAAGATCCTCGGCCCTTCGCAAGGCCAGGGCGACGATACGATCACCGCCGGCCTGATGGTGCGCGGCACCGCCCTGGTGCCGGTGCTGACCGTGTTCTCGGAGCCTGCGATGGAACAGTCCGAGGCGCTGTCCTACCTGATCACCGGCAAGCCGCTGTCCGGCCTCAAGAGCGGCGACGGCGACATGCTCAACAGCGCGGCGCAGGCGCTCGGCTCGGCCGGCGGCGACCTGCTGGCGAAGAACATCGGCTCGCGCCTCGGCGTCGACGCCGGCGTGTCCGACAACAGCGCGATCGGCGGCAGCGCGTTCACCGTCGGCAAGTATCTTTCGCCCAAGCTCTACCTCAGCTACGGCGTCGGCCTGTTCACGCCGGGCGAAGTGATCACGCTGCGCTACCTCTTCAGCAAGCGCTTCAACTTCGAGGCCCAGAACGCGACGACGGGCAATCGCGCCGGCATCAACTACCGCTACGAGCATTGAGCGATCGATGGATCGCGAGCGCGAGATAGAACGCGTTCGCGACGCGCTGGAGCGCAACGAATATCCGCGCCTGCGCATGCTGCTGATCGTCGCGCTGACCGGAGGCTGCGGCTTCCTCGCCTCGGTGCTGATGCTGCATCATGGCGTCGAATCGATCGCGCTGCGCTACCCGCTCGCACTCTGCGTCGCGTACGGCGCGTTCCTGCTGCTCTTGTGGGCGTGGCTGCGCTCGCGGCCGGACGACTATCTCGACGCGCCGGACATCCCCGATCTCGGCAGCGGCTGGCACTATCCGCGCGGCAAGGCCGATGCGCCTTCGAGCGCGGACTCGTCCTTCAGCGGCATCGATCTCGGCGACGATTTCGCGATCCCGCTGCTGGTGATCGCCTTCGTCGCGATCGTCGTCTGCGCATCGCTGTGGATCGTCTATGCCGCACCGGCCCTGTTCGCCGAGCTGCTGTTCGATGGCATTCTGGCGGCCGGGCTGTACCGGCGCCTGCGGCGCGGCGATCGCCGGCATTGGCTGGACACCGCACTGCGCCGCACCTGGCTGCCGTTCGCGCTGACTGCGCTCGCCCTGATCGCGTTCGGGCTCGGCGTGCAGCACTTCCGTCCGCACGCGCACTCGATCGGCGACCTGCTGCATCCGCCGGACGAAGCGTCCGACCCGCCATCGCCGCCCTGACAAGCGCTGCGGCTAGGGCTAGCATCGCGATGCGCAGCCGTACGCCCCTCTCCGCGGCCAAGCTCCCTCTCGGCCGACCTGTCTGGCATGCTGTTCGCCCTATGAGCAACCGCTGCCGTGGCCATGGCTGACGACCCCGTCGCGCTGGAAGCACGCCTCGAACAGAGCTGGCGCACGAACGCGTTCGCCTGGACGCGCGCCGTGCGCGAGGAGCGCATCGCGAGCCGGCGCGCCGGCACCGACGCCGCCGTCGTCGACGCCGTGCTGCACACGCGTGCCACGCGCGTGCTCGATGTCGGCTGCGGCGAAGGCTGGCTCGCGCGCACGCTCGCGCTGGAGGGCTGCACCGTCGTCGGTGTCGATGCGAGTCCGGAACTGATCGCCGAAGCGAACGAACTCGGCGGCGCGCGCTTCGAGGTGGCCACCTACGCGCAATTGTCCGCGCGCGCCGAGGAATGGGGACGCTTCGACACGGCCGTCTGCAACTTCGCGCTGCTCGGCGAAGACCTGCACACGCCGCTGCGCGCCCTGCACGGCCTGCTGCACGAAGGCGGCACGCTGATCGTGCAGACGGTCCACCCCTGGGTCGCCTGCGGCAGCGCGCCCTACGTCAACGGCTGGCGCGACGAGACGTTTGCCGATTTCGGCGGCGACTTCCGCGCATCGATGCCGTGGTACTTCCGCACGCTGACTGCATGGGCCGAGGCGATCCACACAGCCGGCTTCCGCATCGAACGCTGGAGCGAACCCGTCGACGCCGCAAGCGGCCGTCCGCTGTCGCTGCTGGTGCATGCGGTACCGCTGAAAGCCGACGCGGCGGCAGGCTGAACTCCGCATCGCTGCGCCTGTCAGAGCCGATACCCATGCGCAACCGCAACGACACCGCCGGACGCAGGCAGGCGCGCAGCGACAACCATGCGCTGGAAGCCGACCTGTGCATCCACATCTTCACCGCGTCGGCGGCGCTGGTCGGCGTCTGCCTGACGGTCATCGGGTTGATCCGCATCGTCGTGACGACGACCAAGGTCGGCACCATCGCCGACGACCTGCTCGCCGCCGATGCGACGCTGTTCATGGTCTCGTGCCTGCTCTCGTACTGGGCGCTGCGCTCGCGCAGCATCCACCGCATGCATCGCATCGAGCACGTCGCCGACGCGATCTTCCTGGTCGGCCTGCTGCTGATGACGGTCGTGTGCGCCGTCATCACTTGGGCCGTCCTGTAGCGGCCCTGCGTCAGCGCCGCGGCGCGGCGCCTGCGTAGCGCTCGACCAGATCGGCCGCGGTCTTCTTCGCGTCGCCCAGACTCGTCAGGTTGACGGCGAACCGGCGCGCGTTCTCGTGCAAGGCCTTGTCGTCGAGCGCCTGCGCCGTGCGCTCGACCACGCGTTCCCACGACGTCGATATCGCACGATCGAAGTAGCGCTGGCGGTCGGCGAAGTCGCGCAAGCCGACCGGATTGAGATTGACGCCGACGCCGAGTTCCTCGACACGCGCCGCGATCGTCGCCTGGTCGATGTTGTGCGGCAGCGCGACCACCGGCTTGCCGTGCCACAGCGCCTGCATGACCGTGCCGTGGCCGCCGGTCGTGACGACGATGTCGGCATGCTCGCTGGCCTTGTGCCCCGGCGTGTAGGCCTGCACGACGAAGCCGGGGCGGTCGCACGGAAATCCTTCGCGCGAGAAATTCGGGCCGAGCGTCAGCAGCACGTCCCAATCGGTACGCGCGGCCAGCGCCGCGATCAGTTCTTCGTAGCTCTGCCGGCGATAGACCGAGCCGCCCAGCGAGACGTACACCAGCGGCCGCGTGCGGTCGCTGCCGAACAAGGCCGTGCGATCGAACTCGGCACGCTCGAATCCCGACCAGAACAAGGGACCCACGTAGTGCAGGTCGGACCGCGTCGAATGCTCGACCGGCTCGAACTGCGCACATCCGGGCACCAGTACCGCAGTGTGCCGATTGAGATCGCGCCGATCGCGCGGCAATTGGGTCACGCCGAGTTCGGTGTAGAACGAACGGATTTCGCGCAGGTAGCTCGAACTGAACTTGCGTTCGAAGAAGGGCTTGCCGAGCACGCGATCGATGCGATGGCGCACGCTGTCGCTGGATCGCGCGAGCCCCAGCAGCCCCTTGAATTCGGGCAGCCACTGCGCGTTGATGACCGAGACCTGTGGAATGCCGAACTTGAGGCTCGCGATCGGCCCGAAGAAGCTCGGCGAACTGACGATGACGTCGGGGCGAAACGCCTCGGCCGCCGCGAGTTCGTCGCCGAGCCAGTTCATGAATCCCGCCCGATTGCTCGTGAAGTAGCCGATGCCCTGGTCGTGCTCGTCGTTGAGATTGACGTCGGCGTGTCCGCTGCCGCGCACGGCGTGGCCCGCCGCCTCGATGAAGGCTTTCTTCGAGACCGACGTCGTGAACAGCGTCGAATGGCCGCGCGCCGCAAGTTCGTCGGCGATCGGCAGCAGCCGCGCGACGTGTGCGATCGCGCCGCCGGAATACGGCGTGAAGAGCACCTTCATTGTGCGTGCGATCCTCCTCCGCCGCCCGCCGCGCGCCGCGCGGGCAAAACGCTGATGGTAGCAAGACCGGCGGGTTCCGGACGATCGACGGCGGTCGGCGCGCACCCGATCGGATCGGGAGTCGGCCAGGATGCGAGAGCCGCCAACGCAGTTCCGTCGGCTCGGTCACGGTTTTCGCGCCGATGAGGCAGTGCGTTATTGCGCTGGGCTCAGCCGCCGTGCGGCTGCGTATCGATGCGCGGTATCGCAGCGCCGGTCAGTGCCGGCCCGCAGCCACATCGACGAGCAGCGACCGGACCGGTTCGAAGCGGCTGGCGAACGAAAGGCCGAGACCGCGCAGCCATGGAAGATGCGTGCCGCCGAAGATGCGCTCGATCGCATCGAGACCGCGCGCCGCCAATGCGTTCTCGCTGCGCCGCTCGCGCTCGTAGCGACGCAGCACGTGCGCCGCGCCGATGTCGCTGCCGCGCTCGCGTGCGGCGCACACGACGCTGCGCAATGCGCGCACGTCGCGAAAACCGAGATTCATGCCCTGGCCCGCGAGTGGGTGCACGAGGTGCGCGGCATCGCCGGCGAGTACGCAACGGCCACAGACGTAGCGTTCGGCCAGTCGCATGCGCAACGGAAACGCCGCGCGCGGCGTGGCCGCGGTGATCGCGCCGAGCCGAAAGTCGAACGCGCAGCCGAGTTCGGCGCGAAAACTCGCATCGTCCTGTGCCAGCACGCGCGCCGCTTCGGCGTCGGGCAGCGACCACACGATCGAGCAGCGCCCATCGGCGAGCGGCAGGAACGCGAGCGGACCGCCGGGAACGAAACGTTGCCAGGCCGTGTTTTCATGCGGGCGCTCGGTGGCGACGTGCGCGACCACCGCGCGTTGTCCGTAGTCGCGCCCCGGAAAGGCGATGCCGAGCCGCTCGCGCAGCGAGGACGCGGCGCCTTCGGCCGCGACCAGCAGTCGTGCGCGCAGGCGCGTGCCGTCGTCCAGCGTCGCGGTGACCGCGTCAGCAGCATCGTCGACGTCGGCGATCACGGCGGGGCAGCAAACGCGAACGCTGCCCGCGACGGCCGAGCGACCCGTCGGCGAGAAGGTTCCGGCGCGCAGCGCCTGCCACAGCGCATGCTGGATCAACTTGTTCTCGACGATCCAGCCGAGCGCGGCTTCGCCGTCGTCGGCCGCATCGAAATCGAGTTCTCCGGGAGACTGCGCGTCCCATACCCGCATGCGGCGATAGGCACTGGAACGCGCGGCTTGAATGGACGGCCAGACGTCCAGATCGGAAAGCAGCGCCCTCGCGTCGGCCGCCAGGGCGACGACACGCAGGTCGACCTCGTCCTCGCCGCGCCACGGCTTGGGTTCGCTCGCCTCCACGAGGGCGACGTCGAAACCGTCGCGCGCGAACGCGAGCGCGAGCGCGGTACCGATCGCACCGGCGCCGACCACGACGACGTCGAGTTCACCGCGCCGGTTCATCGCAGCAGACCCAGCGCAGGCACGTCACCGCGGTAGCCCATGCCGCGCAGCGCGAAGCGGTGCTTGAGCGGACCGACGCGGTCGAGTACATGGAATCCGAGCGAGCGCAGCAGGCGCAGCGGCAGCAGATCGTTGCCCATCACGCGCACCAACTCGTCGCTGAACGCGGTCGTCGCCGCGCGGTCTTCGGCGCGGCGCTCGACATGGCGCGACAGCAGCTCGTCGTTGCCCGGATCGTCCGTGTTCGCATGCGGGTCCCGCAGCAGCTCGGCCAAGGTCAGCGCATCGCGCAGCCCGAGATTGAAACCTTGCGCGCCGATCGGATGCACGGTCTGCGCCGCATTGCCGACGAGCACCGCGCGCGGCGCCGTCGTGCGCGCGGCCAGGAGACGCGACAGCGGATACGGCTTGCGCCGGCCCGGGCGCGACAAACGCCCGGCGCGCCAGCCGAAGCGTTCGTGCACGAGCGCGACGAACGCGTCGTCGTCGAGCGCCGCGACACGGGCGGCATCCTCGCCGGGTACCGTGAGCACGAGTCCGGCGCGGCGTTCGCCGAGCGGCAGCAACGCGACCGGGCCGGAATCGGTGAAGCGTTCGTAGGCCGTGCCCGCCAGCGGTCGTTCGGTCGTCAGCGTGGTGACGAATGCCGACTGCGCGTAGTCGCGCCGCTCCGCATCGATGCCGAGCGCCCGGCGCACGAACGATTCGCTGCCGTCGGCGCCGACCAGAAGACGCGTGCGCACGCGCCGCGTCGTTTCGCCGACGCGCAACTCGACGGCGATGGCGTCGCCCTCGGACACGATGTCGACGGCTTGCGCCGGCGCCAGGCGGTGCAGCTGCGCGCAGGCGTCGAGGCGGCGCAGCAGGGCGTTGCCGAGTTCGCGCGCAGGCAGCACCGCGCCGAAGGCCAGCAGCCCGAGTTCGGCCGCGTCCAGCCGCACCGCGCCGAAGTCGCCTCGGCGGCTGACGTGGATCTTGCGGATCGGCGTCGCCAGCGCCTGCGCATCGAGCACGCCGAGCGCCTCCAGCGCGTTCACGCTGGCGCGCGCGAGCGCGAGGTTTCGCTCGTCGTAGCTCGGCTGCAGCTCGACGCGCGGCGGCACCGCCTCGGCCAAGGCGACGCGCAACGGCGCGCCGTCCAGCGCGATCGCGAGGCTGGAGCCGACGAGGCCGCCGCCGATGATCAGTACGTCACAGCTGTCTTCCATGGCGCGATGATACCCGGCGGCCGTGGCGGCCTTCAGCTAAACTACGCATTCGTTCACCGGAAACCTGCCCATGACCGTCTCCCGCCCCAGCCTGACCACGCCCTGGCGCGCCGGCATCCTGGCGATCCTCGCGATCGTCATGCTGGCCACGCGCATCAACCACTTCGGTGCGCTGCCCGACGCGTCGTGGATGGTGTTCTTCGCTGCCGGCTTCTATCTGCGCGGGTCCGCGCGCTGGGCGTTTCCGCTACTGATGGCGCTCGCGGTCGCGATCGACTATTTCGTCATCACCGGCCAGGGCCTGAGCTTCTGGAGCCACTATTGCGTGTCGCCGGCGTACTGGTTCCTGATTCCGAGCTATGGTGCGATGTGGTTCGGCGGCGCCTGGCTGCGCCGCCACTACACCGGCCTGCACGTGCGCGAACTCGGCCTCGCCGTGATCGGCGTCGTCGTCGCCGCGAACGTCTGCTATCTGCTGACCAACGGCAGCTTCTACTGGCTCAGCTCGCACGCAGCCGTGCACAGTTTCGGCGGCTGGATGAAGAACTTCGGCGACTGGTACCTGCCGTACATGCAGACCACCTTGATCTACGCGGCCGTCGCGACCGTGCTGCATGTCGCCGCCACGTACGCGTCGCGCGCGTTCTCGGCAGAAGCCGGGCAGCACGCACGCCGCTAGGCCGCCGCCGCGCGCGCCGCCCGGGTCCATCGACGGCACGCGCGGGAATCGTCAGCCGAGCCATCCGATCCCGACGAATCCTGGCGTCTGCCGGGATGACGTCTCCGCACTGGGCGCCTGCATGGGCAATCGTCTCTCGAAGATCTACACGCGCACCGGCGACGACGGGACCACCGGCCTCGGCGACGGCACGCGCGTGGCCAAGGATTCGACGCGCGTCGCCGCTTACGGCACCGTCGACGAGCTCAACAGCGCGCTCGGCATCGTGCTCGCGGTCGAGCTGCCCGAGCGCGTGCGCGAGGTGCTGACCCAGGTGCAGCACGACCTGTTCGACCTCGGCGGCGAACTGTGCATCCCCGGCATGGCGATGGTGCATGCGGCCGATATCGAGCGCCTCGAGCAGACGCTCGACGCCTTCAACGAGGATCTGCCGCCGCTGAAGGATTTCATCCTGCCGGGCGGCGGCATCGCAGCGGCGCATTGCCATCTCGCGCGCACGATCTGCCGCCGCGCCGAGCGCGAAGTCGTGACGCTGGCGCGCCTCGAAGCCGTGCGCGTGGAAGCGACGCACTACCTGAACCGCCTTTCCGACCTGCTGTTCGTGCTCGCGCGCGTGCTCGCGCGCGCCTCCGGCCACGGCGAAGTGCTGTGGCAGCACGAGCGGCGCAAGAAACCCTAGCGGACCCACGACCCGCTGCGAGCGAGGCGATCGAACGCATGACGCCGGCACAAGCCCTCGCCTTCGTCGAACGGCACGGCGTCGTCCTCGAAGCCGCGCGGCACGACGCAGTGGCCTGCCTCGCGGACGCGATCGCCGGCGAAACGATACGCGGCAGCTGGTGGTCGCATCCGCGCAGTCGCGAGATTTTCGCCATCACGCGCGCGCTGCGCGAATCGCCCGAGCTGCTCGTGTGCCGCCTCGTCGACGGCAAGATCAGCTTCGTGCACGCGCGCTGCTGGCCTGCGCTGGTCACGTTGTCCGCGCGGCTGCCGGCCGCGGCGCTCGCACGCGTGCACGAAGTGCATACCGACAGCGGACGCCACCGCATCGAGCAGACGCCGTTTCCGGACTGGGTGCCGCACGACGCCGTCGCGGCGGCGCGGCACTTGACGGAAGCCGAGGCGATCGCGACCTTGAGCGTACTGTCCTTCCTGTTCGAGCGGACGTCATGACCGTCACGATCTACACGCACCCGAGTTTCCGCGAGCACGACACCGGGCCCGGCCATCCGGAGTCGCCGGCGCGGCTCGGCGCCGTGCTCGATGCGCTGGCCGAAGCGCGTTTCGCCGCGCTGCCGCGCCGCGAGGCGCCGCGCGCGACGCGCGAGCAGCTCGCGCGCGTGCACGCGTCGCGGCTGATCGATCAGGTCCTCGACGAAGACGCGCCGAACTGGCGCCAGCTCGATCCCGACACCTGGATGTCGCCGGCGTCGGCCGAAGCCGCCCTGCGCGCGGCCGGCGCGGTGGTGGCGGCCGTCGATGCGGCGATCGCCGATCCGCGCCAGCGCGCATTCTGCGCCGTGCGGCCGCCCGGCCATCACGCGACGCCGTCGACCGCGATGGGCTTCTGCCTGTTCAACAGCGTCGCCGTCGGCGCCGCCCACGCGCTCGCCGCGCATGGCCTGGAACGCGTGGCAATCGTCGATTTCGACGTCCACCACGGCAACGGCACGCAGGACATCTTCTGGAGCGACACCCGCGTGCTGTATGCCTCGTCGCACCAGTCGCCGCTGTATCCCGGCAGCGGTGCGCGCGAGGAAACCGGTGCCGGCAACATCGTGAACGCGCCGCTGGCCGCCGACAGCGGCTCGGCCGCGTTCCGCGACGCGTACGAGCGCGTCGTGCTGCCGGCGCTGGACGCGTTCGCGCCGCAGCTGGTGATGATCTCGGCCGGCTTCGACGCGCACCGGCTCGATCCGCTCGCCAACCTGAACCTGGAGGCGGACGACTACGCCTGGATCACGGCGCGCCTGGTCGAACTCGCCGAGCGCCACGCCGCCGGCCGCATCGTGTCGAGCCTGGAGGGCGGCTACAGCCTGACCGCGCTGCGCGAAGCGACCGCAGCGCATGTCGGCGTGCTGCTCGACGGAGCTGCCGATGGATCATGAACGCGCTGCCGTTTGCCGCGCGCCGGCAGTTTCGGCAAGCTAGCGGTCCTTGCGCCCTCACAGACCCGGTCTTCGTGCTGCCCATTTCCGCTCCCGCATGCCGGCGAAGCTGCCTCGCGCTCGCCCTCCTGCTCGCTTTGCCGGCCGTCGCGCAGGCTGACGACGACGCCCCGAGCTGTCCCGTCGGCGTCTTCAAGTGCCCGAAGAAGCCGATCAGCTGGGAAATGTGCAAGAAGAACGACCTGCTCGACTTCTACGTGCCGGGCCTGCCCACCGAGGGCGACCGCGGCAGCGTGGCGAAGGACGCCAGCGCGCTGAACGTGCAGAGCACCGACAAGACGCACTACGTATTGAAGGGCGAGGCGCAGATCAAGCAGCTCGACCTGTTCCTGCGCGCCGACAAGATCACCTACGACACCGAGACCACCGACTACACCGCCGACGGCAACGTGCGCTACCAGGACCGCGGCATGCTGATGTCGGCCGATCGGGCCCGCGGCAACGCCGACCTCGACCGCTGCACGCTCGACGGCCTGCGCTACCAGCTGCTGAGCTCGCGCGGCAACGGCGTCGCCTCGGTCGCGGTGATGGACGACGTCGATCACGCGAACCTGACCGATGCGACCTTCTCGACCTGCGACGTCGACGATCAGCAGTGGGCGTTCGCGGCGCGCGAGATGGAACTGGACGAAGCCGCCGGCGTCGGTACCGCGCACAGCGTGACGTTCCGCGTCCACAACGTGCCGGTGTTCTGGCTGCCGTACATGCGCTTTCCGCTCGACGACCGTCGCGAAAGCGGCTTCCTGACGCCGATGATCGGCTACAGCAGCCGCCGCGGCCTCGACGTCACGGCGCCGTACTATTTCAACCTCGCGCCGAACTACGACGCCACGCTGCTGCCGCGCCTGATGACCGATCGCGGCTTCATGCTCGGCGGCGAATTCCGCTACCTGACCGACAGCAATGCCGGCCAGCTGAACGTCGAATACATCGGCCACGACAGCGAAGTGCCCGACGAGGAGGCCCTCTACGACGAGAGCCTGCCGAACACGCGCTGGTGGTACAAGTGGAAGGACGTCAGCTCGCTCGGCCCGAACTGGGGCGTCGGCGTCGATATCAACCGCGTGTCTGACGACCGCTATTTCGAGGACTTCGGGCGCGGCCTGTACACCTCGGCGATCAGCTTCCTGCCGTCCAGCGCCTACGTGTACGGCCACGGCACCTGGTGGAACGCCAGCTTCGGCGGCGACGAACTGCAGATCACCGATCCGACCCTCGGCGACCAGTTCACGCCCTACCGGCGCCTGCCGCGCATGACGTTCAATGCCGAGGATACGGTGTTCGGCGACCTCGTCGCCGGCGGCACCGCCGAATACATCGATTTCGGCAAGAGCAGCTATTGGCTCGCCGGCGCGAACGGCCCGGATTCGGTGCGCGTGCAGCCCTTGGAAGGCCAGCGCATCGACCTGTTCCCGTACCTGTCGTATCCGATCGAGACCTCCTCGTACTTCATCCGGCCGCAGCTCGGCTATCGCTACACCGCCTACGACCTCAGCCACGTCGGCGACGATCCGGCGCAGCCGTTCGTGACCAAGAGCAGCCTGACGCGCGGCGTGCCGATCTTCAGCCTCGACACCGGCCTGATCTTCGAGCGCAGCCTTTCGATCAACGACGAGGCCTGGACGCAGACGCTGGAACCGCGCGCCTACTACCTGCGCGTCCCGTATCGCAACCAGAACGACTTGCCGATCTTCGACACGGCCGAGGTGCCTTTCAGTTTCAGCCAGCTGTTCCGCAGCAACGGTTTCGTCGGCGCCGACCGCCAGATGGACGCGAACAACCTGTCGCTCGCGCTGACCACGCGCTTCCTCGAGGACTCGACCGGCACCGAGCGCCTGTCCGCGAGCATCGGCGAGATCCGCTATTTCTCGCCGCAGCGCGTGCAGCTGCCGAATGTGCCGGCCACCGACTACTCGGGCTCGGCGTACGACGGCGAAATCGACCTGCACCTGTCCGACCGCTGGCGCTTCATCCTCGACCAGCAGTGGAACCCCAATTCGCACCAGACGGACCTGTCCACGTTCACCGTGCAGAACCGCTTCGGCGACGACGGCATCGTGAACTTCTCGTACCGTTTCCGCCGCGACTTCCTCGAACAAGTCGACGTCTCGGCCGCGGTGCCGATCACGCCGAGCTGGCGCATCATCGCCCGCGAGAACTATGCCCTGAACGACCCGCTGGCGTCGCCGACCGATCCGCACGGCAAGGACGGCCGCAACCTCGAGCGCTTCATCGGCGTCGAACACGACACCTGCTGCGTGGCCTTCCGCGTGCTCGCGCGGCGCTGGATCCGCAACATCGAGGGCGACAGCGACAGCGCCATCTACTTCGAGCTGGAGTTCAAGGGCGTCGGCTCGGTCGGCCAGAAGACCGACTCGTTCCTGCGGAATGCTATCCTTGGCTATCAGTGAGTTAGCTCCAGCGGGCGCTGCGGCGCCCGCGAACGGATCGGCCGATCCGGTTGTCTCATGGTGCAAGGCCGGTCGGCCATGCGCCGACCGGCCGCTACAATTGCCGCTCTGCTTCGCCGGTGCCGCGCGCACCGCCTGTCCGGAAATCCTATGAAACCTGTCTTCGCCGCTGTCCTGATCTCCTTCCTCGCGCTGGCCGCCCCGGCCACCCCTGCGCAGACCTCGCCCGGCACGCCGCTCGACCGCATCGTCGCCGTCGTCGACGAAGACGTCGTGCTGCAGAGCGAGCTCGACCGCGACGTCGCACGCGTCACCGCTCAGTTCGCCAACAGCCCGCAGCAGCTGCCGCCGCGCGACGTGCTCGAACGGCAGGTGCTCGATCGCCTGATCAACCAGAAACTGCAGGTGGCGCGCGCCGATTCCACCGGCGTGAAGGTGTCCGATGCCGAAGTCGACCAGGGTCTGGCCCAGATCGCCTCGCAGAACAAGCTCGACGTCGGCCAGCTGCGCAGCGCGCTCCAGGCGCAGGGCATGGACTACGACCAGTTCCGCAAGGGCGTGCGCGAGCAGCTCATCCTGCAGCGCCTGCGCCAGCGCATCGCGCAGAGCCGCGTGCAGGTCAGCGACGCCGAGATCGACAGCCTGATCAAGAACGGCAACGTCACGCGCGGCCAGCTGCACGTCGGCTTCATCCTGGTCAACGTGCCCGACGGCGCGACGCCGGACCAGGTCGACGAAGCGCATCGCAAGGCCGACGAGGCGAAGAAGCAGATCGACGGCGGCATGGATTTCGCCGCTGCGGCGATCCGCTACTCCAATGCCGACAATGCGCTGCAGGGCGGCGATCTCGGCTGGCGCCCGCGCAACGAGTTGCCGCCGGCGTTCATCGACGCGACCGAGAAGCTGCAGGACGGCGAAGTCACCGCGCCGATACGCGGACCGAACGGTTTCTACCTGGTCAAGCTGTTCGGCAAGCGCGACGAAGGCGCGCAGATGGTCACCGAGTACCACGCGCGCCACATCCTGATCAAACCGACCGAACTGGTCTCGAGCGAGCAGGCCGAGAAGAAGGCCGCGGCCGTCCGCCAGAAGATCCTCGCGGGCGAGGACTTCGAGAAGGCCGCCAAGGAGTCGTCCGACGACGACGCCACGGCAAGACTCGGCGGCGATCTCGGCTGGTTCTCCGGCGAAGCGTACGGCACCCGCGTCGAGGACACGATCAAGGGCCTTGCGAAAGGCGATATCTCGCAGCCGTTCGAGACCAATGCAGGCTGGCACATCATCCAGGTCGTCGACACGCGCAGCGTCGACAAGTCCGGCGACCTGCAGCGCGACCAGGCGAAGAACATCCTGTTCCAGCGCAAGGCCGAAGACGAATACGGCAGTTTCGTGCGCCAGATCCGCAGCGAAGCCTATGTCGAGGTCCGCCTGCCCGGAGCGGATGCGGCCGCCGCCCCCGCCAAGCCCAGCGCGCCGTAAGCCGGCGCCCGCTTTCGCGTCCGGCGACGTGGCGTCCCGACCTGCGGCCACGCTGCCGCGGCTCGCACTGACCGCAGGCGAGCCGGCCGGCATCGGCCCGGAACTGATTGCGCGACTCGCGGCCACCCCGGTCGCCGCGGACCTGGTGGCGATCGCCGATCCGGACCTGCTCGCCTCCGCCGCACGCTCGGCGGGCATCGCGCTGGCGATCGCGCCGTACGATCCGGCGGTTGCGATCATGCAGCGAGCGCCCGGAAGCCTCCGTGTCGCCGCGATGTCCCTGCAAACGCCGGCCATCGCCGGCACGCTCGATCCGCGCAACGCGGCTTACGTATTGGCGACGCTCGCGCGTGCCGGCGACGGCGCCGCCAGCGGCGAGTTCGACGCCATCGTCACGGCACCGGTGCACAAGGGCGTGATCAACGACGCCGGCATCCCGTTCACCGGCCATACCGAGTTCTTCGCGCAACGCGCGAACCGCGACGTCGTGATGATGCTGACGGCCGCGCACGCCGGCGGCCGCGCCGTCGGCGGCGGCGACCTGCGCGTGGCGCTCGCGACCACTCATCTGCCGCTGGCCGCCGTGCCGGCGGCGATCAAGCGCGCCAGCCTCGTGCGGACGCTGCGCATCCTCTGCGACGACCTCATCGCGCACTTCGGCATCGCCGCGCCGCGCGTCGCCGTGCTCGGCCTCAATCCACACGCCGGCGAAGGTGGTCATCTCGGGCGCGAGGAGATCGACGAGATCGCACCCGCGATCACCCAGCTGCGCGCGGCCGGCTTCGACGTGCGCGGCCCGATACCGGCCGACACCGCGTTCGTGCCGGCCCAGCTGGAACACTACGACGCCGTGCTCGCGATGTATCACGACCAGGGCCTGCCGGTACTCAAGCACGCCGGTTTCGGGCATGCCGTCAACGTCACGCTCGGCCTGCCCTACATCCGCACATCGGTCGACCATGGCACCGCACTGGATCTGGCCGGCAGCGGCCGCGCCGATCCGGGCAGCCTCGTCGCTGCGGTCGAACTGGCCCTGCGCCTGGTGGAAGTGCGCCCGGCCGGATCGAGCACGACACCATCGCGGACTCGCACACGATGAATCTCTCCCGCCTCCGCTCGCTCTGAGCGGCGCGGCACAGCGCCGGCTGCCGGCACCGAGCACCTGGTCAGCGAATTGTATCGCGGCCTGCTCGGCCGCGAGCCCGATGCGGGCGGCCTGCGTACTCACGCCGACGCGCTCGATGCCGGCGTGCCGCTCGCCGAACTCGCGCGCGACATGGTCGCCTCCGAAGAATTCAACAAGAAGCAAGGCTATCTGCGCGTGCGGCGGCGCTGCTGCCGAACCTGGCCGAGCTCCATCCACACCGCTATCGCCGCAACGAAGACGGCAGCACGACGTTTCTCGTCGACGACGATGCCGATTTCGATTGGCTCGAGCGGATGATCCTCGAACACCGCTACTACGACAGTTTCGGCGTCTGGTCGCCGGTCATCGACATCGACAAGCGCGTCATCGCGGCCCTCGTCGCCGGGCTCGGCACGAAGCGCTGCCTCGAACTCGGCTGCTTCACGGGCCCCGTGCTGAGCCTGCTCGACGAGCAGGGCATCGACGTCGCCGGCGTCGAGATCAGCCACCTCGCGTTCGTGCTGGCGTATCCGGCGATCAGGAACCGCCTCCACTACGGCGATCTGCTCTCGGTCGACCTGCCGGCTCCGTTCGATGCGTTCATCGCGATGGACATCCTCGAGCATCTCAATCCATTGAAGCTCGATCGCTATCTGGCACGGATCGCCGCGCTGCTCGATCGCGACGGCTATTTCCTCATCAACTCGCCGATGTTCGGCACCGACGACGTGTTCGGCGAAGTCGCGCCGCCGCTCCTGCCCGAGTGGCGCGCAGCCGGACCCAGCTCGTTCTGGCGCGCCTTGCATTGCGACGCCGAGGGTTGGCCGATGCATGGGCATCTGGTGTGGGCGAGTCCGTCGTGGTGGGAACAGCGCCTGGCGGCACACGGCCTCGTTCGCGATCGCGCGCTCGAACGGTGCGTCCACGCCGACCTCGATGTCTTCTTCGAACGCTACGCACCGGCGCGCAAGAGCTTCTTCCTGTTGCGGCACGCCGATGCGAAACCTTCCGTATCGACGGCCGAACGCGTTTCGGCGGCATTGCAGCGGGCGCTCGCGACCGAACCCGGCCTCGCGCGCGGCGCCTGAGCGCAGCGGCTCAGCCGGCGCTCGCCCGGCAGCTTTCGAGAAAAGCGCGCAGCGTGGTCCCGCGATAGCGCGTTCGATGCAGCGCCAGCGCCAGCGTGCGCGTCAGCACCAGGAACGGCGTGTGCAGCGCGACCAGGCGCCCCGACGCCACGGCATCGGCGATCGCCGCGCTCGGCAGGCAGGCGATGCCGAGGCCGGCGATCACCGCCTGCTTGATCGCTTCGCTCTGGCCGAGCTCGAGCGCGACGTCGAGCGGTCCGAGCAGATCGCGGCTAGCCTGCTCGAACACCGTGCGCGTGCCGGAACCGCGCTCGCGCAGGATCCAACGCTGGCCGGCCAGGTGCTCGGCCCGAAGGCGTCGCCGCCGCGCCAGTGGATGATCCGGGCGCACGCAGATGCGCAACTCGTCGTGCCGCCACGGAATCAGTTCGACGTCGGCATGCACGACCGGCGCCTCGATGCAGCCGATGTCCAGGCTGCAATCGACGACGCCGGCCAGGATCTGCTGGCTGTTGGCGACGCGCAGCGAGAGCTGCACACGCGGAAAGCCGGCGACGAAGCCGCCGAGCAGGTCGCCGACGAGATAGTTGCCGATCGTGTTGCTGGCGCCGATCGCGAGCGCGCCGCCGGGCTCGGCAGCGCTGCCGAGTTCGCGCAACCGTTCGACGATCTCCCTGGCTCGCGGCAGCAGTGCGCGGCCGTGCTCGTTCAATTTCAAGCGGCGCTGCTGGCGATCGAACAGCGGTGCGCCGAGCAGGCGCTCGAGTTCGGCGAGGGCCATGCTCGCGGCCGGCTGGGTCAGGCCGAGCTGGTCGGCCGCCGCACGCACGCTGCCCGCGGCGGCGATGGCGCTGAAGACTTCGAGCTGGCGCGGGCTGATCGCGATCATCAGCTGTCCTTATCTTGAGTATACGAAGTATCGATTATCTTTATATAGCGGTTCTTCCTAGAGTGCACGCATCCCACTCTCCGGCCACCGCTCATGTCCCGCTTCGCCGATCGTCTTCCCGGACTCGCCTTCACGCTGCTGATCGGCCTCGCCGGGCTCGGACTCGCCGCGACGCCGTGGTTCCAGCACTTGCAGCTGTCGGCGCTGACGCTCGCGATCGTGATCGGCATGCTGCTCGGCAACCTGATCGGCAGCCGCCTGCCGCAGCGGCTGGCGCCCGGCATCGGCTTTTCGCAGCGCGACCTGCTGCGCGCCGGCGTCGTGCTGTACGGCCTGCGGATCAGCTTCCAGCAGATCGCCGCGGTGGGGCCTGGCGCGCTGCTGCTCGACCTCACGATCGTCGCCAGCACGCTGGCGCTCGGCGTGTGGATCGGCCGGCGCTGGCTCGGGCTCGATCGCGATACCGCGCTGCTGACCGCCTGCGGCAGCGCGATCTGCGGCGCCGCCGCCGTGCTCGCCACCGAGCGCCTGCTCAAGCCCGAGCCGAGCAAGGTCGCCATCGCGGTCGCCAGCGTCGTGCTGTTCGGCACGCTCAACATCTTCCTGTACCCGGAAATCGCCGCCCGCCTCGCCATGCCGGCCAACGGCTTCGGCATCTACGCCGGTGCGACCGTGCACGAAGTCGCCCAGGTCGTCGCCATCGGCAATGCGGTCAGTCCCGCCGCAACCGACACCGCCGTGATCGTCAAGCTGACGCGCGTGTTGCTGCTGGTCCCGTTCCTCTTCATCCTCGGCGGCTGGGAAGCGCGCAAGGGCGGCGCGCGCGGCGCGATCAGCATCCCCTGGTTTGCGCTCGCCTTCGTCGGCGTGTGCGCGCTGAACTCGGTCGTCACGCTGCCGGACGCACTGCGCGCCCGCCTGCTCGACCTCGATACCTTGCTGCTGGCGATGGCCATGGGCGCACTCGGCCTGGAAACGCGTTTCTCGCGACTGCGCGCGCTGGGACCGAAGCCGCTCGTGCTCGCCCTCGTGCTGTTCGCGTGGCTGACGATCGGCGGCTACTGGCTGACGCGCTGGCTCGCGTGGCCGGTCGCGTGATGCGCGCCTGACGGCCGCGTGCGCGCGATCGGCTACGATGCGCGGATGCCTGCCCCTTCCGACCGCCACATCCACAAGAAGCATTTCGGCCAGCATTTCCTGCACGACGCCGGCATCCTGCGCCAGATCGTGCAGGCGATCGGCCCGAAGCCGGGCGACCGCGTCGTCGAGATCGGCCCCGGCGACGGCGCGCTGACGCTGCCGCTGCTGCGCGCGCTCGGCCGGCTGACCGTGATCGAACTCGACCGCGACCTGATTCCGCGCTTGCGCGCCACCGCCGAAGGCGTCGGCGAACTGGAAATCATCAACGCCGACGTACTCGGCGTCGATCTTCGCGCAATCGCGGCCGGTGTGCCGCTGCGCGTGGTCGGCAACCTCCCCTACAACATCTCCTCGCCGATCCTGTTCCACTGCATCGATCACCTCGATGCGATCGGCGACATGCACTTCATGCTGCAGAAGGAAGTCGTCGACCGCATGGCCGCAGCGCCGGGCAGCAAGGTCTACGGGCGCCTGTCGGTGATGCTGCAGCTGGCTTGCCGCGTCGAACCGCTGATCGGCGTGCCGCCGGCGGCGTTCCGGCCGCCGCCGAAGGTCGATTCGGCCGTCGTGCGGTTGACGCCGCGGCCGCCGGCCGAACGCCCCGCGGTCGATGCGGGCTCGATCGCGCGCGTGGTCAAGGCCGCGTTCGGCCAGCGCCGCAAGACGTTGTCGAACGCGCTGCACGGCGTCGTCGCGCCCGAGCAGATGGTCGCTGCCGGCGTCGATCCGAAGGCGCGCGCCGAACAGCTGGCACCGGGCGAGTTCGTCGCCCTGGCGGCCCGTCTCGGGGCGGAGTGAACCGGCCGACGCCGCTTTTTCTTCTTTACAACTTGCCGACGCGCCCCGCGTCCCTGAAAATCACCCCATGAGCGGCAAGAAGCCCTACGACATCACCATTTCGGTCGACACACGCTTTCTGGACGACCAGTCGGCGCCGGCCGACAATCGCTACGCATTCGCGTACACGATCACGATCGCCAACCACGGCACGGTCGGCGCGCGCCTGTTGTCGCGCCACTGGGTCATCACCGACGGCAACGGCAAGGTGCGCGAAGTGCACGGCGACGGCGTGGTCGGCGAGCAGCCGTGGGTGCGGCCGGGCGACGACTACGAGTACACCTCCGGCGCCGTGCTGGAAACCGCGCTCGGCACGATGCGCGGCAGCTACCAGATGATCGCCGACGACGGCACGCATTTCGATGCGTACATTCCCGCCTTCGTTCTGTCGATTCCGAGGACGCTTCACTGATGGCGACTTGGGCCATCGGCGATATCCAGGGCTGCCACGATGAACTTGTCCGCCTGATCGAAAAGCTCCGCTTCGATCCCGCTACCGACAAACTCTGGTTCTGCGGCGACCTGGTCAACCGCGGCGGGCAGTCGCTGGCCGTGCTGCGCACGGTCAAGGGACTGGGCGACCGCGCGATCGTCGCGCTCGGCAACCACGACCTCTCGCTGCTGTCGATCGCCGAACGCAAGCGCGAGGAGCAGGGCCGCGTGAACCCGGAGCTGCGCGAAGTCCTGTTCGCGCCGGACCGCGACGAGCTGATCGGCTGGCTGCGCCGGCAGAACCTGCTGCACGTCGACCGCGACCTCGGCTTCCTGCTGGTCCACGCGGGCCTCTTCCCTCGCTGGACCGTGCAGCAGGCGGAGGAAGTCGCGCGCGAGATCGAGGACAAGCTGCGCAGCGACGGCTACCGCCGCCTGCTCAAGCAGTTGTTCGGCAACAAGCCGGACCTGTGGACGCCGAAGCTGCGCGGCATCGACCGCTGGCGCGCCGGCATCAACGTATTCACGCGCATGCGCTATTGCGACGTGCGCGGCCGCATCGCCTTCGGCGACAAGGGCACGCCCGGTACGCAGCGGCCCGGCCTCTATCCATGGTACGAAGTCCCCGGCCAGCTGAAGCGCGACATCAAGATCGTCTGCGGCCACTGGTCCACGCTCGGCCGCTTCGCGGGCCTCGGCGTGCATGCGATCGATACCGGCTGCGTCTGGGGCGGTTCGCTGACGGCGCTGCGCCTGGACAGCGAGGAGCCGGAGTTCGTCAGCATCAAGTCGGATCGCAAGCCGACGCCGGGCAAGGAACAGGACTGAGCATCCTGCGCAGCCATCGCAGGGTCGAGGCGGCGCCATGACGACGGCCAAGCGGATTCGCCTGAACGAACGCCAGGTCGCGCTGATCGCGCGCGCGCTGGCCGAGCCGCGGCGCCAGCAGATCCTCAAGCAGATCGGCGAGCAGTGCGAGCCGCTGCCGTGCAGCGTGCTGCACGAGTCGCACCCGATCAGCGCCGCGACGCTGTCCCACCACATGAAGGAACTGGAGACGGCCGGCCTGATCCAGATCGTCCGCGAGGGCAAGTTCGCCCGCCTCGTCTTGCAGCGCGACGTCCTGCACGCCTATCTGGACCTGCTCGCGAAGATTTGAAGCGCCCCCTTGAAACCTCGTTCGCGCGCCCCTTGTCGATTAGATGATTAGACAATCGTCTAATTATTGACGAAGAATCCATCGAGGACACGCAGATGAGCAAACTGACAGGCAAAGTGGCTGTGGTAACGGGCGCATCGAAAGGCATCGGCGCCGGCATCGCCAAGGCGCTGGCGGCCGAAGGCGCGGCGGTCGTGGTGAACTACGCATCCAGCAAGGAAGGCGCCGACCGCGTCGTCGCCGAGATCGCCGCCAAGGGCGGCAAGGCGGTCGCAGTGCAGGGCGACGTGTCGAAGGCAGCCGACGTGCAGCGTCTGTTCGCCGACGCGAAGAAGGCGTTCGGCCCGCTCGACATCCTGGTCAACAACGCCGGCGTCTACCGCTTCGCGCCGATCGAGGAAGTGACCGAAGAGGAATTCCACCGCCAGTTCAACACGAACGTGCTCGGCCTGCTGCTGGCGACGAAGGAGGCCGTCAAGCATTTCGGCGACGGCGGCGCCAGCATCATCAACATCGGTTCGACGGCCAGTTCGCTCGGGCTTCCCGGCACGGCCGTCTACACCGCGACCAAAGGCGCGGTCGACACGATCACGCACGTGCTGTCGAAGGAGCTCGGCCCGCGCAAGATCCGCGTCAACTCGATCAATCCGGGCGGCGTGGAAACCGAAGGCGTGCACGCGATGGGCATCATCGGCAGCGACTTCGAGAAGCAGATGGTCGCGCAGACGCCGCTCGGCCGTCTCGGCCAGCCGGAAGACATCGCGACGATCGCGGTGTTCCTCGCCTCGGCGGACTCGGGCTGGCTGACCGGCGAGACGCTGCTCGCGTCCGGCGGCATGCGCTGAGTCGATGCGATGCGACGCCCGCTCGCGCGGGTGTCGCATCGCCGGCTAGCGCCTGGCGTAGTCGACGAACGCGAATGCGTATTCGTGTCGCGCATCGCGCGCATGCGGTTCGCGCGCCGTCTCGATCCAGTCGGCCGGGTCGAAACGCGGAAAGAACGCATCGGCACCGGCCGCTGCGGTTTCGATCCAGGTGAGATGAAGCTTCGTCGCGCGCGGCAGCGAGAGCGCATAGACCTCGCCGCCGCCGATCACGGCCAGCTCGGCACCGTCGGCGTGCTCGACGGCCTCGTCGAGCGTGCGCACGATGCGCTGGCCGGCGAACGGCGCCGTGTCACCACGACTCAGCACGAGATTCTCGCGGCCCGGCAGCGCGCGCCCGATCGCGAGCGCGGTCTTGCGGCCCATCAGCACCGGCTTGCCGAGCGTGAGGGCCTTGAAACGCTTCAGATCGTCGGGCAGGTGCCAGGGCATCGCGCCGTCGCGACCAATCGCCTGGTTGCGATCGAGCGCGGCGATCAGGGAGATGACCGGCGCGCTCATCCTTGAACGCGAGCATGAAGAAGTGGCCATCCTCGGCCGCGTCCTCCGCGCACGCCTCGCAGCGCCGCTCGCTTCATACCGCCACCGGCGCCTTGATCGCCGCGTGCGGCGTGTAGTCGACGAATGCGATGTCTTCGTAGCGGAAGTCGAACAGCGAATGCACGTCGGGGTTCAGTACGAGTTTCGGCAGCGGCCGCGGCTCGCGCGTCAGCTGCTCGCGCGCCTGCTCGAAATGGTTCGAGTACAGGTGCGCATCGCCGAGCGTGTGCACGAAGTCGCCGGGTGCCAAGCCGCACACTTGCGCGACCATGTGCGTCAGCAGCGCATAGCTGGCGATGTTGAACGGTACGCCGAGGAAGATGTCGCCGGAACGCTGGTAGAGCTGGCAGGACAGCTTTCCTTCGGCCACGTAGAACTGGAACATCGTGTGGCACGGCTGCAGCGCCATCTTCGGCAAGTCGGCGACGTTCCATGCGCTGACGATCAGGCGGCGCGAATCGGGATTGCGCCGGATCTCGTCGAGCACCCAGGCGATCTGGTCGATCGTGCGGCCGTCCGGCGCCGCCCAGCTGCGCCATTGCTTGCCGTAGACCGGGCCGAGCTCGCCGTCGACGGCCCACTCGTCCCAGATCGAAACGCCGTTTTCCTTCAGATACCGCGTGTTCGTCTCGCCGCGCAGGAACCAGATCAGCTCGTGCACGATCGACTTCAGGTGCAGCTTCTTCGTCGTGACCAGCGGAAAGCCCTGCCCGAGATCGAAACGCATCTGCCAGCCGAACACGCTGCGCGTGCCGGTGCCGGTGCGATCGGCTTTCTCCGCACCGTGTTCGAGCACATGGCGCAGCAAGTCAAGATACTGGCGCATCGTTCGCCTCCGAATCGACGATCCGCGGCTCGAGCGTCGGCGCACGCCGCGACAGCCACAAGAGAAACAGGCCGACGACGATCAGCGGCAGCGACAGGATCTGCCCCATCGTGACCCAGCCGAACGCCAGGTAGCCGAGCTGCACGTCCGGGATGCGCACGAATTCGATCGCGAAGCGGAAGATGCCGTAGAGCAGCGCGAACATTCCCGAGACCGCATAGCGCGGGCGCGGCTTGCGCGAGTAGAACCAGAGGATGGCGAACATCACGACGCCTTCCAGCGCGACTTCGTACAGCTGCGACGGGTGCCGCGCCTGGTCGTTCAACTGGCCGGCCAGGTACATCTGGCGCAATTCGTCGTGCGTCTTATTCAGCGACTGCAGCGCGCCCGGGAAGATCATGCCCCATGGCTTGTCGGTGAGGCTGCCCCAGAGCTCGCCGTTGATGAAATTGCCGAGGCGCCCGAGGCCGAGGCCGACCGGCACGAGCGGCGCGACGAAGTCGATCACGTCGAAGAAGTGCAGCCGGTGCTTGCGCGTCCACAGCAAGCCGGCAACCAGCACGCCGAGCAGGCCGCCATGGAACGACATGCCGCCTTCCCACACGCGGATGATGCTGGCCGGGTGCGCGATCAGCTCGGCGAAGTTGTAGAAGAACATGTAGCCCAGGCGCCCGCCGACGATGACGCCGAGCATCACGTAGAACGCCAGATCGGAAAACTGGTCCGCCGTGACCGGCAGCCGCCCGGCCGCGCGGCGGCGCTGGCCCAGCCACCAGGCGCCGGCGAAGCTGAGCAGGTACATGATGCCGTACCAGTGCACTTCCACCGGGCCGAGGGAGAACAAGACGGGATCGAAATCGACGAAATAGGGCACGCGTGGGCTCGAATCGGATTCAGCGTTGCAACCGGTGGGGCGCGGCGGAAAGGAAGCCACCCGACGAGATGTAAGTTTCGCCCATCCATCGAGGGCCCGCCATCCCGGCGGCCATTCTACCGCTTAGAATCACCGGACCAGGCGACTGGAAAAGGGGACGGGTGTGTCGAGAATATTGGCAGCACGCGCTGCCGTGGCACTGTGGGCGCTATTTTCCTGCGGCTCCATCATGGCGCAAACGCACGCGCACGGCGTCATTTCAGATGCGGCGACACTGGCGCCCATGGCGGGTGCGACGGTCCTGATCCAGGCGAAAGGTATTTTCACCTACGCCACGATCGCCACGACGAGCACGAGCGACGATGGAACCTACGAATGGACCGGCAGTTGTGCCGAGTTCAGCGCAGTGGGGTGTCGGGTACTCGCCCATGTGGATGGCTACACGGATGGCCACGGCAATTTCGACGCGGCGGCGCAGGACGTCCAGATCGACATCGCGCTGCATCGCTCGGCCAGCGTCGCCGGCCATGTGCGTTGGGCTGCGGATGCATCGCCGGCAGAAGGGATGAATCTCGTCGCACAGTGCCTGCCGTCGGCAGAGAACGATTGCGTGGACCTTCCTTTCGCTTCGACCAGCTCGGCGGCCGACGGCAGTTTCGCCCTGAGTGGACTTCCGGCAGGCTCGTATCAGATATGCGCGGGCGGTCCCTACCAGAATTCGGTACCCCAGTGCTACGACCACCTCGACCGCGGCGCCTTTGCCGGTGACTATCCGTTCACGCCCGTCGTATTGGCTGATGGCGAAGCATCGAGCCCGATCGATTTCGACCTTTCCGCCGGGGGCACGCTGGCCGGAAAGGTATTCGACGGCTACACCGGCATGCCGCTCGCCGGCCATTCGCTCGCTTTCAACCTCTTCGACGCCAACGGCGACGACTACGGCCCCTACCTGCCGACGATCGTCACTGCCGATGACGGAAGCTATGCGCTCGAAGGGATCCCGGAAGGAACGTATTACCTCGAAGTGGTCGACTCGAGCTATCCCTACAGCGACTATGGGCAGTTGTATCCGGGAATCACCTGCATCTACGAGAATTGCCCGCCGGTGACGACAGCAACCCCACTGGAGGTCTCGACGGGCATCACGCATGACGGAGTCGACTTCACGTTCCATCCGATCGCGACGATCAGCGGCACGATCGTCGATGCTGCGGATGGACATCCGCTCGGCGGCATCCGTGTTCAGGAAGCTCATTGCGAGAACGGCACGTGCGGGCTGCTCTCGTCGGTCGCGACATCCGACGCCGACACCGGGACCTATACGCTCGCCGTGCAGGAAGATCCGCAGATCCATGTCGTCACGGTGAGCGGGCAGCCCTACGTCGATCAGGTGTATCCGGGGATTCCGTGCATCTTCAACCAGAACTGCAACGGGCAGGGCCAAGACTTCGCCATACAAGCGGGCGACCACATCGAGGGCATCGACTTTTCGATGCATCTCGGCGCGTCGATCTCGGGACAGACGTCGTTCACTTCGGGCGCACCGTCAGGCTTCGACACCGTCTGGCTCTACGACGCTAATTTCGACCTCGTATGGACCAGTTCGACCGACGATTCGGGCTTCTATCAGACCCCTGCATGGCCGCCAGGAATCTATTACGCCGGCGCAGACAACACGTGGGGATGTGCGTTCTACAGGGACCGGCCGTGTCCCGCCGACGGGCAGGGCCTCTCGTCGGTGCAACCGACACCGATCCCGCTCGCGCAAGGCGATGTGCGCGAACACATCGACTTCACCCTACCATTGCCGGACCCGATTTTCGAGAGTGGGTTCGAGTACTGAGCATCTATGCCGGCAGCACGCGGAACACGTACCCCTTGAGATAGTCCGTCTCGGCAATCGCCGGATGCACCGGGTGATCCGGCGCCTGCTGCAGCTGGATCAGCTGCTGCGCCTGGCGATCGAGATGGCGCACGCCCTGCTGCACCGCCTCGACCAGGGCCGCACGCGGCATGTGGTGCGAGCACGAGCACGTCACCAGGATGCCGTCCTTGCCCAGCACCTGCATGCCGAGTTCGTTGAGACGGCGATACGCGATGCGTCCCTCGGTGAAATCCTTCTTGCGCTTGATGAAGGCCGGCGGGTCGAGGATCACGACGTCGTAATGCTCGCGCGCCTCGCGCAGCGCCTTCAGATGATCGAACGCGTCGGCGCGTACGGCCGTCACGCGGTCGGACAAACCGTTGCGCTCGGCATTGCGCGCGACGGCTTCGACAGCCGCCGCGGAGGCGTCGACGCAGACGACTTCGCTCGCGCCGGCTGCCGCGGCGCGCAGGCCCCAGGCGCCGAGGTAGCTGAACATGTCGAGCACGCGCTTGCCTTCGACGAAGCGGGCGAGCTGGTCGCGATTCTCGCGCTGATCGTAGAACCAGCCGGTCTTCTGTCCGCCGACCGGGTCGACGACGAAGTCGAGACCGCCCTCGCGCGCGATCGTCTCGCCTCCGTACTCGCCATGGCCGATGTCGGCATAGTCGGGCAACTGCTCCATCGCGCGGATCGATGCGTCGTTCTTCCACCAGAGCTGGCGCGGCTTGAGCACCTTCACGATCGCTGCGGTGAGCTCGTCCTTCTGCCGCTCCATGCCGGCCGTCGTGATCTGGCCGACCAGCACGTCGCCGAAACGATCGAGCGTCAAGCCGGGCAAGCCATCGGATTCGCCGAACACGAGCCGGTAGTACGGCTCGGCATACAGGCGCTCGCGCAAACCCAGGGCGACGTTCAGGCGATGCACGAACAGCGAACGGTCGAGCGCATGCTCGATGCCGCGCGAGACGAGCCGCGCCGCAATCAACGAATTGGGATTGACGTAGCCGATGCCGATCGGCTTGTCGCGATGATCGACGATCGCGCAGACCTCCCCCGGCTCGAATCCACTCAACGGCGAGCGCGCGACGTCGACCTCGTTCGAGAACACCCACAGATGTCCGGCGCGCAAACGGGCATCCTCGCCGCGCTTGAGGTAAAGGGCTGGATATTCGATGGAGTCGGACACGATCGCGCCCCGCGGTGGTGAAGGCCGCGCACGGTAGCCCCTCCCAGCCACTGCGACAAGCCGCATCGCCTCGATTTCCCCGAGTGGTCCGCTCGAGCCCTCCCCTTCAAGGGGAGGGTTGGGTGGGGATGGTGTCTCGCGCTGCCGGGAAACCCGTCTCCGTACACCGCTCCGACCACGACGCGGAATACACTTCCACCATGCCCAACCATCTCGCCACGGAAACCAGCCCCTACCTGCGCCAGCACGCCGACAATCCGGTCGACTGGTGGCCGTGGTGCGACGAAGCGCTGGCCACGGCACGCCGCGAGAACAAGCCGATCCTGCTCTCGATCGGCTACGCCGCCTGCCACTGGTGCCACGTGATGGCGCACGAGAGCTTCGAAGACGCGGAAACGGCCCGCGCGATGAACGCGCTGTACGTCAACATCAAGGTCGATCGCGAGGAGCGGCCCGACATCGACAAGGTCTACCAGCTCGCGCACCAGGCGCTCGCGCGGCGCGGCGGCGGCTGGCCGCTGACGATGTTCCTGACGCCCGGAGACCTGCTGCCGTTCTTCGCCGGCACGTATTTTCCGAAGACGCCGCGCTACAACATGCCTGCGTTCATCCAGGTGCTGCAGGGCGTGCGCCGCTGGTTCGACGAAAAGCCCGACGAGGTGCGGACGCAGAATGGCGCGCTCGCGAACTTCCTCGCCGACCACGGCCAAGATGCAGCGCATACGGATGCAATCGACGATGCGCCGATTCATCGCGCCCTTGCACGCATCGCCGACCAATTCGACGCCGACAACGGCGGCCGTCGCGGCGGCCCGAAGTTTCCGCACGCGAGCGAAATCGAGCTGCTGCTGGCGTCCTCCCGATCCGTGGAAGAATCCCCTCCCCGTGATCCCGGCGAACGCCGGGACCCAGCGTCTTCGGCAGAAGATACCGACACGGTATCCCGGCCTGCGCCGGCACGCCGGCTGGAGGACGACCCCGCAGCCATGGCGCGCCGGACGCTCGCGTGCATGGCCGAGCGCGGCCTGCGCGACCACCTCGGCGGCGGCTTCTTCCGCTACTGCGTCGACGCGCAATGGGATATCCCGCACTTCGAGAAGATGCTCTACGACAACGCGCAGCTGCTGCCGCTGTATGCCGCCGCCGGCGCGCGTTTCGACGAACCGGCGTTTGTCGATGCTGCGCGCGACTGCGCCGACTGGCTGACGCGCGAGATGAGCGCGGCAGGCGGCGGCTTCTGGAGTTCGCTCGATGCCGATTCCGAAGGCGAGGAAGGCCGCTACTACGTCTGGCAACGCGACGAGATTCGAGCGCTGCTCGACGACGGCGAATTCGCACTCGCCGAACGCCGCTTCGGACTCGACCAGCCGGCGAACTTCGAGCATCACGCCTGGCACCTGCGCGAAGTGGAGACGCTGGCCGAAGCCGCGCGCGCGCTCGATCTGCCGCAAGCGGCCGCACACGAACGATGGCAGTGCGCGCGGACGAAACTGCTGGCCGTGCGCGATCGCCGTATCCGTCCCGGCCTCGACGACAAGATCCTCACGGCGTGGAACGCGCTGACGATCGCCGGCGCCGCGCGGGCATTGCAAGCACAACCGGACCTGCTCGCCTTGCGGGAGCAAGCGGAGCTCGCGTTGAATTTCCTACGCGACCGGCTGTGGCAGGACGGACGCCTGTACGCCAGCCACGCGCGCGGAGAAACGAAATTCCGCGCCTACCTCGACGACCATGCGTTCCTTCTCGACGCCTTGCTCGCGATGCTGCAGCTGCGCTGGCGCACGCAGGACCTCGACTGGGCGATCGCCCTTGCCGATACGCTGCTCGAACGATTCGAGGACCGCCAGGGCGGCGGCTTCTTCTTCACCTCGCACGATGCCGAAGCGCTGCCGCAGCGCCCCAGGCCCTTCATGGACGAATCGCTGCCCGCGGGCAATGGCGTCGCCGCGCGAGCCTTGCTCAAGCTCGGCCACCTGCTCGGCGAGGTGCGTTACCTCGACGCCGCCGAACGCACGCTGCGCGCGGGGTGGCCGACGCTGTCGCAATACCCCGAAGGCTGCTGCAGCTTGCTGCTCGCGCTGGATGAGTTTCTCGATCCGCGTACGCGCGTCGTGATCCGCCACGACGACGCGCCGGCCGCCGCGCAATGGCGCGCCGACGTGCGGCGGCTCGACGCGAACGCCGACGTGTACGTGATCGAAGCATCGGCTGCCGTGCCTTCGACGCTGCCCCCCGCAAGCAGCACGTCGAGTGTGACGGCCTTCGTCTGCCGCGGCATGACCTGCCTGCCCGGCATCCGCGATCGCGAAGCCCTGGACGCCCTGTTCGAAACGAACGATTGAGATCGCTCGCCGATCGGCCTACAACAGCACCGGCCGATCCGGCAGCTCGTCCGCATCGCGCCGGCCATCGGATGGGAAGTGCCGCACGAGGATCTGCGTGATCGCGTCGACGCCGGCGAGCGCGCCGGCCTGATAGTTGCCCGCGGAGAACTGCTGCTGCATCAGCGAGCAGACCGCGCGCCACTCGTCCTCGGCGACCTTCGCCGCGATACCGCGATCGGCGACGATCTCGATCGCGTGGTCGGCGATCAGCACGTAGGCGAGCACGCCGGTGTTGTGTTCGGTGTTCCAGACGCGCAGGTGCGCGAACACTTCGTGGGCACGCTGGCGCGGAGTCAGTCCGCGCAGCAGCTGGGCTTGCGGAAGGCTGCCTTCGACGGCGAATACGATTTCGCCGGCATGGCGATGCTCGCTCGCTGCGATCGCATGCTGGATCGCGTCGAGCGTGGCTGGCGGAAAATGCGTCTTCGCGCTCGATCCGGAGACGAGATGATTGAGCCAGCGCATCACCAGCTCCCCGATGCGCCGCCGCCGGCCGAGACGCCGCCGCCGCCGCTGAAACCGCCGCCACCGCCGCCGCCACCGCCGAAGCCGCCGCCGCGGAGCAGGCCGTCGCCGAGGAGCGCCTCGCCGCGGCCGAGGAAGCCTCCGCCGACGCCCGCGCCGCCGACGGCACCGCCCGCGGCCGCCTCGCCGAGGCCGAGGGCGCGGCCAAGGCCCTCGCCGCCGAGGCCGCCGG
>Ga0207678_10000034_pt1 | contig 104888 bp, 93 predicted proteins | sample KBSC63metaG_FD_184319 | JGI IMG/M metagenome (GOLD analysis project Ga0207678, IMG submission 184319) | Corn rhizosphere microbial communities from Kellogg Biological Station, Michigan, USA - KBS C6-3 metaG (SPAdes) (version 2) | ecosystem: Host-associated > Plants > Roots > Rhizosphere > Soil... | reverse complement strand
AGCATGGGGTTTGCGTGCGGTTGGGAGCGTGCCGGGCTGCCAGCGATATCGGCGCGCCTGGGGATTCCTGCCGGCCGCGAGCGGGCCTCTTAGGAGGCGTCGCGGTTCAACTCCCGCTCTAACTCGAGATGCACGGGAGGATGGTGGGTTCGACGGCTCGAAAAGAGGTTCGCCTCTTTTCAGGTTGCGAGCGCCCTCGATGCCGGTTCATCCGTTGCGGGGAGCGTGAACAAGACTTGGCACTGCACGGGGCGGCGATGGCTGCATCCGAAATTATAAAACATGAGAGCGAGGCCGCGCCGCCCTGGACCTTGTTTGCTTGCGATCGGCGACTCCCCTTCGGGGAGCCGGCCGCCGATCGCGTTGGCTGTGGTGGCACTTGGATTGACGCAACCGACTCGCGTTCCGCGAGCCGGCCGGTTGCGCGGGAAGGGTGGCTGTGAGCAAGCAGGCATCGTGCAAAGCGAGCGTAGGCGCGCTCCTTCACTCTTCGTCGCGTGCGACTTTCAATCTAGGACGCTTCGTCCTTGTTGAGATCCTGACCGACAACGTCGCTTGTCGCGTCGTCGGATTCGTCGTCGACCTCGATCAATAGATCAGCCGCCGCGTTCGGCGTCGCGCCTTCTTCGTCCTCGTCGACTTCGGCATCAACCGTAGCGTCATCAGAGTCCGCGACCGGAGCCGGGGCGTCCAATCGGTATGACTTGCCCTTCGGTCGCTTGCCGAGCATTTGGAATTCGTGGCGCAGAACAACGTGCGCCTCAACGGCCGCGCCACAGTAAGGGCAATCAGCCGGCTCCTTCTTCAAATCATAGAAGCGGCGGCCGCAATCATCATTCGTACAGGTTTGCTTTGTCCCACGACGTGCCGAAATTGTCGGACTGATCTGGACTTCGGTTTGAGACATGGTTTTCAGCTCCTCGCTGGGGTTCAAATTGGTGCCTTCGAGCACCCTGCAACAGCGAGATGCACACTGCGCTAGTTAAGGGTTCGAGACGTTAGTCGAGCACTATCGGATAGATTAGGCTCGACGACGATTGGCGGATTGCTATTCCATTTCTATTATCGACAAACAGCGTCAGCTTTCCTGACGAAGAAATCGCGCGTGCGTAGGCGACGGCATGAGACTTGATGGCGAATGCCAGCAGACACAGATTGCGCGGACCCCGTAGAACCGACCACATCTTGTCGCGTCGCTGACTGACGCGGATGAATCCATCTTTCATGCCGAAGTCCTAAACAGCCCCGCGCCGACGGCGCTAAAGGCATGAATGGATCGATCAAACCTGCGGCGATCGATTATCGAATGCTGCTTTCAGTATCAGCGAAAGGAACCGGCTGCTGTGCAGTTGGCGGTTTCCGAGCTGATTGCCTCGATGCGCCTCGGCTTTCGACAATGCGTCGGACGACATTCACCGCGAGGCTCGCGGACTTTGTCGTGCATATTCAGGCGAAGCGCACCGTAACACGCCGCCGATAGATCAACCTAACGTTTCTTTTTCAGACCGCCCTTAGCGGCTTCAATGCCGCCGAATGTCGACGTTTGAGGTGCCGGCTTGGGCTTATTGGCTTTAGGCTTTCTGATTTCGCGGCCTTTTTGCTGACCTTTAGGCATGGCGAATGTCCTCCGAAGTTTGAGATCTATGGAATGCGCTGAGTATCGGTTCGTCGACCGGCTACATGAGCGCCGGCCACTTATACCCTTGCTCGAGAAGCTCTAAGTAATGCTTCATGGCGGGTGCCTTGATCGACAGCTTATCGGAACGAAAATCGCCAACAAAAACTTCGATCTCATCCCGGCTGAACAGTCGAAGCGGATCTATATCGGTTAGTCCATTAGCCGCCCGGGATTCCGCGACGGCTCCGTTGTAAGCCTCGATCAGTTGAATGCTCCGCCGCCGGTCTTCCGGGGGCAATTGATCGAACGCTGCCAGCCATCCATTGAGTTCAACCATTGTCTTTGTCCGTGGTACAGACATTCGCTGTCGCCTCGTCATTCGCGCAGCACAGGTCAAGCCCGGTCGCTCGTGGCGTACAATTTGCGATTGCCATGATACACAATACCACCATCCCAGGGGCGAAGATATCGTTATGCCGGAGCAACCGCTTTGGTCCGCAGATGAGCCGGATTATGCCGTCTTCCCAAAGGTTCGGGCTTCGACTAGTAAATCGCGAGTTCCCGGTTTGGAGTTGCAAGCATGCGTTGGGTGTTGACCGCGATGGCCCTGGCCGCTTTGTCGGTTCCGAACTTGGCGCTCGCCGGTGACTACGCGCCTTTGAACTGCGCGAAAGCGAGTTCCCCGGCTGAACATGCGATTTGCAAATCCTATCCCTTGGGCCAGCAGGAAGCGCGGATGGCCACTCTCTATGGTGTCGCGACGTCGCTCGTTGCCATGGGTCAGCGCGGAAACATCGAAGACGCGCAGAGGACATGGTTGAAGGCCCGCGATACCTGCGGTGAGCGGGTTTCCTGCCTGAAAAGTGCCTACGATGATCGCATTCGAGCGTTGAACGACGTCGTCTCCGGTGTCGCCTCGCGCGGGCCGTTCTGAAGCGCCAGCTCTGGCGCCAAGGTCGCCCGCTGCCCGCTTTTTGTGCCTCGTTGTCGCGGAGCAGTTTCGAACCATTCTGCTCCGATCCGCGTTATTTGAGCGATGCAACCGTGGATCGCCAGACTTCATCGAACGGCGCTGGCTTCTCGATCGATGCCGGTCGCGCTGCGCTATTTGATCACAATTGCGATCGTCCTCGCCATTGTTTGGGCGCGAGTGCACTGGGGCGCCGGTGTGCAGGAGCGCTACCCATTCCTTGTGTTCATTCCTGTCATCCTTGCGTGCGGCGCGCTGCTCGATCGCGGCAACGGTTTTTTAGCCACCGCGCTAAGTACTGTCCTAGTCGATTATTACCTGTTGCCGCCGCTCGGCTCGATGACGGTGGCCAGCGGCGAAGATCAGGCGGCCCTCGCGCTATTCTTCTTTACCGGCGTTCTTATTTCGCTCGTCGTGGAAGCGCTGCATGTAGGTCTCGTAGACCTGATAATGGAGCGTGAGACTGCGCAAGTGGCGGTGAGAGACCGGGAGCTGCTGCTTAACGAGCTGGCCCATCGCACCCGCAACGATTTCGCGAATATTGTTACGTTGTTGAACCTTCAGTCGCGTTCCGCCGGAGAGGATGCACGAGAAGCCCTCGTGTCCGCGGCCGATCGCGTACAAACCATCGCCCGAGTGCACCGCCAGCTCGAGCTTCGTGATGACCACGTTGTGGTCGATACCAAATCCTATATCGGCGAATTATGCGCGGACCTGCGTTTGTCGCGACTCGCGATGCGGCCGGTTGCGATCGAGTGTATTGCTGAAAGTCATTCTATCAGCCTCGAAAAGGCGGTGCCGCTTGGGCTCATCATCAATGAATCGATTACCAATGCGGCCAAGCATGCCTTTCCTGATGAGCGTCAGGGTATCATCAAGGTGACGTTCGAGCGGGCGGGCGACGTCTATAAGCTCACCGTGGCCGACAACGGAATTGGTCAATCCGGTAAGCCGCGTGATGGTGGTCTCGGCAACCGGTTGGTGCAGATGCTTGCGGCGCAGCTCGACAGCAAGGTTGAGGTCGAGCCACGCGCTCCGGGAACGGCGGTTATCGTCACCATCGTCGTCAAGACTGCCAGAGCCCGCGCCCCGGGCTAGCCGGCTCGATGATGCGTGGCGGAGGGCTTCATTCGAATGCGGGCCTGCGCAAGCTTAAGCATTCATTCTCTCATTCTTCTCATTATCGGCGGTGCGATTCGCCCGTTGGCACTCGGATCGCGGCGGGCGTCATGGGTGTTGCCTGGAACTCACGAAGCAAGGCAGACTGGGACGATGATCTCGACCTACTTATCGTATCGAAGCTACACGGCCGATCTTACGAAAACACTCACCCGGGTGTCTTTGGAGGCCCAGGTTTCACGCGATGCCCAGTACTACAAGGACAATATCGGCAAGGTAAAATCGGTCGACGATTTTATAGACAACACGCGCTTGTTCTCCTACGCGATGAAGGCCTATGGGCTGGAAGATATGACGTACGCCAAGGCCTTCATGCGCAAGGTGCTGGAGAGCGACGTCAACGACTCGAAGAGCTTCGTCGGGAAACTTACCGATCCGCGCTTCATGGCTTTGGCCAAGGCGTTCAACTTCTCGACGGACGGCACGGTCACCACTTCGCCGGTGGCAGCTCAAGAGACTGCCGACGAAAACGATACCATCGGCCTTTATTCAGAGCAGCGCATCAGGCTGGGGACGGCAGCTGCGAGCGGCGCCGAGTATTATCAAAACAACATCGGCACGGTCCGGTCGGTCGACGAGTTGCTTTCTCGTCCGCAGCTTCTGAATTACGCGCTCGTTGCCTACGGTCTGGATCCCAACATAACCTCCAACGTTACGCTTCGCGCCGTCCTGACGAGCGATCTGTCGGATTCCGGAAGCTACGCCAATCAGCTCACCAACCCAGGATATCGGGCGCTTGCGGCTGCATTCTCGTTCCAGCCCGATGGTTCCGTCGCGGCGGGCGAGACGGTTCAATCCAACGCGCAAATCCAAGACACGGTTTATCTCAACTACGATGCCACCGGCGCGGGCGCCAGTCCTGCGGGTGCCGCCTTCAAGACGAAATATTATCAAGACAATATTTCGAGCGTCACCACGGTCGATGACCTCTTGGCCAATAGCAAACTCATCGACTACGCCGTGACGGCATTCGGGCTCGATCCCGTCTTGCAGTCGAAAGCTACGCTCCGTGCCGTCCTGACGAGCGATCTCTCGGACCCCAACAGCGTTGCGAACAAGCAGGCATCGGCAAGTTATCGCGCGCTCGCGGCTGCATTCAATTTCCAAACCGACGGTACGATCGCTCCCGGAGCCGAGGTGCAGTCGGCGGATCAACTCAACAATGCCGTTGATCTTTATTCCGCCGATTATGATGACAGTGCCGTCAGCGCCGAGAATACCGAGACAGCTTATTATCAGCAGCGCATTGGCAGCATTACGTCGGTCGACGACCTATTGAATGACGGCCGACTTTACAATTACGTTTTGACTGCCTTCGGGCTCGATCCGAACTCGGAATCCAAGATGAGGCTGAAGCTGATTTTGGAAAGTGATCCCACAAATCCGGGCAGCTACGTCAACACCGTGCACAATGAAAGCTACAAGGCCCTCGCCGCCGCTTTCAATTTCGGTTCGGACGGCAAAGCTAAAACGGTCAGCAGCCCACAGACGAATAACGACCTGTCGTCCATAATCGGGCTCTACTCCGCGCAATCCGGTAGTGCCTCGCCGGACCAGACGACGGCCGAAAGTACGTATTACAGCGAGACGATAAGCAGCATCGGGTCCGTCGACGATTTCCTGAAGGATCAGCGCCTCGTTGCCTACGCGCTGCAGGCATACGGCTTCAAAGATCAGAACGTCTCCAATGATGTTCTGCGCAAAATTCTGACGAGCGATCCGCTCGATCCCAAGAGCTTCGTCAATCAGAAAGGCAATACGGACTTCAGGGCGCTGGCGACCGCTTTCAATTTCGGCTCGGACGGCAACGTCCTGCCCGTTCCTCAACTGCAGCCGCAGGATCGCAGCGATCTCGTCGCGACGTCTGACCTCTATCTGCGTCAATCGATGGAACAGGAAGCCGGCAGTGACAACGATGGCGTGCGTCTGGCATTATATTTCCAGCGCATGGCGCCGACGATCACGTCACCTTTCAGCATTCTTGCCGATAAGGCGCTTTTGCAAGTCGTACAAACAGCGCTGGGTTTGCCGGTGGCAATGTCGAACGCCGACATCGACCTTCAGGCCAACATGATCACCAAAAAACTAGATCTGGCCGATCTGCAGGACCCGAAAAAACTCGAGAAATTCATTGCGCGGTTTTCTGCTTTGTATGATCTGAACAATTCGGACTCGAGCCCGCTCTCGCTGGCTACGATGTTATTCAGCCCGCCGAAATAATCTGCCGCCAACGGCAACCTTTTAAACCGGCCCGACGGCTTTCAATTGAGCTTGAATTCGGTGCCGACGAGCCTCAGCTCTGCCGGTCGTATCAGCTTTGAATGGGCGACCGTCACGCGGAACAGCTTGCCGTCAAGCTTGGCGATCCAAAAGTCGAGAAACGACTGCAGTTTCGGAAAGCGTGGGGCGGAATCGTATTCCTGCCAAATGTACGTCTGCAGCAGCGATGGATGATCGGGAAGGCGATAAAGGATTTCCGCAGTCGTAAGACTGAAACCTGCAAGCTGGGCGCGAAACCCGGCATCCCCTGATATGGTCCTTTCGGTCACGTACCAATCTCCCTAAGTAAGAGCGATTGTTTCCCCCTAATGACAATGATCCGTCGAGAATCGTTCCGTGTCTATAACGATCAGGCTTGTTAGCAGGAGCCGTTATCGAGTGCTTATGACCATTGCCGAAACGACCGGCGCGACACCGCACGCGGCGGCATCGCAGCCACCGCGTTGCTGCTCGCTCCGACCTGGGGTTCGCTTCGCAGTGGACGCGGCCGATGCTTGAAACCGCGCTCAGGAGCTTCACGACGTTCTTCGCGACCATCGGGCCGCTCGAAGCGGCCGTTATTTTTGCGACCTTGACGCCGAAGATGGCGTTCGCCGAGCGTCAGTCCATCGCCATCCGAGCGACGCTAATCGCGTCTGCGATCCTGGCGTTTTTCACATTGCTCGGCGGACCGATCCTCAATCAGCTCGGCGTCTCGATCGCCGCCCTGCAAACCGCCGGCGGCGTTATCCTGTTGGTCATCGCGATCGACATGATTTTCGCGCGGCCGGGCGGTTCGATCAAACTGACGCCGCCGGAAGGAGCCGAAGCGCAGTCGCGCGACGATGTTGCGGTGTTTCCGTTGGCGACGCCGTTGCTCGCCGGGCCCGGCGCGATGAGTGCCGGCATTCTGCTTGCGGCCAACGCGCACGGCGAGCCGCTCGGACTGGCGGTCGTCATGGGCGCGCTCGGCTCGGTGATGGTGTTGACGTTGGCGCTTCTTGTTCTTGCGCAGCAGTTGAGCCGCCTCTTGGGGGTCACGGCACAGCGCGTTCTGATCCGCGTCTTCGGAATTCTGCTCGCCGCGCTCGCGGTTCAGGCGCTGTTCAACGGCATCGGGGCATCGGGGCTGATACCCGGCGTAAGGCTCCCGTAACGCCGCTTCGAACTGGCTCGGACGTGCGCAAGCGTCAATCGCGACGGACGTTAGGACCTCCTTAACGCCACGCTGTTTCAATCCGGCACGACGCGTTGTGTCTCGTAGCAGTTTGTGGCGTTAAAGGCGTACCCCATGTTTGCGTTGGATTCCGGTTTCGTGCCGGCGAAGATCGTTCGCGCGGCTGCCGCGCCGTTTCTAATCATCTCCCTCGCGATTTTCCAGGCCGGATGCGCCTCCGACAGCAACGTCTATTATGCCAAGGCGCCGGTAGTTGCCGCCTACGTTGCGAAAGCGCCGGCGGGCGAAGTCGAGGCCGACGGGCTGCCAACACAGCCGCCGCCTTCGCCGCGCATTCGCCAAATGCCGGACGATCCGTCGGAGCCCTATAGCCGCAATTACGGTGGCCCAAATCCGGCGACGGCCGATGCGGCCCCGGTGGACGCTCAAAATCCTGTTCGGGTGGCAAAGGCCGCCATTCCTGCTGACCTGCCGGCCGGCTTTCGCAGACAGCTCGTCGCTGCGGTCAACAGCGCGGACTAGGCTCGTGCGCCGTGATACCGTGCGGGGCACATGACCGCCGCCGTCACGATCCATCGTTATCTCGACGTCACGCCGAGTTCGAAACTCAGTGATGAGATCGATGCGATATTTTTCGAAGCCAGCAATAGCAAATCGTTCGAGAGCGATGCGGCGCAGGCGGTCTTTCGCGAGCGCTGGCTCGGTCGCTACCTGCGCGACGATCCGCAATTTGTCTATCTTGCGTTCGCTGCGTCAGGAGATGTCGCCGGATATGTCGTCGGAGCAATCGACGATCCGGGCTTGAGCGAACGTTTCGCCGATATTGGCTACGTCGCCGCTTTCGGTGACCTCACGAGAAAATATCCTGCACATCTTCACATCAACCTCGCACCGGCGTTCCGCAATCGAGGCATCGGCGGACGGCTCATCGAGGCTTTTGTCACCGAGGCGACGCGGAGGGGCGCGCCGGGCGTTCACGTTGTGACAAGTGCTAATTCGGACAATGTGCGGTTTTATAACCGGAACGGATTTATCGAGGTTGCGCGCACCAAAGACAGCACTCCGCTCGTTTTCCTTGCGCGCACGCTAGCGCCAGTTGTCCACACCATTGCCGATCCCGATTAGTCTTCACTTGAACTTGCAAGCCGAAGCAGGAAAGGTCTCGAACGCATGACCTTCCGCTTCATCCATACATCCGATTGGCATATCGCCAAGCCATTCCGCCGTTTCGAGCCGGCGCTTGCGGGCGAGCTAGCGGCGGCGCGGCTCGGCATCGTCGCGCGGATCGCGGACATCGCCCGCCGCCAGGGTGCGCAGCACGTTGTCGTCGCCGGTGACATCTTCGATTCCGAGTTGATTGCCACGATCGACATTCGGCGTGCGCTGGCGCGACTCGCGGAGCAAAGCGATCTGACGTGGCTCTTGATGCCCGGCAATCACGATCCGGCGCGCATCAGCGGCGTCTGGGATCAGGTCGTGCGCATCGGGGCACCGGCGAACGTGGTCGTCCTCGATAAAGCCGTGCCTCACGCTTTAGGCCGCGAGGCGGTGCTGCTGCCGTCGCCGTTGACGTCCAAAGACCCAGGCCGCGACATCACGGATTGGATGGACATCGCGGTGACGCCGCCGGGTGTCGCGCGCATCGGCCTTGCGCATGGTTCTGTGCGCGGCTTCGGCAGCGACGACACGGCGGCTCTGCGACTGGCGCCGGATCGCGCCAAGCGCGCCGGCCTCAGCTATCTCGCCCTTGGCGATTGGCATGGCGTCGAGAGTGTCGCGCAAAACACGTGGTACTCCGGCACGCCGGAGCCCGATCAATATCCTGACAACGAGCCCGGCTACGTGCTTTCGGTCGTGCTCGAAGAGGCGAAGCTCGCGACCGTCGAGAAGTTGCGAAGCAGCGAATTCACTTGGGTTGGGATGGATCGCGCAATCCATAGCGTGGCCGACCTCGCGACTGTCGAGCGCGACCTTGAAGCTTCCGCATTATCGCTCGGCAAAACGCTGGTGCATCTGAGGCTCACTGGACATCTTTCGCTCACCGAACGTGCCGCGCTCCAATCCTGGCGCGAAGTCTGGAGTGCGCGGCTGCGTTTCCTCGATCTCGACGACAAGGCGTTGGCGGTGAATCCGGAAGCGGCGGATTTCGAAGCTCTCGGCCTCACCGGGCAGCTTTTGGAAGCGGCGCGCCAGCTTGCCGCGATCGGCTCCGATGCGGACAGTCCACAACAGGCTCACGCTGCGACGGCGCTGCTGCGTCTCGCCGGATTTGCCGCCGAAGCACGACACGAGGCAAAACCGTGAAGCTTCTCGCACTCCGTGTCGCGGCCTTCCGGCGATTTGCGCAACCGGCCGCCGTCGAGGGTTTCGGTGACGGCATCAACGTCCTCGCCGGGCCGAACGAAATGGGCAAGTCGACGCTCTTTCGCGCGCTCGAAGCTGCGTTTCTCACGCGCTACAAAGTGACTGGCGCGGCACTCGACGACATGCGTCCGCATGCGGGCGGCGAGCCTTTGGTCGAAGCCGAATTCGAAGCCCAGGGTCGGCGCTGGTCGATCCGCAAGCAATTCGGGCGCGGAGCCAGTGCTGTTCTGACGGACGTCAGCACCGGCAAAGACGTGGCTCGCAACGCCGAAGCTGAGGAACGCTTGGCGTTGCTGACCGGCCGATCGGGCGACCTTCCCGGTGGTCTCGGTCTTGTTTGGGTCCGCCAGCAGCGCTCGCTGTTGCCGCCTGACCCGGACACGGACCCCGAAAACGGAAAAGAAAAATCGCGCGGCGAGCGTGCGGTGCTGCGCGATTTGATTGGGCGAGAAATCGAGGCGGCCGCGGCGGGCGACGCGTTCGAGATCGTTCGGGACAAAGCCAAGCGGGCGCTCGATCAGCTGCGGACGCCGACGCGCATGGTCAAAAAGGACGGTCCGCTGTTCAAGGCGCTAGCGGCCGCCGACGTGGCGCGGGTAAAGCGCGATGAGGCACGCTCAGCGGCGGCGACGGCCGAACAACGTCTGACGCATATTGCGGCGATGTCACAACGCTTGGCGGAACTCGAATGCGGTGCGGCGGGAAATACGCTGGCGTCGCGCGTCGAGAGTCTCGAAGCGCGTCGCGTCGAAGCCGTCGAGGCGAGAGGCCGCCTGAACCTCCTGCGTGAAACGATGAAAGCGCGCGAGGCGGAATTGAACGCCGCGCGCGAAGCCTCAGCGTCACGCCAGAAGCGTCTGGAGGCGGCTGACACCCGGCGCAACGCGCTTTCAGTCGCACAAAATCTCAGCGTTCGCATCGAAGCGCTGGCGTCGGAACTCAATGCCGATGCGGCAACACCGGCCGTCGTCGAAAAATTGGCAGCCGTCGATCGCGCGCGGGCGATTGCCGAAGCCGAACTCGCCGGACAATCGGCCTACGTCGACGTGCGGCTGGAGCCGGGCGGCAAAGACAAGCTGAGGATCGGAGACGCGCCGCTTGGAGAAAGCCGCCGCTTTTCCGTCGTCGAGCCGCTCGAGATTCGTATCGACGGAATTGCCGCGATCACCGTTTCGACGGCGCAGGCCGGGCAGGGGGCGAAGCTCAAAGCCAGAAGCGCGTCGGCCGCCAGCGAAATCGATGAAACGTTGCGCCGCCTTGGCGTTGCGACGTTGGCGCAAGCGCGCGAGCGGGCGCTGGCGCGTGCCGCAAAGGTCAAGGATTTGGATGAAGCGCGGGCGCGATTTTCCGAAATCGCGCCGGCAGGTCTGCAGAGCCTTGCAGCCGAGGTGGCAAGCCTCGACGAGGCGTTGAAAACCGCCGATCAGCAAAAAATGTCGGACGACGACGTGACGCGATTGAAGTCTGAGGCTCTGGAGGCACGCGCTAATTTCGATGCGCTCAATACCCGCGTCGTTTCGGACGAGAACTTCAGGGCGCTGGAATCCGAACTTGCCGAAGCGCGCCGAGGCCGTGTGCGTCTCGACGATGACATCAAAAGGCTGACAATCGACCTGGCGCGCGAGCAGGGCGAGCAAACGGGCATAGATGAATCAGGGCGCGCCGCCGAAGTTGCAGCTTGTGAAGGTGAGTTCGAGCGCGCCGAAAAAGAAGTCAGGCGGCTACAACATGAGGCGGACGCACTTCAATTATTGGAGACGACTCTTGCCGGTATCGAGGCGGGCGCCAAGTCAGCCTATTTCGAACCGATCTCGCGGCGACTGCGGCCACGCCTCGAACGGCTTTTCGGCACTTCGGAACTCTTTTTCAAGGATGAGTTTTCACTCGATGCGTTAGAGCGCGGCGGCGTGCGCGAGGATCTGGCCGAGCTTTCGGATGGCACGCGCGAGCAGTTGAGCATTCTCGTGCGCGTGGCGTTCGCGGAAGTTCTCGCTGAAAACGGCAACCCGGCTCCGCTGATTCTAGACGATCCGCTCGCCTATTCCGACGATGGACGCCTAGCTGCGATTTGCGGCGAGCTTGCCGCCGCGAAAAGCGTCTCGCAAATCATACTGCTGACATGCCGGGAAAAAGCGTTTGCGGTTCTTCCCGGCCGCCGACTAACAGTTACAAACTGGCGGCCGGAAAAAACGTAAGCCCGTACGGGCTCTGCCCTCAATTCGGTAATTCGGGAAGCCGTGGCGGCAATACAAAGCCGATTGGCTCCGACTTCGCCAGCAACGTCCGCGGATCGTCGTTGGTGCGACGCGATTTTCCTTCGAACATGGCGCCCTGCTCGATCGACAGCGACTGATGGAAGATATCGCCTTCGACCTGGCTCGTGGTCTGCAGCATGACGCGCCGGCTATGCACCGAGCCGACGACATGGCCGCGAACGACGACCTCCTCGGCGGAAATGCTTCCGGTGACGGTTGCGCTTTCACCAACCACGACGTTGCTGCCCTGAATGTCCCCGTCGATAATTCCGTCGACCTGGACCTCGCCCTTGCAGATGAGATTACCCGCGATCGTAAGATCGGTGCCGATGACGGAGACCGACCGTGGCGTCTCGCCCCGGGGGACCGTCAGGTACGGCCGCGGCTGAAACGAAGGTGTTGTGCTGGTTTCGGCGATGGAGGCCGTCGTTTGAGACCTGGACGGATCGGTTTCTGACCGACGAAAGTTCGGCAACATATGAATTTTCCCTCTGACACAACTGAAGCAACGACCCGCACTCAGGCAATTCTAAACGCACAACGTGATCAAGCTGCGACGAGCGCGCCTGATTCGCGTAGCACTTTGGCTGCCGCAGTCCAAACTACGGTCAAAGCCTTTCCACCGCAAATCACCAGTTTCGACGTCGTACACACATTGTTGACGACAGAGTGTGGCGGAAGATCAACGATTGAACGAAAAGTAGGCGTCCGTCAGCGGGATAGCGCGCGTGCCGCGGCGAGAACCTCCTCGGCGTGACCGGGTACCCTCACTTTTCGCCAGCTATTGATGAGTTTACCAGACTTGTCGATCAGGAACGTCGAGCGTTCGACGCCCATGTACTTTTTACCGTACATCGATTTTTCAGTCCAAACCCCATAGGCCTCGGCGGCCACTTTTTGTTCGTCCGCGAGGAGCCTGAGTGAAAGATCGTGCTTGGTCTTGAACTTCTGATGGCTAACGGCGCTATCGGGCGAAATTCCGATGATTGCAACTCCGGCGTTGGCGAATTCTTCGGCGAGGCAGGAAAAATCCTTGGCCTCCTGAGTGCACCCGGATGTGTCGTCCTTTGGATAGAAATAAACGACGACTGGACGCCCCTTCAGCTTTGAAAGCTGGACGGTCGCTCCCGTCTCATCGGGTAATTTGAAGTCGGGTGCTTTTTCGCCGTCCTTGAGCATCTCAAAAGTGCCTTTCTTTTGTCGTTTTTGGACTCGTACCTGCCATCTCGTGGCGGTGCAGGCCAGAAGGTTTAGACCTTCGTTGGACATAATTTTAGGGCCATCCGGTTCGACACGGTGGTGGGCCGCAGGGATACGCGGCTCGCGGGGGTCTTGAGGAGCGGCGTTGACGACATTGCAAACCGGCGGGCGGCCCTCCGGGGGGCGCCGGGCCGACCAAAGTGCGCGGCAAAACACTCAGCCTCGTCCGCCGGGTATGCCACCGCGCGCTAATTCTATGTCCGCCGGTCTGCAACAGCCCAAGGAAACGACCTCTTCACGCGGCTTGCGTCACGTCTTCGCCGGCTGCCGAGTCATATTCTATGTGGTCGTGCCGCTGTCGCTGCTCGCCATGATCGCGGTGGGCATTCTGTACGTCCGGCTGCGGCATGGGCCGATTGCATTCGACTTTATCGTCGCCCCCATCGAACGCGGTATCAATCACGAGTTGACCTCCAGTTCCTTGAAGATCGATGGAGCGGAGCTGAGGCTGGGTCCGAACGGCGAACTCGAATTCCGCCTTCGCGATGTCAGCGTGCTCGAAATCGGCGGCGACGTGGTGCTCTCATCGCCTCTGGCGGCCGTCAACATTTCAATGGCGGCGCTGCTGCGTGGCCGTGTCGTCCCGGCGCGAATAGAGCTGATCGATCCCGTCATCACGCTTGCCTACTCGGAAGAGACGGGATTCGTGTTCGAACGGGCGACGCCGCGTCCCTCGGAGCCGCAATCGGGAAGCAGCCCCACGCCAGCTCCAGTCACCACGCCGCCGCAGGCAACGAATGTCACGCGGGGCTCGCTGGAAACGGCGCACAAGGTCAATCTCACTAAGATGCTGAGCGATTCCTCCCGCCGCGCGCGACGCCGGTTGGACGCCACGTCATACCTGTCGGAATTCGGCCTCTCGAACGCAACCGTGATCGTCGATTACGAAGGCCAGCGGAGTTCCTGGCGCATCGATGAGGCGAGCGTCGATTTCAACCACGCGAAACGGCGAAGCGTGATCTCCGGCCGCGCGACGGTCGCTTCGCAGCACGGGCCGTGGGCGTTCTCGTTTCTGACGGATGAGAGCGAGAAATCCGGTAAGCTTGAAGTCAAAGCTACAATTCGCGATCTTGTCCCCTCGACGCTCGCATCTGCGGCGCCGCCGCTGGCGCTGCTCGGAATGTTCGAGTTTCCCGTCGCGGGTGATGCAACCGTCGAGCTTTCGTCGGCTGGCGAGGTTGAACGAAGCGTGCTGGCGCTGGATGTCGGTCAGGGTCGCGTCACGCTTCCCTATCTGACCCAGCCGATGAATGTGACGGCCGGACTTTTCAAGCTGACATTCGATGGCAAGGCGCGGCGCTGGGCGCTGCAGCCGAGCCCCGTCAAATGGGCCGACGGTGCGATGTTGTTTTCGGGCGAAATGAAGGATGTGGCGCAGGGCAACGATCCGTCGCAATGGCGTTTTGCGCTCGATGGCAAGAACGGTGTGTTCGAAGCCCCGGAATTCGACGTACCGCCCGTCGCCATCGATAGTTGGCGTGCGCAAGGCACGATCGTGCCGCGTCGCGGCACCGTCGATATCGCCGAATTTCATATTGCCGGCGGCGGTGGCCAGGCGACGGCCAAGGCTTCGCTGAAGGCTGGGCCGCAAGGTCAGACGATGGCTGCCGAATTCACCGTCTCGCCGATGCCGCTCAATGCATTGAAGGCTCTTTGGCCGCGGGCGCTGGGCAAGGGCGCACGCGAATGGATCGGCAAGAACGTCTCGGCGGTCGATTTCAAGGGTGGAACGCTTCACTTCACGAGCAACAAGGCGCTCCTCGGCGGCAGTGATGGCGCTGTTCCCGCTACCGAGCGCGTTTCGGCTACCTTCGAGGCAAACAATGCCGTGTTCCAGCCGTTGCCAGGAATGCAGACGATCGAAACGCCACGTGCTCTGATACAACTTGAAAACAACGCGCTCGAGATCAACTTGCCCGAAGCTGCCGTCGTTCTTTCGGGTGACCGACGCGTGCCGATCAAGAATGGCCGGCTCTATACGGCTGATGTGCTGCTGCCGCGCCCGGACGCGGAAATTTCGCTCTCTACGCACAGCGAACTTGGCCCCTTCCTAGAGGCGGTCGGGAAGCTTCCCGTACGTGCCGTGCGTGAAGCCTCGCCGTTGCCAAAAGCCGGCGAGGGCAAGGTCGACGCCCAGCTAATGATCAAGCTACCGCTGATCCCCAACGTCACAGGTGATGATTTTGCCATTACGGGAAAGGCCAAGATTACCGATGGCCGTTTCGGCAAGGTCGCCGGGCGGTTTGACGTTCAGGGCTTCACCCTCGATCTCAATTTGAGCGATACCGCGCTTGATGCCAAAGGTGATCTGCTCGTCAACGGCGTCGCGGCCAAGATTGTCGGCCAGCGACTTTTGGGAGCCGACGTCGGGCAACAACCGCCGGTGAAGATCGTCGCGAAGCTCGATGAAGCCGATCGCGCGCAGCTTGGGCTGGACATCAACGATATCGTGCATGGCGTTGTTCCGATCGAACTATCGATGCAGCGCGGCGACCGGCCGGAGCCAGCGATCAAACTGCACGCTGATTTGACGAACGCCGAAATCCTGCTCGATCAACTCAATTGGCACAAAGCGCCCGGCCGCGCAGCGACCGTCGATGCCGATATCGTCAGTGCGCAAAACGGCGACACCGAATTGCAGAACTTCAAGGTGATCAGCGACGACATCGCTGCCGAAGGCAGTATCGGCGTCGGCGCCGACAACAAGATCAAGGAATTTGAATTTCCAAATTTCACGCTCAATGTCGTGTCGAGCCTCGATATGCAGGGCGTGCGGGGCAAGGACAACATCTGGTCGATCAAGATCAAAGGATCGAACTATGATGGCCGCAGTTTTTTCCGTTCGTTATTCAACGTCGGCAACGGCCCAGGGAAAAGTAAAACTGCAGGAGCGTCACAAGGCGCCCGCGTCACGGCAGAAATCGACAACGTGATCGGCGGCTCCGATGTTTCGCTGCGCAATCTCAAAATGCAACTTGAAACGCGCGGCGGAAATCTCACGAGCCTCGATGTCAAAGGCAAGCTCGATGGCGGCGCGCTGCTGCTGGCCAAGGTCGATCAAAGCTCGGGCGAACGCCGGCTACTAGTCGATTCAAGCGATGCGGGGCAGGTGCTGAAGCTCGTCGGTTTCTATCCCAACATGCAGGGCGGACGGTTGCGTCTCGAAGTTGATCTCAATGGCACGGGGCCTGCAGAAAAAACGGGAACGCTGTGGGTTGAGAACTTCAAGGTGCTCGGTGACCCGATCGTAAGTGAGGTCGTCAGCAGCGCCGACCAGGGCCGGCCGGCAATCGGCGGAGGCCGGAATGTGACGCGCGAAATCTTCGAGTTCGACAAGATGCGCGCCCCATTTTCGGTCGGGTATGGGCAGTTCGTGCTGGAGGAGTCGTATGTCAAAGGCCCGCTGCTTGGCGCGAACTTGCGCGGCAAGGTCGACTTCAAGACGAAGCGTATCAACATCGGCGGCACCTACATCCCTCTGCAAGGGCTGAACGGCGCGCTTGGCGGTATTCCGGTGCTTGGCCAAATCATCTCAGGCGCGCAAGGCGAAGGCATTTTCGGCATAACGTTCGCGGTGCAGGGTGCGACGTCGAATCCGCAAGTCATCGTCAATCCGTTGTCGCTCGTTGCGCCGGGAATCTTCCGCGAGATGTTCCAGATGACGGCCGCCAATCCCAGGGTTCAGGTCCGCGATAACCGGGCGCCTCAGATGCCCGACGAGGATCGTGTGCGTTCGTCGTCATCGGCGACGGACGCCGGCCAAGGTGCAAAGGTGAAGTCGAAGAGGCCGGCCAGCGCCGAAGCCGTCGACGGCTGGTCGTCGACAACGACGCCGTAGGTAGAACGCGTAGTCGAAGCGAATTCAGACAGGCTTCAAAAGCACGTGCTTCTTCTTGCCGAGCGATAGTTTGATGACGCCACCGGCGGCGGCATCGCTGGATTTGAGAACGGCTTTGTCACTGGCAACCGCCTCGTCATTGACTTTCAAACCGCCGCCCTGGATTTGCCGTCGCGCCTCGCCATTCGAGGCGACGAGGCCCGCTTTCACGAACGCGGTCAAAACGCCGAGCCCGGCGTCAAGATCGGCGCGACTGATCTCGACTGTCGGAAGATCGGACGCGAGTGTGCCCTGCTCGAAGGTCTTGCGAGCGGTCGCGGCGGCTGCCTCGGCTTTTTCCCGGCCGTGAACCAGGGCCGTCGCTTCGGTTGCGAGCACCTTCTTGGCCTCGTTGATCTCGGCGCCGCCGAGGGCTGACAGTTTGCCGATCTCGTCGATCGGCAGCACCGTGAACAGCTTCAGAAAGCGAGGTACGTCGGCGTCTTCTGTGTTGCGCCAGAACTGCCAGTAGTCATAGGCGGAGAGCTGCTGCTCATTGAGCCAGACGGCGCCCGCCGCGGTCTTGCCCATCTTGGCGCCGGATGCGGTCGTCAGCAGCGGACAGGTCAACGCCAATAGCTGTTCCTTGAGGCCCATGCGGCGGCCAAGATCGATGCCGGTGACGATATTGCCCCACTGGTCGGAGCCGCCCATCTGAAGATTGCAGCCATAGCGGCGCGCCAGTTCGACATAGTCGTAGGCCTGCAGCAGCATGTAATTGAACTCGATGAACGAGAGTTCCTGCTCGCGATCGAGGCGGAGTTTGGCACTGTCCATCGTCAACATGCGATTGACAGAGAAATGCCGGCCGACGTCGCGCAGAAATTCGATGTAGTTGAGGGGCGCCAGCCATTCAGCGTTATCGACCATCAAGGCATCGGTGCCACCGTCCCCGAATGCCAGAAACTTCGCGAACACCTGCTTCATGCCGTTCTTGTTCTTTTCGATCTCATCGATCGAGCGAAGCTGTCGCGTTTCGTCCTTGCCCGAAGGGTCGCCCACCCGGGTCGTTCCGCCACCCATCAACGCGATGGGTTTGCCGCCGCACTTCTGAAGCCAGCTCAGCATCATGATCGATAACAGCGATCCGACGTGCAGCGACGGCGCAGTGCAATCGTAGCCGACGTAGGCCACGACGCGATTATCCGCGGCGAGCTTGTCGAGGCTTTCAAGATCCGAGCACTGGTGCATGAAGCCGCGCTCGGTCATAATCTTCAGGAAGTCGGATTTCAGTGTCGTCATTGCTATTCGAGGCTTTCGTCGGGATGACATCTGCGTGGCCGCCAACGGCGTGCGCCAAAGCGGCGGCACCATGCACGGGAAGGGGTCCATGAGCAAGGTGATGCGGGCCATCGGGCTCATGAGCGGTACGTCACTCGACGGCATCGACGTTGCGTATCTCGAAACCGACGGCGAGGACGACGTTATCCGAGGTCCCTCGCTAACGTTTCCTTACGACGACCGGATGCGAGAACTTCTGACGTCGGCCATCGCGGACGCCAGCCGGCTCACGTCGCGCGACCAGCGCCCGGCCTTGCTATCGCGCGCCGAACTCGAATTGACCGAGCACCACGCGTCGGCAGTGGCGCAATTCCTACGCAAGTCGGGCATCGAACGGTCGGGCGTCGACATCATCGGCTTTCATGGCCAGACCGTGCTGCACAAGCCGGAGGCGGGCCTGACCGTGCAGCTTGGGCGCGGGGACATGCTGGCTAATGTAACGCGCTGTCCGGTCATTTACGATCTCCGAGCTGCCGACGTCGCGGCAGGCGGGCAGGGCGCGCCGCTGGTTCCGGCGTATCACCGTGCGGTGACGGCGAAACTGCTGACGCGGCCTGTCGCCATCGTCAATGTCGGCGGCGTTTCGAACGTCACTTGGATCGGCCGCCGCAATGGTGATCTGCTCGCCTTCGACACGGGACCGGGCAATGCGCTTCTCGACGATTGGATGATGCGCCGGACCGGATCACGAATGGATAATGACGGGCTCACGGCGGGGCGCGGACGCGTCGACGAAGACGTCATCCGGTTCTATCTGAGCCATAGCTACTTCGCTGCGCAGCCGCCCAAATCTCTCGACCGCAATTCTTTTTCGACTGACCCTATGGATAGCCTGTCGACCGAGGACGGCGCCGCGACGCTGGCGGCGTTCACCGCTCAGGCGATAGCCAAGTCACGCGAGCACATGCCGGCCGAGCCCGAACTGTGGATCGTGTTGGGCGGCGGGCGGCGCAATCGCACGATCATGCGCATGCTGGCAGAACGCGTTCATTGCGCCGTCGTGCCGGCGGAGGCGGTGGGGATCGACGGCGACAGTGCGGAAGCCGAGGCCTGGGCGTATCTCGCCGTTCGTTCGGTCCGGGGCTTGCCGATCACCTTTCCCGGAACGACCGGCGTCAGCCGGCCGACGAGCGGCGGCGTACGCGCCGATCCGCCGGCCGAGCCCGCGCATTAGACGTTCAAACCGTAAGCGGTTGGGCGTCCGGATTCATTATTCTTCTTCGCTGTCGTCCTCGGCGGCGGCTGCCGGGGCAGGGCTTTGGGCCTCGAGCCGTTCGAGTTCGCGCTGGCGCTGGCGTTCACGTTCGCGCTCGCGCTCGCGCTCTTTGTTGCGCTCGCGATCCTGCTCGAACTGAACGATCCGCTCGTCCAGATACGCTCCGACGACTTTGCCGAGTTCGTCGACCTTATTTTCAAAGAAGTGGTTGGCGCCCGGCACGATCTCGTGGGTAATCTTTATTCCTCGCTGCACCTTCGTTTTGACCGACATCTCGGCTACCGCCGAAGTCGGGACGACGCGGTCCAACTCGCCGTTGATCAGCAGGCCCGACGACGGGCATGGCGCAAGGAAGTTGAAGTCGTAGAGGTTGGCCAGCGGTGCCACGCAGACGAAGCCGTCGACCTCGGGGCGGCGCATCAACAACTGCATCGCGATCCAAGTTCCAAACGAGACGCCGGCAATCCAGCAGGTCTTGGCGTCCGGCTTGACGATCTGCAGCCAATCGAGAGCCGAGGCCGCGTCCGCGAGTTCGCCGGGGCCGCTGTCCCAGGAGCCCTGGCTGCGACCGACACCGCGGAAATTGAACCGCAGCACAGAGAAACCGCGGGCTGCGAACGTATGATAGAGCGTGTAAACCACCTGATTGTTCATCGTGCCGCCCAGCTGAGGGTGCGGGTGCAGGATGAGCGCGATGGGGCTATCGCTGTTGTTTTCGTGGTGATAACGGGCCTCGAGGCGACCGCCGGGGCCATTGATAATAAGTTCGGGCATCAGAGTTTCTCGGGTCTTGAGTGGGGGATGGCCGGCGCAAGCGCCTCGCCGCGGCTGCTAAGCGTTCAAATCCTCGTGGCTTGAATTCTCAATCCTTGACTCCAGCGCTCAGGATTTCCATAACTTTAGAACCGTTCGAAATAATGCGGCCTGGTTAATAACGGGTCTCTGGATCAGGGCGGCTCTCTTAGCACAGTCGGGGGGGCCGCATGCAAGGCAATGGATTCCGCCACCACTTGGGGTCGGCGATAGTCCGGAGGTGCAAGCGTGGAGCTGACGACCAAAGGTCGGTACGCGGTAATGGCCATGGCAGATCTTGCCAGCCACGCCAGCACAGATGCGATTCCTCTCTCTCTGATAGCAGAGCGTCAACACCTGCCGCTCGCCTATTTAGAACAGATTTTCGTGCCGTTGCGGCGTGCGGGTCTGGTTGAGAGCGCGCGCGGCCGCTTAGGTGGATATAGGCTCACGAAGCGCGCTTGCGACATTTCGATCGCAGCGGTTATGGCCGCAGTCGAAGAAGAAACACGCTTTACGCGCTGCACCGATAATGATCCGCGCTGTTCGGCCGCAACGCCGTGTCTGACGCATGGCCTGTGGAGCGCGCTGAGCGAAGCGACTTCGGAATTCATGGCAGCGGTGAGCCTCGCCGACGTCATCAAAGGCGGAAAATATTCCGCAACCTCCGAGTCCCGTCGTGTGCTGCCGTCTGCTGCCGCGTCGCGGGTCTATCTGGACTACAACGCCACGGCGCCGCTGCGCCGCGAGGCGAAGTCAGCGATGATTGCCGCACTCGATGTCGTAGGTAATGCTTCGTCGGTGCACGCGGAAGGCCGGCACGCCCGCGGCATCATCGAGGCTGCACGCGAAAATGTGGCGCGCCTTGTCGGCGCCAAGCCTTCGGAAGTCGTGTTCACCAGCGGCGCATCCGAGGCCAACGCCTGGGTGATGGCGCAGCCTTGGGCAACGATTTTAACGAGCGGCATCGAGCACGACTCCGTGCTTGCGCAAGCCCGAGCCACGACAGGCGACGTCGTGACGATTTCTACCGGGGCCGAGGGCATCGTCCGCGTCGAGGAAATTGCGGAACACGTCCTGAAGCGCGGCGTCCGGACGCCCGCGGTCGTGGCGCTCCAGATGGCGAACAACGAAACGGGCGTTATTCAGCCCGTGGCCGAGGTGGCCGCATTCGCGCGCTCACATGGACTTGCGATGCATACCGATGCAGTGCAGGCGGCAGGTCGCATTCCGATTGATTTCGCGAGCCTAGGCGTCGATACGCTCGCCCTTTCGGCGCATAAGTTTGGTGGCCCGAAAGGTGTTGGCGCGCTCGTCATTCGTGACCATATAGATCTTGTGCCGTTGCTTCGTGGTGGTGGGCAAGAACGCAGGCGCCGGGCGGGTACCGAAAATCTCGCGGCAATCGCAGGATTCGGAGCGGCCGCGTCGGTTGCCCTCGCGGAACTTGATAAAGCGGCGGCGCTTGCCGCGCTCCGCGATGGGCTCGAAGCCGAGATCCGCAGCATCAGCCCGAGAGCGATCGTCGTCGGGGAAGGTGCTTCGCGCCTTTGCAACACGACGGCCCTGGCACTTCCGGGCAAGCTCGCGGAGACGCTTGTGATCAGGCTCGATCTCGCCGGAATTGCAGTGAGCGCCGGTTCCGCGTGCTCATCGGGTAAAGTCGGCACCAGTCATGTGCTCGAGGCGATGGGCGTCGCGCGTGACGTTGCTGAAGGCACGATCCGCATCAGCATCGGACCAGCGACGACGAAAGACGATATCGGCGCGTTCGTCGCGGCATGGAAATCGATTGCCGGAGCATCGGCGCTCGCAGCGTAACGAGAACTTTGCATTGCCGCGGACTGCGGCAGGATTGTTGAAAGAGAGACGAAGAAAATGGCTGCTGTTCAGGAGACGATCGATCAAGTCAAGAAGATCGATGTCGACCAGTACAAATACGGTTTTGAGACCCGCATTGAGAGCATCAAAGCTCCGAAGGGGCTTGATGAGTCGACCGTGCGCTTCATCTCGGCCAAGAAGGGCGAGCCCGAGTGGCTTTTGACCTGGCGTCTCGAAGCGTTCCAGCGCTGGAAGGCCATGACCGAGCCGACTTGGGCGAGGGTTCATTATCCGAAGATCGATTTTCAGGACATTTATTACTATTCGGCGCCGAAATCGACGGAAGGGCCGAAGAGCCTCGCCGACGTCGATCCGCAACTGATCGCGACTTACAAAAAGCTCGGCATTCCGCTGAAGGAGCAGGAGCTTTTGGCGGGCGTCTCGACCTCGCGCGTCGCGGTCGATGCCGTGTTCGACAGCGTTTCGGTCGTCACGACCTTCAAGGATGAGCTGGCCAAAGCCGGCGTCATCTTCTGCTCGATCTCGGAAGCCGTGCGCGAGCATCCCGAGCTCGTGAAGAAGTATTTGGGTTCGGTCGTGCCGCAGTCTGACAACTACTACGCGGCGCTGAACGCAGCAGTCTATTCGGACGGATCATTCGTTTACATACCGCCTGGCGTCCGATGCCCGATGGAGCTTTCGACCTATTTCCGCATGAATGAAAAGGAGACGGGCCAGTTCGAGCGTACGCTGATCATCGCCGATCGCGGTTCTTACGTATCGTATCTTGAAGGCTGTACGGCGCCGACGCGCGACACTAACCAGCTGCATGCCGCTGTGGTCGAGCTGATCGCGCTCGATGACGCCGAGATCAAGTATTCGACGGTACAGAACTGGTATCCGGGCGATAGCGAAGGCAAGGGCGGAATTTACAACTTCGTGACGAAGCGCGGTGACTGCCGTGGCGACCGGTCGAAGATTTCGTGGACGCAGGTCGAAACGGGTTCCGCAATCACGTGGAAGTACCCGAGCTGCATTTTGCGCGGCGACGATACGCGCGGCGAATTCTATTCGATCGCGGTGTCGAACGGCTACCAGCAGGTCGACAGCGGCACGAAGATGATTCACCTCGGCAAGAATTCGTCGAGTCGCATCATCTCGAAGGGCATCGCGGCGGGATATTCGCAAAATACCTATCGCGGACTTGTGTCGGCGCATCGCAAGGCGACGAACGTCAGGAACTTCACGAACTGCGACTCGCTGCTGATAGGCGACAAGTGCGGCGCGCACACCGTGCCCTACATCGAGGCCAAGAATTCGAGCGCGCATTTCGAACACGAAGCGACGACGTCGAAGATTTCCGACGACATGCTGTTCTACTGCCGCCAGCGCGGGCTTTCTTCGGAAGAAGCCATCGCTCTGGTCGTCAACGGTTTCGTCCGCGACGTGCTGCAGCACCTGCCGATGGAGTTCATGGCCGAGACGCAGAAGCTGATCGGGATTTCGCTCGAAGGCAGCGTCGGTTGAGAATTTCTCTCTCCCCGCACGTGGGGAGAGTAGCGGAATGAGAGTTGAGAAGGCTTAGGGAAATGCTTGAAATAAAAAATCTGCACGTGAAGCTCGCGGATGAGGATCGGGTGATCCTCAAGGGGCTGTCGCTCGAAGTTCCGAAGGGCGAGGTACACGCCATCATGGGTCCGAACGGTTCGGGCAAGTCGACGCTCGCCTATGTGCTGGCAGGCCGCGACGGCTACGAGGTGACCGAAGGCGACATCCTGTGGAACGGCGAATCGATCCTCGATATGGAACCGGATGTGCGTGCCGCGAAGGGTGTCTTCCTGGCCTTCCAGTATCCGATGGAAATTCCGGGGGTCGCGGGCCTGACGTTTCTGCGCACGGCGCTCAATGCGTTGAAGAAAAAGCGCGGCGAAAAGGAACTGACGACGCCCGCCTTCATGAAGCTCGTCAAGGAGAAGGGCAATAAGCTCAACATCGATGTCGAGATGCTGAAGCGCCCGGTCAACGTCGGGTTTTCGGGCGGCGAGAAAAAGCGCTCCGAGATCCTGCAGATGGCGCTTCTCGAGCCGACGCTTTGCGTTTTGGATGAAACGGATTCGGGCCTCGATATCGACGCTTTGCGGATCGTCGCAGATGGCGTCAACGCGCTGCGCTCGAAGGATCGGGCTTTCCTCGTCATCACGCATTATCAGCGATTGCTGAACTACATCGTGCCGGACAAAGTCCATGTGCTCGCCGACGGGCGCATCCAGAAGACCGGCGGCAAAGAACTCGCACTCGAACTCGAGAAGTCCGGCTACGCGGGCTACAGTGGCAAGGCAGCTTAAAATGAACGTAGCAGTGATGAAAACGAAGGCCGAGCAGGCCTTCTCCGAAGCATTCGAAGCTGCCGCCGGAAAATTGCCGGGCAGCGCGGCAGTCAAGGCGCGCCGCGCCGAGGCGATCGGCAAATTCAGCACGCTTGGCCTACCGCACCGGCGGATCGAGGAATGGAAATACACAGACCTGCGCGCCAACCTCAAAGAGGCGCTGCCGCCTGCGATCCATGACAAGACGCCGCTGACAATCGCGGAGCTGATCGTGGCGCTTGGTCCCTTGGCGCACGTCGACGCCTACCGCGTCGCCTTCGTCAACGGTCAGCATCGCGCCGAGCTTGATGATGTCAGCGAGGCGCCGGGATTGGACGTGGCGTTGCTTGGCAAAGTGCTCGATTCCGCGCCGGAAAAGACTGCGAACCGTCTCATCGCGGCGGCCGAAGGGGAGGGCGCGGTCGCAGCGCTCAACGCGGCGTTCATGACGGATGGTGCGATCGTCCGCGTTGCGGAAGGCGCCGCATTGGCAAAACCGCTGCTGATCGTTTTCGTCAGAGCCGGAGCCGAGGCGCGTTCGGTCGCTGTCCGCAATGTCATCAATATCGGCGATGGCGCGACGGCGACGATCATCGAAGCGCACGTGGTGCTGCCGGGTGCAACGCCGGATGTTCAGGTCAACGCTCTGAATGAGGTTTTGGTCGGGAAGGGCGCGGGGCTCGATCACGCCAAGGTTGCCGTCGATGGCGGCAAGTGCGTGCATCTTTCCAACTGGGGTGTCACGCTCGGAGCCAACGCGACGTACCGTGGATTTCAGTTCTCTGTCGGACTGGGCTTGGCGCGCAACGAAATCAATGTCGTCTATGCGGGCGAAGGCGGCAAGCTCGACCTGTCAGGCGCTTACCTCGCCCGCGGCGGAGAACACATCGACACGACTCTCGTCGTCGATCATGCCGTTCCCCGGTGCGAGAGCCGCGAGTTGTTCAAGGGTGTGCTCGATGGCCACGCGCGCGGCGTGTTCCAGGGTAAGGTCATCGTCCGCCCCGACGCGCAGAAGAGCGATGGCAAGCAGATGTCGCAAGCCTTGATGTTGTCGGAAGATGCCGAGTTCGATTCAAAGCCGGAACTCGAGATTTTTGCCGATGATGTCGTGTGTGGTCACGGTACGACGTCGGCGCAGCTCGATCCCGATCTGCTGTTTTATTGCCGCTCGCGCGGCATCCCCGAGGACGAGGCGCGGGCCTTGATGATTGAATCGTTCATCGGCGAGGCGCTCGATAAGGTCGAACACGCCGAAATTAGAACCGCCCTCCAATCATACGCGACGAGCTGGCTTGCCGGTTCGGTTCGCGCGGTCAGGACCTAGATGGAAAGCGAGATGCAAGTCTCTGCAGTTCGAAGCACGGCCTCGCAGGCGGGGCTGACCGCGGCTCCTTACGACGTCGAGCTTATTCGAGCCGACTTCCCGATCCTCTTTCGCGAGGTGCATGGTCGTCCGCTCGTCTATCTCGATAACGGCGCCTCGGCGCAGAAGCCGCGCTCCGTCCTGGAGGCGATGGATCACGCCTACCGCTACGAATACGCCAACGTGCATCGCGGGCTGCATCATCTCTCGAACGTTGCGACGGATCACTACGAAGCTGCGCGCGAAACGGTGCGCCGCTTCCTCAACGCCGAGCATGCCGATGAGATCATCTTCACCCGCAACGCCACGAGTGCCATCAATCTCGTGGCGCGGTCGTTCGGCGAACCCCGGATCGCCGCGGGCGATGAAATTCTCATCACGATCATGGAACACCACGCCAACATCGTTCCTTGGCATTTTCTGCGCGAGCGGAAAGGCGCGGTTCTGACATGGGCGCCGATGACCGACGGCGGCGAACTCATCATTGAAAAGCTTGACCGGCTGATCACGAAGCGCACGAAGCTGGTCGCCGTCACGCACATGTCGAATGTGCTCGGCACCATTACTCCGGTCAAAGAGATCATTCGCTTGGCGCACGCCAAGGGCGTGCCTGTGCTCGTCGATGGCAGTCAGGCCGCCGTGCACATGAGCGTCGACGTGCGCGATCTCGATTGCGATTTCTACGTGTTCACCGGCCACAAGACTTACGGGCCGTCCGGCATCGGTGTGCTCTACGCGAAGCGCGAACACCTGGAGACGATGCCGCCCTACGAAGGCGGCGGCGACATGATCGAAAGCGTCACCGTCGATCGCATCACCTACAACAAGGCGCCGCACAAATTCGAAGCGGGTACGCCGGCGATCGTGGAAGCGATCGGGCTCGGTGCCGCGCTCAACTACATGATGCAGATCGGGCGCGAGAAGATCGCACGCCACGAAGCCGAGATTGGAGCGTATGCGGCGGACCGCCTAGCGGAATTGCCGTGGCTCAAGCTCTACGGAACGGCTCCGGGTAAGGGCGCGATCTTTTCGTTTACCATCGATGGGCTGCACCCGCACGACGTTTCGACGATCATCGACCGGTCGGGTGTCGCGACGCGGGCTGGCCATCATTGCGCGCAGCCGCTGATGGATCGCCTCGGCGTGACGGCAACCTGCCGGGCCTCATTCGCGTTGTACAATACCAAGGCCGAGGTTGACGCGCTGATCACGGCGCTGACCAAAGCGCATGACCTGTTTGCCTAAGGAAATCCCGATGGATGGGAAGCAGATTGAAGACCGCGAAGTGCTGAAGACGGCCGTCGAGGCGCTTGATGCGCCGTCGACGGTGTCAGCCGACGCCGGCGCGCCGACGGAAGGTGGCACTTCTGCCGCCTCTGAAATTACGGGGGCTTTGCCGCCTGAGGAAATCGACCGTCTGACGACCGAGATCGTGGCTGCCTTGAAGACGGTTTACGATCCCGAAATTCCGGCCGACATCTATGAACTTGGTTTGATCTACAAGGTAGAGATCGACGATAGCCGCAACGTCGCCATCGATATGACGCTGACGGCGCCGGGCTGCCCGGTCGCCGGCGAGATGCCGATCTGGGTCGAAAATGCGGTTAGCGCCGTGCCGGGCATAGCGGGTACCACGGTCAAGATCGTGTTCGATCCGCCATGGGATCAGAGCCGCATGTCGGACGAAGCCAAGCTCGCGGTGGGCATGTTCTGACGCCGCACTCGCTTTTGCCCGGCGATTTCCCATATATTGGGCGAAGCACCATCACGACCCGCAACTCGGAGGCCCACGTGCCCTCGCTCAGAATGATGCCCAAGGTTTTGACGCTCACCGATGCCGCCGCGTCGCGTGTGGCGGCGCTCATTGCTCAGAAGCCTGGCGTCAAGGCCCTGAAGATCGGGCTCAAAAAGGGCGGCTGTGCCGGTATGGAATACACGATGACGTGGTCCGATGAGATCGGCAAATTTGACGAGATCATCGAGGAGAAGGGGGCGATCGTGCTGATCGACCCGGCTGCGATCATGTATCTGATCGGCAGCGAAATGGATTTCAAAACCGACAAGCTCTCGTCGCAGTTCGTATTCAACAACCCGAACCAGAAGAGCGCCTGCGGCTGCGGAGAGAGCGTCAACCTCGAACCGTCGACGCCTGCCGGTTTTGCTCCCGCCGAAAGCTAAGGCTTGGTCCCGTCATGGACTTGCCGACAGGCACGGTACGCCGACGTTGGAATGCGAAGCTTTGAATGGCCGGGTCAAGCCCGGCCATATCGTTATGGGGTGTTCCATCCTGGACGGAACACTCCTGAAGGCCTTCAGCCTCTGCCGGGCACTTTCAACGGGCGCGAGGATTTGCGCATGAAGGCCGGAACGTTTTCTTCAAACCCCAGTCGCTCGTTCGTTTTGCGGGGCGGGGGTGCCTTCTGATCCTTTGCTGTATCCCGGGCTTCGGGCTGTCGCTCCGTGGGGCGGCCACGACGCGGCGCCCGAGGTTCGTCCGTCCATGCGTCGGAGGTTGGCGCACGTGTGGCCGATCGTTGCGGTTCGGCGCGTCGAGGTTCATCGAAGCGCGGTTGTGGTTGTTCTTCCCGACGTGGACGCTCGCGCTCCGGCCGGCGCTCTGCGGGCTTCGGCCGTCCGCTTCTGTGACGAGGCTCGGCCGCGCGCTGAGCGGGACCGGCGCTGTCGCGGGCGTTCGCAGCCTCTGGGAGAGGCGCTTCACGCCGGGCAGGAGTTTCGCGTCGTGCCGGAGCTTCGCGCGGGGCAGGGGCTACTCCGTTGACCCTCGGAGTATCAGAGGGGCGCGCTTCGCGGCTTCCACGATGCGGCTTGCTGAACTTATCAGATGCAACGCGCCCGCCTCGGCCACGACGCCTTTTGCCGGCGCCGGCGATATCTTCTTCGGTCGGCGGATCCCCGAGCCAAACTGCAGTTTCGCCGGTGACCTTCTCGATATCCTTCACGAATTTCAAGTCATCAGGGCTGACCAGCGAAATGGACTGGCCCTCGCGGCCGGCTCGTCCGGTACGACCGATGCGGTGGACATAGTCGTCGGCAGCCCAAGGCAGATCGAAATTGAAAATGTGCGACACGTCCGGAATGTCTAGACCGCGGGCCGCAACGTCGGAGGCGGCAAGCAGCATGATCTCGTCGTTGCGGAACTTGTCGAGCGTCTCGGTCCGGGCCGACTGTTCCATGTCGCCGTGCAGCGCGCCGGCATTGAAGCCGTGTTTTGCCAGCGACTTGTGCAGCACCGCGACATCGCGCTTGCGGTTGCAGAAAATGATGGCGTTCTTGACGTTGCCGTTGCGGATCAGATCGCGAAGTACTTCTCGCTTTGCCCAGTCTTCGCCGTTGGCGCAATAGACGAAGCGCTGCGTGATGGTTGCCGCGGTCGTTGCCGGCTTGGCAACCTCGATCCGCACGGGGTCGTTCAGGAACTGATTGACTAGGCGCGTGATTTCGGCGGGCATCGTTGCCGAGAAGAACAGCGTCTGCCGTCGCGTCGGCAGGAGTTTGCAGATTTTCTCGATGTCCGGAATGAAGCCCATGTCGAGCATCCGGTCGGCTTCGTCGATGACCAGGATTTCGACGCCCATCAGCATGATGCGGCCGCGCCCGAAATGATCGAGTAGACGCCCGGGCGTCGCGATCAGCACGTCCACGCCACGGTCGAGCTTCTTCACCTGATCGTCCATCGACACGCCGCCGATCAGAAGCGCCAGTTGCAGCTTGTGATTGACGCCATATTTTTCGAAGCTTTGCGCCACCTGCGCCGCAAGTTCGCGCGTCGGCGCCAGGATCAACGAGCGCGGCATACGCGCCCGTGCGCGTCCCGACTCGAGCCGGGCGATCATCGGAAGAACGAAGGATGCTGTCTTGCCGGTGCCCGTCTGGGCGATGCCGAGCACATCGCGGCCCGTTAGGACAACCGGAATGGCGGCGGCTTGTATCGGGGTAGGATTGACATAGCCTGCGGCTGTCACGGCCGCCTGTACCTTGGGTGAGAGCCCGAGGTCAGCGAATGTCTTGGTTTCCAAAAGTTCTAATCTCCATCTGCACAGCCCGCTTGTTCCGGCGCAGCGGCACCGGACTATCGATCAAGAGCGCAGGGGGATAAGTGCCGAAAAGGACCAAAGCCAAATGGGGGGTGCGGATCGAAAAACATTAAAGAACGCGCAAATCGATCCCCTGCGCTCCGGCACGCTCGCGTGCTCGCATACATCCCGCTCTGGCGCAAGAAAAACCGCTTAGTTCGGGCGTTTTAGGCCGCGAGGTACTGTCACAGGGTGGCAACGTGGCAGGGCGGCGCAGTGAGCGCCGCCCCGATAGGCTCTGCACTAGCCCTGTTCGTCGAGCAACCATTTGCCAAAGAGGCCACCAATGACGCCTCCGAGGATCGGCGCCACCCAGAATAGCCAGACTTGGGACAACGCTTCGCCGCCCGCGTAAATCGCCGTGGCCGTGCTTCGGGCCGGGTTGACGGACGCATTGGAGATCGGAATGGCCATGATGTGAATGGCGGTCAGTGTCAGGCCGATGGCGAGAGGCGCCAGCAGGCTTGGGCCGTTAGCGCGCGTCACGCCCATGATGACGACGAGAAAGAAAGCCGTCAGCACCGTCTCGAGGATGAAGACCTGCGACATGGTCGCCTTGAGCATCGACAGGTCACCCCAGCCGTTCGATGCGAAACTGGCACCCGTATGACCAACCAATGAGAATATTCCGCAAGCGGCGCAACCGCCGAGGACTTGGGCAATGATGTAGGGGAGCGCCTTACTGGCTTCGAACCGGCCTCCAGCGACAAGGCCCAGCGTCACGGCGGGATTGTAATGTCCGCCCGAGATCGAACCGAGGGCGAAGATCAGGACCATGACTGTGCAGCCGATCGATAAAGCCACGCCGAGAATGCCTGCGGCGCCGGCTGGTGCTCCGAACGAGTAAAACGCCGCACCCAGAACCGATGCGACGAGCATGAAAGTGCCGAATGCCTCGGCTGCGAGAGCCCTGTTGTTCATTCGTTATGGTTCTCCCAATAGCCCATGAAATGAAACCCGGCCGCTTTTACAGCGTTGCGCCTAAGTGGCATGCGGCCGCGGATTGCGCTCAAACTCCGCTTTAGCGGCGAATCATTTGGACGCGCCGGGATGGTACCCGAGGCTTCGAGTTTGGGGGAGGTCCGACGGCTAAGAGCGGTACGACCGCTTGCGGCGAAAATTGTTAATAAACGGTGACAAGCGCAGCCGGGCTTATTTGCCGTATTAGCTAAAATGATTTTCTGAGCGATCATCGATGGCGTAGGGTCGATGGCATAGCATTGAACAGCGTAATTGACGCCGGGTCGAGGGTTCCCGGCAGGGCCGGCCGAGGACGATCCGCAAGGCCGGCCTGAAAATCGCGAGGATCTCGACCGATGAGTGCGAATGCCGGGCCGGCAATAAAAATTGGGGATATGGCGCGGACCTCTTCTGCGGCCGGGTCAACCCGCAAAGCTGCGCCTCGCACCAAAGGCGTGCGCCGCGGCGACGCCATTCGCGAGCTGAAAAAGCGAGATAACTATACGAATTTCGTCCACATCGGGCGGGTATATTTGGTGATCATCGCCACGATCGCCGGCACGATCTGGAGCTATAGCCTCGTCGCCGCGGCGGGCCTCGGCTGGTGGTGGAATATTCCGGCGACCCTCGTCGCGATCATTATCATTGGAGCGTCGCAACATCAGTTCGGCGGTGTCATTCACGAAGGCACGCACTTCATCCTTTTCGACAATAAGAAATTCAACGAGCTGATGTCGGATTGGCTTGCAGCATTTCCGATCTACACCTCGACGTTCCAATTCCGGCTACATCACCTAGCGCATCACCAGTTCATCAACGACCCCGTGCGCGATCCCGATTGTTCGCAGCTCCACGACAGCGGCCACGATCTCGATTTTCCGATCACCCATTTCGATATGCTTCGAGCGCTGCTGAAGCAGATTTGGCTGCCAAATCTATTCCGCTACACGTTGGTGCGGGCGCGCTACAGCTCACTTGGAACCGGCAACAATCCGTATCTCGATCAGGAACATCGCGGCGAGCAGCTGCCGACGCTCGCCGGCATCCTTTACGCCGTCGGCGCACCGGCAGCCGCCATTCCGCTCGTCGATATCGGGCACGGCGCCTGGGCGCTTGCCGTGCTCGGCGTCTTGACGGCCATCACGATCATCTATTTCGCGCGCCTCCACGAAGACAAGCTACCGCACGCGCACGTCGAGACGGTCATTTCGCATAGGGCGACCAACATCAGCCGCATTGCCTACATGGCGATCGTCTACGCGGTGATCACGGCCATCCAAGCCGCTGGATGGGGGCCGGCCTGGACCGACTACGGGGTTCTCTGGATCATCCCGCTGTTCACGACGTTTCCGCTGTTCATGATCATGAGGCAGTGGGTTCAGCACGGCAACGCCGATCGTGGACGCTACACGAATACGCGGGTTTTTCTGGTCAATCCGTTTATCCGCTATGCCATTTTTCCATTCGGCATGGACTATCACCTGCCGCACCACATCTATGCTTCGGTGCCGCACTTCAAGTTGAAGGGCTTGCACGATCTGCTCCTGCAGGATCCTGACTATCGGGAAAAGGGGGTGGTCGTCGAAGGCTACTTCAATTCGCCCTACGGTGAGGTAGAGGAACGAAATCCGACGGTCATCGAAGTTCTCGGCGACAAGTATGCGCCGAAGCCCGACGGTGACGTTTACATCGACACCGATACGCTCGAATACGCGGACGTGAAAAATCCCGAAGCCATCGCGCGCCAGAACGAAGCGTCCGTTCGCGGTAGCTGACGACGGATTGCGCGCTAGATATCGAGGTCCTTGGCGAAGGCCGCGTGCTCCTGAATGAAGCGGAATCGCGCCTCCGGTTTCGATCCCATAAGAGCGTTGACGACCTCGGTGAGACCGGCGCGTTCGCCGTCGCCGATTGCGACGCGCAATAGCATGCGCCGCTTCTTGTCCATCGTCGTCTCTTTCAAATCCTTGAAGTCCATCTCGCCGAGACCCTTGAAGCGGGTCACCTTCGGCTTGTGGTTCTTGAAGCGCGTCGCCAGAAGCTCATCGCGATGCGCTTCATTGCGCGCGTAGGCGACATCGGCCTTGTCCGAAATTTTGTAGAGCGGCGGTACGGCCAGGAAAAGATGGCCGTTTTCGACCAGATCCGGCATCTCCTGATAGAAGAACGTAATGAGGAGCGACGCGATGTGGGCGCCGTCGACGTCGGCGTCAGTCATGATGATAACGCGCTCATAGCGCAGGTCTTCGTCGCGATATTTGGTGCCGATGCCGGCTCCGAGAGCCTGGACGAGATCACTCAACAGTTGGTTCTGCGACAGCTTCGCCGATGAGGCGTTGGCGACGTTCAGGATCTTGCCGCGCAACGGCAGGATGGCCTGCGTTTCGCGATCGCGGGCGCTCTTCGCGCTGCCGCCGGCGGAATCGCCTTCGACGATGAAGATTTCGGTGCCGGCCGCCTGCTGGATCGAGCAATCGGCAAGTTTGCCGGGAAGGCGCAGCTTGCGTGTTGCGGACTGTCGGCCAACTTCCTTTTCACGACGGCGCTTCAGGCGATCTTCCGCCTGATCGACGGTCCATTCGAGCAGTTTGGTCGCCTGTTGCGGAGAATCGGCGAGCCAATGGTCGAAGGCGTCGCGCACTGCCGTTTCGACGATCTTTGTCGCCTCGGCGGTCGCGAGCTTGTCCTTGGTCTGGCCCTGGAATTCCGGTTCGCGAATGAAAACGGAAAGCATCGAGGCCGCCGTGCCCATCACGTCTTCGGACGTGATCTGCTGCGCCTTCTTGCTGCCTGTCAGTTCGCCGTAGGCTCTGAGACCCTTATAGAGCGCCTGTCGCAGGCCGTTCTCGTGCGTGCCGCCTTCAGCTGTCGGGATGGTGTTGCAATAGGACAGGGAAAAACCGTCCTCGTCCGCAATCCAGGCGACAGCCCATTCGACAGATCCGTGGCCGCCGTCCTTTTCGACACGGCCCGAAAAAATATCCTTCGTGATGCGCGTCTGGCCTTCGATCGAGCCTGTCAGGTAGTCGCTCAATCCACCGGGGAAATGAAAAACGGCCTCGGCCGGCGTTTCGTCCTTGATCAGTTCCGGCGCGCACTTCCAGCGGATTTCGACGCCGCCGAAAAGGAAGGCTTTCGAGCGCGACATCTTGAAGACGCGAGCCGGCTTGAACGCGGCGCCCTTGCCGAAGATCTTCTCGTCCGGCTTGAAGCGCACCTTCGTGCCGCGCCGGTTCATGATCGATCCAAGTTTTTCGAGCTTGGTGACGGGTTCGCCGCGCGCGAAGACCATGCGGTAAAGCTGCTGGTCGCGCGCCACCTGGACTTCAAGCGTTTCCGATAGTGCGTTGACGACCGAGACGCCGACGCCGTGCAAACCGCCCGAGGTATTGTAGGCCTTGCTGTCGAACTTGCCGCCGGCGTGCAGCACCGTCATCACGACCTGCAGCGTGCTGATGCTCTTGTTTTTTGGGTACGGCCCGACGGGGATGCCGCGGCCGTTGTCCGTGACCGTCAGAAATCCATCCGCCCCAAGCTCAACCTCGATCCACGACGCATGTCCGGCGACCGCCTCGTCCATGGCGTTGTCGATCACCTCGGCGAACAGGTGGTGCATCGCCTTTTCATCCGTGCCGCCGATATACATGCCGGGGCGGCGGCGGACGGGCTCGAGGCCTTCGAGGACTTCGATGTCATCTTCGCTGTAGCTGCCGCTTTCGGCGGGCTTTCGTGCGCGCGACGATTTTATGATCATTTCGCTGTCGGATTCCGAAAAGAGGTCAGTCTGTGATCTGCCCATATGCAGCCCTCAATCCTGCCGCGGCGATGACCACGCCTCCGGAAGCAGAGCGGCGCGACGCACGACAGCGGAGCCGCTGAGCGAATCTTGTTGCACGCTTATAGCCCGATGCGGCCGTGCGCCACCATGCGCCGATTGGCGTTTGTGGCTGAGCGGCAACGCACGGCGAGCGTCATACCGCCACGTTGTCGATTAACCGGGTCTTGCCGAGCCAGACAGCGGCGAGGACTCGGAAAGATTTTCCGCTGCCAGCCGCCATGACAAGAGTTTCGGCGTCGCGAACCTCGATATAGTCAATTTTCTGAAAGCCGGCGGCCGTCAGTTCTGCCCTTGCTTCCGACGTCGCTGCCTCGATAGGGGTGCCCGATGCAACTTTCCGGGCGACGGCTGAAACTGCTGCATAAAGAGCAGGCGCAATGGCTCGCTCGGCCTCGGTGAGGTAGGCGTTGCGCGACGACAACGCTAAGCCGTCCTTTTCGCGGCTGATCGGCGCGGCGACTAGCTTCAGCGGCATATCGAGATCGCGAACCATCTGCCGGAGCACCGCGAGCTGCTGATAGTCCTTCTCGCCGAAGATCGCGAAATCGGGCGTGACCTGATTGAATAGCTTGCAGCATACCGTCGCAACGCCGCCGAAGTGGTGGGGGCGGAATGCACCTTCGAGGTCCGCCGCGGCGCTTCCCGCCTCGATGCGGGTCGACGTGCCCTCCGGATACATTTCCTCGACGCTCGGGCTCCAGACGAGGTCGGCGCCGACCTTGGCGAGTTTTTCGAGGTCGCCGGCTTCGTCCCGGGGGTAGCGCGCCAGATCCTCGTGCGGCGCAAACTGGGTCGGATTGACGAAGATCGATACGACGGCCTTATCGGCCTTCTTTTTGGCAAGCCTGACCAGCGAGATATGCCCGGCGTGGAGGGCGCCCATCGTCGGAACCAGCGCGACAGTCTTGCCGGCTTTACGCCATTTAGCGGTGACTTTTCGCAGATCCCGAACGGTGCGAACGATTTTGACGGATTCGGCCACGACTGACGTCCTTCGAGCAAATTCGGGGCAGTCGTGCCGGTATCAGAGGCAACCCGTCAAGGGCATAGGCGCCGCGGCCTGGAGAGTGGAGAGGCAAGCGTTTGCCGATCTGCTAATCTCCCTCGACGGGCGAATCGCTAACGTCGCCTGAATCTCAGCGGGTCATGGCATGGTCGCGGCATTGCGGCGTGAGGACAGCGTGGCGCAACGGGTTCTTCCCCCTCGGGACGAATTTGTGCCCCGGTATTTAATGGACGAGCCAAGGCTCGTCGGCGCGTTGATCGAGCGGGCGCTTTTCACCGAGGACGAGCGCCGACGCGCCGCCGACGTGGCGCGTCGTCTCGTGCTCGGGGCGCGTGCCGACAAAGCCAATAACGCCGGCATCGATGCCTTCATGCACGAGTATGGCCTCGCGACGGACGAGGGCGTCATCTTGATGTGCCTCGCCGAAGCGCTGCTCAGAATTCCCGACGCCGAAACGGCGAACGCGTTCATCGCAGATAAGATATCGGGCGGCGCGTGGGAAAAACACCTCGGCCATTCCGACAGCCTGTTCGTCAACGCCTCGACGTGGGGGTTGCTGCTGACGGGCCGTGTCGTGAAGCTCAAAGAGGCGAAGGGCGCCAATCCGATCCAGGCGATGAAGCGTCTGGTGGCGCGTTCGGGCGAGTCGACCATTCGCCTTGCCGTGCGCCGGGCCGTGCGGCTTCTCGGCGAGCAGTTTGTATTGGGCACGACCATCGAAAGCGCCTTGGCGCGAGCCCACGTGTTCGAGGCCAAGGGCTATCGGTTTTCCTACGACATGCTTGGGGAAACGGCGCGCTCCGAGAGGGACGCCGAGCGTTATTTTCAGCGCTACATGGAGGCGATCGAGGCCGTCGGTACCGACGCCAGCGTCTTTACGGCAACGAACGCTGACGCCATATTCGAGCGGCCGTCGATCTCGGTGAAGCTATCGGCGCTGCATCCGCGTTTTGAACCGGGGAAAGAAAGACGGCTTCGCGCCGAGTTGGCGCCGCGGCTCTTGACGCTGGCCCGGGCGGCGCGCGCGAAGGGCCTCAGCCTCACCGTTGACGCAGAAGAGCAGGACCGCCTCGACATCACGGCGGAGCTGTTCGGTGAGACGCTCGTCAATCCGCAGCTCGACGGCTGGAACGGTTTGGGCATCGCCGTGCAGGCCTATGGCAAGCGCGCGATTCCGTTGATCCGATGGCTACGCCGCGTCGCCGAGCAAAACGGCAAGCGCATTCCCGTTCGCCTCGTCAAGGGTGCCTACTGGGATAGCGAGATCAAGTGGGCCCAGGAGCGCGGGCTCGAAGACTATCCGGTGTTTTCCCGCAAGCTCCACACGGATGTCTCTTATCTTGCAGCGATGCGGCTTTTGCTCTCCGACTCTGCGGCGTTCTATCCGCAGTTCGCAACGCATAACGCCCACACGGTCGCGTCGGCGTTCGTGGCGGGCGGCGCGGTCGAATTCGAATATCAGCGCCTGCATGGCATGGGCGAAGCGCTTTACGAGCAGATCGCCGGTGAAGCCAAGTTCAACCGGCCGTGCCGGATTTATGCGCCGGTCGGCGGCCACGAGGATTTGCTCGGCTATCTGGTGCGCCGCCTGCTCGAGAACGGTGCCAACACGTCGTTCGTGAATCGGCTCGGCAACGACGAAATGTCGGTCTCCGAGATCATCGCCGATCCGGTTGAAATCGCCGATCGCGAGTTCGTATCCGGCGAACGCGTGCCGCTTATCGTCCGGCCACGAGATATCTTTTTGCCGGAGCGCAAAAACAGCGCCGGAGCCTTGCTCGTCGAGGCAAGCGTGCGCCGGGCGCTGCAGGCCGACATATCCAAGGTTTTGAAAACGCCCTTCGCTTCAGGGCCGATCATCAACGGCAACGCAACGACCGGCGGAGATGCCGCATCGCTCGTCGTCTCTCCGCACGATCATCGCGAGCGCATCGGCACCGTGCGCCTCGCAACGCCGCAGAATCTTGAAGACGCGCTCGCCGCAGCCACGACCGCGGCGGCGGGGTGGGCGCAAACGGACGCTTCCGAGCGGGCACGGATTCTCGAGTTCGCGGCAGAGCTTTTCGAACGTGACCGCGCGACGCTGATGGCAGTGCTTGTTCGTGAAGCCGGAAAGACCCTCGAAGCTGCGCACGGCGAAGTGCGCGAAGCTGTTGACTATCTCCGCTACTATGCGGCCGAGGCACGGCGGCTGTTCTCCGGCCCCGTCCGGCTTCGAGGTCCGACGGGCGAAGAGAACACCTTGACTCTGCGCGGGCGCGGACCGATCGCCTGCATATCGCCGTGGAATTTTCCAATCGCAATCTTTACGGGGCAGGTCGCCGCGGCGCTTGCCGCCGGCAATACGGTCGTTGCCAAGCCCGCCGAGCAGACGCCGATCGCGGGCTTCCTCGCGGTCAATCTGCTGCACGAGGCCGGCGTACCGCGCGACGCGCTGCACCTCGTTACTGGCGGCGGCAAACTTGGCGACGCTTTGATCAAGGATCTGCGTATTCAAGGCGTCGCGTTCACCGGCTCCAATGATACGGCGTGGTCGATCCAACGGGCGCTGGCGGACCGGCGAAGCGCCATCATTCCATTCATTGCCGAGACTGGTGGCATCAACGCTATGATTGCAGATTCCTCAGCTCTGCCGGAGCAGGTGGTCCGCGATGCCGTACGGTCCGCTTTCGACAGTGCCGGGCAGCGCTGCTCGGCGGCGCGCGTCTTGTTCGTTCAGGACGACAACGCGCCTCGCATCAAAGCCATGCTGGCAGGCGCCATCGAGTCTCTCGATGTTGGCGATCCTCTCGATTACGCAATAGACATTGGACCCGTCATAGACGAAGCGGCTCAGGACATGCTCGAGAGCCACAAAGTGCGGATGCAGCGCGAGGGGCGCGAGATCATCGACGTAGCGATGCCAGAGGCCTGCCGAGCGGGGACGTATGTCACCCCGGCGCTTTTCGAAATCGACCGCCTGAGTCGTCTCGATCACGAGGTCTTCGGGCCCATTCTGCATTTGATCCGCTACGAGCGTGGTCATCTCGACAAAGTCGTCGCGGCGCTCAACGCAACCGGCTATGGGCTGACGCTTGGTCTACACAGTCGCATTGAAAGCGTCGCCGACTACGTTGCCGAGAACGCCCGCGTCGGCAATCTCTACGTCAACCGCAATCAGATCGGCGCCGTGGTCGGCGCGCAGCCGTTCGGCGGCGAGGGACTTTCGGGCACCGGACCAAAGGCCGGCGGCCCGAATTATCTGGCGCGCTTTGCAACCGAGCGGACGCGGTCGACCGACATCACCGCGACCGGCGGCAATTACACGCTTCTGAGCGGCAAGGGCTGAGCGGGCGGCACTGGATTCCGCTTACTCGTAGGACGCATAAAGCTTCTTCGCCGGCTCGACGATCTCCCATGTACCCGTGAAGCCGGACGGCGTCAGGAATGCGTCGCCAGCCTTGAAGGTTGTCTCCGAGCCATCGTCTCCGCGCACGACGATCACGCCTTCGAGGAGGTGGCAGAACTCGCTTTCGGGGAAGACGACGCGCCACGTTCCGCGCTGGGCCGTCCAGATGCCGCTGTTGAAACGCCCGTCGGCGCTCTTGAAGAGGGTCTGCGCCCCTTGAACCGGATCGCCGGCGACGATGCGTTCCGGTTTCGGCCGGTAGACTTCGGGAGCCGGCAGTGTGCCTTGAAAATCGACGACTTTCGGGAAATCTGATTTGGTGGTCACAGTTGGTCCTTGAGTGAGCAATGGAAGACGCCCGATGCTACGATTGGGCCTGCGCTGCGACAAGTCGCTTAGTCGCCGGCCGCCATGACGAAGCAGTCGACGGACTGACGGCGCAATTCGGTGCAGGTCGATGCGGCGCGGTCGGCATTGAAGCCCGCAAAACGCGCTCGGAAGATTTGGTGGCCGTCTTTTGTGGTTGGATGCGTGACCGGGGCTATACCGGCAAGCAGCTGTCCGACACGCCCCTGTACCGCGGTGAGCGCGCGCTGGGCTTCGGCACTTGATCCAAAGGCGCCGATTTGTACCTCGTAGCGGCCGGCTGTGGCTCGCAGCGCGACGGCCTCGCCCGGCTGGGATTTTGCAAATCGTGGTTTTGCAGTCGCCTTCAGCGCGCTCGCCTGGGCTGCAAGCGTCGAGGGCGGCAGACCGCGCAGCGGGGCCGCAACGGGTGACGGAGGAGCTGAAGGTTCCTGGGTATTGGCGGCTTGCCTTGCCTGTGGGGCAGCTGTGGCCGCGGGCGGCGTGGTATCGGCTGCGCCAAGCATCGCAATTTTATCGTCAAGCGGCGACGGCCGCCGCTCGTCTCTCGCCATTTGGGCTTCGAGAGCCTCATCGCGAGCACGGGATTCTGCAAAGGGCTGCGACAGCTTCCCGGCGAAGGCCGTAGCGCCGACACCGTCTTTCGCAGCCGTTCGAACGAGGTCAGTTGGTTCGATCGTTCCCCGGCTCTCGCGCGGCGTTTCGTCGGACGGGCTGTCGATGCCTTCCATATCGGTCGTTTCGTCGGGTGACGGCGGTGCCGCGCGTGCTTTTTCGAGGATAGGCACGTGCCGGACCTTGAAAATTTTGACCGGCGGCTCGGAGGCCTCGACGGGCGCGGCCGGTTGAGATTTTGCCATAGCGCGCAGAACCGGGCCGGGGTTCGGGACGGCGAGCTCATTATCTTGCGTTTTGGCCGGCGCAAATGGACGAGGTTCCGGTGCGGTTGCGTCGGCTAGTTCTACGTTGACTTGGCGTTTTGGTGCTGCGGGCGTTGCGATTTTCGGGCCGGCTTTCAGCTTTGCGAGCAACAGCGGCTGAGGCTTGCGTGTATTTTTGGTCGAGGCTCTGGTCAAAGCTCGCGTGAGCAGGACGCGCATTTCAGCATTGCGCTTCGCCGCGCTTGAACTGCCGAACACAGCACCGACCAGGTGCCGATTGCCGCGCCGGACCGACGTCACGATATTGAATCCCGAGGCCCGCGTGTAACCGGTCTTGATCCCATCAATGCCAGCAAAAGTATTCAGCATCGTGTTGTGATTGCGGTACGTTTTTCCGCGGTACGTGAATGCGTGCGTGGCGAAAAACCGATAGTAGGCCGGGTAATCGTCCTGCAGGTGCAGGGCCAACGTGATCATATCGTGCGCCGTCGACACGTGATCGTCGTTCGGCAGACCGTTCGGATTCTCGAAGTGCGTCTTCGACATGCCCATGTCGCGGGCGCGATCATTCATGAGGCGAACGAAATTGGATTGCGTGCCGCCGATCTTTTCGGCCAGAGCGACGGCAATGTCGTTCGCGGACTTCGTAATCAGCGCCAGGATGGCGTCGGAAACCGCGATCTCTTCGCCGGGGTCGAGATCAAGCTTGGAGGGAGCGACGGAGGCCGCGGCCTCGGAAATCGAGATTTTGTCCGACATCTTGAGCCGACCGGACTCTATCGTCTCGAACGTCAGGTAGAGCGTCATCATCTTGGTGAGCGAGGCAGGGTGGCGAATCTTGTCGCCGTCGTCGTTGTGCAAGACGGCGCCCGTATTGGCGTCGACGATCATCGCGGCGTGGCGCTCGGGCCGAGCCTCCGCGCTCTGCGAAATTAGGCCAAACGCGGCCGAAAATGTCAGCGCGAACGCCAACGCCCGATGCAACACGACGCCGATCCCTCTGACCATCCGGTAAACCAGATGGCTTTTTTCGTATTCCAATGCCGCAGGTTGGCCACTTGGCTCCGATGCGGCACGCCCCACCTGTCGTTTCCGATAGCAGAGCACTGTTTTTAGGCACCTTTTGGGCGTCGAAACCTAGGGCGCCCTCGGGTACTGTTGCGAATTGTAAGGCGGATGGACTGAAGCAGCGTTAAAGGACGCAGTAAACACAGCGTCAACGGCTGTTCCGGTTCGAGATAAAGGGTTAGAATTGGGTTCTGAATGGACTGGCACGGCGCGCCGAGTTTCTGTCCGCTGGATGGGCGGCGACCGGGGCGTCAGCGACCAGTCGAAGGTCGAAGGTTTCAGTGCGGGGGATTTCCCACCCTCTGGGGCACGTACGTCCAGTGCCGCTTGCCTGCGGCACTCGGCACGTTCTGTTTTTTATTCGGCGGCGTGCCTATATAGCGCTGGATGGCTACGGGCGTTTCCACTGGACATTCGTAGGCTTTGGGAGGTGCCCGGTGGTTCCCATTTGGCGGTTCTAGCGTAGCTTTTCGGCCTCCAACATGCCCCGGTTGACGACTAAGTTCTAAGGGAATGAGGGATTCGGGCTGCAGCCCGAGGTGCGAGATGAAGTTGGAGGATAAAGATTTGCAGTTTGCGGCGGCGGTCAAGCTCGCGGGGAGCGATGATCCGCCTGACGGTCCACGCCGGGACGACGGCGATTCGAAGACCGGCATCGTCACCAAAACCAGACCCAAGACTAAGAAGCCGAACCTCTATAAGGTTCTGCTGTTGAATGATGACTTTACACCGATGGAATTCGTCGTGCTCGTGCTGCAACGTTTCTTCAATAAGGGTCAGGAAGACGCGACGCGGATCATGCTGCACGTTCACCACAAAGGTGTCGGAATTTGCGGCGTGTACACTTACGAAGTTGCAGAAACCAAGGTGACGCAGGTCATGGACTTTTCACGCCAGCATGGCCACCCTTTACAGTGCACCATGGAGAAAGAGTAGGATTGGATTGACATCGCTCTCCAAAAATCTCGAAGCTTCGCTGCACCGCGCGGTGCAATATGCGAATGTGCGCCACCACGAATTCGCGACGCTGGAACATTTGCTGCTGGCGCTCGTCGATGATCGCGACGCGGCCGCCGTCATGCGTGCCTGCTCGGTCGATCTCGAGCAGCTTCGCGCCCGCCTCATCGAGTACCTCGACACGGAATTGAAGCCGATCGTGTCGAAGGCTTCGCGCGACGCGCATCCGACAAATTCGTTCCAGCGTGTCGTGCAGCGGGCCATCGTCCACGTTCAGACATCGGGGCGCGAAGAAGTGACGGGCGCAAATGTGCTCGTCGGCATCTTTTCGGAGCGCGAGAGCCACGCCGCGTTTTTCTTGCAGGAGCAGGAGATGACGCGGTTCGACGCCGTCCAATACATCGCGCATGGGATCGCCAAGCGCCCCGGCATGTTCGAGCCGCGCACGGTACATGGCGTCGATGAAGATACGAGCACGACCGAGGGTGAGGAGAAGAAGCCCGGCGACGCGCTCAATACCTATTGCGTCAACCTCAACAAGAAGGCCCGCGATGGCAAGATCGATCCGCTGATCGGCCGCGAGCAGGAAGTCATGCGCACCGTGCAGGTGCTCTGCCGCCGTCAGAAGAACAATCCGCTGTTCGTCGGTGATCCCGGCGTCGGCAAGACGGCGATCGCGGAGGGCTTGGCGCGCAAGATCGTCAATGGCCATGTGCCCGACGTCTTGAAGGGTGCAACGATCTTCGCGCTCGACATGGGCGCGTTGCTCGCCGGCACGCGCTATCGCGGCGACTTCGAAGAACGCCTCAAAGCGGTGATGAAGGAAGTCGAAGCGTTTCCGGGCGCGGTGCTTTTCATCGATGAAATCCATACGGTTATCGGCGCGGGCGCAACCTCCGGCGGCGCCATGGATGCGTCGAACCTTTTAAAGCCGGCGTTGCAGTCGGGCACGCTGCGCTGCATCGGCTCGACGACATACAAGGAATATCGCCAGCACTTCGAGAAGGATCGGGCGTTGGTGCGCCGCTTCCAGAAGATCGACGTCAAGGAGCCGACCGTCGAGGATGCGATCGAAATTCTGAAGGGCCTTAAGACCGTTTTCGAGGACTACCACAAGCTGAAGTACACGAACGAAGCCATCAAGGCGGCGGTCGAGTTGTCAGCTAGGTATATCCATGACCGCAAGTTGCCCGATAAGGCGATCGACGTGATCGACGAGACCGGCGCCTCCCAGATGCTCGTGCCGGAAGGCAAGCGGAAGAAACGCATCACGACGAAGGAGATCGAAGCGACGGTCGCTACGATGGCACGCGTGCCGCCAAAGACGGTTTCGAAGAGCGATGCGGAAATCATCTCGCATATTGGTCGCGACTTGAAACGGCTCGTGTTCGGACAGGACAAGGCGATCGACGCTCTGTCGAGCGCGATCAAGCTGGCGCGCGCGGGTCTGCGCGAACCGGAAAAGCCGATTGGCTGCTATCTGTTCTCTGGCCCAACCGGCGTCGGCAAAACGGAAGTTGCCAAGCAGCTCGCCAATCTTATGGGCGTCGAACTTCTGCGCTTCGACATGTCCGAGTACATGGAAAAGCACACGATTTCGCGGCTCATCGGTGCGCCTCCAGGGTATGTCGGCTTCGATCAGGGTGGTCTTCTGACCGACGGCGTCGACCAGCACCCGCACTGCGTGTTGCTGCTCGACGAAATCGAGAAGGCGCATCCGGATCTGTTCAACATCCTGCTGCAGGTGATGGACCACGGCAAACTCACCGATCACAACGGCAAGTCGGTTGATTTCCGCAACGTCGTGCTGATCATGACGACGAACGCGGGGGCTTCCGACATGGCCAGGCCGCCGATGGGCTTCAATCGCATGAAGCGCGAGGGCGAGGATACGGAAGCAGTCACGAAGCTGTTCACGCCCGAGTTTCGCAATCGGCTCGATGCGATCGTGCCGTTTTCGGGCTTGTCACCGGAAATCATCGCGCAGGTGGTCGAGAAGTTCATCTTCCAGCTCGAGGCGCAGCTTGCCGATCGCAGCGTCACGATCGAGCTTTCGGAAGAGGCAACGAAGTGGATCGCGGAAAAGGGCTACGACGACAAGTTCGGCGCCCGGCCGCTGGCGCGCGTCATCCAGGAGTACATCAAGAAGCCGCTCGCGGAAGAGCTGCTGTTCGGCAAGCTGGAGAACGGCGGCACGGTCAAAGTGATGGTAGCAGGCGAGGGGGCCGATCGCGTACTCGCGTTCGACTACCTGCCGCTCGATCCATCAAAAAAGGCGAAGTCGTCGGAGGATGAAGAAACCGACGACGACGGTCCGCAGCCCGTGCTCGCTGACGCGACGCCGAAGAAGGCGCTTCCGGGCCCCAAGGAAAAGGGCGACAAGCCGAAAGAGTCCGGCGCCGTGCCGAGCGTGCCGCGCAGGAAAAAGGACGACTAGCTCCGCGAGGCTCGTTCTACGAGTAGTCAAAGAAAATGAGCGCGTGATCGATCAGATCCCGCGCTTTTTTTGCATCCGGGTGCTTTTAGATTCGGGTCGACCACCGTCCGTTACGTTATGGCTGCCCTCCGAGGCGGCGGCCATGCAGGGCGATAGGTCGCTGACGGCCGAATGCGTGGCTTCTGGATGGCCGGGTCAAGTTCGGTCATGACGTGGTCGGGTGTTCGAGTTCGCAAGCCTTGTTGCAACAGAGCGTAGAATTTCGCGATGTTTAACTTACTTGGCGAGCGCCGCTTTCAGTTTTTCGGCATTGGCCGCAAGAACGGCGGCGTCTTCCATTTTGCCGGAGTGCGGTTTCAGCGCCAGTCCCTCGAAGCGCGGAATTACGTGGTAGTGCAGGTGAAATACCGATTGTCCACCTGCGGGCTCGTTATATTGAATGACGCTGATGCCGTCGGCATTGAAAGCCGCTTTGGCAGCGACGGCGACTTTCTGCACCAGCGGCGCAAGATTGGCGAGCACGCTTGGATCGGCATCGAACAGGTTGCGCGACGCAGCCTTCGGCAGAATGAGTGTGTGCCCGGGTGATTGCGGCATCACATCCATGAAGACGATGGCGTCGGCATCCTCGTAGACTTTATGGCATGGGATCTCGCCGCGTAGGATCTTCGCGAAGATGTTGTTTGGATCATAGGTCATGGCGCTCGCTCTCTTTCGGCGACGTGTGGCGGCTTCACATTTCGGCGACGGTACTATGCCTCGTCTTTGCGATAGGGACCAAGCTCGGTCAAGTCGGCGTTAAATCGGGTAACCATTTCGCTTTCGCGCATTAGAAACCGTTCGACCGCCCGGCGCAGTCCGGGATCGGCGATCCAATGCGCGGAATATGTTTCGACGGGCAGATAGCCTCGCGCCAGTTTGTGCTCGCCCTGGGCGCCGGCTTCGACGCGCGCCAGTCCCGAGGCGATAGCAAACTCGATCGCCTGATAGTAGCAAACCTCGAAATGCAGGGCCGGGTGGTGTTCTATTGCTCCCCAGTAGCGGCCATAGAGGCAGTCGCCGCCGATGAGGTCGAGGGCGCCCGCGATATAGCGTCCGTCACGTTTCGCCATGACGAGCAGTGAGCGGTCGGGCATGACGCGGCCAAGCTCAGAGAAAAACGCGCGGTTAAGATACGGCCGGCCCCATTTGCGATTTCCTGTATCCGTGTAGAACGCGAACATGGCGTCCCAGTGCGCTTCGGTGATGGCGGGGCCCGTCAGATGTTCGATCTCGATGCCCGGGGCCAGTGCTGCTTCGCGCTCTTTGCGTACGGCCTTGCGTTTCCGCGACGTCAAGGTCGCGAGAAAATCGTCGAACGAAGTGTAGCCACGGTTCTGCCAATGAAATTGCTGGCCGGTTCGCGTCAGAAATCCGAGCGTGCGAAGCCGTGTCGCGGTATCGGCGGCGAGAAACGTCAAATGTATCGACGACAGCCCGCCTTGCCGGGCAACCTCGATTGCGGCCGATGCGAGTAGCTCTTCATCGGCTATCGCTTTGGGACCCGGCTTGACGAGAAGCCGCGGCCCGGGAACCGGCGTAAACGGTACAGCAATCTGCAATTTTGGATAATACCTTCCGCCAGCCTGAACATAGGCCTCCGCCCAGGTGTGATCGAACACGTACTCGCCCTGGCTGTGCGATTTGACGTAGGCGGGTGCCGCGGCCGCGACCTTTCCGTTTTCGTCCTCGAGCACGAGATGACGCGGCAGCCAGCCGGTGGTGCGGCCGACTGTGCGGGACGTCTCGAGTGCCTTTAGGAACGCGTGACTGACGAAGGGGTTGAACGTCGCGGGATCAGGATTGGCGCAAGCATCCCATTGGGCGGCATCGATTTCGGCGATGGACGGTACGAGCGTTACGGTTGCGTCGGACGATGATGACATGAGCAGCGTGGTCTCGAGGCGGTTCCGAATTCTACGCAGCTTGTCGTCAAAAAATCAAAGCAGCGAAACGGCGGGGCGGCCCCGTGTGGAGGGGCGAGCACTTCTATCTAGATTGGGAGTGTGTCGCCGTCGGCCAATGCGGCAATGCGCGAGCCGGCGTTCGGAAATTACGGCTCGAAGCCTTCGAATATCATGGCGTCCGCCCATTTTTTGGCAATCTGGCGTTGTCGCGGCGTGCGCACGGTCCATGTAAACACCGGCAGGCCTGCGACGGCGCGCACGTAGTCTATGACGTGGGCTGGTAGCGCATTCACCTCGTAGGCATAGAAATCGGGCGCTACGGGGCCAGATTCCAGCAGATGGCGCAGCGCGACGGCGCGCTTTCGGCCAATCCGGCGCGTCCACCAGCCGGCGCCAGTGAAGCTTCCGGAAATGATACCGCGCGCCACGTTGGGGGCCAGTGTTCTGATTTTCGACATGACGGCTGGATCGAACGACATCAATGCAACCGGACCATCGTAGGCGGATGCGAGCCTTGCGATTTCGCCGAGAAATGTCTGATCGGGCGGGGTCCATTCGCTTTTGATTTCGACGAGCAGCGGCACGCGCCCGCCGACGAGTTCGAGAAGCTCGGCAAACGTCAGTATGGGCGCTCCGCCGACGCGATGGCGCAGCGTTTGCAATTCACGTGCTTTGATCTTCGCGACGAGTCCACGACCGTCGATCAGCCGGTTCAACCTTTCGTCGTGAAAGACTACGGGCAAGCCGTCGGCTGCCGGCCTCACGTCACACTCGATGCCGTAGCCTTTCGCGATCGCGGCTTCGAAAGCGGGACCGGTATTTTCGACGATGCCTTTCCCGGCGCGGTGCAGGCCGCGATGGGCGATGGGGCGGAGAAAGGCCGCACGGTCGAACATCGGATCAACGGATTTTCAGGATGGCGTCGATTTCGACGCTTGCGCCGAGGGGGAGGCTCGCGACGCCGACCGCCGAGCGCGTATGCCGGCCTGCATCACCGAGAACGTCGACCAGGAGATCGGAGGCACCGTTGATGACTTTGGGCTGCTCACTGAATCCCGGACTCGAGGCGACGTAGCCCGTCAGCCGCAAAACCTGGACGATGCGATCGAGACTGCCGAGCGCCGCTTTGGCCTGGGCCAGAATATTGAGCGCCGCATGGCGCGCAGCTTTCCGACCATCCTCGATGGAGGCGCTGGCACCGAGGAGGCCGGTCAACACGTGTCCGGCGTCGTCTTTCGAAACCTGGCCCGATATGAAAAGCTGATCGCCGGATATCAAAAACGGTACATAATTCGCGACGGGTAGAGGCGCGTCAGGCAGTTTCAGTCCCAGTTCGAATAGCCGTTGTTCGGCGTCGATCATGGCGCATACCCGATATTTGCGGTTCTCAAAGACGTTGTGGCCGCGCTATGGCCTCTTTGCAATGCCTCTGTCGGCCGTCTAGATTGCGTCCGAGCATCGATTATCGCGAAAAGTGAGCAAACCGCCGATGACGATCCGTTTCAAAGCCAGCGTCTGGACATTGCCTGCGGCGCTTATCGCGACGCTTGCGAGTTTCCCGGTCGCCGCCGCCGAAGCCGTGCATTTCGCACCGCATCGCGCCGTTTACGAACTCTCGATGGCTGACTCGACGGCCGGTTCGGGCGTCTCGGGCGTGTCGGGCCGAATGGTCTATGAACTCAACGGATCTCAGTGTGACGGCTACACACAGAACATGCGTTTCGTTACGATCATGACCAATCAGGAAGGCACAGACACGGTCAGCGATCTCAGAAATTCGAGCTGGGAAGAGGCCGACGGCAAGAAACTGCGATTTTCTTCGACGCAATATCAGAACGATGTGCTGGCCGACGCGAGCCAGGGCGATGCGGCGCGCAGCAAGGGTTCGACACCGATTGTCGGCGTCGATCTCGTAAAGCCAAAGAAGAAGCGCGTATCGCTTCCGACAGATATTTACTTTCCAATGCAACACGCCAACACGCTGGTTCAGGCGGCCAAGAGCGGCGTCAAAATTTTTACGGCCAATCTCTACGACGGCTCGGAAAAGGGTGAAAAATACTATTTGACCACAACGGTCATCGGCAAAAAGTACGTGACCGGCGCCAAGACGCTCGCGGCGTCGGCCAAGGGCGTCGACCGTCTTCAAGGTGTCGATTCCTGGCCGATGACGATCAGCTATTTCGAGGCGGGTAAAGACAAACAAGATCAGACGCCCGCCTACGAGCTGTCATTTCGTTATTTCGAGAACGGCGTCACGAGCGATCTCAAAATCGACTACGGCTCATTCGCGATCAAGGGCGAGCTGAAGGAGCTGACGTTCCTCGATCCCGGCAAGTGCCCGGCGAGTGCCAGCGCGCACTAGGTTTTTCGACTTTAGAACGAGACTGTCTCACGTGCGCGTGTGCGGACTCGGACCCCGCTCATTGGCCGTGCTTGGCCAAGATGCCGTGGGCGGGCGCGATCGACATCGGATCGACGCCGGCCTCCTGGCAGAACGTCAGCAACAGACTCTCATCCGACAGCAAATATTCGAGAGTAGCGGCTTGCAGATCAGGTGTCTCCGCAGCGGCACGAATGTCCGCCGAACCGAGCCCGGTCAGTGACATGAAACGTTCCAGGCGCGGCGCATCGGAAAGAAGGAATGTCAGCACCTGCAACGCAAGCGCTTCGCTTCCTGCGAGATCGATATGGGATGAGGCCGGTCGCGGCATTCGAGCATCCGAATTGTTGCGTGGTCTTTAACTGTTGGTTACGGCTTTTGGCGGCAAAGTGGGGCGAAGGTTTCGCCGAGAATCGGTGCACAAACGGACCGCGATCAGAGAGTAGGCGGTTGCCATGACGTATCAGGAATCCAGACCCGACGTCGAGCGGCGCCCTACGGAGCCGCGGCTTGCGACGCAATCTGTGCTGATCGTCGAGGACAACGAGCTCAACATGAAGCTCTTCAATGATCTGCTGGCGGCGCACGGGTACCGGACGATTCAGACACGGAATGGTTTCGAGGCTCTTGAACTGGCGCGCAAGCACCGCCCGGACTTGATTTTGATGGACATTCAGTTGCCTGAGGTCTCCGGCCTCGAGGTCACCAGATGGCTTAAAGACGATGACGATCTTTGCCAGATTCCGATCGTGGCCGTCACCGCTTTCGCAATGAAGGGTGACGAGGAACGGATTCGCTCCGGCGGCTGCGAGGCTTATATATCGAAGCCGATTTCTGTGATGTCTTTCCTCGAGACGATTCGCAGGTTCATCGGCCCCTCGAAATCGTAGATGTCCTTTTGTCCGTAAGATCAGTGATCCATGACTGCCCGCGTCCTCGTCGTCGATGACATTCTAGCCAACGTGAAGCTGCTCGAGGCCCGGCTACAGGCCGAGTACTTCGAGGTGTTGACCGCTAACAGCGGCCAGCAGGCTCTCGATGTGCTGGCGCGCGAGCGTGTCGACGTCATCCTGCTCGACGTGATGATGCCCGGCATGGACGGCTTCGAGACGTGCCGGCACATCAAGTCTGACAATGCGACTCACCACATCCCAGTTGTGATGGTGACCGCGCTCGACCAGCCGTCCGACAAGGTTCTGGGGCTCGAAAGCGGTGCGGATGATTTCCTGACCAAACCGGTCGACGACATCGCCCTCGTTACGCGCGTCAAAAATCTCGCTCGTCTCAAGATGCTTAACGATGAGATGATGATGCGGGCTTCGACCGGCAAGCAGATGGGCATTCCCGACGATGGCTCGTTTGCACGGGCGCTCTCGGCGCGTTCGGGCCGAGTTCTGCTCGTTGACGATCATCCCCGCTCGGCTGCCCGGCTGCTCGAAGTTTTGTCCAAGGGCAATGATGCCTTTGCGGAGCGTGATGCACACGCGGCTCTGCTGAAGCTTGCCGAGAGCAATTTCGATTTGCTTGTGGTCAGCCTGTCATTGCAGGGCGCCGACGGTCTGAGGCTTTGTTCGCAAGTCCGCTCCCTCGAGCGCACGCGGCATCTGCCGGTCATTATTCTGGTCGAGCCGGGTGACGAAGCGCGCCTGCTTCGCGGGCTCGATATGGGCGTCAACGACTATCTGATGCGCCCGATCGACCGCCACGAACTGCTGGCGCGCGTCAGGACGCAGATCAAGCGCAAGCGTCATTCGGATTTCCTGCGCCATCGCCTGGCGGAAAGCGTCGAGCTGTCGATCACCGACGCGCTGACGGGATTGCATAATCGGCGCTATATGGAAGGCCATCTCCGGACCCTCGTTTCGGAAGCGATCCGGACCGGCCGCAAATTGTCGATGCTGGTCGCCGACATCGACCATTTCAAGAACGTCAACGACACCTATGGGCATGACGTCGGTGATGCGGTGCTCAAGGAATTCGCGGTGCGTCTGAAGCGGAACACGCGCGGCATCGACCTTGCGTGCCGGCTCGGGGGCGAGGAATTCGTCATCATCATGCCGGATACCGACGTCGCTCGTGCGTATCAAGTCGGCGAGCGTTTGCGCGCCTGCGTGGCGTCGGACAATTTCCCGATCAGCGCAGATCAGAGCGTGCGCGTTACCGCGAGCGTCGGCATCGGTACATTGGAGCGTCCGGACGACACGCCGGAAACGATATTCAAACGCGCCGACAATGCGCTCTATACGGCCAAGCGGCGCGGGCGTAACCGCGTCGTCGCGGATGCTGCCTGAGCAGCCACACTGTGTGGGTCAGATCGGCTCGCCATTAATGGCCTGCCGGCTAACAAGCCACTAGCTTCCAGGACATTCGTTTAAAACAGAGCCGTTCCAGACACTTAATGGTGCCTGCACAGTGGCAGCAAAACAGCGAATCGTTGCGGCTCAGACACTTGTAAAGCAGTTCTTGCTTTCTGAACTGAGTTCTGGCACCACTTTGCCGGATTAAACGGGGATAACCTGAGAAATCACAGCAGTTTTGCGTCGCCCGTCCGCGTGCGCGTGTCGGAGGGTGGCGTTTCAAGGTTCCCGCACTATTGGGCCCGCCGCATAGCCTGATAGGGTGGGTATAGATCGATCCGAGCGACCACACGAGTGGCCTCCTCGAACGGTTGCAGAGGGTCGATCGCGAAGCTGGGAGAGGAACAACGCCCTCTTTGAACCTCGCCCGGTTGTGGCCAGGGTCGCGAAGCTGTCTCGGAACGATTTACCCCGCTGCCGAGTTTGCTTTAGGCTCTGGCCACTAGCACTTCCGGAGTAATGAACCTCTTAATCATTGATTTGAGAGTTCAACGGCCGCCTGCTGAAGGCGCCACGGCGCTTACTTAATTTTTGTTTCCTTGAACTCGACGTGCTTACGCGCGACGGGATCATATTTCTTGAAAACGAGCTTTTCCGTCGAGGTCCGCGGATTTTTCTTTGTGACGTAGAAAAATCCAGTGCCAGCCGAGGACAACAACTTGATCTTTTGCGTAATGGGCTTCGCCATGGCGGATGCCTTCGAAGAAAAAGTCGCCAAAAACTTTTTGGCGACGGAGGCCGCAACATACGCGCGAAGCTTTACATGTCAAGGTGGCGACAAGGTCGTTCTGCAGTAGACCGGGGTGCGCCGAAAGCCGCAGGCATGGAAAGTCGCGGGAGATTATTCGTCTGACGTTCTAGGCTGTTACGGCGGCTCGAAGCCTCGCATTTCGATATTTGTTGAGTGGATGGCGGAAGATCGTTCAGTCCTACTAAAGTTCTAGGAGGAGCCGAGTGATTTGGGTTCGCTGCGCGGAAGCCCAAACTCCGGATCGTCAAAGGCCGTATTGCCGAAACCGTGCATCTTCAGCGCCCACTGATAGCCGATCAGCCCGCCCTTGACCCTCGGTAGCAACCAAAGGCTGAGCAGGATGAGCACGGGCGTCCAGATCGCGAGCTGAACCCACGTCGCGGGCGCGTAAAGCTTCTCGAGGATCAGAACACCACCGACCACGACATGGGCGGTGATTGTCATGACGAAATACGGCGGCGCATCGTCGGCGCGATGGTGATGAAGTTCCGTGCCGCATGATGGGCACGTATCGTTCACCTTCAAATATTTCCAGTAGAGCGCCCCTTCGCCGCAGCTCGGACAGCGCAAGCCCCAGCCGCGTCTGACGGCCAGCCAAGCATCACGATCCGGATATCCGCCGAACGTCGTGACTTGATGGGCATTCTCGGAGATGTCTTCGGTCATATGCGTAGTGTTGGGTCGATTGTAATTCCGGTCAAGGCAAAGGCGTGTCGCTGCGGCGTTATCGGCGCTGCTTGTGCGGCTTGCCGAAGTTTTTTTGCCGGTGCTGCCGGGGGCGACCGCCGCCCGGATGTTTCAGCGATGCGACGTTGGCGCGCGATGGCGGCGTCAGCATCTCGAACCGCAGCGCACCCGCCGAGGGGATTGCTTCGAGCAGGCGCACCTCGACGGTGTCACCCAGCCGATATCCGGCGCCCGTTCTCGCGCCGACGAGCGCATGGGCGGCTTCGACGTGGTGATAGTAATCGTCTGCAAGGCTCGAGATCGGAATATAGCCGTCGGCTCCGGTGTCTTTGAGGCGCACGAACAAGCCCGACCGGATGACGCCTGCGATGCGGGCCGGAAATACTGCGCCGACCTGATCGGCGAGATGTGCGGCGATCAGCCGATCAGTCGTTTCGCGTTCGGCTGCCATCGCACGGCGCTCGGTATCGGAAATCGCCTTGGCAATGCTGGCGAGGCGCGGGATTTCGTCGTCCGTCAGTCCATCGGGTCCCAAGTCAAGCGCGCGTACCAGCGCCCGGTGCACGAGCAGGTCGGCATAACGGCGGATCGGCGAAGTAAAATGCGCGTAGCGGACGAGGTTCAATCCGAAATGGCCGATGTTCTTCGGTGTGTACTCGGCCTGTGACTGCGAGCGCAAAATGACTTCGTTTATGAGATCGGGAACAGGCAGGTCTTTCGCCTGAGCAAGCACCTTGTTGAAAGCTTCCGGCCTCAAAGCGCCTGCGTGCGGAACTTTCATGTCGAGCGTTTCGAGAAAATTCCTGAGGCCCTTGAGCTTCTCGGCACTCGGAGCGTCATGCACGCGATAGACGAGGGGCAAGCGCTTTTCTTCGAGCGTTTCGGCGGCTGCGACGTTCGCCTGAATCATGAACTCTTCGATGAGCCGGTGGGCATCGAGCCGTTGTGGCGTCACGACGCGCTCGACCCGGCCCTTGTCGTCGAGAACGATCTTCCGCTCCGGTAGATCGAGATCGAGCGGACCGCGCTTGTCGCGTGCCGTCGCAACGGCCTTGTAGGCCGACCAGAGCGGCTTCAGCGCGCTGTCGACCAGCGGCAGGCACTTGTCGGACGGCGCTCCGTCGATGGCCGCCTGTGCTTCCTGGTAAGAGAGCTTGGCTGCCGAACGCATCATGGCGCGCACAAATGCGTGGCTGCGCTTTTCGCCGTGCCGATCGAAGATCATCCGCACCGCGAGACAAGGCCGCTCTTCGAGTTCGCGCAGCGAGCAGAGGTCGTTCGAAATTTTTTCCGGCAGCATCGGTACGACGCGGTCGGGGAAGTACACGGAATTACCGCGTAGCTGCGCTTCCCGATCAATTTTCGAGCCGGGGCGAATGTAGTGCGCAACGTCGGCGATGGCGACCGTCACGACCCAGCCTCCGGAATTTTTCGGGTCGCTGTCGGCCTGCGCGTGCACGGCGTCGTCGTGATCGCGCGCGTCGACAGGGTCGATGGTGAGGAGCAGCAACGAACGCAGGTCCGTGCGCCCCTGCATCGTCGGCGATGGAAGCGTCTTGCATTCCTCGAGCACGCTTTCCGGAAAGTCTTCCGGGATACCGTGGGCGTGGATCGCGATCAGCGAGATTTGCCGTTGGTCGTCAGGATTGCCGAGACTTTCAACGATCTCGGCGCGCGGCGTCGCGAACCGACCGCGCCGGACGAGTTCGAAACGGACAAGATCGCCGTCGCGTGCGGTAGCAACGTCATCGGGAAGGATCGGCCAACTCTTCAATTCCTTGCGATCGATCGGCTCGATCATGCCGCCGCCGCGTGCCGACTTGCGGAAAATTCCGAGAAGGCGGCGTTTTTCACGCGGCAGCTTCTTGATCGGCGTTGCTTCATGGGTGGCGCCGCCACTGTCTCGCGGCAGTCTCGTGACACGTGCCAGGACGCGGTCACCGATGCCGATGTCGCTATCGTCGATGCCGCGCTCGGCGGGGCGCAAGCGGACGACCGGCCGGCCGCCATCGTCGGCTTCCCACTCCAGCGGTTTTGCAACGAGATCGCCGTCGCTGTCGCGGCCAGTGACTTCCAGCACCGCCACCGGTGGTAACTTTCCCTTTTCGCGCAGGTGTTTTTTATCGCCGCCAAGCGTGCCGTCAGCTGCCATTTCTGCCAGCAGGCGTTTCAACGCGATGCGCGCCCCGCCGGAGACGCCAAAGGCACGCGCGATTTCGCGCTTTCCGGCTTTGCCCTGCGCCGAATTGAGGAAATCGAGGATCTGCTTCTTGCTTGGAAGGCCGCCATTGGCGGGATCCCGCGCTGGGTGCGATTTGCGGGCCACCGTCGCGCCTCGTGGTTTCTTTATCAGACTTTGGCCTTCGCAAGTTTCTTAGCAGAGGCCGGTGCCGGCGTTGCCTTTTTAGCTGCCGGCGTGGTTGCCGGCTTCGCCGATTTCTTTGGTGCCGAAGACGAGGTGCTCGAGGTGCTTTTCGATGACTTTGCCGCCGTTGCCTTGGCGGCTTTCGGCTTCGGCGCTGCTTTAGCCTTTTTAGACTTCTTGCCACCGCCATTCGCAACGCGTTCGGCAAGGAGCGTAACGGCATCGTCCATCGTTAGCGCCGTCGCATCTTTTGACTTCGGCACCGTGGCATTGACTTTGTTGTGCGTAACGTAAGGGCCGTAGCGTCCTTCCAGAACTTGAACCTTGCCGCCCTCGCTCGGGTGCTCGCCAAGGTCTTTCAGAACCTTCGGAGCGTTGCGCTGGAAGCGGCTTTTGCCACCGCCGGCACGTTTCTCGGCCAATAGCGTCACGGCGCGATTGAGGCCGATCGAGAAGACTTCCTCGATGTTGTCGAGATTGGCGTAGGTGCCGTCGTGCAGGATGAACGGTCCATAGCGGCCGAGCCCGGCGGTGATCGGCGTCGCCGTTTCGGGATGCAGCCCGACCTCGCGCGGCAGCGACAAGAGCTGCAACGCTTTTTCGAAATCGAGCGTCGCGGCGTCGATACCCTTTGGAATGCTCGACCGCTTCGGCTTTTCATCGCCGTCGGCTTCGCCGAGCTGCACGTAGGGCCCAAAGCGGCCGGTGCGCAGCGAAACCGCGACGCCGTCGTCGGTATAGCCAAGGATCTTGCCGTCGAGCGCAGCGTCGCCATTGTCACTCTGCGTCAGTTGGCGTGTGAAGTTGCATTCGGGATAGTTTCCGCAGCCGATGAAGGCTCCGTACTTGCCGGAAATTTTGAGGCTCAAGCGTCCGACGCCGCACTTCGGACATTGGCGCGGATCGGTGCCATCGCCGCGATCGGGGAAAACGTGCGGCCCGAGAATTTCGTTCAGGGCTTCCAGCACGTCGCCGACGCGCAAATCCTTGATCTCGCCGACGGCGCCGGTGAAGTCACGCCAGAAATCGCGCAGCACGTCCTTGTAGGCGAGTTCATTGTTCGAGATGAGGTCGAGCTTTTCCTCGAGGTCGGCGGTAAAATCGTATTCGACGTAGCGTTTGAAAAAGCTTTCGAGGAAGGCGATGACCAGACGCCCCTTGTCCTCGGGGACGAGCCGCTTTTTTTCGATGCGCACGTAGTCGCGATCGACCAGCACGGCCATCGTCGAGGCATACGTCGACGGCCGGCCTATGCCGAGTTCTTCCATGCGCTTGACGAGCGTCGCTTCGGAAAAGCGCGGCGGTGGTTGCGTGAAGTGCTGATCGGCGCTGACCTCTTTATCCTTGAGGTGATCGCCGGCGGTCAGTGGCGGCAGGCGCCGATTGTCCTCTTCGCCTTCCGGATCGTCCTTGCCCTTTTCGATGTAGCGAACGCGATCGTCGCGGCCTTCCTCGTAGACTTTGAGGAAACCGTCGAACATCAGAACCGAGCCGTTGGCCCGCAATCCGTAAGCCTTGCCGTCGGCGCCTTTGACTTCGATCTCTGCAACCGTCTGTTCCAGATCGGCCGGGGCCATCTGGCTGGCGATGGCGCGCTTCCAGATCAAATCGTAGAGGGCAGCCTGGTCGCGATCGAGATGCTTGCGGACAATATCGGGCGTGCGGCGCGGATCGGTCGGGCGGATCGCTTCGTGCGCTTCCTGAGCGTTCTTCGCCTTGGTTTTGTACTCGCGGGCGAACGGCGTGTAGCGCTTTCCGAATTCGGCAGAGATGACATCGCGGATATGGCTGACGGCTTCGGCAACGATCTGAACGCCGTCGGTTCGCATGTATGTGATGAGGCCGACCGTCTCGCCGCCGATGTCGACGCCTTCGTAAAGGCGCTGGGCGATCTGCATCGTCTGCTTGGCCGAGAAGCCGAGCTTGCGTGAGGCGTCCATCTGCAGCGTCGAGGTCGTGAACGGCGGATAAGGGTTGCGCTTGGCGGCTTTCTTCTCAACCGACGCGACGCGGAAATCCTGGCCTTCGATTGCCGCCTTGATGGCGGTGGCCGAGGCTTCGTCCTTGATGTCGAGCTTCTTCAGCGCCGTGCCGCCGATAGCGACGAGGCGAGCTTTGACATCTTCGTTCTTGGCCGTGGCAAGCAGGGCCTCGATCGTCCAGTATTCATCCGTCCTGAAGGCCTCGATCTCGGCCTCTCGATCGCAGACGAGCCTCAAGGCTACGGATTGCACGCGGCCTGCCGAGCGGGCACCGGGCAGCTTGCGCCAAAGCACGGGCGACAGCGTGAAGCCGACGAGATAATCGAGCGCGCGGCGCGCCAAATAGGCGGAAACCAGCGGCTGATCGATCTCGCGAGGCTCTTTCATCGCCGCGAGAATCGACTGCTTGGTGATGGCGTTGAAGGCGACTCGCTCGACCTCGACGCCCTTCTTCAGCGCCTTTTTGTCGTTCAGGATTTGCAGGATGTGCCAGGAGATGGCTTCACCCTCGCGATCGGGGTCGGTCGCCAGGATCAGCTTGTCGGCTTTTTTGACCGCTTCGGCGATTTCCCGCATAATTTTCTGGGACTTGCCGTCAACGTCCCAATGCATGGCAAAATCGTTGTCGGGCTCCACCGAGCCGTTCTTCGCCGGCAGGTCACGCACATGCCCGTAGGATGCGATGACCTTGTAGCCGGGACCTAAATATTTGTTGATCGTCTTGGCCTTAGCGGCGGATTCGACGATGACGACGTTCATCTGGGATATTCGCTCCTGCGCCGCGCAAAATCGGCAACTTGGCCGGGCGCAGGCCTTTATCGGCCGTCATGCGGCGGGCCGGGAACATGGTTGATCGCCGCTGCAGTGTCAAATGCAGCCAGAAATCTACTGCAGATATATGTGTATTATTACTTGCAACCAGTGGGAGAGTGAGTTATCGTTTCGGCGCAGATTTGATGAGGCGCGTCTTGAGGAAATTGCAGGGGTTGCGTGAGAGCGACCGGTCTCAATCATTGGCTTCGGAGCGGCGAGAACGTCTTGAATATCTTGCTGATCTGCTGAGCGAACTCCAGGTTCTTGCCGAGCGGGAGGGCTGTGAGAAGCTAGCAGACCTTATCTCACTGTCTCGCGCCGAGGCCCTTGAGGAATCGCTCAGTGGCAGGCCGTAGTACATCTTCTACCCACCTTTCAGCGCCACGAGGCTGTGACCCTGACGCTCGATGCGACCGGCCAGGTCAAGTTCCAGAAGTGCGATCTGAACGTCCTGGACGCTGAGGCCAGTGGCACGGGAGAGCGCATCGATGGCCACAGGCGCCGGTCCCAACGCCGTCAAAACGATGTTTATCTGATCGCCACCGGGAGCGGTGGTGCCCGACGGCGGCTGACGGCTCGTTTCGTTCGGTGTCGTATCGACGGGCAGAGTGTAGTCGGCGCGGTGCTCTTGCAAACCCATGATCGGGCGCAGCACTTCGACAACATCTTCGGGCGCCGTGACGAATGTTGCGCCGCTTTTGATGAGGCGGTTTGTGCCCTCGGCGCGCGGGTCGAGAGGATGGCCGGGAAGTGCGAAGACCTCGCGTCCGAGATCGTTGGCATAGCGCGCCGTGACGAGCGTGCCCGACCGCGTTGCCGCTTCGATGATCACGACGCCGTACACTAGGCCCGCGATAATTCGGTTCCGCCGAGGAAAGTCCTTGTCGCGAGGCTGGAAGCGCGGAGGCCGCTCCGTGACGAGACAGCCTTCTATGCCGATCCGCTGCTGAAGCTCGGCGTGTTCGGGTGGATAAATCCAGTCGATGCCGCCAGCGAGAACAGCGACCGTACCGCGGTTCAGCGCTGTGTCGTGGGCGGCGCGATCGATGCCGCGGGCAAGGCCCGAGACAATGACGAACCCGGCTTCGGCAAGCTCATTTGCGAAACGTCGCGTCAATTGCACGCCGGCGGCGGAGCACTGCCGCGATCCGACGATGGCGACCGCGGCGCAATTAAGCAGTTCGCGCCGTCCTTTGATGTAGAGCATCGGCGGCGGCGCCTCGATGCGCGCTAGCAGCGCCGGATAATCGGGTTCGATCGTGAACACGGGAACCGCACCGACGCGCTCTGCTGCCTCCAGTTCTCTCTCGGCGTCGGACTTTGGGCAGAGGCGGATCGGCCGGCGGGATCCGCCGCGCCGTGAAAGTTCAGGAAGAGCCTCAAGCGCGCGCGCCGCGCCGCCAAAGCGATTGATCAACTCTCGAAACGTCACGGGTCCGACGTTTTCGGACCTGATCAATCTCAAGCAGGCCAGCCTCTCGTCCGCGGAAAGTTCTGCGGTCGGTAGCGGCGCCGGTTTGAAGAGAAGCGGCTGTTCAAGCTTCGGCACCGATCCTCGGCTCCTCTCCCGCCATGAGACGACGGATATTGCCGCGATGCTTTATCAGGATGATCACGCTTATCAGCGCTGCGACCATGGCAAATTCTTTCGATCCCCAAGCATAGACGGCGATCGGCGCAGCGATCGTTGCGACCATGGCCGCGAGGGACGAGATCCGGGTCGCTGCGGCGACGGCCAGCCATACCGCTGCAAACACCGCGGCCGCCTGCCAGACCGTCGCGAGCAGCACGCCCAGATACGTTGCAACGCCTTTTCCGCCTTTAAATTTCAGCCACACCGGAAAAACGTGGCCGAGGAACGCGCCGAGGCCGGCCAAGATTGCGGGTCCCTGTCCGAAATAGTGGTGCACGACCAGCACCGCGACTGCGCCTTTTGCGGCATCGAACAGAAGCGTCGCCGCCGCGATGCCTTTGCGTCCCGTTCGAAGCACGTTCGTCGCGCCGATGTTGCCAGAACCGATCCGGCGGACGTCACCCAGGCCTGCGGCGCGCGTGAAAAGCAGGCCGAAGGGAATGGAGCCAAGCAGGTAGCCGACGCCAAATGCGATCGCCAGCGTCTCGAAGGATGACGAAAATTCCATCAACGATTAGTTCCGCGAGACCTGCCGGGATCGAACTTACGTGCGTTCGACGCCAGCGTATTCATAGACCGTTTCGCCGGCAACCATCGTTCTAAGGACGCGCCCTTGCATTTTTGCTTCGTCGAACGGCGTATTCTTCGAGCGCGAGCGCAGCAGATCTTTGTTGACGACCCACGGCTCACCGGGATCGAAAAGCACGAGATCGGCGATGGCACCTTTCACTAGACGCCCGCTATGCAATCCGAGCAGTCGCGCTGGGTTGATCGTCAATGCCTTGAGCATGGTCGCCAGCGTCACGTCGCCGGAGTGTACGAGCCGCAGCGCCGCCGAAAGCAGCGTCTCGAGACCGACGGCGCCATCGGCCGCCTCGGCAAATGGCCGCCGCTTGGTGTCGGCATCCTGCGGATCGTGACTTGAAACGATGACATCAATATCGCCGTTGGCGAGGGCCTGCACCATCGCCACGCGGTCTTCTTCGCGACGGAGCGGCGGGCGGACTTTGAAGAAGGTGCGGTAGGGTCCGATGTCGTTTTCGTTGAGCGTCAAATGGTTGATCGAGACGCCGCACGTGACCCGCAGCTTCCTTGCCTTGGCGCTCTTGATGACTTCGAGGCTTTCCCGGCAGCTGATGGTCGGTGCGTGATAGCGCGCACCGGTCATTTCGACGAGCCGCACGTCGCGCTCGAGCGTGATCGTCTCGGCAATTTTAGAAGCGCCGGGTAGTCCGAGACGGGCGGCAATCTCTCCCGAATTCATCGCCCCATTACCCGAAAGATAGGGGTCTTCGGTGTGGTGGACGACGAGCGCATCGAAATCCTTGGCGTAGTTCAGCACGTTGCGCATCACGCGCGTGTTGACGATGCTCGACTTGCCGTTGGAGAAAGCCACTGCGCCGGCCCGTTTCAACAGACCGATTTCGGTCATCTCGTCGCCCTTGAGACCCTTCGTCATCGCCGCCATCGTGTGAACGTGAACGAGGGCATTGTCGCGGGCGCGGCGCTGGATGAAATCGACGAGCGCCACCTGATCGATGACGGGATTGGTCTCGGGCATCACGACGATCGTCGTCACGCCACCGGCGGCGGCGGCGTGGCTGGCCGTCTTCAACGTTTCGCGGTGCTCGTAGCCGGGCTCGCCGGTGAACACCTGGGCATCGATCAAGCCGGGAGCCAGAACATTGCCCTTGCAGTCGATGACCGTCGTGCCTTCCGGCGCATTACGCCTCAGATGGCCGCCGATATCGGCGATGAGACCATCCTTGACAAGCAAGCCGCCGGGTTCATCGCGATTGGAGCCCGGATCGATCAGGCGGGCGTTGATGAAAACGGTTGCCTTGCCGACGGTCTTCGGCTTTTCGATCGACTTGCTCATAAGGCGTCCTCCGCGAAACCCGGGAGGTGGGCGGATAGTGCTTCCAGAACGGCCATGCGGACCGCGACGCCCATTTCCACTTGCTCGCGAATGACGGAGCGGGAGTGATCGGCGACGGTCGAAGCGATCTCGACACCGCGGTTCATCGGGCCGGGGTGCATCACGAGCGCGTCAGGTTTGGCGCGCGCCAGCTTCTCGTGGTCGAGGCCGAAGAAGTGAAAAAACTCGCGGCTCGAAGGTACCAGCGAGGCATCCATCCGCTCGCGCTGCAGACGCAGCATCATCACGACGTCGACGCCGTCGATACCTTTCCACATGTCCGTGAACACTTCGCAGCCGAGGCGCTGGGGCGACGACGGCAGAAGCGTCGAGGGTGCAACGATGCGGACGCGGGCGCCGAGCGCGTTCAGAACGTCGATATTCGACCGCGCCACGCGCGAATGCAGAACGTCGCCGCAGATCGCAACCGTCAGTCCCGCGATGCGCCCCTTGGCGCGGCGTATGGTCAAGGCATCGAGAAGCGCCTGCGTCGGATGCTGGTGGGCGCCATCGCCGGCGTTGATGACCGAGCAATCAACCTTTTGCGAGAGAAGTTCCACCGCACCGGCTGCGTGATGACGTACGACGATGATGTCGGGGCGCATTGCGTTCAACGTCACGGCGGTGTCGATCAGCGTTTCGCCCTTCGTGACCGAGGACGCCGCGACGTTCATGTTCATCACGTCGGCGCTGAGCCGCTTGCCGGCCATTTCGAATGAGGCCTGCGTGCGGGTCGAGGATTCGAAGAAGAGGTTGATTAGCGTGCGCCCCGTGAGGACGTCGCGCTTCTTGCCGTTCTGGCGGATATGGTCGGCGGCCTTGTCGGCAAGATCGAGAAGGAAATTGATTTCGTTTGCCGACAAGCCTTCGCAGGTCAGCAAATGGCGCCGCGGAAAAGTCTTCAACGCGTTCGAATTCGGTTTCGGGGTCATTAAAGTGGTTTCTATAGGGGGAGTTTGCCAACCCTGCAAGGGTGCCTCGCGGGATAATGCGGGATAAAGAGAATCCGCTTAACGGCACGTGAAATCTGGAGTCGTCCCGAGGGCGGCCGGCGCGAAGTCTTAGTCATATGCAAACCGGCTCTTCAAGCCGGACGGCGGAAGCGATCGAGCGCGTTCTGCAGAATGAGCGTGGCTGCGAGTTTGTCGATGACCTCGCCGCGGCGTTTTCGCGTCTGATCGGCATCGACGAGCATCCTCTCGGCTTGCGCCGTCGTCAGACGCTCGTCCCAAAGCAGGATCGGGAGAGGCGAGAGCTTGTTGAGATTGCGCGCCAGGGCGCGGGTCGCCTGGGCGCGGGGGCCTTCCGTGCCGTCGAGGTTGCGAGGCAGGCCGACGACAAACCCGGTCACTCCATGCTCGGCGGCGAGCGACAACAGCCGGGCAGCGTCAGTCTTGAATTTACTTCGCCATATGGTTTCGAGCGGGGACGCAATGGTGCGCGTCACGTCAGACAGGGCGAGGCCGAATGTCTTCGTGCCGCCATCGATGCCGATCAAACGTCCCGAACTTTCGGCGGCGTCGAGGAATTCCAAAGGGTCTTCAGTGGTGCGGCCAGATAGCTCGGGGGTGGCCGAAGGGGTCATTAGGTTTTAGCCTGACTTTGGGGGCGTAGAAAACGAGCTAGCCTTAGCAGCATCGTGATGAATTTGACATCAGGCCGGGTGTCGGCAGGGCTGGATCGGTGGCCTCAAGTGGCCGGTGACGCGCCCGCCGGGTTGCCTGATCGCGGCGCCGGTTGCATCGGAGCCGCCGGGGCGGGTAAGAGAGCATCTCGCATTCCCGAATTTTCTCCGAAGGGATTTGTCCATGCAGGTCGACGAAGCGACCGTTCGCCGGATCGCGCGCCTGGCGCGGATCAAGATTAGCGACGCGGAAGCCAAGGGTCTCGAGAAAGAACTGTCGGGCATTCTCGACTGGGTGAAGCAACTTGACGAGGTTGATACGGCCGCAGTCGAGCCGATGACGCGCGTCGTCGCGCAGAGCCTCACGTCGCGCGAAGATATCGTGACGGACGGAGAGATCGCAGACGAGGTCATCGCCAATGCGCCGCTGGTCGAAGATCATTATTTCGTCGTGCCGAAGGTCGTGGAGTAGCACATGTTCCGGGCACTGCTGATCGCCATCTGCATACTTGGCATGCACGCCGCCCAGGCCGCGGACGTCAAGCTAGACGGCGATTTCGTGGGACCCGGCATCTATTCGCCGACTACGGGATGCAAGAAGCTCGAGGCCATCGAGAAAGGCGACGCCGCGCCGAACATTGCGACGTATCCGTTGAAGCTGACGCGTGAAGGCACGCGCGGCTGGGAAGGCGGGTGCGATTTCACCGCGATCCGCAAGGTGAAGCCGGACACCTTCGAAGCCGACATGCGGTGTTCCGAAGGCGCGGATAACTTTGATGAGACAATCACGTTCCGGCGGCTCGATGCTAACCGCATCGAAGTTTCGAGCGGCGGCGAGGCACTCGTTTATGAGCGCTGTAAAGCGCTAAAGGGAAACTAGACCGGTGACGGATCTTACGAAACTGACGATGGCCGAAGCGCGCGACGGCTTGAAGGCTAAAGATTTTACCGCGCTCGAGCTGACGGACGCCTTTCTCGGTGCAATCGAACAGGCTAACCCGGCCCTCAACGCTTATGTGCTGCCGACGCCGGAGCACGCGCGTGCCCAAGCGAAAGCCAGCGACGAGCGGATCGCTGCGGGCAAGGCGCGTCCGCTCGAAGGACTTCCGATCGGCAACAAGGATCTTTTCTGTACCAACGGCATCCGCACGACCGCCTGCTCGAAAATTCTCGACGATTTCAAGCCGACGTATGAATCGACGGTCGGCCAGAATCTTTGGGATGCCGGCGCGGTGATGCTCGGCAAACTCAACAACGACGAGTTCGCAATGGGCTCCTCGAATGAGACGAGTGCGTTCGGCAACGTCGTCAATCCGTGGCGGCGCAAAGGCAAAGACGGAAAAGTGTCGACCGACAAGCTGGTGCCGGGTGGCTCGTCCGGCGGTTCATCGGCGGCCGTCGCGGCGGGGCTTTGCTTGGCGGCGACCGCAACGGATACGGGTGGCTCGATCCGCCAGCCCGCGGCGCTGACCGGCACCGTCGGTATCAAGCCGACCTACGGCCGTTGCTCGCGCTGGGGCATCGTGGCGTTTGCCTCGTCTCTCGATCAGGCGGGGCCGCTCGCCAAAACGGTGCGCGATGCGGCGATGATGCTGAAGTCGATGGCGAGTCACGATCCGAAGGACACGACGTCCGTCGACGCGCCGGTGCCGGACTACGAGGCCGTGCTCGGCAAGGGTGTCAAGGGTCTCAGGGTCGGAGTACCGAGAGAATACCGCGTCGACGGCATGTCGAAGGAGATACAGAAGCTCTGGGACGATGGTGTCGCATGGCTGAAGGCTGCGGGAGCGACGATCCACGACATTTCGCTGCCGCACACCAAATATGCGCTTCCCGCATATTACATCGTCGCGCCGGCCGAATGTTCCTCGAACCTCGCGCGCTATGACGGAATGCGCTACGGCCTGAGAGTGAGCGGCGACAATCTGATCGATACTTATGAGAAGACGCGAGCGGCAGGGTTCGGTAAAGAGGTTCGCCGGCGCATTCTGATCGGCACCTATGTGCTGTCGGCAGGCTACTACGACGCCTACTATCTCAAAGCGCAGAAAGTCCGCACGCTCATCAAGCGCGACTTCGACGAGGCCTGGAAAAACGTCGATATCGTACTAACTCCAACGACACCGTCGCCGGCGTTCGCGTTTGGTGAAAAAACGGGCGATCCGCTGGCGATGTACCTTGAGGACATCTTCACGGTCACGGTGAACATGGCGGGCCTGCCGGGTATATCCGTTCCGGGCGGGCTCTCCTCGGAAGGTACCCCGCTCGGGCTGCAGCTCATCGGCAAGCCGTTCGACGAAGAGACGCTGTTTCGTACTGCGCAGGTGATTGAAGATGCCGCCGGACGGTTCACCGTGCCGGCCAAGTGGTGGATGAAGGGCTAGCAACGATGGACCCTAAACGGCCCTGGGAATGCGCTAACATGTCGGAAGTGCGCACCGAGATCGACCGCATCGACGCGACGCTCGTCGATTTGATCGCCGAGCGTTTCGGCTACGTCGATCGTGCCTGGCAGCTCAAGATGACGACGCGCGAAGGCGCGGTCGTGCAGTGGCGCATTCAGCAGGTCATCGATCGCGTCAAGGAACGCGCCGCGGAAAAGAATTTGCCGCCCGAAATGATCGAGATGGTCGGGGCGCAATGGCGCAACATGATCGGCTGGTTCGTTCAGTTCGAAGAAGAAAAGTTACGGCACGGGCAGGATGCATCGGGGAAAGCAGGAGCGAATCGTGGGTCCTGAATTTCAACCGGACGTGCCGCTACTCGAAGTCCTGCTCTATGGCATCTTTAACCCGGCCACGATTATCGTGGCGTTTCTGATGGGCCGCAAGGCGGACGACAAGAGCAAGATCATGATCGCGGCTTTCGCCGGGGCGGCCGCCGGCGTCGCGGTCTTGTACCTTGTTACGCTGCTGAGGCTTTGGGACACGCCGACGCTCGCCCGCGCTGTTGGAGGAGTCTTTGTGACGTCACTCGTCGCGGGCTTCGCCTATGCCGGTGCCGGCTACTTGCTGAGGCGCTCTTAGCGCATCGCGGCTCTGCGGAGCTATTACTGGAGGCGATAAATGAGTTCTCAGAAGGTCGCGGTGAAGCCTAAGGCTGCGAACCTGATTGCGGGCGCCACCGGCGACTGGGAAGTCGTGATCGGCATGGAGGTTCATGCCCAGGTCGCGTCGAACTCGAAACTCTTTTCCGGCGCCTCGACGGCTTTCGGCGCCGATCCGAACAGCCACGTCTCGCTCGTCGATGCGGCAATGCCCGGCATGCTGCCGGTCATCAACCGGGAATGCGTGGCGCAGGCGATCCGAACCGGGCTCGGCCTCAAGGCGCAGATCAATTTGAAGAGCATCTTCGACCGCAAGAACTACTTCTATCCCGATCTGCCTCAGGGCTATCAGATATCGCAGTACAAGCAGCCGGTCGTCGGCGAAGGCGAAGTCGAGATCGATGTCGACGGCGAGCCGATGATGATCGGCATCGAGCGGCTACATCTCGAGCAGGACGCCGGCAAGTCGCTGCACGACCAGCACCCGGATTATTCCTACGTCGATTTGAACCGCTCGGGCGTCGCGCTGATGGAGATCGTCTCGAAGCCTGATTTGCGATCCTCCAAGCAGGCACAGGCCTACGTCACGAAGCTGCGCAGCATCCTTCGCTATCTCGGCACTTGCGACGGCGACATGGAGAAGGGAAACCTGCGCGCCGACGTCAACGTGTCGGTCCGAAAGCCCGGAAGCGACCTCGGCACGCGCTGCGAGATCAAGAACGTCAATTCCATCCGCTTCATCGGCCAGGCGATAGAGACCGAAGCCAGGCGGCAGATCGACATCATCGAGGATGGCGGCAAGATCGATCAGGAAACGCGCCTCTTCGATCCGGCCAAGGGCGAGACGCGATCGATGCGCTCCAAGGAAGAAGCGCACGATTACCGCTATTTCCCCGATCCGGATCTTTTGCCGCTCGAGCTGACGCAAGACTATGTCGAGCAGCTCAAAACAAAGCTGCCGGAACTCCCCGACGAGAAGCGGGCGCGGTTTATCAAGGAATTCGGGCTTTCGGCTTACGACGCCGACGTGCTAGTCGCGGAGCGACCGTCTGCCGACTATTTCGAAAGTGTTGCCAAGGGCCGCGACGGCAAAGTCGCCGCGAACTGGGTCATCAACGAACTCTTCGGCCGACTGAACAAGGAAGGTCTGGAGATCGGGGCGAGCCCGATGTCCGCCAGCCAGCTCGGCTCCATCGTCGATCTCATCGCGTCGAACGCGATTTCCGGGAAGATCGCCAAAGACCTGTTCGAGATCGTCTGGAGCGAGGGTGGCGATCCTGCCGCGATCGTCGAGAAGCGCGGCATGAAGCAGGTGACCGATACGGGCGCCATCGAAAAGGCCGTCGACGACATCATTGCTGCTAATCCCGAGAAGGTAGCGCAGGCGAAGGCGAAGCCTTCGATGCTCGGCTGGTTTGTCGGCCAGGTGATGAAGGGGACGGGCGGCAAAGCAAACCCGGCGGCCGTCAATGAAATCCTGAAAGCCAAGCTCGGAATTTAACGCCGGCGCAATCGCTCAGCTCCCGCTCCATGGCCCGTCTTGACCCGGCCATCCAGGGCCAGACAGGGCAGACTGGATGGCCGCCTCGGGCGGCGGCCATGAGGTAATGGGGAGTTTCAGATTCGAGTCCGAACTAGCACGTCGCCAGCTGCGCTTGCTGGCGCTGCTTTCGTTCGCGCTTTGCCACCATGACAACGTGAAAAATGCCGACGCATGCAAGAATGATGCATCCAAACGGAACAACAGCTGCCACAACATACAGTACTTTTGTCATTGTCATTTTGGCCTCTCCTTTGGAGGCGATATCATCATGCGACAAATCATAGCACTGACTATTTTCAGTTCCGCTGATGTGGGCGAGACAAATTCAAGATTGAAATTTGCGATCCGCTAACGCGCGATGAACGAAGTGCTAACGCGCCAATGCCGCCAAGTTCGGCTATAGCGGCTTCACGATGAGGGGCATTCCGCCCTTTGGCCTAAGCGTTACGCGGCTGACGGGCTCGGGCTCGTGGCGGCCGTCCCATTCAAATCGGACGCTTTGCAATAAAGTGGCAAGAATCGCCGTTGCCTCGAGGATTGCAAACGACGAGCCGATGCAAACACGCTGTCCGTAGCCGAACGGCATGAACTGTGTGCGCGGGTATTTGGCCTCGTTCTCCGGCAGGAAGCGGTCGGGGTCGAAGCGGTCTGGATCCGTCCACAGCCGACGATGACGATGCACCGCGTACATTGGAATGACGATCAACGTCGGGTTCGGCAGGTGCTTGCCTCCCAACTCGACATCTTCGGTCGACACGCGGGTAATGACGGGCACGGGCGGATAGAGCCGCATCGATTCCTTCAGTACGCGTGACGTCAGTGGCAGCTTTGAAATCGTCAGCGGTCCGATGCGTCCTGATTTGGCGACCGTGCGAATTTCATCGCGGACACGCTCCTGCCATTCGGGGGCACGGGAAAGAATATAGAGCGTCCAGGTCAGCGCCTTGGCCGTGGTCTCGTGCCCTGCCAGCAGGAATGTCGTCAGATTGTCGACGATCCTGTCATCCGGCATCGGCTGGCCGGTATCGGGATTTCGCGCCGTGAGCATGCGCGTCACGAGATCGTCACCGCCGATACCTGCCTTGCGCCTTTGATCGAGCAGGTTCTGCACGATGACGCGCGTGTCAGCTGCGGCTCTGCGCATGCGGCGCTTGCCGGGATGCCACAGCTTTTCCGGAAGCATCAACAATGCTGCTGCAACTTCCCAGGATATTGGATCGAGATAGGCACGGCCGGCGCGCTTCACGGCATCGCCTTCGGCCTCGTTGATGCCTGCAAGGATCGTGCGAGCGATGACGGAAAACGCCGTCTCCGTCATGTCGCGTTCGACGTCGGTGACGAATTCCGTGCCGTGCGCTTTCCAGCGCGCGACCCGCTCGTCGGCGGCTTCGACCATGATTGGCACATAGCTCAACAGCTCGCTGTGCCGGAAGAGGGGGCTCGCTAGCTTGCGCTGCCATCGCCAGCTGTCGCCTTCCGCCGTCAGAAGTCCTTCACCGACGATGGGCTTCAGCACACGGCGATCTAGGCGCGTCTTCGGGAAACGTTCTGCATCCTTGAGAAGTATGTTTTCGATCAGCGCCGGGTCGGTGACCCAGGCGACCAGCGGGCGTTTTCCGTAGGTGGCGACGTATTCTTCGTAGACGGTGTGCGGCAGCGATCGCAGTGGATTGCGAACGAACCGGGCGATGAACGGAAGCAGCAGCGGCGACCGCACGGACGGTTTCACCGTCGGCGGATACAAGGCATCGGCTGCGGTGAGATTGCGCACGTCTAAATCCAACTACGCCTGCAGACGTAGTATACGTGGGCGTCGACCGAATTGGACCTAGGCGGAAGCCTTTTTCGCGCGCGCCTTGCCGGCGAGCTTCTTCAGGCGGCTGCGTACACCCGCAGTGTTGCCCTGAATGCGCGACTGAGCCGGCCGCGCTATAACGCGGCGGGCCTTCTTCTTTTGCTTCTGAATGTTCTTCAGCGACGTCTTCGACATGAAATTTGGCCCCGAGGCGTTGTTTGCAATTTGTGCGGCGCGATTGCGCGACTTGAGCGATCCTCTACGCAATCATCCTCAAAGGCGCAAGCTTTAGCTCTCCCGGGGTGCGCTCTCGCTTCAGCTAAGCAGGTAGTTCAGCCCGAAATAGGTGGGTGCGATGACGCCCGCCGCCCAGATAAATGCTGAAAGAATATTGGCCAGCTGGAATTGCCACTGCGGCACAGCGTACATGCCTGCGATGACCGGAATGACGGCGCGGACCGGTCCGAAGAAGTGCCCGAAAAAGACGCCGATGGCCCCCCACTTGTCAAAAAAAACCTGGCCGCGCTCGATAATCGCCGGATTGCGGTTGAAGGGCCAGAGCTCTTTTATGCCGTCCTTGTAGTAAAGGCCGATCCAATACGAGATGGCGTAGCCGAGCGAACCGCCAATACCGGCCCAAACAATGGCGGGCCAAAGCACGCTCAATTCGACGCCGCTTCGGGCGAGCAACGCCGACACGCCGATCAAGATGGCGGTGCCCGGCCAGAGGATCGAAAGAAAGCAGAAGCTCTCCAGGAACGCGACGAGAAATGCGACTGGACCGGCCCAGGCTTCGTGTGCCCGCACGAACGTGACGATCACATCGACAAAATCTTGCACGCTCATGAGAGACTTTCGAGTTGGGCGGGACGTCCGTTCGAGGGTCGAAGATTTATATGGTTACCGTGCACCGCCTTCGGCAGGTAGAGAATACCTAATCGTCCTTCAAGGCCTCCCGCACCTGCGCGCAATTTCGCCGGCCAGTTCGCGTGACACTTCGCGGGACAGCATGGCGGCGCGTGCAATCTGACCTGGCGTCAGTCCGGCATAGGCGCCGCCGCTCAAGGCGGATGGACCGCGGTCGGCTTCAGCCTTGGCATGGGCAAGTTCATCGCAAGACAATTCCTTGCGCTTCTTGCTGAAGGCCATGAGGCGGACTCCCGAGGCATATTCATGTGGGCCCGCGGGTTGTCGTACCCAGGCTCGCGATCGGTCCGCCATGTAGGAATCGAAGACATCCTTGCGCTGACTGATGCAGACGTTGGTGTCGTCGACGCACTTAAGGCCGCGTGCCTGACCCAGGGCCGCGTCGTTGCCGCCGCAGCCTGTCGCCGCTAGCACGCTCGAAACGGCCGCGAGGATCGCGATGGTTTTACTGATGCGCACGGCTCTTGGAGGGATGTGCAAGACGAATCCAATCTATTTCCGATCTGGCGATAGGAAGCGAGCATGGCGGGCTCGTGGCAGCTATAGAACGAGGCAATGAATTGCAATTCTGCGTCTAGCCGGATTCGATGCTCGTACTACATTCATTCCGTCTTTCCGTCTCTGATCCTGAAAGGACTTGGCCGATGACCCACGCAGTTCGTGTGCATAAGTATGGCGGCCCGGAAGTGTTGACCTTTGAAGACGTTGCTGCCGGGACACCCGGCCCCGGCGAGGTTCTGCTGCGCCAGCACGCAATCGGCGTCAATTTCATCGATATCTACCAGCGGAGCGGGCTCTATAAACTGGCGAGCTTTCCGGCGACGCTTGGCTCGGAAGGTGCGGGCGAGGTTGTCGCAGTCGGTCCCGGTGTCGAAGCGCTGAAAATCGGCGATCGGGTCGCCTACGCGAGCGCTCCGGGAGGTTACGCAGAAGAGCGGCTGGTCCCCGCCGACAAGCTCGTGAAGCTGCCGCAAGGCATCGCCTATGAGACGGCCGCCGCGATGATGCTGCAGGGCATGACGGTCCGCTATCTGCTGCGCGAGACATACAAGATCAATTCCGAAACGGTCATGCTGCTCCACGCGGCGGCGGGCGGCGTCGGCCTCATCGCCTGTCAGTGGGGGCACGCACTTGGAGCAACAATCATCGGCACGGTGGGCTCCGATGAAAAGGCCGAGCTCGCCAAGGCCAACGGCTGCACGCATGCCATCAACACGAAGCGCGAGGATTTCGTCGCGCGGGTAAAAGAGCTGACCGGCGGACGCGGCTGCGATGTCGTCTACGACTCGGTCGGCAAAGATACGTTTCCGAAATCGCTCGATTGCCTGAAGCCGAAAGGCCTGTGGGTCTCCTTCGGCAATTCGTCGGGGCCGGTGCCGCCCTTCGAATTAACGGCTTTGAAAGGCTCGCTTTTCGCCACGCGCCCGTCTCTTTTCGCATATACCGCGACAAGGGAGGATCTTGAACAGAACGCCGCTGAACTTTTCGAGATGGTGTCGAGCGGCAAAATCAAAATCTCGATCAATCACCGTTATCCGCTCCGTGATGCCGCGAGCGCCCATCGCGATCTCGAGGCACGGCGAACCACCGGCTCGATCATACTTGTTCCATAAGAAAGATTGACATGCTGGACGAAGGACAAGAAGAGCCGATCACCCTCTACTTCTGGACGACGCCGAACGGTTTCAAAATTTCGATCATGCTCGAAGAGATTGGGGCGCCCTATCGCGTCGAGTTCATCGATATCAACAAGGGGGAGCAATTCGCCCCGGCGTTTCTCGCGGTCTCTCCGAATAATCGCATTCCGGCGATCGTCGATCCGGAGGGTCCGGACGGACAGCCTCTGGCGGTCTTCGAATCCGGCGCAATTCTGCAATATCTCGGCCGGAAATTCGGCGCCCTCTATCCTTCCAGCGAACGTGCCAAGGCCGATGTCGACCAATGGCTCTTCTGGCAGGTGGGCGGGCTTGGGCCGATGGCGGGACAGAGCAATCATTTCCGCCGCACGGCGCCGGAAAAGATACCGTATGCCATCGAGCGCTACAGGAAAGAGGTCGAGCGGCTTTTCGGCGTGATGGACAAGCGGTTGAGCGATCGGCCGTATCTCGCCGGCGCCTATTCGATCGCCGACATCGCAAGTTTTCCGTGGGTACGTACCTGGGAAGCTCTGGCCCAGGACATCAAGAAATTTCCAAACGTCGAGCGTTGGCTTGATCTCATCGCGGCGCGTCCGGCAGTTATCAAGGGCTTGGCCCTGAAGAAAGCCGATGCGTCGCGCGCCAAGGCGTGAGCGTCCTCCGAAGCTTGCCTAAAGCTTTATTCCCGGCCGCTGCCGCTCAGGCTGCTCGGGTCGACCGTCCGGCCTGTCACTCTCTGAAACGCCATTGCGCCCAAAACCTTGTTCGACTGGACGTGGCGCAAGGCTTCCGACTGCTGGCCCGAAACCGGCTCTGGTGACGCTTCGGCATCGGAGGCAATATCCGACAACCCGAGATAGGTCGGACGCGTAACGCCTTGCTGCGCGCAGCCCCCAAGTGCGAGAAGACTCGCTAAAACTAGCGACCGGCAAATCATAGTGTGCCCCGTTGTCCCCCACGGTTCAGGCGTCGTGACTGACCCCGCTTGGGGGCCATCGATTATGGTTATCAGCGCAAGACTGAACCTTGCCTGAACACGATTCCGAACCGCTCATTCTTGAGATGCCCCGACCGGCCAATTCGAACATGGTTAGCCAGAAATGGCAACCGCCCTTAAGGGCGCGTAAGCGAACGGGTTATTCCGGAAAAATCGTGCCGATTTCGGTCACGGGATACGAGAGCTGAAACATTGATTGTGCAAAGGTTACAATGTTTTTGCTCGGCTTTTTACGAGTTTTCATCAATCCGATGTCATGTTTCGGAAGCGCAGTGACATCGATCTGGTCCGCGCATGGCTCAGCCACTCGCGACCATCATGGGCGTAGTAGCGGCTCGTTTGGAGTATGTTAAAATGGCACGTATGGACGTGTCTTCGCGTGAGACGGTCGAGTTTGCGGCACAGGGAGGTCAACCTGACGCCCTGTTCGAACTCGGTCTCAGCTGTAGTACTGGCCGCGATGGAACTGTCGACCTGATCCAGGCTCACAAGTGGTTCAACATCGCCGCCATGCGAGGCAATGACGACGCGAAGCGTTACCGCCTCGAAGTTGCGCGCGACATGAGCAAGTCCGAAATCGTGCAGGCGCAGAAGCTCGCCCGCGAATGGCTCACGTCGGTTCACTGAGAATCGTGCGACGAGTTTAACGTTCTTTGGCTGCCGTCTATTCCGACGAACCGCTTGAGCAGTTCGAGAAGAACGACGACAGGCATTTCCACGAGGTTTTCGCGGCACTGCCGACAGCCAAGCCTGCTTTTTCGAGAGCGGTGGTTGTCGACTTTGCCGCTTTGCCGGCCGACTTCTGTGTTTCGGAAAAGCCGTCGCCCGCCGACTTCGCGCCGTTCTCCATCATTTCCTGAACCGTCTTCGGTGGCGCATCCTTGGCTGGTTGCGAACCGGCATCGACGGCCCCGTGCGGCGCTGCTTCGGAATGTGCCGGCAAGGCGCCGGGTTCACCTGGAGACGGCGAACTTAGGGCCGGCGTCGCCGTCTGCGGTTCCTGTGGATTGTCGAGAGCTTGTTCGAGCACTCCGGGAAGGGGCAATTCTTTCCGTACGCCTTGGCATGGCGCCTTCGTGTTGCGATCTATGGCGCAGCTCGCATGCGGTCCGGCCTTCGCAAGTGCCGTGATGCAGTAAAGCTTGACGACCGTATCGATCGTGCCGGCGGTGGAGGTGTTTACCACGCAGGCGTATTTCGCGTCCGGCCCTGTGCATGTGACGCAAATTTCCGCGCTCGCCGCGGCACTAGCGGAAAGCAACGTGACGACACCTGCGCAAAGCGCCGATTTTAGACGGACAGCCAAAGCGGTCCCCCGTTCCCGTGAAGAGTAATGCTCTCAGAAGACTAGGACGACTTTGCGGCCACGACCAGAGGCAGCACAAGCTGTTCGGGAGCCCGGTTGCCTTGCTTGCATTGCCGCGGTCCGCCCTCTATAGGGTGCCGACCCGCTGAATTGGGGAGACGTGGCCGAGTGGCTGAAGGCAACGGTTTGCTAAATCGTCATACGCCTTAAAGCGTATCGAGGGTTCGAATCCCTCCGTCTCCGCCAAGGGCTCTGCAATATCCGCTTAGATTCCGATTTCTGCGAGACAGGCCACAAACGGTCCACAATCAGTTTGGACATCGATGGGTGCGGCTCGGCGAGAATATCTGACTTTCAATCAGAGGGTCTTCGTCCACCATGTGCTCGGCGGAGAACGCAGAGTTGTGCTCGACGTTGGGAAGAATGAACCCGGGTCAGACCTAACACGTGAAGCCGGCCATTTCTAAAAACGTAACTCAGCCACCAGATTTACGGCTGATGTGGACCAAGCAAGTGTGAAAACGAATTAGCAAATTCAATCGCTAACGGCATTTGACCATTCGTGATCGCTGCAACAGGAACAAGCGTCGTCAGAACTCGTTAGCTCCACATGATCAAAGAAGTACACAACGCTGGCGAGCAAACGATGGCAGTCGATCCTTGGTTTCTCGATTTCGCGAAGCGAGCTACGCCGCGTTTGAGAGACTTGATGCAGCGAGCAGATGACGAACTTCCCCCAATGCTGTCAGACACGCTCGAACGTCTGCGGCAATCCGAACGCGACGACCAGAAGCGGTAGCGGCCAAGTCTCGGTATTCGGAGCAGCCGTTCGCTTGCGATCGTTTTCGTTCCAGATATTGGGCAGAGCGTTCGGCAACTCACGCTCGCTGGCAATAAAGACGCCGGAGACCTAGCCAGCGCAGGGCAAAGTGATCGGGCAAGCGTCGGCGCGGCCGATCAACGACGGGTTTTATCTTCGCCCAATCCGTGTGCGGCCGTCATAACAACAATGTTTATGAAACTGTCGCTTGGTGATGTTTCTCTTAGCCGCGTAATTGGGCGCCCGGGGGACGGATATTTTTGTGTTCACTCGCCTTGCAAGGTAGCCCACCCAATGCATTTCCATACTCCTTCGGTCATCATCGTGTCTCCGCTTGGCTGCGCTCACCACATCAGAAACGCGCTTCTCAGTGGGGGAGCCACCACGCACGTCTTTAACACCTACGCTGGTGCATTGACGCTTCTGCGACGGAAGAAGATAGACACCGTCGTGCTTGAATTCGCTCGCGACCAGGCGACCGCCGATTTTTGCGAAGCCGTGCGGTCTCTCAATATACCGTTAGTTTATGCTTCGCCTCCGGGTTCGCTAAGGCTCTATGGGTGATCCTAGTCATCTTGCCATATATCGGTTTTCCTGGATGCCCCACTCCCATTTGGCACGACAGGCCAGAGGCCGCAAAGCGGGTCCTCCAACACACTGAGGCCGCGAGGCGCGGCCGGCGCTGTCAGACATGACGCTCACAAAATTTGTTGCGCGCTGCCGGACTTTGCAAAACGGCAACCGCACTTGGATTTCGGTCCACCTTCAAGAACCGGCGCTCCGAGAGCGCGAGTACGTGACGAAGTCTCTGAGGCTGTCCTCGCTCGCACGATCAAGGATCGGGTGAAAGCTGCATGTCTGCGAACGGATTTGCGATCCACCTGCGAGACTAAGCGTCACTCCTACCTTGCGGCAATTCCGGATATATGAAGCGCTCTGATACCAGGAGCCAGGCGGGAGAACCCGTCGTTCTGTCTATCGATCCAAAATGCAGCCGTGGGGGAAAGACTAGCCAATGCTCGATGAAAAGCTTGAACCGATTTTCGCAGACGTTCTGCGCCGCAATCCGGGGGAGGATGAATTTCACCAGGCCGTGCGCGAGGTTCTCGATAGCCTTGGTGCGGTTATCGCCAAACATCCCGACTATGCCGAAGCGGCGCTGATCGAACGCATTTGCGAGCCGGAACGGCAAATCATCTTCCGTGTGCCTTGGGTTAACGACAAGGGGCAGGTGCAGATCAATCGAGGCTTTCGCGTTCAGTTCAACTCTGCCCTCGGCCCATTCAAAGGCGGTCTGCGCTTTCATCCTACCGTGTTGCTCGGCACGGTCAAATTCCTCGGCTTCGAGCAGGTTTTCAAGAACGCGCTGACAGGCATGCCCATCGGCGGCGGCAAGGGCGGCTCGGACTTCGATCCCAAGGGACGGTCCGAGCAAGAGATCATGCGCTTTTGTCAGTCGTTCATGACCGAGCTCTGGCGCCATCTCGGTGAATACACTGACGTCCCGGCGGGCGACATCGGTGTCGGTCAGCGTGAGATCGGCTACATGTTTGGCCAGTACAAACGCATATCCAATCGCTACGAATCTGGCGTCCTCACGGGCAAGGGCATGACGTGGGGCGGATCGCGGGTGCGCACGGAAGCGACCGGATACGGTGCCGTCTATTTTGTCGAGCGCATGCTCTCAACACGCAAGCAAGGTTTCGAGGGCAAGAATGTCATCGTCTCCGGCGCGGGCAATGTTGCCATCTACACCATCGAAAAGGCGCGCAAGCTTGGCGGCCGCGTGATCGCGTGCTCGGATTCCCAGGGTTACGTGGTCGACGATTCCAGCTCCGGCATCGATCTCGACCTGCTTAAGGAAATCAAGGAGAAGAAACGGGGACGCCTTTCCGACTATGCCGCAGCGCGCGGCGCCGGAGTAACTTATGTTCCGGGTGGGCGGGTCTGGGACGTTCCGGCCGACATTGCGATGCCGTCTGCAACGCAAAACGAGCTGACCGCACAAGACGCGCGGACGCTCGCAAAAAATGGAGTGCTCGCTGTTGGAGAGGGCGCCAACATGCCCTGCACGCCGGAAGCCGTTCGCGTATTCATGGAGGCGAACGTGCTATTCGCTCCCGGCAAAGCGGCGAATGCCGGTGGTGTCGCAACGAGCGCGCTCGAGATGCAGCAGAACGCTTCGCGCGACTCCTGGACATTCGAAGCGACCGAACAGCGCCTCGCCATCATTATGAACGGCATCCATGACCGCTGCGCTGAAATGGCGGAAGTGTACGGCTCACCCGGAAACTACGTTCTTGGTGCGAATGTCGCGGGTTTTATCAGGGTCGCGGAGGCAATGCGCGCCCTTGGCATCGTGTGATCGCCGCCCGCTGAAAGCCAGTTCAAATGCGGTAACGGCATGGCATTGTCGCTTCTCGTACTCGTGGACCTGTGCGGGCAGGGACAGCTAATAATCGCCTGGAGAGGTTGACACGATTGAGCGCAATCAAGATGGTTTCCTCTTTCCCTTTGATAGTCGGCCGCCTACCGGGGGAATAGCAATGAGTGCTCGAATTTTTTTATTTTTGGTCTTATTGGGCCTCAACGCTGAAGCCTGCACCGCTGCTGAACGGATCCTCACCCTGTTATTCAGCGCTCAGCCGCAGCGCATTACGGCAGCCGAACTCCTGGCGAGGCCGGATGCAGCCGTCCTGATCATCCCGAATGACGTGTCCTACGGCCGCGAGATGAAGTATCGCGCGGTGCCGCTTCTCGGGTTGATAGGAAATGCACTGAACTCCAGCGTCGATACGATCGAAGCGCGGGCACTCGATGGGTTTGTGTCGCAAATTCCGAGTGCATTGGTGCAGAAGGGATCCGCCGGTGGGGCCGTGGCTTGGATTGCCGTGGAGGATCCGGACGCACCTTGGCCAAATCTTCCAGGTCAGGAGTCCAGCGCGGGACCATTCTATCTGGTTTGGGAGAACCCGGAGCGTTCCAACATCGGTCGGGAGCAATGGCCATTTTCGTTGGCCGCATTATCCGGCGCTGAAAATCCAATAACACGATGGCCTCAAATGGCCGTTGACCCCGCACTGCCGGAAAAGGCCGCGGAACGGCAAGGCCAATCCGTGTTCATCAGGAACTGCATGCCATGTCACCGCGTGAACGGCGCGGGGCGTGGCGAGATGGGCCCCGATCTGGGCCAGCCGATGAACGTCACCGAATACATGAGTGAAGCCGGCCTTCGTGCGCTGATCCGAGACCCGAAGTCGGTCCGTACCTGGCCGCAACAGCAGATGATCGGATTCGATAAGACGACGGTTTCGGATACGGAACTTGATGCGCTCATCGCCTATCTCGCCTACATGGCGAAGCACAAACCCGCCGGAAACGCTCCGCCACCTCAGAAGCCGGCGCCGTGAGCTGAGCATCCGGTGCCGTGTTCTCTTGGGGCACGATGTTCGGAGGCTAGACGAGGGCGGTTTCATTCGAACGATTGATGGCGCTGCAGAATCCAATCGACGGCGTTATTAAGACTGTCGGCGATGCAGTCCGGCGCGGACGGCAATGCGCTTTCGTCGCCCGCACGATATTTCCCAGTTCTGACCAGGACTCCCCTAAGGCCTGCGCTGATGGCTCCGCTGACATCGGCTTCAGCGTCATCGCCGACCATCACCAAGTCGTCTCCATTACTGCCGAGGCTGGCGACCGCCAGTTGATAGAATTCCGCCGATGGCTTTCCGAGAAGAACGGCTTTACGTTTGCTCGCGTATTCGAGCGCGGCAACGAAGGGGCCGGCATCCAAGCTCAACTCGCCGTCGGCATCTTTGAAATTCCGGTTCATAGCTAGCGCCAGCAGGACGGCTCCCTCTGTAATCTTTCTGTAGGCACGATTGAGCCGCTCATAAGTGAAGCAGTCTCCCGCGTCGCCGATGATGACAGCCTCGGGATGACCGGAGGCGAGCCCGGCAAAGTCCTCCACCAATTCCGGATGCACCACCAGAAAGGGCGAAAGCTGATGCTTCTGCAGAAACGCCCGCGCCATCGAAGCAGGCGTTAGCAGCTCATCGTCCGAGATGCGGAGCCCCATGCGCTGCAAATCCGCGATCACTTGGCGCCGCGAGCGTCGCGTCGTGTTCGTGACGAACCGCAGCGGAAGTTCGGCCTCACGAAGGCGCGCAACCGCCGAGAGTGCTCCCCCTATCGGGGTGTCCCCTACATAGACGACACCTCCGAGATCCAGGAGGACGCCTCGCACCGGCGCTGAACTGCCACTGACGTTTTGCACGCTCTGCTCTGCCTAATCCGCGATGCTCATCGGACGACTTCCGAGCTGCTCTGGAGGCACAATTATGCATCGAGACGCAACGAGCTATAGTACCCGCTGACCGGATTGCTCGAACAGATCATTCCGAGGGAAACGCGACACATTTGCGGGACGTGGTCTACGCAGCGGCCCGTGACCCAAGGCGGCAGTGGGGACGCTTTGTCGAGCCGAAATTCGTCTCTGCGAATGCCCGTTCGAGTCAGAGCACAAAGGCCTCGCGTTCAAAGTCTCCGGCCCGGCAGCGCCATCGCCAGCGCACTTTTTGCGTCGTTGCGGACGGCCTCCAGGGCAGAGATCGCATCGTCGACAAAAGAATCGATCTCGGCTGCCGTCATCAAATTCGGAGAAACGGCGAGATCAGCCGCCCGGCTGAGGGCGCTGGATTTCACGTAGATTTGGACAAAAGCTACTGTCGGACGGCATTCGTCGTCGCCTGCTGAAAAGTGAAACCCGAATTGACCTTTTGTTTCTGCGATTTGCATGTTTTGTCTCCCAAAACTTAGGGTGCGGCTCGCGTATGCGCCGTATCTGTCCAGTGGCATCCGCCGGCGCGACCGGGCAATTGCGATCGGGCGCCGGACGGAGACTGGCTGACCCTGCGGGTCACAGATTTGATCGCCAGATGGCGTCGCCGCGAGTACGCTTCTGGAAGGCGGAAAGGTAACGCGACATGGCAACCGTAAGGGAGGTGCTCAATCACAAAGGTCACGACGTTTATTACGTCGATCCGGACGCGTCTGTGCTCGCTGCACTCGAGATCATGGCGGAGCATGATATCGGAGCCCTTGTCGTGCTCGATGACGGCGATCTCGTCGGCATCATAACCGAGCGAGATTACGCTCAAAAGATTGTTTTAAAAGGTCGAACGTCGCCCACTACGGCAGTCCGGGAGATCATGTCGACGAGAGTGATCTGCGCCCGACCCGTTCAAACCGTTGACGAATGCATGGCTATCATGACGGCGAAGGCTGTGCGCCATCTCCCGGTCCTTGAGCACGACAAGATCATCGGCTTGGTCTCGATCGGCGATATGGTCAAAAGCGTCATCGCGGATCAGAAGTTCATTATCGAGCAGCTCGAACATTACATTCAGGGCGGTCGCTGACCCGCGAGTGACGTCTGTACACTTGGCCTGCCTCGCATTGCGTTGAGGGCAGGCCACAGATGCCGGCGGCAAGATCGGTTCTCACCAAAGATGGCGATCGGCGGGCTCGACGACATCTTCATGAACAAATTCAGCCACTGCCGGTCCCAATTTGGCGTTGTCAGGTGCGGCCGCGAGCCACGCGGTAACCCCCGCACCCAGTGCCTGCAGGGTCATCACCTTGCCATTGGCGAACCGCACGGCATCGCGATTGAAGGGCCCATCCACCTGCGTGAACGTCACCCTTTCGCTCTCACTTACTCCGATTTGCGCCTGCGTCGCGCTTGGAATGTGTGAAAGTTCCAGCTCCATGTCACACGCCATGCAAATCGCCACCGACCGATTGCCCGGAGAGATAAAGCCTATGCTCCCGCTTGGAAATCGATTGCTGATGTATTCCTCGCCCGTTCGGGCCGGCCTACTTTGAAACGCTTCAAGAGAATAATCGCACATGTCAAAACCTCCTCAGTCGACAGTGCGCCCCGCCTTCATGCATCAAACGTGGTGAATGAAAGGAACCGTTCAAGTGTCGGCACACTCGCGCGACTGCGATTGTGCCAGCACGCACGATGCCGCGATGCAGCAAGCTAGCCGTTCATGTACCCGTTGAACCCAAATTCAACTAAACTTTTCACGCCGCTGACGCTGACCAGAGCAGCGGTAGTATTTGGAGAAAAGTCGATGACCTTCCGGCCAGATCCAACCTTCCACGCCTCCCCGAAACTCGCCATGGAGGCGCCGGTTGAGACGTTCGCCTACACCTTGCTGCTGAGCCCGGATTTTTCGCGGCCGGATGCCCTGGCTGTCATCGACGTCGATCCAAAATCAAAAGAGTACGGAAAAGTCGTTCATACCGTCACGATGCCGAACAAGGGCGATGAATTCCACCATTTCGGCTGGAACGCGTGCTCCTCGGCGCTCTCACCTCTCACTGGTCACGCATTCATCGAGCGACGCTACCTGATCATTCCAGGTTTACGCTCGTCTCGGATTTACGTCATCGACACCAAGCCTCACCCTACGAAGGCCAGTATCCATAAAATCATCGAACCGGAAGAGGTGTTCCGCAAAACGGGCTATTCGCGTCCACATACCGTGCATTGCGGCCCCGATGGCATCTACGTCAGCACGCTCGGCGGCGCCGGCGTTAATGGTACCGACGGACCTCCCGGCATCTTCATTATGGATTGCGAAACATTCGACGTTCTCGGCCGATGGGAGATCGATCGGGGTCCGCAATTGCTGCACTACGATTTCTGGTGGAATTTGCCACGAGACTACATGGTGAGCAGCGAATGGGGACTGCCACCGCAGTTTGAAAACGGCGTCGTTCCCGAAGACCTCTTGGCAAACAAGTATGGCCATCGCGTTCACTTCTGGGACCTGCGCGCCCGGCGCAATGTCCAGACCATCGATCTTGGCGCCAATCACCAGATGGCTCTCGAAGTTCGCCCCGCCCACGATCCAATTCGCGAATACGGCTTTCTCGGCGTCGTCGTCGACACGACCAATCTCGAAGGCTCCATTTGGACTTGGTGGCGCGACGGCGACAAATTTCGAATCGAAAAGACGGCCACGGTCCCGCCGGAAAGTGCCAACCCAGATCTCCTGCCGCCGCTGCTCAAAGGCTTCGGTGCCGTTCCGCCCCTGATCACCGACATCGATCTCTCACTCGATGACAAGTTTCTCTACGTCGCCTGCTGGGGGACGGGCGAGTTACGTCAATATGACGTGACCGAACCCCGCAGCCCAAAGCTGACCGGCTCGGTGCATGCCGGTGGTATCGTCCGCAAAACGGCGCACGTTAACGGCAATACGTTCGCTGGTGGTCCGCAGATGATTGAAATCAGTCGCGACGGCAAGCGCGTCTACTTCACCAACTCGCTCTATTCGACATGGGACGATCAGTTCTATCCCGGCGGAATTCCGGCGGCGATGGCCGTTGCTGACGTCAATCCGTCCGGCGGCATAACGCTCAATTCCAAATTCGCGGTGCAATTTCCGGACGGTTACCGTAGCCACCAGATCCGTCTTGAAGGTGGTGACTGCTCGACGGATTCTTTCTGCTATCCATCCGCTTGATCGTGCCGGCCGGAAGCGCAAACTTCGAACTATGGCTCGCGGTTATTGCCAGCGGTCTCTATCACGGGATCAATCCTGGCATGGGATGGCCATTGGCCGTTGCAGCAGGCCTGATGGAGCGCCGAGTGGCGGCGCTGTTCAGCGCGCTCGGCGCGTTGGCAATCGGCCATTTTGCGGCGATGGCGATCGTTCTCTTACCCTTTGCCATTTTGACGATGTTGGCGCATCTGAGCCGCGAGATTCAAATCGCGGCGGCCCTCCTGGTCATTGTATTTGGCTTATTCCTTCTGATCCGTCGTCGTCATCCGCGCGCGCTGGCTCGCATCCGGCCGACGCAACTTGCGCTTTGGTCGTTTGCTATCGCGATTGCTCACGGTGCCGGCTTGATGCTGGTGCCGATCTATCTTGGGATATGTACGACGAGCGGAACGCACGCCATGGCACACGGGACAGCGGGGACCCTTGTGACGTCCAATCTGGAGCTCGCACTTCTCGTATCGACGATCCACGCCATCGCCGTGGTGGTAGCCGGCGGCATTATAGCATGGGTCGTGTATCGCTACGCAGGCCTGCAGGTGCTGTCCAAAGCGTGGATCAATTTCGATGCTTTCTGGGCAGCAAGCCTCGTCCTCGTAGGCGTTGCCGCTTTATTGAGTTCGCTATGAGCTGACGATCAGGCCATCATAATTAGATCAATATCGATGGCATTTGGAGACGCTTACCGATTTGATAAATTGCGTTCAGTTGGACTCTATCAAAGAGCTGTGAGAACTCGGGCAAACGGGGTTCACCATGCATTCGGTTTTGCGTGCATTCGCCGGCAGTGTCCGAATATGTTCGTTTATCGATATCGCCGACGATGTTCCAAGTACCATAGCTGGCTTTCGCTTGTTTGGCCCTAGAAGCGCTGACAGGGAGCTTTGGAATGGCAAATCCCAAAGGCCATTGCGAGACAGAACTTGCGTCCGAACTTCTGCACTACACTAGCATTGTTGACCAACTCGACACGCCGCAGGATGTTTTGGACGGCCTTCACAAAATTACAAATCAGACTTGTCAGCTCGGTGTCCTCGGCGCGCTTTTGTTTCCCGCTCGATGGGGCGATTGGGATGGGATTGAAAAAGGGAAGACTGTTTTTCTACACGGGAGCTTGCCCGAGAATTGGTGGGACGAGTACGTCGAAATGAGCCGAAAAGATCCGGCTCCGGGAGCCATGATGGCAAGGCTCGCGCTTGCACCTTTCACGATGACGGAAACCATGCGGATGCTGGAGCCGGTGGGCCTCGACCGCTGGCCTCAGGAACTGGCGCTTAAGTATGGCATCCGCGATAATCTCACCTGTCCGGTAGGGGGCCGCTGGGTCGTTGTCTATTGGTCGAAAAATGTATTGTCGGAGCGGCTCTCGCAAAAGGCTCGCGCCCTCCTACTGATGGGCGCAACATTCGCGGCTATTCGTCTGCAGAGGATCGTCAGCCCCTACACTGAACGCCTCGGGAAGGGACAAGTTCTAACGCCGCGCGAGCTGGCCGTGCTGCGTTCGATGTCGATCGGTAGACAGATCAAAGATACCGCGGAATATCTCGGCCTCGGCGAGGAAACCGTGCGCAGCCATCTTAAGAAGGCCGAAGTAAAGTTGGGCGTCAACAACCGCACCCACGCCGTGGCGCAGGCGATACGCCAGCGCCTGATTCCCTAAGGAAGACGCCGTCCTAAAAGTGGGTTGAAGCTCGCATCTGATCGAACGGTGTGCCGAAGCGTTGCTGCGCAAAAGCGCGACGATGCCAGTAATCCGCCCCTAGGATCGCTCACCTCTTCTAGCAGCTCTTAGCAACGCACATGGCCTAGTTCACAAGATCAATCATGGACCTTATCAAATAGGCCAAGACGCGTGACGTTAGAGTCCGCTCATTGGATGAGCATTCGCCATGAGTGAACGCATTCACTACGCAACGGCTTCGCTTCAGGGCGCGTTGCGCCGCCTGAGACACAAGAAACAGTCAACCCTTCACGTTCAAGGAGTAGAAAATGAACAAGATGGCATTGGTTCTATCACTAGCATTCAGCAGCGTACTAGCGTTTAGCAGCGCTGATGCAGGGACCGGAAAAGCGACAACTTTGATGACCAAAGAGCTTCCCGATTTTCCCGGGAAGGAAGGCATGGTGGAACTGGTCGAATTCGCTCCCGGCGAGGTCTCACAACCACATCGACATAACGCAGATCTCTTTGTGTATGTGCTTGAAGGAACTGTCATCACTCAAGTGAAGGGTGATAACCCCCAGACAGTTCACGCCGGCGGCGTCTTTTACGAATCGCCCACGGATATTCACAGCGTCAGTCGCAATGCCAGTGAGACGCAACCCGCGAAGCTGCTCGTCTTCTATGTGAAAGTGAAAGGTGCTCCACCAACTGAGCTTCTAGAACACAGGGAAAAATAATGCCTTTCACGAGCTCGTAGGAAATTACGAATTTGATGTGATATCGGGCGTCGCTGCCATCGTTCGCACTAAATGCAGTACGTACTTCGATGCGCTTTCGAGGTTCGGCACTCATTTCATTATCCAGGCCGCCCAATTGACAGGTTCGTAATTTTTCGGACCTCAGCTCCCCCCGAAGTCTCCCCTAAACTGGGGATTACTCTCGGACCGGTCCGAGCGATGTTGTCGGCCGGGTGACGCCGACATCGGTCGGGGGACCGCGCGAGTCTGCCGCGACGCGTCTAATGGACGGCCGGCGCAGAGCCGGTTTGCGTCTGCAAGAAGGTTGCGGCGTCACCCGAGGTTCGAAAGGGGTCGCCGCCCACATCGCGGCAGGCTCGCATGTTCCAGGGCTAGATATTTCGTCAGATCGCAACGTTACCCCGCTGCCGATTTTGCCGTCGTGACTAGCCCTGGAACACAAAACCACGCCATCGGTCGACTTGCCGGCACCTCCGCGCAATGGCAGAGTGAGCGGCATGGGGATTACAAAAGCAAGAATTGCTGCCGTCGAAGGGGCCAGAAGCGCCACCGTGCAGGCGCTGTTCGAGCAAGCCGTTGGCCGCTGGCGCGCGGCGGGAGTTCAGGTCGTCGGCCTGATTGAGGAAACGCACGGTTTGCGAGACCGCACGTGCAATGCTGGCGTTCTCAGAGATATCGTCTCCGGCAAATCCCACTCGATCTATCTCGAAATTCCGCCGAGCGACACCTCATGCCACATCGATGCTGCGGGTGCCGATATCGCCTGCGCGACCGTGCTGAAGCAGATCGAGCTGTGCGACCTCGTGGTGTTGAGCAAGTTTGGAAAGCTCGAGGCTGCGTCGGGCGGACTTATCGGTGCGTTTCAAGCGGCGATTGCTGCAAGTAAACCAATTTTGACGTCCATCTCGGACAAGCACCTCGATGCGTGGCGCGCCTTTGCGCCGACGGCGCAGACCTTGCCGGCGAATTCCGCTGCATTGCAAGATTGGTGGAATGGGGCGCAACAGTCCTGAGCGAAGCGCCGGCTACCGCTAGCCCGCGGTAACTGCTTGGTCCGCCGGTCGTTTACATTAAGGCCCTCTTTAGACAGGTCATTCTCCGGCATATATTTGCTGGTGCGCTTCCTCATGGGCTCAAATCCAGGAAGGAAATGAAAATGGCTAAAGTCGTTTGTGTTCTCTATGACGATCCCGTTGACGGGTATCCAAAGTCCTATGCCCGGGACAGCATTCCGAATATTTCGAAATATCCCGATGGGCAGACCGCGCCCACGCCTCAGGCGATCGATTTCAAACCAGGTGAAATGCTCGGCAGCGTGTCGGGCGAATTGGGCCTGCGGAAATTCCTCGAAAAAGCCGGCCACACTCTCGTCGTTACGTCCGACAAGGACGGCAAGAATTCGAGACTCGATAAGGAGCTTGCCGACGCCGAGATTGTAATCTCGCAACCGTTCTGGCCGGCCTACATGACGGCGGAGCGCATCGCCAAGGCGCCGAAGCTCAAGATGATCGTGACCGCCGGCATCGGCTCGGATCATATAGACCTGCAGGCTGCGATGGATCGCGGCATCACTGTTGCCGAGGTTACATACAGCAACAGCAACAGCGTCGCCGAGCACGTCGTAATGGCGATACTGGCGCTCGTGCGCAACTACATCCCCTCATATAATTGGGTCATCAAGGGCGGCTGGAACATTGCCGACTGCGTAACGCGCTCGTACGATCTCGAAGGCATGCACGTCGGTACCGTGGCGGCCGGACGCATCGGACTGCGCGTGCTGAGGTTACTCAAGCCGCATGACGTCCATTTGCATTACCTGGATCGCTTTCGCTTGCCGCCTGAGGTCGAGAAAGAACTCAACCTCACGTATCACACGAGCCTCGAAAGCCTGACCAAGGTTTGCGATGTGGTGACGCTCAATTGCCCGCTGCATCCCGAAACCGAGCACATGATCAACGACAAGTCGCTGAAGCACTTCAAGCGCGGCGCTTATCTCGTGAACACGGCGCGCGGCAAGCTTTGCGACCGCGATGCCATCGTCCGCGCTCTCGAAAGCGGCCAGCTTGCCGGATACGCCGGTGACGTCTGGTTCCCGCAGCCGGCCCCGCAGGACCACCCGTGGCGGACGATGCCGCATCACGGCATGACCCCGCATATTTCCGGTACGTCACTTTCGGCGCAGGCGCGTTATGCAGCCGGTACGCGCGAAATTCTCGAGTGCTACTTTGCCGGAAAACCGATCCGCGACGAATACCTGATTGTGCAGGGCGGCAAGCTCGCAGGCGCCGGAGCGCACTCCTACAGTGCCGGCAATGCGACCGGCGGTTCGGAAGAAGCCGCCAAATACAAGCGCTGATTTCGAGTGACGGCGAGCACCAACGAACTCGCCGTTTGTTCCTAGCAGCGGTTCTTATTCAGTACGACGCCGCTTAGTCAACCTTTGGCCAATTTGCTTATTGCTGCTTCCCATGGATCATCGCTGATGGCGTTAGCGCCGCTTTCCGCGTCGTCCAGTATTTTTCGCAGAGGCAGACGCATCGGGTAATTTTGGACCACCTCGGCGCGACCAGCAGCGGCAATTGCGTCTCGCTCCGATGGATTGGCTAGATAGTAATTCACCAGCCGCGCAATCTCTTCCGGATCGTCGGGGTTGTAATAGACCAAATGCTTGCCGTGCTCGAACGGCTCCATGTTGCGATAGGCCGAATGATGGTCGAGACGAGGCGTCAAAAGAAACGTTCCGCAGGCCATGACTTCGGTGACTTTGGTGACGAGCAAACGAGACAAGGCCGGAAGATTGACGAAAATCTTCGTCGAGCAATAGGCGTCAGCCAACAGGTCGAACGATGTGCGTACGTTGGGTGAGGAAACGGACTGCATGCGAACGAGTGGGTAGCCGATCCTGCCGACGTACTCCGCGCGCTTCTGATACATCGTTCCAAGAAACGCCGCGTCATGAATGACTTCAACGAGCTTCGGACGGAAAATGCTGGTGTCCACGCCAAACGGCAGCCACTTTCCGCCGAATTCCTCGGCATCTTGAATTGCCGGGAAATAGTGAAAATCGGCCAAGCCGCGAACCGAATTGAAATCGAAATTTCGGTCGTCCCGGTGAAATGATTCCGCGTACCAAGCCGCCTTTTTTGCTCGCAGCGTGTTCCACACCGCACCATAGTGCTTGCGGATTTCGCCGGCGAACCATTCCGGCGCCCCCAAAACGATGAGGTCGGCATTTCGAAGGTGGGCAAGCGGAATTTGGGATAGGCGCGGGTTTCCGCCGTCGATGACGTTGCAACCCATCTCCCTCAGAACGCTTACGATGCCTTCAGCGCAGCACCAGGCAGAAGCGACGGTCGCGGTGTTGTGGAAGACGACAACATTTTGAACGCGCATGCCAGATCCTTTTCCAAGAAGAAATGCAGAGCATTATGGACGCCGACGTCGAACGGAGTCTTTGCGGAAAAGCCCAGTTGCTGCTGAAGCTTCGTGTCTCCGCCGCGAGCGAAAACGCCCTCGGGCATATCCGACGTTCCGCGCACGTCCAGACTGACGCCCAATGCGTCGGCGGCGATTTTTGCGAAGTCGATGAAACTGGTGAAGATGCCTGTCGAAAGATTGAGTCCCTTGCCGTCTTTCATCGCATCCATGGTCGCGAGTATGCCGGCGACGCAATCGTCGATATGGATGAAGTCCCGCATCTGACGGCCACTACCCCAGACCGTCATGGAAGGGTCGTTACGGCACTCGATCGCGCGCTTGCAAATGCTCGGGAACGGATAAGCATCGTCCTGGTCTTCGCCGTAACCTGAAAACGGGCGATAGACGGCAGACTCTATCCCATGCCGTTCATAAGCGAGGAGAGCCAAGTATTCGCCGGTGAGCTTTGCCCAGCCATACGTCAGATCCGGCATTCCGATATCCGAGTCGAACGAGATCATATCTTCCGTCAGAAGCTCGAAATGATCGGGCCTTTGGTGCTTGATCGGATAGGCGGCGCTCGACGACAGATAGACACACTTTTTGGGCCGCACCGCTTTCGCCCACTGCCAGAAAGCGGCATCGATCGACAAATCTTGTGCGACAGATAGCGGTTCTTTTTCAATCATCAGCCTTCCGCCTACTAAGGCGGCTAAATGGAAGGCGTAATCAAAATCGGTGTCGCGCACGCGCGCAAACCAAGACCGGCAGTCCTCGTGCGCGAAGTTAAAATTCGAGTAGTCTCGTGGATCGAAGAGCGGCCAACCTGCCGCCGGATCCTTGGCGCCGGTGTAGGGGGCGAGGCTGTCAACGGCGTGAACTTCGTAGCCTGCGTCCAGCAATGCTTTCACGAGGTGTCTGCCGGCGAATCCAGCGCCGCCCGTCACGAGTGCTTTACGCATGTGGAAGACATCCCCGATTTGAAGCCGTCGAGTGATCCAGGTTTCCGAGGAGGTCGATTTCGAGAGGCGCTGGTCCGGCGTGAGACCGATCTTCAAACCGCAACAAATTTGCAGTTCCGGCGCTCTGTCGCGAGGCTAACTCCCAAGCGTGCCTCGCTTCGGCATCGCTGCATTCGGTATTCGTTGTCACCCACCATCCCCCAATCGATGGTACGCGCACGACCTCATTTTCTTACGATAGAATCACTGAGTACCCGACACGGATGAACCGTGCGGCGCAGATTTTCAAGGGGGTTGCTTCGACGAAGACGAACATGTCATCGGGCGAGCTTGCACGGAAAACGTCGGCGTAGCGTCACATGAGGCCGTAGAAGTGCAAAACGACGGCGGTCTTTCGACGCCGTCGTTTCGAGTACTAGACGTGACGCGGCGTATCAGGGGCCACGCTGGTGCGTGGCCCTCCGTGGTTTGTGAAGCCGGTGGCAAACTCAGCTTGTTAACATTAGTAGCCACAAACCCAAACGTAATTGCCGTAACGCCACCGCCAGCACGAGCCGACGCCATAAGCCCACCACCGACCGCGCCAGAAACGCCGCCCGTGACCGTAGCGCCAGCCACGACCACGCCAGCCTACACCACGGCCTCGCCAGGCGCCTCCACGCCAGCCGACACCACGGCCGCGCCACGCACCACCACGGTGAAAGCCGCGCCCGCCGCCGCGAAAGCCGCGCCCGCCACCGCGGAAGCCGCCTCCCCGGCGAACATCGATCACGAGTGACGACGTATCAGCCGGCGAATGTATGCCGATCGGCCCTGCTGCCGTCGCGACGCCAGCCGAACCGCCGCCTATCAATAAGAAGCCGCCAATCGCGGCGGCGGCTATTGCAATTTTATTCATTATGATCCTCCAAAGTATATCACGGGGGACGGCATTCTAGCGCGTATTTCACCGAATTTTTCTGCTCGGCGAAAATTAAAGCCATAGGGTTACTTGGCCGGTTTGCATCGCGTCGACGCAAGTTCCTGAGTAAGAAGGAATCTTTCCCAATTGCCGAAAATACGACATATCGGCGAAAGCGATGGCAATCGCACTCGAGTGAGCTGCGAGGACTGCCTCAAGCGGCAACCGACGGCGAACTTTCCTTGCCGCTGCCGCGCGTCCAACGCGCTTTCAGCTTTTCCAGCAGAAGATAGATGACCGGCGTCGTGTAGAGCGTCAGCACCTGTGAGACTACCAAGCCGCCGATGATGGTGATGCCGAGCGGGCGGCGGATTTCCGATCCCGGCCCGATGGCGAATGCAAGCGGCACGGCGCCGAGCAAAGCAGCGAGCGTCGTCATCAGGATCGGGCGGAAGCGTTGCAAGCAGGCTTCGTAGATGGCGTCGGACGGCGACAGCCCGCGCTCGCGCTCGGCGCTCAAGGCAAAATCGACGAGCATGATGCCGTTCTTTTTAACGATGCCGATCAATAGGATGACACCGATCAACGCTATGACCGAAAGGTCCATGTCGGCACTCTTAAGTGCCAGCAATGCGCCGAGCCCGGCCGACGGCAGCGTCGAGATGATCGTCAGCGGATGCGCGAGGCTTTCGTAAAGTACGCCCAGGACGATGTAGATCGAGATCAGTGCCGCGATGATCAACAGGGTCTGCATCTGCGCCTGCTCGGCAAAGGCTTTGGCATCGCCTGCCGGGTCGCCGTGTATCGATTCAGGCATGTGCAGCTCGGCGAGCGCCCCTTCGATTCCCTTGAGGCTGGTATCCATGCTGACACCGGGCCGCAGATTGTAGTTGATCGTCACAGCGGGGAACGGTCCCTGGTGATTGACTTCGAGCGGCGCGACGCTCTTCGTCAGTGTCACCAGACTTGAGAGCGGCACGGTCTTGCCGTCAAGAGTCGGCACGTAGATTCGCGCAAGGTCGCTCGGGTCGCGCTGTAGCTTGGGATCAACTTCAATGATGATCCTGTATTGATTGCGGTCGCCGTAGATGGTCGAGAACTGGCGCTGTGAAAACGCATTCGCGAGCGCGTTGTCGATATCGCTGATCGAAACGTTGAGGCGCGATGCGGTGTCGCGATTGATATTGGCGTTGAGCTGAAGACCGCCGTCCTCGCGATCCGACGTCACGTCGACGACGCCTGGGACGGCACGAACGGCCGCCAAAGCCTTCGGTACCCAGTCGTAAATGTTATCGTCGTACGACCAGAGCGTATATTGAAATTCGGACTTACCTTCGCGCGCGCCAACGCGAATGTCGCGTGATGATACGAGGCGCGTGGCCAGGCCGGCGACTTTTCCGAGCGGCTTACGAAGGCGATCGATGACATTCGCCGTCGCGACATTACCGCGTTCGGCAAGGGGTTTCAGGCTGATGTACATCCGGCCTTGATTCAGAGAATTCTGCCCACCGCCAATGGACGAGCCGACGTCCGCGACGGCGGGGTCGCCCATGATGATGTCCAGTGCACGCGCCTGCAATGTGCTCATTTGCGAGAACGAGGTGTCGGCACTTGCTTCAGTCATCGCTATGATCAAACCGGTATCGTCATCCGGCAGGTAGCCTTTCGGAAGTACGCGGTAGAAGTGAACTGTCAGGACGATGGTCGCAATGAAGACCGCTAGCATGACAAACTGGAAGCGAAGCGCGATCCTGAGTGTGAAGGCATAAGCCCGCACGATCAGCCCAAGGGCGCCCTCGAAAAGGCGATCGGCCAGATATTTCCTCTCCCCGGCGCCACTTTTGATGAAATGCGCGCAGATCATCGGCGTCACTGTCAGCGAAACGATGGCTGAGATCACAATCGAGAACGTGAGAGTCATGGCAAATTCGTGCAACAGACGGCCGACGACCCCCGTCATGAACAGGACCGGGATGAAGGCTGCGATCAACGACACGGATATTGAAATCACCGTGAAGCCGATCTGGCGCGCTCCTTCGAGCGCCGCCTCTTTCGGCTTCATGCCGCGTTCCATGTTGCGGTAGACGTTTTCGATCATCACGATGGCGTCGTCGACAACGAAGCCGACGGCGACCGCAAACGACATCAGCGTCAGATTGTTTATCGAATATCCCGCGACCCACATCGCCGCGCATGTGCCGGCCAGCGATAGCGGCACAGTGATGCCGGCTGCAACCGTCGGCGTGCCGCGCCTCAAGAAGACGAAGACAACCGACATGACCAGCAGGATGGTCAACCCCAGAGTCCACTGCATGTCGTGAACGGAGGCCCGAATGGTTCCGGTGCGATCAGACAGGATCGAGATGTTGATGCCGGCGGGAATCCAATGCTTGAGCTGCGGCAGCAGAGCTTTGACCCCATCGACGGTATTGATGACGTTGGCCTCCGGCTTTTTCCTGATGATGAGCAGCACTGCCGGCTTCTTGTCGAAACGTGCCGACGAGAGACGATTGCGCGTGGCGAGAACAACTTTAGCGACGTCGCCGACGCGCACGATGTCGCCGTTCGGCAAGTTCTTGACGACAATGTTCTTGTAGTCTTCCGGGTCGGTCATTTGCAGATTGGATTGGAGAATGATCGTCTGCCGTGCCCCGTCGATAGATCCGATGGGCGAGAGATCGTTGGCAGCGGCGACAGCGACCCTGACGTCTTCGAAGCTGACGCCCATCTGGGCAACCAGCGCCGGATTGACCTGGATTCGGGTGGCAGGTTGGTCGGCGCCGCTGACCGTTACGTCCGCAACGCCATCGACCTGCGAGATTCGCTGACCAATCACAGTATCGGCAGCGTCGTAGATGTCGCTCGTCGTCATCGTGTCCGACGTCAAGGCAAGTATGAGTATCGGCGAACCCGACGGATTATATTTGCGATACGTTGGAACTTGCGGCAGGTCACCCGGGATGTCGGCCATCGCGGCGTTTAGGGCGGCCTGCACATCGCGGCCGGCACCATCGACGCTACGACCGAGGTCGAACTGAATGCTGATGAACGTCGAACCCAGCGAACTCGACGATGTCATTTCGGTCACGCCGGCTATCTCGCCGAGGCGGCGTTCAAGAGGCGCGGCGACGCTCGCGGCCATCGTCGCCGGGTCGGCGCCGGGACGCGAGACGCTGACGCGAATAGTGGGCAACTCGATCGTCGGCATGCTGGCGACGGGAAGGAAGACGTAGGCGACGGCACCTGCGAGAAAGAGGCCGGCAGCGAGTAGCGCCGTTCCGATTGGCCGCTCGATGAAGATGCGCGAGACGTTCATGACGCTACTCCGCAGCCTCTTCGAAGTCGCGGCGCGGCGGCGCGGCTTCGGCTGCATCAGTCGGAAGCGGCGCGGTGGCATCTATCGGCCGGCCGGTCAGACGGGCGCGCAGCCGTTCCATCGTCAGATAGATTACCGGCGTCGTGTAGAGCGTCAACAACTGACTGAGCAGAAGGCCACCGACGATCGTAATGCCGAGCGGGTTTCTGAGTTCCGAGCCGGTGCCGCTTTCAATTGCCAGCGGCAGCGCCCCGAAAAGGGCCGCGAGCGTCGTCATCATTATGGGCCGGAAGCGCAGGAGTGCCGCCTCCATGATCGAGTCTCTCGGCGAGAGCCCGCGCGTCCGCTCGGCGTCGAGCGCAAAGTCGATCATCATGATGGCGTTCTTCTTGACGATGCCCATCAGTAGAATGATGCCGATCAAAGCGACGAACGACAGGTCCTTGCCTGTCAGTTCGAGGGCGAGTGCCGCGCCGATGCCGGCGGAGGGCAACGTCGTCAAAATTGTGAACGGATGGATGAGGCTTTCGTAGAGGACGCCGAGCACGATATAGATCGTGATGATCGCCGCAAGGATGAGCCAAGGCTGGCCCTGCAGTGAGTTCGAAAATTCGGCGGCATCGCCGTAGAACGTGCCGATCACCGTCGCCGGCAGGTTGACCGTCTTGCGCGCTGCTTCGACTGCAGCAAGCGCGTCGCTGAGGGAAGCGTGGGGTGCAAGATTGAAGCTGATGGTGATGGCCGGGAACTGGTCTTGATGACTGATGGCCAGCGGGGCCGTCTCGAACTTCATCGTCGCGACCGAGGTCAAAAGAACCTGCGTGCCTGTCGTACTTGACGGAACGTATATCCGATTTAGCCGCGAGGGATCGCTGCGATATTCCCGCGCCGCTTCGAGCACGACACGATACTGGTTGGCCTGCGCGTAAATGGTCGAGACCTGGCGTTGGCCGAAGGCATTGCTCAGTGCATCGTTGACGGCCTGCATCGTGACGCCGAGACGACCGGCGGTGACACGATCGACGGTGACATTGGCGATAAGCCCGCCTTCCACCTCTTCCGACGCGACATCGCTCAACGCCGGGGAAGCCCTTAGCGCGTCGGCCATGCGCTTCGACCACTCGGAGACCTCGGCAACGTCAGTACTCGCCAGTGTGTACTGGTAGCGCGCACGGCTCGTCTGCGTCGATATCTGCACATCCTGCACCGGCTGGAGATGCACGGTCGTACCGGCGACGGACGCGACCTCGCCTTTGAGCCGGTCGATGATTTGGAGGACGTTCGATTGCCGCTTGCTACGCGGCTTCAGCATGATCTTGAGGCTGCCGACGTTTTGCGTCGCGTTGAGCTGGCCGATGCCGACGATCGAGGCGACACCGGAGACATCTGCGTCGTGCGAGACGATTGCCGCCACCTCGCCTTGCAGACGGGTCATTTCGGCAAACGAGATCTGCGGTCCGCCTTCGATGACCGCCGTAATGGCGCCGGTGTCCTGATCCGGAAGGAAGCCCTTCGGCATGATGACGTAGAGCCAGATCGTGACGACGACCGTGACCAGGAAAACGAACAGCGTCGCCGGCTGATGGCGCAGCACGAATTCGAGCGAGCGCCCGTACCCACGGATGACCGAATCCATGAAGCGGCCGAAGAGCTGGCCGAGGCGGCCGCCGCCCCCATGTCCGTCGGCGTTGAGAAGCCGCGAGCACATCATCGGCGTCAGTGTCAGAGATACGACTGCCGAGACGACGACGGCAATCGTCAGCGTCAGTGCGAACTCGCGGAACATGCGGCCGACGAGGCCCGTCATGAACAGGAGCGGGATGAAAACCGCAATCAGCGACATCGTTAGTGATATCACCGTGAAGCCGATCTCGCGCGCGCCATCGAGGGCGGCCTTCATCGGCTTCTCGCCCTTTTCGAGATGTCGGACAATGTTCTCGATCATGACGATCGCATCGTCGACGACGAAGCCCGTGCCGATCGTCAGCGCCATCAGCGACAGGTTGTCGACGCTGAAGCCGCAGAAGTACATGACGCCGAACGTGGCGATGAGCGAAACCGGCAGCGCGACGCCGGCGATGATCGTGGCCCTGAACGAGCGCAGGAAGAGCAGCACGACCATGACGACGAGGCCGACGCTCAAGACGAGCGTGAACTGCACGTCGTGTACGGAGGCGCGGATCGTTCCGGTGCGGTCGCTGACGATTTGCAGATTGACGCCTGCCGGCATACTGCGTTCGACGCGGGGCAGCTCGGCCTTTATGCGGGCAACCGTGTCGATGACGTTGGCGCCGGGCTGCCTTTGAACGTCGACGATGACGGCGGCCTTGCCATTATACCAGCCGCCGACGCGCGTGTTCTCGAGGCCGTCCTTGACCGTCGCGACATCCTTCAGGCGTACAGGCGCACTGTTGCGATAGGCGACGATGACGTCTTCGTAGGCTTTCGCCTCGGCTATCTGATCGTTGGCGGCGATGGTGTAGGATTGCTTATCGCCGTCGAGCGAACCCTTGGGCCCGGCGACGTTGGCGGCGCTGATCGCGGCGCTGAGATCGGCCATGCTGAGGCCGTAGCTCGCCAGCCGAGAGACGTCGGCCTCAATGCGGACGGCAGGCTTGATACCGCCTTCGATCGAAACGTGACCGACGCCAGAAACGGAACTCAGGCGCTGCGCTAGCAACGTGTCGGCAAGATCGGAAAGGGAGCGCAACGACTGCGTGTCGGAAGTCAGCGCCAGCGTTACGATGGCGGTGTCGGCCGGATTGACCTTCGAGTACGTCGGGGGATAGGGGAGGTTGCGTGGCAGCGTCGATCCGGCGGCGTTGATCGCAGCCTGGACGTCTTGCGCCGCGGCATCGATATCGCGGTCGAGATTGAACTGCAGCGTGATGCGGCTGAGGCCGAACGAACTCGTCGAAGACATAGAGGCCAGCGACTGGATCTGGCCGAACTGCCGTTCGAGGGAAGCGGTGACGAGCGTCGACATCGTTTCGGGGCTGGCGCCCGGAAGCTCGGTCGTGACTTCGACCGTCGGAAAATCAACTTGCGGCAGAGACGAGATCGGCAACGCGAAATAGCCGAGGATACCGCCAAGGATCGTTGCAAGTGCGAGGAGTGATGTCGCGATCGGGCGCTCGATAAAAGGTCGCGAAACGCTCATGGCGATGCGCCGTTCTCCCGGCGCCGATGATGGTGGCGGCCGTCAGCGTTTGTATCGCCCGCCTTGGCGTCGTCGAACGGTTTACTCGCGTCGGAATTTGAGCCTGTCACGAGCGGAGGCGCCATCGGTATTTCCGAAGCCTGCTTATTCTGCGTTGATGCATCCGCCGATTTGCGGTTGCCCGGCTGTTTGGCCGGCGCGTTCGAGTCGCCGTCCGGTGGGGTCGCTGTATGCCCGCCGCTGATGGTGACCGTCGCGCCGTCCTTCAGGCGGCCGAAGCCGCTCGTCACGAGCTTCTCCCCCGCTGTTACGCCTTTGGCGATGACGGCCTGCTTCTCGTCCTGACGTGCGATCGTGATGGCGCGCATCACGACGGTGTTGTCGGAGCCGACGACATAGACGTAAGCGCCGTCGGGGCCGCGCTGGATAGCTTCCGTCGGCGCCACGACAACATTTTTCAGCGTGTCGACCAGGAGCCGCACGTTGACGAACTGGCCCGGCCAAAGCTGACGCTTGTCGTTCGGGAATTCTGCCTTGAGGCGTATCGTACCGGTCTGCTGGTCGACCTGGTTGTCGATCACCTTCAGCATGCCGGCATCAAGTTCCGTCTGACTGTCGGTCGAGAGGGCTTGGGCGGTCAGCTTTCCGGCGGCGATGGATTTGGCCAATGTCGGCAGCTGCTGCTGCGGCAACGTGAAGAGCACTGAAATCGGCTGGATCTCGGTGATGACGACGATGCCACCGGCGTCGCCCGCATGCACGAGGTTGCCTTCGTCAACGAGGCGGATACCGGTTCTTCCGCTGAACGGTGCGACGATCGTCGTGTATCCGAGGATCGCGGTCGCATTTTCGATGGCCGCGATATCCGACTTGATCTGCGCCTCCTGCTGCAGGATGAGGGCTTTCTGGGTATCGATCTGCTGCTGCGAGACGGCGAGCGTGCCGACCTTTTCGAAGCGTTCGAGGTCGCGCTTCGTATTCGCGAGAAGCGCTTCATCGAGCGCCTTCTTGGCCGCTGCCTGGTCGAGCTGCGCCTTATAGGTAACAGGATCGATCTCCGCGAGCACGTCGCCTTTCTTGACGTCCTGTCCTTCTTTGAAATTGACGCTGAGCAAACGGCCGTCGACCTGGGCGCGCACGAGGGCGGTGTTCAGCGCTTTTACCGAGCCGACACCCTCGAGGTAGACGGGTACGTCCGAGATCTCGGCATTCTTGACCATGACCGCGACCGGGCCGCCGCCGCCGCCATTTCTGCCATGATGGCGGCTCTCAGCTTTCTCCGGTTGAGCATCTTGGGTAGCGAAGTACACGCCACCCGCGATTCCTCCGACAACAAGGATCGTAAAGATCGCCCGCAATAACCTCATTGCCATTTAATTCCACGCTGGAGAGTGATCTGCAGGGTGTCTTTGCAACCTTTGCAAAGTTTTCCGCAGTCGAGAGCCCGCGGGACCCCAGTTGAGGGAACGCCGCGTCGAGCAGAATCCGTTGCCCCATAAGCGTCGAGCGGATTTGCACCTGCGCCCTGGCCGCCGACTGGAGATGCCGGCCATTATGCGCAAGCCAATATAGCCGATTGTGGTTTGCTGAAGGAAAATCGCTCGATGGGCCAGGTGATTTGCAGGTTCCGAGAACAACTCCAGTGCTTTACGGCGCGGCGAGTTGTGGGGGCGGCGGGCATGGGCCATTGGGAGAATTTCACCTGCAACAGCCGGTGCGGCTTGGCAAATGAGACGTGGTGCGTCGGATCTCGAGACCGGCTTTCGGCTTTTGATTTTCGTTCAATTTGCTCAGTGTAAGTATCACGATCGTTAACTCCTTAACGATAGGCTGCAGGCCGCACATTGCCGAGGCAGCATGGCGAATTTCCCAAGTTATTTCAGACAAGCAAAGTGGGCGCACGTTCACCGCGACCAGCTCGCGAGTCTTGCCCGGGCGACTCCCGCTGCCATGGTCGGCTATGCCGTCAACACGGCCATAGCGATTTTTGAGTTTCACGGGGTCATTCCCGACGCGCAGCTCTTTGCTTGGGCGGCCTGCTCGTTTGGGTTGTGCGCCTATGTTGGTGTCCGGGCGGCTCGCATCCGGCCGACAGCGTTCGACGCCGCCAAAGGGTCGCCGGTCCGCAGCGCGCGAAAAGCCCTGTTGTTCGGCGTGCTGCTGGCTCTGCCGTGGACCGTTCTTGCAACGGAGTGGGTTGGGAGTGTCGAGAGCAGCAGCGAGGTTGTCCTCATCGCGCTGTGCGTCGGCATGGCGGCCAGCGGCAGCGTTCTCTTGGCGCCGGTTCCAGCCGCGGCAGCGGCCTATGCGGCGACCATTCTCTTACCTCTCGTTTTCAAATGCCTGATCGTACTCGGGGCCGATTACGTGGCGCTCGGTGCGCTGGCGATCAGCTTCCTTGCCTTCCTGCTGGCGCTCATCGTCACCAATGCACGCATGTTCATCGAACGGTTGCGGGCGGTCAATCAATTGAAAAACTCCTTCGATGCGTTGAGCGAAGCGCGCGAGGAGACCGAGCGGATGGCAATGACCGACGGCCTGACGGGCGTCGCCAATCGCCGGGCGTTCATAACGCTACTGAACGTCTTGGACGGCGGCTATTCGCAATCATCGTGTTACAGCGTCTTTTACCTCGATCTCGATCGGTTCAAAGCGGTCAACGATGGGCTCGGACATGCGATCGGCGATTCCGTGCTTTCGGCGGCGGCGCGGCGCATTCAGAATTCGGTACGCCAGGAAGATCTTGTCGCCCGGCTTGGCGGCGATGAATTCGCAATCATCGCGCAGGACCTTTGCGACCGGCCCGCAGCAGGCGCGCTCGCCCAACGCCTGGTGACGGCACTCGCCGAGCCATTCCAGATTGACGGTCAGCAAATCCGCATCGGGGCGAGCGTCGGCGTCGCGATTTCGTCGGAATCCGATGCCGGCAGCGATCAGCTTTTGAAACAGGCCGACTTAGCCATGTACGCGGCAAAGGATGCTGGACGCGGCGGATACTGCGTCTTCGAAGCCGACATGCTGCGACTAGCCGAGGAAAGGCGGACGATCGAGGCCGGACTCAACTCGGCAATAGCCAACGGTGAATTCGAACTCTACTACCAGCCCATTCGCAGACTCACGTCGCAGGCGATCACAGGATTTGAATGTCTGATAAGATGGCGTCACCCGTCGAAGGGACTGCTGCCGCCGGCGCAGTTTCTCAGCGTTGCCGACGATATGGGTATCGCGGACGAGATCGGCGGCTGGGTAATCTCCGAGGCTTGCAGGCAAGCCGCCAGGTGGCCGTCGGATCTCGTAATCGGCATCAATCTTTCGCCGCTGCAGATCGCGTCGGGTGATGTCGTCGGTCACATCGAACACGCGCTCCGGACGACGGGCCTACCGGCTCGCCGCCTCGAACTCGAGATAACAGAGACGAGTTTGCTGCAAAGCAATCCGGAAACGATCGATTCCCTTCGGCGTCTCAAGGATATGGGAATCTCGATTGCAATGGATGACTTCGGAACCGGGTATTCCTCGCTGAGCTACCTCGTGAGTTTCCCGTTCAATCGCATCAAGATCGACCGGCTCTTCATCAGCCAGCTCAACCGCTCGCGGCAAAGCGATCTCGTGGTGCGTTCGATCGCGCAGTTGGCCAAGAACTTGAACTGCTCGGTCGTCGCAGAGGGTATCGAAACCCCCGAGCAGCTCCAACGCCTGCGATCGCTCAACATTTCGCATGGTCAGGGCTTCCTGCTTGGAAAGCCGCTTTCGGCGGTGGAAACGACAGAGTTGCTTGCCGTGCGCGAGTCAACTGACCTCGCACAAAGCGCCTGACCGGTTCGCCCGGCGGAACTCTCGTGGTTTCAGATCAGCCCGTTGCTTTCGGGACAAACTTCAACGCTACGCCATTCATGCAATAGCGCAGGCCCGTCGGCTTCGGTCCGTCTTCGAAGACATGGCCGAGATGTCCGCCGCAACGCCGGCAGTGAACTTCGGTGCGGGTCATGAGGTAGGTGTTGTCGGACGACGTGCCGACGGCATTGTCCAACGGTTTCCAGAAGCTCGGCCAGCCGGTGCCGCTGTGGAATTTTGTTTCCGATGAATAGAGCGGCAGCGCGCAGCCTGCACACTCGTACGTGCCGGGCGCGTAATTGGCATCAAGCGGCGATGAGCCGGCGCGTTCGGTGCCGTGTTTGCGCAGAACCTCGAACTGCTCGGGTGTCAGCGTCTTTCTCCACTCTTCATCGGTTTTCGTCACTTCAAACTTCTGTCTCGTTCCTTCCGCCATGCCCGGAGTTATCGTGCGAGAGAGGCCCTTGAACGTTGCGAGCCCTCCCGCGAGTGCAATGCCGAGCTTTGAAAAGTCGCGCCGGGAATACATCGGTTCTCACCTCGACTGGCTGTCTTGAATATTACCGCTTTGGCTTCGTCGCTGCGGACGAGGACGTTGCAGGAGATACGAGCGATCCGCCGGTTCCGTTTCGTGCCGCCTCAAAAAAATTCATGACAACTCCGCAATCTCGAGCCGCTTTTCGACGACGATTTCCGTGGGGCTTAGCCGGCACCGGTAACAGAGCATCTCTACCCCCGCTGCTGCCGCAGCGCGATAAGCCATTGCGTAAGTGGGATCGATGTCGCCTGCGAGCGTGAAGCGGTTCGCATCGCCGCGCTGGACGAGAAACATCATCACGGCTCGGTGACCTTCGGCGACCATCGCGGAAAGCTCGCGAAGGTGCTTGACGCCGCGTTCGGTTTTGCTGTCCGGAAATTCGGCAAGTCCGGCAACGCGCATCAGGTGCACGTTCTTGACTTCGACGTAGCAGAGACGCGGATCCGCCCCGCCCTCGAGCAAGAGATCAATGCGGCTCGCTTCGCCATATCTCACTTCGCGGCGCAGCGACGTATAGCCCTGAAGTTCGGGCATGATCCCGGCTCCGACGGCTTCCGCGACAAGAGCGTTCGGGTGCCCCGTATTTATGCCGACGAGTTCGGGACCCGTGCCGAGGTCGGCCTCGACCATTTCCCAGGTGTGGCGATACTTGCGGGTCGCGCGATCGCTTTCCGAAAGCCACACCGTCGATCCGGGCGTCGTCAGGCCTAGCATGGAGCCGGTATTCGGGCAGGTTGCGGTGACGACTACGCCGCCGGCGATCGTGACGTCGGCAAGAAAGCGCTTGTAGCGGTGGATGAGTTTGCCGGGGATGAGTGGAGAGGGGAATTTCATGGCCCTCGCCATATCGCCGATGTACAGGGCGGGGCAAGTGTTTCCGAGCTTGGGCGGGCGGTGCTATGACGACGAAGGAACTGCCACTGACGGAGCCAGGCGTTGGGCGAAGAGCGGATAGTGACGGCGGCGTTGCTGGTCATCGGCGACGAAATTCTGTCCGGGCGCACGAAAGACCGCAACACCGGCACGATCGCCGAACACCTGACGGACATCGGCATACGGCTGAAGGAAGTCCGGGTCGTTGCCGATGACGAAGGCGAGATTGTCGCGGCGGTCAACGCGTTGCGGTCCCGCTACGATTATGTTTTCACGACCGGCGGCATCGGTCCGACCCACGACGATATCACCGCCGACAGTATCGCGAAGGCCTTCGGCGTTGCGATCGGCGTCGATCCGCGGGCGGAAAAGCTGCTTTCCGAACACTACGCCCGGCGCCAGGTCGAGTTGACACCGGCGCGCCTGCGCATGGCGCGAATCCCGGATGGCGCGTTATTGATCCCGAACGCGATTTCTGGTGCACCGGGCTTTCGAATTGCCAACGTCATCGTCATGGCCGGTGTGCCGGACATCATGCGCGCGATGCTTGAGGCGGTCACACCGGAGCTTGATACCGGCGTCAAGCTGCTGTCCGTCACGATCCGCGTCGAACGGCCCGAGAGCGAGATCGCGGATGTTTTCTTGGCGCACCAGCGGCGTTATCGCGATGTGGCCATGGGAAGCTATCCATCAATCCGGAACGGCCATTTCGAGTCCGAGCTTGTCCTGCGCGGCTCCGATCCCGCGCGACTTGCCGAAGCGGCCGAGACATTGAAAGCCGCGCTGAAGCTCTAGCTAGAGAGCATCGTGCCGTCGGCTTGGTCTCACTGCAGGGGAGCGCGTTCGCTCTCGTCCTGATCGGATAGCGGAGCGCGTGCGTCGGCCGGATCTTCCTCAACGAAGAGTTCGTATTGAATGTCGAGAGCGTCGAGGAATGCCGCCGCCATGTCGAGCAGCGGTCCGAGTGCAATGCGTTTGGCGACAAGGAAATTATCGTCGATCGTCAGATCGGCCGCGGTTCTGACTGTCGCCGCGTCGGGCGCGATCAGGCCACGGCTGCGCACGTAGGACGTGATGTCGTCGCCTGTATCGAAGTCTTCGCCGCGCGCGTCGCCGCATTCTTCGACGGCATCGAGCAAGATGGACGTTCCCGAAACAAACAGATTGGCGACCGCACGAAATCGATCGTCGACCTCGGCGAGACCTCGGGCATGGTCGCGGGCCTTCAGGATGCGGGCGATCAAAATCAATTCGAAGCCGCGGACGTCCTCGGCGATTTTGCGCTGCCTGACGACGAAATCGGCCGGATCGGCCGGCGTTTCAGCGAGGCTGCGCCAGTCGTGGCCGCGCGCCACCAGATCTTCGCCGGCGGCCAATGCCCCGTCGAGATGATCGGCAAGCATGTAAACCGACAAAGGCGCGCAAACCGCGTGCTGAAACATATGAACCCCGCAACCAAATCAATCGCTTGAAGAATGCGCAGGGTGAACTGATTCGCGTTCCGGCAGCCAGCCCGTTGCGCTGCCGGCATAGGCTCGTGTGGAGACATTGGGACAACGTGTGGATTGAGCATTAGCGGTCAACGCCACAATGGTTCGGCTTATGGCGTCGACGAGATGGGAATGCGTGAGCGGCGCCTTGGCACCCCGACGATCCGCGTTGCGGCCTTCGTCGTTGCGAGCCTCTTACTGCGTTCGGTCCTGACGCCGATCCGGCGCGCGGCGGGCTTTTCGTTCGCTTTGCGGACCGTCATCCGTGACCGTCCCTGATCCGCGATAGCTGGCTTCGACTTACGTGCCGATTTTGAAGCGACGGAGATTTTGCGCGTATCAGACTTCTTAATGCGCAAAGCGAAGCTCGGTGTTTTTCCGCCGACCTTGCGGGGCCGAGGCATCACGCTCCGCTGTTTGGTGATAGTGGGCAACGCTTCATGGCGAGGCGGACTTTCGCTCTGCGTGATGGGCGCGGGCGCAAACATTGTGCGCGCGTCCGATAGCGGCTCATTAAACTGCGGCCGGGGTTGAGCAGGGGTCGGCTGTTCGGTCGGAGCCGCACGTGTCACGGCTCCCGGCGGCAGAGTGGCCTTCACGTCCGGGTGAACTTGAGAAGCTTGAGCACGCGCCGCGAGTGCCGTCGCTGCTGGCGCTCCAAGTCTCGGCGATAACGTTGCCGACACGTTTGCAGTGGCCGGCTCGCGAACGGCGGCTGCGGACTCGGCGCGTTCCGGCGCAGCAACGGCAATCGGCGAGGCCGGCGTCACAGGAGAAACTTGAGCCATCGGAGCACGAGACGCGACGACGTCGGCGGGCGGCGGCGAACTCGTCGGAATCGCTGGCGGTTTGTCCGGTGCTGCTTCTTCTGTTGCTTGTCGCGGGGTGCGGATCCGCTGGCGGTTTATCCACGCGCCAAAGCGATAAAGAATGCCGACGGCGATGACGAACAGCAGAGCCCAGGCAAGAACTTCCGGCTTCATGGGCTATCTCCCTCAGAGGATGCAACCGGAGAGCCAGAGTCGTGGAAACGCGCCCGCGCGTCAATCGGACGGATGCACGATTATTGGGCGCCA